>Ga0058697_10000002_pt1 | contig 210177 bp, 186 predicted proteins | sample AgamicAsMae_FD_66619 | JGI IMG/M metagenome (GOLD analysis project Ga0058697, IMG submission 66619) | Agave microbial communities from Guanajuato, Mexico - As.Ma.e | ecosystem: Host-associated > Plants > Phyllosphere > Phylloplane/Leaf | place: Guanajuato, Mexico | collected 2012-06-04
TTTCCTGACAGGGAGCCTGTGCTCAGTGCACTGCTGGATGACAAGCTGAAAGAGGAAGCCGTCCGCTGGGAGGAAAAAGCCCGCCAGTCTGACGAAAAATTAACTGCGCTGGTTGCTTCGGCCACCCGGCTGACGCCGGAAATATGGGTGGACGACTTCTGGGGGACGATATCGGCTGCATTGGGGCAGAAAGCGATAAGCCAGCCGGAGCGGAAAGGGCTCCTTATTTTTCGCGACGATATGAAAGACATTGTTAAAACATTTTCCGACATTACGCGTGACATTGAAGGGTCCACGCTGCACCTGGCCTGGCACGGACATGCAGGGGGGGAAGATCTGAAAAAGAAACTGGCGGAATGGCTAGGTGAATTAAACCTGCTTAAAGGCCGCGTCAGTCAGGGCGTAATAAAAGTCACGGGGGAAAACGTGGAGTATTACTCCCGCAGGGGAATGCTGGCACGTGGTATGGCGCAATGGGGGGAGGAATTAAAACAGAGTTATCTGCAGGATACGCAGCCTGAAGTCCCGCAGGCGGCAGCCGTCGAATTTGATGAGCGTCTGATTAAAATCGTGCAGTATAACGCCGGTTATTTCCTCGAAGAGAACAGCCCCGGGGAGGCGGTATTTCTGCAGCGTCTGAAACTGGAATTAAAACACGCGGCGCAGGATACCACGACCTGGCCTCAGACCCCGGAAGAGATCCTGGCGGGAACACGCAGTCTGCCGGACGATTTAAAACACTGGGCGCAGAAGAAAGTGGTCAGCGGATTAATCGATGCCGTCATCAGACAGGGGGTTAAGGTATTTACCCGCCCTCTGTCACTGCCGGGGAGAATTATCTGGAGAATTGTCAGAAATGGCTATTCTCTGTATCGGGGCATGGAGGGGATAAACCGCGGCATTAAATTTGGTGAAGGCCCGGCCACACGGGTGAAAGAGCGGTTTATTAAAAATCTGCTCTACAAGGCGACGCTAAGAGTGGCTCTGTCCCTGTCGCCCGCGACGGCCCTGGGCCTGGCAGGCCTGGGTACGCTCGCGCGATTAGTCACAGAAGATAACTATCTCAAGAAATTTGTCACCGATACCCTGGATGACCTGCCGGAAGATATGTTCTGGCGGGGAGCGTATACCGGGGCCTATGAGATATACCACAGGATATTCTGGGGAGATGCAGAGAGAAAGGCGGCGGAAAATGAAGAATGGATTAAGACGTATTGCCCGCTAGAAATCAGTCCGGAAAATGGCCCGCGATTTACCATCGAGGGCGATCTTCAGTTTCGTTTTGCTATTCGTGTCCACTTTGACGAGCTGCAAAAACATAAGGCCGGACGGGCGCTTCTTGCGCAAATGAAAAACCAGAAGATTAAAATACGGCCTCCCCACGACGATGATTTTTTGCGAATGGAGCCTGATGGCTCGCGTTATTACGGCAGTCGTGTCGTCAGTAATACCATTCACTTTGACCCTTATAATACGTTTTATGGTAAGAGCCGCGAGGAAAATACCAGTGCCTTCCTTTATGTGGACCCGAGTATCGTCCTTTTTCATGAGCTGCTGCATATTCAGACCGGTGAAACGGGACACCAACATATTGTGCCCTCGGATCCTCAGCGGCTGGATGAAAATGATTATCGCCGGGAATATTATGCCAGCCGGAAGCAGGATGTCATAGAAAGAGCATGGGACCCGGTCGAAAATGACTTTTCTGTTGCCAGCTATGTCAGTAATTTGAGTGGCGGCAACCTTACGCCTGAAAATATATCGCCACAACAATGGTATATTAACCGCAAGATTAATGATGGCTATAGTGGCATTAAGCTTACTGGCTCGCTTTCCTTCCCGCTTGAAGAGGGGGAAATAATCGACTCTAAACTATCCAGTAGGTATATTGTGGGCCAGTCAAAATCCTCCTGGAATATTTATCTTAACGGCAAGTACTGGCCTGTCACGGAGGATAAAAATAATAAATTATCCGTCAAACTCGGTGATGAAGACCGCAACCTGGAGCTTGTTCCCGGGTCCACAAAAAAATGGCGACTGACAGACGATGACGATATCTGGGATAAATATTACGCTGACCACGTTCTGTACGAGCTGCCCAGCGATTTCACTGAGAGTGAGGCGATTAATTACTTAAAACAGGTTAGAAAAGGAGAAAGCCGACATTATCGTAAAGTAGAGCATTTTTCTGGGCGTGTACAAATCGCAGTGATAAAACAGCAGGAGACGATTACGCAACATGAATCAATGCAAGCACTACCTGAAACCCTGCCAGGCCATCCTATATCTCTGGACGCGGATACTACTGACTATGCTGGAAGGTATTATGATAATGTTCAATATATGCGTTTTTATTCTGCACAAGTTGTTAAAGAAAAGGCTGCAGAGGTAGCAAAAAATGTAGAAGCAGAAAATGCATATGCAGAAAGAGTGAAATATATTTCGGACCTGCATCAACAGTTCAACAAAATAGAAAATACATTGTCTGCTTTGTCAGCAGATCGGCATGTCTATGATGAAAAAATTGCTGGTCTTAAAAATGAATTAAAAATACTGACTGAAAGCGAGGTCGATAATTTGCGCGCTGACGCCAGCCAACGGCAAGCACTGCTGAAGTATGAAATAAATTATCTTCTGTGGTTACGTAAACAACTTGATGACGAATTCAAAATTGAGAATAGGCGTCTGAACTCGCCTTCAGACCTCCCATTCTCTAAATTCTCCGATAATGATCGGCAAAAGGCTTTTTATGATGCTATGAAATATGTGCTGAGGAGAATTGAAAACGATCCCAAACTCCCCCCCACGTCGCGCGCTAACGCCTATGAGGCAAGGATGGGCAAGGAACGTGTTACGCCTGTTGATATATATGGATACCCTTTGCTTAACTGTTTTTTTATTCCAGACGAAATGGGCTCTAAATATGGAGTGTTAATCGATTTCGATTCTGAAGGGACATATTATTATGTTCAGGAAGGACAGGATCTTAAAGAAGAAATTAGCCGCCGTTTTGCATCGCATAGCCCTGCACTTGGAGTGTCAGTCGATTCTAATTATCAATCGACACCTTCTTATTTTCTGTCAGGAACGGAATCTTCATACGAATTTATCAACTATACTTCACCGATAGCTTTGGATATACAGCGTGATCCTGACGGACCTGAAGCGTTAAAATCTTTGCGCAGTGGTGCCTTAAAATATGAACAGCAATTTAATTCTAACGATCCGATTAGGACGGATATTAAAACGCTTTCCGGGCAGATGGCTAAGCAATATGACCGATCTGAAAATAAGGCTGTAAGAAAGTTGGCAATTGCTGGTGAATCGATAGATGACGCGGATTTTAACGCCACCATAGAGATATATACAGGTGATGAAAATAAGGACGAGTCATTAACGTCATACTACCTTCATCATATTTCAAATCCGGCAGAATATATGGCATGGAGTATTCAGAGTGCTATAAGCATTAAGGAAGGCGATTCTGTTGAAGTCGCAAGAAAAAAAATCACCCGGGCCAAAAGAATCGGCCAGTGGGTCGACGTAACGGCTTCAGCTGCTTTAGCTCTCGTTCCCGGGGGCCAGTATGTTCTTCTGACGCAAGCTATTGCCGGCATCTCTGCTGATATTAGTAACGGTAAAACACCTGACGGATTGGCGTTAGCAAGTGCCCTCGTCGGAATTCTTCCCCAGGTAAAAATAGTTAAGTATGTTGGGAGATACGGCAGTGTTGCTGCCGGCGGAGTTAAATATGGAATAATGATTTCAGGTCATGTAATTGACATAATAGGTATGTACCGAAGCCTATCACTTGCAATCGAGACTAAAGACCCTCTCCATATTTATCAGGCGTGCATCAGCGCTGGTTTAAGTGCTAAGGCTGCCTGGGATACATCTAAAAAAATTTTCAAAGAAATTCGTAGTCCGAAAAATAGCAGGCCGAAAGTCTCCCCGGAATTTGAAGATGGGTCCGAAAATATTCAGATGTCAACCTTCAGGATATCTCCGGAAGCATCAGAAGGCAGACAGGAGACTTCCTTCATTACATATCCGGAAGTAGCAGAAGGAACGGGGAGTGCGAACAGCAATAGGTTGAAAGTCATCCAGAGACCAGACGGCGGGTACGAAAACGCTGCTATGGAAACAAGTGATGATATTCAGTCAGGTCATCATGTGACTGGGGGTGAACAATTAGAAGGAGCGGGTAGTGCGAACAATAAAAGACTGGACGTTTCCCTGGCATCAAAAGGAACGGGGAGTGCGAACAGCAATACGTTGAAAGCCATCCCGAAACCAGCCGGCGGGCACGAAAATATTGAGATGGCTACCTCCCGGACATCTCAGGAAGTATCGGAAGGAACGGCTAGTCAACCATCAGGTCATTCGGTAACAGAAGCGGGAGAGACCAGACTGGCCAAATTGACGTCCAAAATATATTCTGATGATCAAAACAAAATCATTGAGGATACGACGAGTAAGTTAAAAGAAAAACTGGGCCCTGACTATTCAACTTACGCAGCGAAACCAATAAAACATAATAGAGATGCTGTAGTAGCTGCAAAGAATATATTAAATGAAAATGGCTATACCGATATCAGAGTTGTTGAGATGGGTATCTGGGCTAACGGTAGAACGGATGCTAAGCCTGTTAGCCATTATGTTGTGATGGCTAAGAAAGGTGACGTAGAAATTGTTGTCGATCTCACTGCGGGCCGCTTCAAAAAATCTGGTTTTTACGAGCCTTATATTACGACCAAAGACAACTGGGTTGCCCGCTGGCAGGCGGCATTGTCTACCAGGCCACGCGTGCTGGCTAAATATGTCTCCGTTAATGGTGAGCCGGTTGTCCCTACTTTTAACCCATCCTCTCCTTATTCTGATGCTCGTAAGGTCGTACCTGGCGGCGTGTTGCTTCAGTCACCCGCATGGTATCAGAATGCGAATGCCGCCACAGTTCCGGGGCAGCAGGAGGTTTTATCCGTTCCCACAGAACATACAGCTAAACCAGCAGAAAACACGGGGGATCAGGCTCCTGATCGTATCCCCAAAGCCACTCTTCAGGCTATCAGGCAAACATTCGGGGTTGAGCTATCTGCACCAAAACCCCGGGGTCACGCTTACCGCAGTGATCCTTTACCGACGACCCACAAGGTGGTGGTACCCGACGGCGTTAAAGACCTGAGGCTGGGGAAAAACGCGGCGAACCCGGTTGCACAAGGAAAACCGCCGAATGCAAAAGAGAAGGCAGGGCTGAGCGTTTCTTACCTACTTGCGCTGAATAACATACGTGCCGCTGAATGGCAGCAGCAAACTAATATTTCCAATGCGCGAATCGCACTTCAAAAAACAGAACAAAACTTATTCGCACTTAAGACGTTAACAGCCCGGAATGACCCGGATCTGAAATCGTTAATGGGACAATATTTTGCGGGTAAAAATTTAAGTGCAGATGATATTCAACAAATGATTGATTTCATACACAAGATAAGGACAAAGGCCACTGATGAGGAATTACGAGAATTTACCTCAGGAACCCTGCCTGAAAGATTTACAGGCGATGCCCCGGCCATCTTCCAGCGTGTTTCTCCCGAACGTATCGTCGGATTTTATATGGAGATTTTCGCTGTGGATAATTAACTCAAACGACGGTGGCGCAGGGAATCCACATACTGCGCCACCGTAAGAACGCAATACCAGACTATTTCACAAGATAGGGGTATTGCTCTCTTCATTACCCGCAGGTATTCGTTGACAAACGCACGGCTAATGCAAATAAATGTCTATACAACCCATGACAAGTAACGCCCATGACCCGACTCTCCGACGACGATCGGATCTGGCGCAATGCACGCCTGGCGACCTTCGATCCTACCCTCGCACAGCCTTACGGCCTGCTCGAGGTCCATGCGCTGATGATTCGCGATGGCCGCCGCCGGGCACGGGTCCTGGAGGCGGAACTCAGCGCCAGCAGTAAGACGGTTGATCTCGGTGGACGATTTGTCACGCCGGGATTGATTGACTGCCATAGCCACCTGATTTTCGGCGTCAGTAGGCCATTAGCGAGAAGACCGCCACCGGCGTCTGGCAGCCGCACGATCGTATTCCGTCCCTTGCTCGTCTGCTTTTCCCCGATATCTGCTACTGCTAGCAGGGAGAGTGGCTGCCTGCCCGACGTGTTGCCGAGTCAGATTACGGGATAAACAGGGCCGCGTTTTTGACTGCCGCAACGACTGCGGTGGTTAGACGCAAGAGTTGCTGAGAGCTAATCGTATAGGGCGGCATCAGGTAGATTAACCGTCCGAAAGGCCGGATCCATACGCCCTGTTCAACAAAGAAGCGCTGGAGCGCGGCCATATCCACCGGATGGCGCGTCTCTATCACCCCAATGGCCCCGAGCACCCGTACGTCGGCTACCGTGTCGGCGTCAAGGGCAGGCTGCAGTTCAGCCCGTAGCTGAGCATCGATGGCAGCGACCTGCGTCTGCCATGCGCCGCTCTCCAGCAGCGCCAGGCTTTCTGCCGCTACCGTGCAGGCCAACGGGTTGCCCATAAAGGTCGGGCCGTGCATAAAGCAGCCTGCTTCACCGTTGCTGATAGTGGTGGCCACGTCCCGGGTGGTCAGGGTTGCCGACAGCGTCATGGTGCCGCCGGTCAGGGCTTTGCCGAGACAGAGAATATCCGGTGTGATACCCGCATGTTCACAGGCGAACAGCTTCCCGGTGCGGCCAAAGCCGGTGGCGATTTCGTCGGCAATCAGCAGAATACCATCCCGATCGCACATTTTGCGCAGGCGTTTCAGCCACTGCGGATGATAGATACGCATCCCGCCTGCACCCTGCACAATCGGCTCGATAATAATGGCGGCGATCTCTTCCCGGTGGGCAGCCATAAGCCTTGCGAAGGTGACCATATCCCGCTCGTCCCACTCGCCGTCAAAACGGCTTTGCGGGGCCGGTGCGAAGAGGTTTTCCGGCAGATAGCCTTTCCACAGGCTGTGCATGGAGTTGTCCGGATCGCAGACCGACATGGCCCCGAAGGTATCCCCGTGATAGCCACTGCGGAAAGTGAGAAAACGCTGGCGCGGCTGTCCTTTGGCCTGCCAGTACTGCAGCGCCATTTTCATTGCCACTTCGACTGCTACCGAGCCGGAATCGGCGAGGAAGACGCATTCCAGCGCCTCCGGCGTCATTGCTACCAGTTTACGACACAGGCCTACCGCAGGGGGATGGGTGATACCCCCAAACATCACATGTGACATCCGGCCAATCTGCGCCTGCATGGCGGCGTTAAGACGAGGATGGTTATAGCCGTGGATCGCCGCCCACCAGGAAGACATGCCGTCGATAAGGCGCTCACCGCCGGCGAGGATCAGCTCGCAGCCGTCAGCGGCAACCACCGGGTAAACCGGCAGAGGGGAGGTCATGGAGGTGTAAGGGTGCCAGATATGCTGCTGGTCAAATGCGAGATCGTCCGGGGTCATAATCGACTTGTAAACCAAATTAAAAACATTTAGGTTTACAAGTATAACCTGAACCACAGTCTGATAACACCTTTTTGGAGAGGCCCCATGGCTCACCTTTCTCGCTGGACACTGTCGCAAGTCACTAATCTGTTTGAAAAACCGCTGTTGGATCTGCTGTTCGAAGCCCAGCAAATTCACCGCCAGCACTTCGACCCACAGCAGGTGCAGGTCAGCACGCTGCTGTCGATTAAGACCGGTGCCTGTCCGGAAGACTGCAAATATTGCCCGCAAAGTTCCCGCTATAAAACCGGCCTGGCGACCGAGCGACTGATGGAGGTCGAGCAGGTGCTGGACTCCGCCCGCAAAGCCAAAGCCGCAGGCTCTACCCGTTTCTGTATGGGGGCGGCGTGGAAAAACCCGCACGAGCGCGATATGCCTTACCTGGAGCAGATGGTGCAGGGCGTAAAAGAGATGGGCCTGGAAGCCTGTATGACGCTGGGCACGCTCTCGCAGGAGCAGGCTGAGCGTCTGGCAGGCGCTGGGCTGGATTACTACAACCACAACCTCGACACCTCCCCGGAGTTCTACGGCAATATCATTACCACGCGCAGCTACCAGGAGCGTCTCGATACGCTGGGTAAAGTGCGCGATGCCGGGATCAAAGTCTGCTCCGGGGGGATCGTTGGCCTGGGTGAGACGGAAAAAGACCGAGCCGGTCTACTGTTACAGCTTGCCAATATGCCGACGCCGCCGGAAAGTGTGCCCATCAATATGCTGGTGAAGGTTAAAGGCACGCCGCTGGCCGATAACGACGATGTCGACGCGTTTGATTTTATCCGTACCATCGCCGTCGCCCGCATTCTGATGCCGACCTCATACGTGCGTCTTTCCGCCGGTCGTGAGCAGATGAACGAACAGACTCAGGCCATGTGCTTTATGGCCGGGGCGAACTCCGTTTTCTACGGCTGCAAGCTGCTGACCACGCCGAACCCGGAAGAGGACAAAGATTTGCTGCTGTTCCGCAAGCTGGGCCTCAATCCGCAGCAAACCGCCGTCAGCGTGGGCTGCAATGAGCAGCAGCAGCGTCTGGAGCAGGCCTTGCGCACGCCGGACACGGAAGCTTATTACAACGCCGCCACCGTATGAGCTGGCAGCAACGCATCGATGCCGCGCTGAGCGAACGCCGCGCAGCACAGGCTCTGCGTCAGCGACAGCCGCTGATGCAGGGAGCCGGTCGCTGGCTTGACGACGGCGAGCGGCGCTACCTCAATTTCTCCAGCAATGACTATCTTGGCCTTAGCCAGCATCCGCGCGTTGTCAGCGCCTGGCAGGCCGGTGCGGCTCGCTACGGCGTCGGCAGCGGCGGCTCCAGCCACGTCAGCGGCTTTACTCTCGCCCACCTGGCGCTGGAGGAGGAGCTGGCCGACTGGCTGGGCTACTCGCGTGCGCTGCTGTTTATCTCCGGCTTTGCCGCGAACCAGGCGGCGATTGCTGCTCTGATGGGCAAAACGGACCGCATCCTGGCCGATCGCCTGAGCCACGCTTCGTTGCTGGAAGCCGCCAGCCTGAACCCGGCGGTGCTTCGCCGCTTTGCCCATAACGATCCGGCCCATCTGGCGAGCCTGCTGGCAAAACCCTGCGACGGCCAGCAGCTGGTGGTGACGGAAGGGGTGTTCAGCATGGACGGCGACAGTGCCCCACTGGCGGAGATTGCCCGTACGGCCTCTGCGGCACAGGGCTGGCTGATGGTTGACGATGCCCACGGTGTTGGGGTCACCGGCAACGGCGGTCGCGGCAGCTGCCATGCGCAGGGAATTCGCCCTGAACTGCTGGTGGTGACGTTTGGCAAAGGATTTGGCGTTAGCGGGGCGGCGATACTTTGCAGCGATACGCTGGCGGACTACCTGCTGCAGTTTGCCCGCCATCTGATTTACAGCACCGCTATGCCACCGGCTCAGGCGGAAGCCCTGCGCGTGGCGCGGGCGATTATCGACAGCGACGAGGGCGATGAGCTGCGAGCCACCTTGGCGGAGAATATCACTCACTTCCGTTGCGGTGCGGCGGTACCGGACGGTCAGCTGACCGACTCGCAAAGTGCGATCCAGCCGCTGATCGTGGGTGAAAATGTCCGGGCGCTGGATCTGGCCCGACGGCTGCGGGAGCAGGGTTGCTGGACCACGGCGATCCGGCCGCCGACGGTTCCAGCCGGCACGGCCCGTCTGCGTTTGACCCTGACCGCCGCGCATCAGCCTGACGATATCGCCAGGCTGCTGGAGGTGCTTAATGGTCACAGTTAATAAGCCGGCGGTGGCGGCGGCCTTTGGGCGCGCGGCGCAGAGCTATCACCAGCACGCTGAGCTACAGCGGGAGAGCGCAAGCCGGCTGCTTTCGCTCCTGCCGACACGAAAGTATGGTGACGTGCTGGATGCGGGCTGCGGGCCGGGCAGTATGAGCCGCTACTGGCGTGAAACGGGTGCGCAGGTCACTGCCCTGGATCTCTCTGCGCCAATGCTGGCCGAAGCCCGGCGACAGCTGGCGGCGGACCGTTATCTGCTGGGCGATATTGACGCGCTGCCGCTGGCGGATGGCGAAGTCGACCTCGCCTGGAGCAACCTGGCAGTACAGTGGTGTGACGATCTGCGCCATGCCCTGAGCGAGCTGCAGCGCGTGGTGCGCCCCGGTGGCGTGGTGGCATTCAGTACCCTGGCAGCCGGTTCCCTCGGCGAGCTGAACCAGGCCTGGGAGGCCATCGACAGCCATCCCCACGCCAATCGCTTTTTGCCCGAGGCGCAGATCCGCGCAGCCCTTGATGGCTGGCGCGTCCGCTACGCCGTGCGGCCGGTTATCGTTACCTTTCCCGATGCGCTGAGCGCCATGCGCTCCCTGAAAGGGATCGGCGCAACCCATCTGCATCAGGGGCGCCGTGAAGCACCGCTAACCCGCAGGCAGTTGCAACAGCTTCAGCTTGCATGGCCTCGGCAAGAGGGGCTTTGCCCTCTGACATATCAACTTTTCCTGGGAGTGATTGATTGTGATTAAGCGTTATTTTGTCACCGGTACCGATACGGAAGTTGGTAAGACGGTGGTCAGCTGCGCGCTGCTGCAGGCGGCGGCAAGCCTGGGGCTGCGTACCACCAGCTATAAACCCGTTGCTTCAGGCAGCGAAATGACGGCGGACGGGCTGCGTAATAGCGACGCGCTGGCCCTTCAGCGCAACAGCACCACGTTACCAGACTACCGGCAGGTCAATCCGTATACCTTTGCCGAACCGACTTCGCCGCATATTGTCAGTGCGGCAGAAGGGCGGCCCATCGATCCGCAGATGATGTCAGCGGGTCTGAGAATGCTGGAAAAACAGGCCGACTGGCTGCTGGTGGAAGGGGCGGGCGGCTGGTTTACGCCGCTGTCAGACATCTTCACCTTTGCCGACTGGGTGGCGGCCGAACGCCTGCCGGTGATTCTGGTGGTCGGCGTAAAGCTGGGCTGCATTAACCACGCCATGCTGACTGCCCAGGCCATTGCGCAGGCCGAATTAACCCTGGCGGGGTGGGTCGCCAATGATATTGTGCCGCCGGGCAGACGCCATGCCGAATATATGGCGACGCTGAGGCGGGTGCTGCCGGCCCCGCTGCTCGGCGAGATCCCCTGGCTTGAGCGTGACCCACAAGCGAGTGAGACCGGGCATTATCTCGATCTCAGGGGCCTGGATGAGGCGTCATCCAGCGAGAAAGTACCTGCTCATCAAGCTGGTTAACATATCCCTGGGCAACGCTGCGCCCCTGATACAGCAGGCAGAAACGGGTTGCCACACGGTGGATAAATGACAGGTGCTGCTCCGCCAGCAGTACCGTTATGCCGAAATCCTGACACAGCCGCACGATAAGGTTGCCCAGCTTATGCATAAAAGCCTGGCCGATCCCGCGCGTCGGTTCGTCCAGAATCAGCAGGCGGGGGGGCACAATAAGCACCCTCGCCAGCGCCAGCTGGTACTGATTATCCTCGGATAATCCCGCCCCTTTTAGCTGCCGCAGCGCGTAGAGCTCCGGAAAAAGCGTATAGATTTCGCTGTTGATAGCACCCGCTGGCTCCGGCCCGGCCATCATCGCGATATGCAGATTCTCCTCTACCGTTAGCTGGGAAAAAACGCGTCTGTCCTGCGCAACGTAGCCAATGCCCATCGCCGCCCGATGCTCGGCGGAGAAGTTCAGCAGGTCGCGCGGAGCGTTTCCCGCATCGTGCCAGATGATGCTGCCGCTCTCAATCGGCAGATACCCGGCGATACAGTTTACCAGCGTCGTTTTTCCCATTCCTGGCAGCCCCATTACGCAGGTGCATTCTCCCGGGGCTAAATCGAGACTGACATTCCACAGCGTATGCTGGTTACCGTAATACTGATTAACCGCGTGCAGACTCAACATGAGACTCTCCTCAGGATCTTTGGCAGTGACACGGGATAATTGCAAAATGCTTGCCAGAAACCTCAGATAGTGACAAAAGGCGATCTTTTTCGGATCTTACAGACAAAAAACGGGGTTAAGGGGGTTGTGGTCGCCGAAACGGCGGCGTTTTGCACTTTGACAGTGCCAAATAGTGAGGTCCGTGGTGCAAGCGAATGCCGGGCTATCCCGGTTGTGTCTTGGTTCTTAAATGGCAAAATTAAACGATATTTTTTTATTTTGTCACTTTGAGGAAAATGGCCAGGCGAAGCGGAGGCCGTCAGCTATGGCCTGCTGATAGTTATCCACCATTACTGTGGATAACCTTGTGCATTAGAGTTAGAAAACCTGCGGTAAGCGAGAGAATACGCGGGCTGTGCATGAATTGATGGGAAACGCGGCTTTTGTGAATTTTCATTTATTATCAGTATCTTAATTAAAATCAATGGGTGTAAAAAAAGTGTCACCTGCTGCCACAAAACTTTCATGACCTTACTTGACAAATGTTAAAAATAGAAAAAATTCTGGGGATAACCGGGAGGTGGTGGTGTTTTATCCCGTCAGCGTGGAAATTTTGCCCGAAATCACGGATTCTGCGCTGAACTGACAGGTATCTCATCGCAGGTTACTGTTTTTCTATCCAGTCTTTTTACTGGCAAAATCGGCGGCGAAGAGTAGAATTAATCGCCTGCCTGCTAATTCCTTCATCTGGAAGCTGTACATGAGTAAACCGTTTAAACTGCACTCCGCTTTCCGCCCCTCCGGTGACCAGCCTGAGGCGATTCGTCGTATTGAAGAAGGGCTGGAGGATGGCCTTGCGCATCAGACGCTGCTCGGGGTTACGGGGTCGGGGAAAACGTTCACCGTTGCTAACGTCATTGCTGACCTGCAGCGCCCGACGATGGTGCTGGCACCGAATAAAACGCTGGCCGCACAGCTCTATGGCGAAATGAAAGCCTTCTTCCCGGAGAACGCGGTAGAATATTTTGTCTCCTACTACGATTACTATCAGCCGGAAGCCTATGTACCAAGTTCCGACACCTTTATCGAAAAGGATGCCTCGGTAAACGAGCATATTGAGCAGATGCGTCTGTCGGCGACCAAAGCGCTACTGGAGCGACGTGATGTTATCGTGGTGGCCTCCGTATCGGCGATTTACGGTCTGGGCGACCCGGATCTGTACCTGAAAATGATGCTCCATCTGACGCAGGGGATGATTATCGATCAGCGCGCTATCCTGCGTCGGCTGGCAGAACTGCAGTACACCCGTAACGATCAGGTCTTCCAGCGTGGTACCTTTCGTGTGCGCGGCGAGGTTATCGACATTTTCCCGGCGGAATCGGATGAGATTGCGCTACGCGTCGAGCTGTTTGATGAAGAGGTGGAGCGTCTGTCGCTCTTCGACCCGCTCACCGGGCATATCGAATCAACCATCCCGCGCTATACCATTTACCCGAAAACCCATTATGTGACGCCGCGCGAACGTATTGTCCAGGCGATGGAAGAGATAAAAGTTGAGCTGGCGGACCGCCGTAACGTCCTGCTGGCGAACAATAAACTGCTGGAAGAGCAGCGCCTCAGCCAGCGCACCCAGTTCGATCTGGAAATGATGAACGAGCTGGGCTACTGCTCGGGCATTGAAAACTACTCGCGCTATCTTTCCGGGCGCGGTCCTGGCGAAGCGCCGCCGACCCTGTTTGATTATCTGCCCGCAGACGGCCTGTTGGTGATCGATGAGTCCCACGTTACTATTCCGCAAATCGGCGGCATGTACCGGGGTGACCGGGCGCGCAAAGAGACGCTGGTGGAGTACGGTTTCCGCCTGCCGTCGGCGCTGGATAACCGTCCCATGAAGTTCGAAGAGTTTGAGGCGCTGGCACCGCAGAGCATTTACGTCTCGGCAACGCCCGGTAACTACGAGCTGGAGAAATCCGGCGGTGAGGTTATCGATCAGGTTGTTCGTCCGACCGGCCTGCTCGATCCGATTATCGAAGTGCGCCCGGTGGCGACCCAGGTTGACGATCTGCTCTCTGAAATCCGCAAGCGGGCGGTAATTAACGAACGTGTGCTGGTCACCACCCTGACCAAGCGCATGGCGGAAGATCTGACCGAGTACCTGGAGGAGCACGGCGAGAAGGTGCGCTATCTGCACTCGGATATCGACACGGTGGAACGTATGGAGATTATCCGCGATCTGCGCCTGGGCGAATTTGACGTGCTGGTGGGGATCAATCTGCTTCGCGAAGGCCTGGATATGCCGGAGGTGTCGCTGGTAGCCATCCTTGATGCGGACAAAGAGGGCTTCCTGCGCTCCGAGCGCTCCCTGATCCAGACCATCGGACGTGCGGCGCGTAATGTGAACGGCAAGGCCATCCTCTATGGGGATAAAATCACCCCATCGATGGCGAAGGCCATTGGCGAAACAGAACGCCGCCGTGAGAAGCAGGAGCGCTATAACGCGGAAAACGGCATTACGCCGCAGGGCCTGAAAAAAGAGGTGGTGGATATTCTGTCGCTCGGTAGCAACCTTGCGAAAACTAAAGCGAAAGGCCGCGGTAAGTCACGCTCTCCGGTGCAGGAAGATAGCGTAGCGCTGTCGCCGAAAGCGATGCAGCAGAAAATTCACGAGCTGGAAGGACAGATGATGCAGCACGCGCAGAACCTGGAGTTCGAAGAGGCGGCGCACATTCGCGACCAGCTACAGAAGCTGCGGGCGCTTTTCATTGCGGCGTCCTGAGAGGCTTAATATTTCCTTAATCTTCTTCGTTGACACTGCCGGCGTTGAAATCAGGAGAAGAGAATGTCCGCAACCACCCTGGGTGAGTGCCAGCCTGCTGATTATCGTTGGCTTTGCCGCTAACTGGATGATGACCTGGTAATTAGCGCTCGTGCGTGACCGGCTGTAGTTTAACCCAGGCCCGCACCCCGGGGAGCGGGCTGTGGTTTTGCAGAAGAAACTGCCCGTCGTGAAGCTGGACAATCCGGTTAACGATACTTAATCCCAGCCCGGTACCACCGTAGCGGCTGTCCATTCGAACAAAGGCTTTGCTTAACTCGCCGCTCTGGCTTTCATCGATGCCCGGGCCTTCATCTTCCACTGCCAGAACCGGTCCGAAACCGTCTACGCTCAGCGTTATCGCCGTATTTTCCGGGCTGTAGCGATGGGCATTTTCCGTCAGATTGCGCAGTATCATCCGCAGCAGCGTGAATGCCTGACGGTATCAGCCAATATTCAGTAGTAGCGAGATATACAGGGAAAAAACAATAATAAACGTCAGGCGACCCAGTGCCGGGCGACGAAAAGCAGGTAAGCGCATACTCAGGACTCTACAGTGAAGTTGCGCTAAGGGTCGCAGGTGATGTTTAAGACAGCCTCAGGGTGGGGAACAATAAGCGAAGAGGGCCGCTAACTGGCCCCGGAAGTGAATTAGCCAAACGCCTGAATAGCCTTTTCCAGCGCCTCGCGCAGCAAATGGCGATCGTGGCGATAGGGGACATCGCCGGCTTCCAGCGGCGTCTGGATCACGACTCTGTCGTTGACGTGACTGACGTCCACTTTTGGGCCAACAATAACCGCATCGATAATTTTTTTCCCGACGACCTGTTCCATCAGCGCAAGTTTATCGCCCAGCGTCAGGCTGGCGGCGGCCGGGCTTAGCTCACGACCCAGGTTGCCGATATAGACCATCGGTGCCGGCGTGCGGCGCAGCGCGCGGGCGATATCATCCAGCAGCAGGATCGGCATCAGGCTGGTGTAGAAGCTTCCGGGACCGATCAGAATCAGGTCCGCCTCGGCGATGGCTTCTACCGCCTCGCGAGGTGCCGTCACTTTAGGGGTAAGTATCAGTTCTTTCAGCGGCTGCGAGAGCCTATCGATATTCATTTCGCCGTAAACTTCATGGCCTTCATGATCGATAGCCATCAAATCAACGGGTATTTCCGACATGGGGATCAGTAAGGCATCCACTTTTAGCAGGTTGCGAATTAAATTGATGGCTTCCAGAGGCCGCACGCTCAGGTGATCAAGCGCCTTTAACATCAGGTTTCCGAGGTTATGTCCGGAAAGTTCACCATTGCCGCCAAAACGATACTCAAACATCGCCGATGCGACGCTGGGTTCGGTAATTAACTGGTTAAGACAGTTGCGCATATCACCCCAGGCGATACCGCCTTCGGCACGACGGATACGCCCGGTAGAGCCACCGTTATCGGTGGTTGTCACGACGCCGGTCAGGCGCGAGCCGAGCGAGGCCAGCGACGACATCACCCGTCCCAGACCGTGGCCGCCACCGAGAGCAACAACGCGGTCGAGATCGGCAAAAGTTCGATTGCGCATAGAAATTCCCTGATTCATATAAACTGCGCTACAGTAGCGCAACTACTCCTAAAAGACGATGCCGCTCGGGCGACAAAATGACACATATCAATGCAAAAACGCCATTTTTGCGTATTCTGGTGCGAAATGCAGGATAACACCGATATATATTAATTTATATAGCGATATTGAGAGTGTGGCGAAAGGCGGACTAACGCGCTACTATCGCCATTACTCACTCCGGTAATGCCGGAGTAACACACTTAGCCTTATGTACCTAAGTCGCAAGATACGGTGCTTTGGCCGTGGCCCTGAGCCACCAGGGTGTCCGAAGAAATGACGACATCTCCCGATTTGGAAAGGTGTCTATGGAATCGCTTCTTACCGATGCGTTTGCGCGTAAGTTTTATTACTTACGCCTTTCGATTACCGGCCTCTGCAACTTCCGCTGCACTTACTGTCTGCCGGACGGCTATCGTCCAGGCCAGGTCACCAATAACGGCTTTCTCAGTGTAGATGAAGTGCGGCGTGTGACCCGTGCCTTTGCTGGCCTGGGTACTGAAAAAGTGCGCCTGACCGGTGGGGAACCCTCTCTGCGTCGCGATTTCAGTGAGATTATCGCCGCCGTACGCGAAAACCCGGCGATTCGTCAGATTGCTGTCACCACCAACGGTTACCGTCTGGCGCGCGATGTTTCCCGGTGGCGAGATGCCGGCCTGACCGCGCTGAACGTCAGCGTCGATAGCCTTGATGCCCGCCAGTTTTATGCCATCACTGGGCAGGACAAATTCTGCCAGGTCATGGACGGTATTGATGCCGCGTTTGACGCCGGTTTCGCAAAGGTTAAAGTCAACACCGTGCTGATGCGTGACGTTAACCATCATCAACTTGATACTTTCCTCGCGTGGATCAAACCGCGCCCCATCCAGCTACGCTTTATTGAATTGATGGAAACCGGCGACGGCGGCGAGCTGTTTCGCAAGCACCATCTTTCCGGGATGGTGGTGCGCGATGAGCTGCTGCGTCGCGGCTGGGTGCGTCAGCTCCGCCAGCGCAGCGACGGGCCAGCTCAGGTCTTTTGCCACCCGGATTACGCAGGTGAAATTGGCCTTATCATGCCGTACGAAAAAGATTTCTGTGCCAGCTGCAACCGCCTGCGCGTCTCGTCGGTGGGCAAACTGCATCTGTGTTTATTCGGTGACGGCGGCGTGGAACTGCGCGATCTGCTCAGCGACGACGAACAGCAGCAGGCTTTGCAGGCGCGTATTAGGGATGCGCTGCAGCAGAAAAAGCAGACCCACTTCCTGCACCAGGGTGATACGGGCATAACGCAAAATCTTTCGTATATCGGCGGCTAATCAAGGAGAGTTGTGATGAGTCAGGTCAGTGCAGAATTTATTGCCACCCGTGTGGCAATCTTAACCATCTCCAGCCGTCGCGCCGAAGAGGACGATACCTCCGGCCACTGGCTTCGTGACGCGGCCCAGGAAGCCGGTCATACGGTCGTCGACAAGGCGATTGTCAAAGAGAATCGCTATGCCATCCGGGCCCAGGTCTCTGCATGGATTGCCAGCGATAACGTGCAGGTTGTACTCATTAACGGCGGCACCGGGATGACCGACGGCGACCAGGCGCCCGAAGCGCTGTTGCCACTTTTTGACCGGGAAATCGAAGGCTTCGGCGAGGTCTTCCGGATGCTCTCCTTTGAAGAGATCGGCACCTCGACGCTCCAGACCCGTGCCCTGGCCGGTATCGCTAACCGGACGCTGATTTTTTCCATGCCCGGATCAACCAAAGCCTGCCGCACCGCATGGGAAAACATTATTGCCCCGCAGCTGGATGCGCGTACTCGTCCCTGCAATTTCCATCCCCATCTGAAGAAATAAGCTATGTCGCAACTGACTCATATTAACGCCGCCGGTGACGCCCATATGGTCGATGTCTCGGCGAAGACCGAGACCGTCCGCGAAGCGCGGGCCGAAGCCTTTGTCACCATGCTGCCTGAAACCCTGGCGATGATCGTTGAAGGTCAGCACCATAAAGGTGATGTCTTCGCGACCGCGCGTATCGCCGGTATCCAGGCTGCCAAGCGGACCTGGGAGCTGATCCCGCTGTGCCATCCGCTGCTGCTGAGCAAGGTCGAAGTACAGCTGGAGGCAGAGACGGAACATCACCGGGTGCGCATCACTGCCCTGTGTCGTCTGACCGGTAAAACCGGCGTTGAGATGGAGGCGTTGACCGCCGCGTCGGTGGCGGCCCTGACTATTTACGACATGTGCAAAGCGGTGCAGAAAGATATGGTCATTGGCCCGGTACGCCTGCTGGAAAAAAGCGGCGGCAAGTCCGGTGATTTCAGGGTGGACGCGCATGATTAACGTTATCTTTTTTGCCCAGGTGCGCGAGCTGGTAGACACTGACAGCCTGAGCGTCGAGGCTGGTTTTGCGACGGTCGATGCGCTGCGCTGTCACCTGGCCAGCCGCAGCGATCGCTGGGCGCTGGCGCTGGAGGACGGCAGGCTGCTGGTGGCGGTCAATCAGACCCTGGTCAGCCTCGATCACCCTCTGAACGATGGCGATGAAGTGGCATTCTTCCCGCCGGTTACCGGAGGCTGAGATGTCTGAAACCCGTATTCGCGTAGGCCATGCGCCGTTCAGCGTGGGTGAAGAGTACCCGTGGCTGGCCGGGCGTGACGAAGACGGTGCGGTGGTCACCTTTACCGGCAAGGTTCGCAACCATAATCTGGGCGACAGCGTGAAGGCGCTGACCCTGGAACATTATCCGGGCATGACCGAGAAAACGCTGGCGGAGATCGTGGAAGAGGCTCGCGGTCGCTGGCCGTTGGGCAGGGTCACGGTTATCCACCGCATTGGTGAACTCTGGCCTGGCGAGGAGATCGTCTTTGTCGGCGTGACCAGCGCGCACCGCAGCAGCGCTTTTGAGGCCGGGGAATTTATTATGGACTATCTGAAAACCCGTGCGCCTTTCTGGAAACGTGAAGCGACACCGGAAGGGGAACGCTGGGTTGAAGCGCGTGAAAGCGATCAAAAGGCTGCTACGCGTTGGTAATAGGTTGAAGCAGATGTGTTAATCTTACTCTTGTGTAAACCCGTTTAACTCAGGAGTAAGTCATGGACCGATTTCCACGTTCCGACTCGATAGTGCAGAACGCCCGCACCGGGTTACAGACCTATATGGCGCAGGTGTACGGCTGGATGACCTGCGGTCTGGTGCTGACCGCGTTTATTGCCTGGTACGCTGCCGGTTCACAGGCGGTGATGGAGTTTGTCTTCTCCAGTCGCATTACCTTCTTTGGCCTGATTATCGCCCAGCTGACGCTGGTATTCGTTCTCTCCGGCATGGTGCAGCGTCTTAGCGCCGGGATAGCGACCACGCTCTTTATGCTCTATTCAGCGCTTACCGGGCTGACGCTTTCCAGTATTTTCCTTGTCTACAGCCTGCCGTCAATCGGCAGCACTTTTATCGTCACTGCCGGTATGTTTGGTGCGATGAGCCTCTACGGCTACACGACCAAACGGGATCTGAGCAGTTGGGGTAACCTGCTGTTTATGGGCCTGATCGGTATTATTCTGGCGTCTCTTGTTAACTTCTGGCTGAAAAGCGAAGCGCTGATGTGGGCGGTGACCTACATCGGGGTTGTCGTCTTTGTCGGTCTGACCGCTTATGACACCCAGAAGCTGAAGAATATCGGTGAGAATATTGACGTGCGTGATACCAGCACCCTGCGCAAATACTCCATCCTCGGCGCCCTGACGCTGTATCTGGACTTTATCAACCTGTTCCTGATGCTGCTGCGTATTCTGGGCAATCGTCGCTGATTAACCGGATGCCCTCTCCCTGAGAGAGGGCATCATGCCGCATTATCATTCCCCATCGTCTTCTCATTCTTTGCCCTCAGCTTTTTCGCCCGGCTCTCCAGTCCGAGATAGCAAAGTAGCGCCAGCAGCAGCGGGATAATATAATAGATAACACGCCACGCCAGCAGCGCGGCGATAATGGTTCCCTGAGAGCTGTGCGACGCTGCCAGCAGGGCGAGAAATACCGCTTCCAGTACGCCGATACCGGCCGGGATATGGACAATAACGCCGGCGATACTGCTGACCAGCAGGATCCCCAGCACAAAGAAATAGTCCGGCTTATGGCCCAGCAGTAGCCAGATAGCCAGTCCCATCGCCATCCAGTTGGCCGATGAGATAGCCATCTGCACCAGGGCAAACTTCCACGATGGCAGGACCAGTTTCTGGCCCTTAATGGTGAAGTGTCGACGGCGCGCAAAGGCGCAAAAGCCGAGATATAAGACGGCAATTGCCAGCAGGACGATACCGATAATGCGCAGGGTGCCTTCGTCGATATACCAGTGCTCAGGAAGCTGCACCACGCCGAAGGTAAAGATCAGCCCGCCCAGCAGAATATAGCCCAGCCAGTTGGTGGTAATGCTCAGGGAGAAAATGCGCGTAATGGTGCTGCCCGGTAGTCCTAGTCGGGAGTAGAGGCGGTAGCGCATCCCGATGCCTCCCACCCAGGTACTGAGGGTCAGATTAAAGGCGTAGCAGATAAAGGATACCAGCATGACCTGGCGTTTAGCCAGCTTATGGCCGCAGTACGCCCGGGCCAGCAGGTCGTAACAGCCATACAGCAGGTAGCTTATCACCACCAGTCCAACGGCACTCAGTAGCACGCCGCAGTTATAGTTAGCGATAACCTTCCGGACATCTTGCCAGTCGATCTTGCGGGCATAGACTACCAGCAGAACAATCACGGCGATAAAAAAGAGCACCGTGAGGATCTTTTTCGCCAGCCGCCAGCGAGGGTGTGATTTCGCCATCAGGGTTTGACTCCCGGATTATCCGTTTCCATCCGATCCTGGGTTTCCAGCGTCGGCTGTACCGGCGGGTCGACGCGCGACAGGCGCGGCGTGTGGGCAGGCAGCCAGCCAACCAGCGCGGGGAAATGGCGTAGAAAGTGGAATACCACCACGCTTTTGCTCAGGTTCCACCAGCTCCGGCGGGGTACCATACTGGCATCGACCGGCAGGCAGTCTTGCTCAATGATGGTGTACAGGTTGTCGCGCAGGGTCTGGTTAAACTGACGATCGTGAATAATCACGTTGGCTTCCAGATTCAGCGACAGGCTCAGCGGGTCGAGGTTGCTTGAGCCTATCGTCGCCCAGTGTGCATCCATCAGCGCCACTTTGCCATGCAGCGGACGGCGGCGATATTCAAAAATCTGCACCCCGCCTTTAAACAGATAGCTGTAGAGCAGACGGGCTCCGACCTTGACGATTGGCATATCCGGCTCGCCTTGCACAATCAGCTTAACGCTGACGCCGCGACGGGCGGCCTTGCGCATGGCGTGCAGCAGGCGGTAGCCCGGGAAGAAATAAGCGTTGGCAATAACCACTTCCCGGCGGGCGGTGGCCAGCATTTTCAGATAATGGCGCTCAATATCATCCCGGTGCTCGTTGTTATCCCGCCAGATAAACAGCACCTGGGCATCGCCGGGCGTGCGGTTGACTTCCGGGCGATGGTGACGTCGCCACCAGCGTTGGCGGAGCTGCTGGTCGGGCAGGTTGGAGAGTTCAAACTGCAGGATATCGTGCACCACCGGGCCCTCCAGGCGCACGGCGTAATCCTGCTTGGCCTCCGGGCCATAATCGGACATATGTTCGGCGGAGTAGTTAATACCGCCAACAAAGGCAACGGTATCGTCAATGACCACGATTTTACGGTGCATCCGGCGGAACAGGTTGGTGCGCATCCCCAGCAGGCGCGGGCGCGGGTCATAATAGCGGAACACTACACCCGCAGTCGTCAGGGCATCGACGAAATCAGGACTGAGATCCGGTGAGCCGTAGCCGTCCAGCAACACCTCAATGTCCACGCCGCGGCGGGCCGCTGCCAGCAGCACGGCATGCAGCTGTTTACCCACCTCGTCTTCGAACCAGATAAAGGTTTCCAGAATCACCTTATGCTGCGCGCGGCCTATCTCCTCAAAGAGCGCCGGATAATACTGGTCGCCATTTTCCAGCAGGCGGATACGGTTTCCTTCGCGCCAGGGGAATTTCACAGGTGGATCTCCGCACTCAGTGGCGCATGATCGGACAGATGACGCCAGTTTTTCAGCGACAGCGCAGTTGGTGCGCTGGCGTGGGCGTTTTTGACATAAATACGGTCGAGCCTGAGCAGCGGCAGCTGGACCGGGAAGGTGCGCGCCGGTCGACCATCGGCACGGGTAAAGATCTCATCCAGTCCGGCGAGATTTTTCAGCGGGTAGTTGGCCTTCTGCCGCCAGTCGTTAAAATCGCCTGCGACCAGCACGGGCTCACCTTCCGGCAGGGAACGAACCCATTCACTGAGCATCTTCAACTGCGCCTGACGGTGGGATTCCCGCAGGCCAAGATGTACGCAGATCACGTGGATATGAAGCGGCAGAGCGGGTGGGGCAATACGGCAGTAGAGCAGCCCGCGCTTTTCACTGTCGCCTACGGAAACATCGCGATTTTCGTAATGCTCAATCGGGAAGCGCGACAGCACCGCGTTACCGTGGTGGCCTTCCGGGTAGACGGCATTACGCCCATAGGCGTAGTCGCTCCACATGGTATCGGCCAGGAATTCATAGTGGGTGGTATCCGGCCAGTTCTCGACGTGCAGCGGGTGGACCTGGTGCGCACCCATCACTTCCTGCAGGCAAACAATATCCGCACCGACGGTGCGAACTGCGTCCCTCAGCTCCGGTAAAATAAAACGCCGGTTAAAGGCCGTGAAGCCCTTATGGGTGTTAATTGTCAGCACTTTTAATGAAAAAGAGGACATATTCTTCCTGTTTTCGTGATTCTCCTGTGAAAATAAAGTGTAGTCGGCATCACAAAAAGATGCGGTGTTACGGAATTTTCCGTAAAGTCCGGTACTCTCATTCAACGACGAATCTTCTTCAGGAGAGAAAGCCATGAGGTGGCAACAACGTGTTCGTGTCGCAACTGGCCTGAGTTGCTGGCAGATAGTGTTGCATTTGCTGATTGTGGCGGGACTGGTTATGGGCTGGATGCACGGTGTGCTGGTGCATGTCGGACTGGGATTATGCGTTGGGTATGGGGTCACCGTACTGCTGATGCTGGCGCTTCAGCGCCATCACGATCCGCGCTGGCAGGACGTTGCGGACGTGCTCGAAGAGCTGACGACAACTTGGTACTTTGGCGCCGCGATGATTGTGCTGTGGCTGCTGTCCCGCGTATTGCAAAACAATTTTCTGCTGGCCCTGGCGGGGCTGGCTATTCTGGCGGGCCCGGCGGTGTTTTCGCTGCTGGTTAAAGAGCGCCGTCGGTCCCCGAAATCATACAAGTCCCATTAACATCCTCGATCATTAGGCGTTATTGACACAGCCAGTCTGGGCACGGACAGCGCGCAGAAACCGGAGCGTACAGACAGTACCTGAGGATTTCGAGCACTGCCGGGTCCAGAATGGCAAGTAAAATAGCCTAATAGCCTAATAGCCTAATAGCCTACGCAATCTTACGACGGAACATGGCATAGGCGGCTGACCCGGTGGTTATCGCAATCAGCAGCAGCGGCCATAAACTCCCCCACACAATCGCCAGACTGGCGTCCTTCAGATAGATCTGTTTGGTAATATCCGTAAAGTGACGAATAGGGTTAACCCACGTCAGATCCTGCAGCCAGACGGGCATATTCTCGACCGGCGATACATACCCGGAGAGCAGAATCGCCGGCATCATAAAGACAAATACCCCGATAAACGCCTGTTGCTGGGTGGCACAGAGGGCGGAAATCAGCAGGCCAAAACCCACCAGCGACAGGCCGTAAATCAGCATGGTGAAGTAGAACAGGGCCAGTGAGCCGGCGAAGGGGATCTCATAGGCCCAGATGCCGACGGCCAGCACAATGGTGGCCTGAAAGGTGGCAACAATCAGCGCCGGGACGGCTTTGCCAACAAAAATTTGCCAGGTAGAAAGGGGCGAAACCAGTAGCTGATCGAGAGTGCCCTGTTCCCGCTCGCGTGCGATCGAGAGAGAAGTCACAATCAGCACGCCAATGGTGGTGATCATGGCGATAAGCGACGGCACCACGAACCACTTGTAATCGAGATTAGGGTTATACCAGTTGCGCACCACCAGCTCGCTGTTATTGGGTTTCGCTTTGCCGGTCAGCAGTTCCTGCTGATAGTCATTAACGATCTGCTGAAGATAGCGGGCGGCAATCTGGGCGCTGTTGGAGTTGCGGCCGTCCAGCAGCAGCTGGAGCGGCGCGGTCTGGAAATTCTCAAGTTTGCGGGAGAAATCCGCCGGGAAGCGCACCAGCAGCAGCGCTTTCTGGGTATCAAGCGTGGGCTGAACCTCCTGCGGGCTGTGCAGCCAGACAATATGGGTAAAGGCTTTGGCGCGGGCAAAGCGCTGGCTTAGCTCCACGGCGTGACGGCCGCTGTCTTCGTTATAGATAGCGATGGTGGCGTTGGTCACTTCAAGGGTCGCCGCGAACGGAAACAGCACCACCTGTATCAGCACCGGCAGAATCAGAATCGCCCGGGTCTGCGGCTCGCGCAGCAGGGACTGCAGTTCTTTGCGGATAAGCGTCCAGAGTCTCTGTAGCATGACAGCTCCTTAATCCAGTCGCCGTTTGGTTTTCAGCCACGTCAGGCCGATAAACATCACCGCCGAGGCAATCAGAAACAGCACGTTGGCCAGCAGAACCGGGGCGATATTGCCCGCCAGGAACAGGCTCTGCAAGGTGCTGACAAAATAGCGCGCCGGAATGATGTACGTTACCGCCCGAATAATCGCGGGCATACTGTCTATCTGAAAGATAAAGCCTGACAGCATCATCGAGGGCAGGAAGGCTGCATTAAGCGCCACCTGGGCGGCGTTAAACTGGTTACGGGTGACGGTCGAAATCAACAGCCCCATCCCCAGGGTGCTGAGTAAAAACAGGCTGGTGATAATAAACAGCAGCAGAAGCGAACCGCGATACAGCACGCCGAGGATAAATACCGAGACCAGCATACAGAGCAGCATTGCCAGCATCCCGAGGAAGTAATAGGGGATAAGCTTACACAGCAGCAGTTCGCTGCGGGTCACCTCCGTCGAGAGTAGCGCCTCCATGGTGCCACGTTCCCACTCTCGCGCCACCACCAGCGAGGTCAGGATCGCACCGATCACCGTCATAATAATGGTGACCGCGCCAGGGATAATAAAGTACTGGCTGACCGCCGCCGGGTTAAACCAGTAGCGCATCTGGACGTCGATCAGCGGCTCAACGACTTCGCCCCGATCCTCCGCCCGTTGCTGCTGCCATGTTTGCCAGATCCCTTCGACATAGCCCTGCACAAAGTTAGCCGTATTGGGCTCGCTGCCGTCGGTAATCACCTGAATCGGGGCCTCGTCGCCTTCACGGTTCATTCGGGCGGCAAAATCCGGCGCGAGAGTGACCAGCCCGCGAATACGCCCGGCCTGCATCATTTCGATCAGTGCCTGGCGATTATCGCTGACGGTGGCGTCAATCCACGGCGACGCGGTCATGGTATGGGTAAAGTTAATCGCCTCCTCGCTGCGCTGCTCCAGAAGAATACCCACCCGCAGTTTGCTGGAGTCGAGGTTAATCCCGTAGCCAAAGATAAACAGCAGCATTAGCGGGATCGCCACCGCGATAAGCCAGCTGCTGGGATCGCGAATAATTTGTCGGGTCTCTTTAATGCACAGGGCACGCACCCGACGCCACGACAGGGCGCTAATGCTCATTGCTATGCTCCTTATCCCAGTCCTGAATCAGGCGAATAAATGCCTGCTCCATGGTCGGGTCCGGCATTTCGTCATCGGCGCTTTGTGCTTTGAGTGCGTCCGGCGTGCCGCTGGCGATAAGCTTGCCGCGATAGACCAGACCGATACGGTCGCAGTACTCCGCCTCATCCATAAAGTGGGTGGTTACCATCACCGTGACCCCTTTCTCAACCATGCTGTTGATATGTAGCCAGAATTCGCGACGGGTCAGAGGATCGACTCCGGAAGTCGGTTCATCGAGAAACAGAATATCCGGTTCGTGCATCAGGGAGCAGGCCAGCGCCAGCCGCTGCTTAAAGCCCAGCGGCAAATCGTCCGTGGCGTGGTGGGCGATGCTGGTCAGTCCGAAGGCATCGCTCATGCTGGCGATTTTGTCATTCTGCGTCCGACCGCGCAGGCCGTAAACGCCGGAGAAAAAGCGCAGATTCTGCTCCACGGTCAGGTTGCCATAGAGAGAGAATTTCTGCGCCATATAGCCAAGGTGCTGGCGCGCCTTGCCGGAGCTGACTTTTAAGTCCATTCCCAGCACCTGCGCCTGGCCAGCTGTCGGTACCAGCAGGCCGCACATCATTTTGAAGGTGGTGGATTTGCCTGCGCCGTTGGGGCCAAGCAGGCCAAAGATCTCCCCGCGTTTTACGGTAAAATTGACGTTATCTGTCGCGGCAAAATCACCGAATTTTTTCGTCAGCTCCCGGGCTTCGATAACCGTTTCGCCCGCTGTGCCCTCCACCGTATGCAGAATCGACCCGAGAGGTGACTCGGCGGTACCCGCACCGCCCAGTAAATCGATAAAGGCATCTTCAAAGCGCGGGGCCGTTTCCTCAATATGGATTTCTGGCATCCCTTCAGCGTGGCGGATACTGTCGGCATTGGCCTCTTTCTTCACGATAAGCCTCACCGACCTACCCTGAATCATCCCGTCGCTAATCAGTTCCAGCCGGAGCGCCTGCTGAAGAAGCTGGCGGTTATTGCGTTCAGGGCTGTTAAGCAAAAAGCAACGTCCGGCCATGGTCTGGGTGAGCGTCCGGGGTTCGCCCTGCCACAGCACTTCTCCCTCATTCATCAGCAGAACGTCATGACACTGTTCGGCCTCGTCCAGATAAGAGGTGCTCCAGAGGATCAGCATGCCTTCATCGGCCAGCTCGTGCACCATCTGCCATAGCTCGCGTCGTGAAATGGGGTCCACGCCAACGCCGGGTTCATCCAGCAGCAGCACTTTTGGCTCGCCGACCAGGGTGCAGGCCAGTCCCAGCTTCTGCTTCATGCCGCCGGAGAGTTTGCCCGCCAGACGGTCGGTAAAGGGGCCGAGCGCTGTAAATTCCAGCAGACGGGCAAAGGTGGTGCGCCGGGTTTCGCCGGTGACGCTGCGCAGGTCAGCATAGAGATTGAGGTTCTCCATCACCGTTAAATCTTCATACAGGCCAAATTTTTGCGGCATATAGCCGAGGATTGCGTGCAGGGCTGCATCGTCGGCAACCGGATCAAAGCCTGCGACTTCCGCCCGGCCCTCATCCGGCCGCAGCAGTCCGGCGAGCATACGCATCAGGGTCGTTTTCCCCGCGCCGTCCGGGCCGACCAGGCCGGTGACATAGCCTGCGTGCAGAGTACAGTCCAGCTTCGCCACCGCCGGTTTATCCATCCCGGCAAAGCGTTTGACCAGCCCGTGCAGGCGGATAGCGGCATCACTCATTGCGCTGTCCGTTCGGGAAAGAGAGGGTGACCGGCATTCCCTGGCGCAGGGCATCGTCGGCATCGGTAACGATAATACGCAGACGGTACACCAGGTCGGTACGCAGATCCGGCGTTTCAACGTTTTTCGGCGTAAATTCGGCGGTGGGTGAGATAAAGCCAATTTTGCCGTGGTACGGTTTGTCCGGGCGACCATCCGTATAGAGCAGCACCTCGCGTCCTGGCTTAGTCTGTCCGAGGTTCGGTTCATCGACATAGGCCCGTATCCATACCGGGCGGGTCAGAGACAGGGTCAGCACGGTACTGCCCGCGTTCAGCATGCTACCCGGCTCCAGGGCGCGGGTCAGCAGGGTGCCGTCAGAGGGCGAGAGCAGGGTAGTATCCTGCAAATCCAGCGCTGCCTGTGCCAGCTGGGCCTCTGCCTGTTCGAGGCTGGCCTGAGCCTGGGCAATCTCCTGCGGACGATTACCGGCCTGATACTGGCTGAGTTTATCCTGGGCCGACTTCAGGCTTGCCTGAGCCTGATCACGGGATGAGCGTGCATTCTCCAGGTCATTGGCTGAGAGGGCGCGGCTGTTCCACAGCCCCTGCTGACGCTGGTAAAACTTTTGCGCGTAGTCGTACGCGGCCTGAGCCTGGGTCACCGCCGCCGATGCCTGGGCAATCTCTTCCGCCCGGTAACCGGCGGTCATCAGCTCGTACTGCGCTCTGGCGGTAGAGACATTGGCCTTCGCCTGTTGCAGGGCGTTTTCATAAGGCGCGCGATCGAGCTGGCCCAGCGTTTGGCCTGCTTTGATAGTCTCGCCCTCATCGACGTTCAGCGCCTGAAGACGTCCGCCTACGCGGAAGCTCATATTGACGGTGCGGATATCAACATTGCCGTACAGAGTCAGCTCCTTGTCCCTGGTGCTCTGATACCAGAACCAGCCGCCAGCAAGGGCGGCCAGCAGCACGATAATCAGCACGACGATAACAGGCTTTTTCATGGCTGCAGGCTCCTTTGGGTTAATCCTTGCAGAATAAGATCGATATGTGTGGTGATGACCTGAAAAATCATCGCGGTTTTTTGCTCGTCAAATGCGGTCCAGCCGGTGCGCAGCAGAATGGTTTCCCGCCCGAGGCGAAAGGCCAGCACTTCGCCCAGCAGGGCATGGGTATGCAGAATGGTTTCCGTATCGTCCGCGTTGCGGCCGCTCCAGGCGGCGATCAGCCGGGTCAAATGCTGGTGAAGCGGGGCAATCATCTGATCGTGCACCAGCTGCCAGGCGGCGGTGGGCGACAGCTGTTCGCGGGAGATAAACTTGCTCAGGCTGAGGGTGTCATCCTGGGTGAGGAGCAGGACCATATTGCGACAGGCACTGAGGATCAGTTCGCGGATCGCCGGTTTATCCGGCTGCGCCGCGTTAAACAGATGTTCAGCGGCTTCGGCGTGTGGGCGAAAGTGCTCGCCAATAAAATCGGCAATTGACTGGGCACAGGCGAGATATAAATCCTCTTTTGAGCCAAAATAGTAGGTGATGGCGGCAATATTTTGCCCGGCACGGGCGGCGATGTCGCGGGTGGTGGCATTCAGCCCGTACTCGCCAAACTGCTCCAGTCCGGCGGCAATCAACAGCTTTCTGGCCTGTTCGCCTTTTGAAGTGATCGACGTGGTACTCATGGTGCCCCAAAAAATTAATCAATCGATTGATTAAAAGTAGGCCCGGACCGGCACTCTGTCCAGCCTGTTATTTTGCAGAATAATCTTTGCAGGATATTTTATGCGTCCGATCACAAAAGCTGCTACACTCCGCTCCCTTGCGACACCGTGGTTTTTGTCATCTGTTTGTTATTATCTCCCTGAAAACTACACCGGAAACGGTCGGGGCGGTTCGGAGTTGTTATGTCTTTTGATTCCCTGGGCTTGAACCCCGATATCCTGCGTGCCGTTGCCGAGCAGGGCTACCAGCAACCTACCCCGATTCAGCAGCAGGCGATCCCTGCGGTGCTGCAGGGACGCGATCTGATGGCCAGCGCCCAGACCGGTACCGGGAAAACCGCCGGTTTCACCCTGCCGTTGCTGCAGCGCCTGCTGGATAATAACCCTCACGCGAAAGGTCAGCGTCCGGTACGTGCACTGATCCTGACCCCGACTCGTGAACTGGCGGCGCAGATTGGCGAAAACGTGCGTGAATACAGTCGCTACCTCAATATTCGTTCGCTGGTGGTCTTTGGCGGCGTCAGCATTAACCCGCAGATGATGAAACTGCGCGGCGGCGTTGATGTGCTGATCGCAACGCCTGGCCGTCTGCTGGACCTGGAGCATCAGAACGCGGTTAAGCTGGATAAAGTCGAGATCCTGGTGCTGGATGAAGCCGACCGTATGCTGGATATGGGCTTTATCCATGACATCCGTCGCGTGCTGGCGAAGCTGCCGACCCGTCGTCAGAACCTGCTGTTCTCTGCGACCTTCTCCGACGACATCAAAGCGCTGGCAGAAAAAATGCTCAACAACCCGCTGGAAGTGGAAGTTGCCCGTCGCAACACCGCCTCTGAGCAGGTGACTCAGCATGTGCATCTGGTGGATAAAAAGCGTAAGCGTGAGCTGCTCTCTCACCTGATTGGCCAGGGCAACTGGCAGCAGGTACTGGTCTTTACCCGTACCAAACACGGTGCTAACCATCTGGCAGAGCAGCTGAATAAAGACGGTATTCGCAGTGCGGCCATCCACGGCAACAAGAGCCAGGGGGCACGTACCCGCGCGCTGGCCGACTTTAAATCCGGCGATCTGCGCGTGCTGGTGGCGACCGATATCGCCGCTCGCGGTCTGGATATCGAAGAGCTGCCGCACGTGGTTAACTATGAGCTGCCGAACGTGGCGGAAGATTATGTTCACCGTATTGGCCGTACCGGCCGTGCGGCGGCAACGGGTGAAGCCCTGTCTCTGGTCTGCGTGGACGAGCATAAACTGCTGCGTGATATCGAACGTCTGCTGAAAAAAGAGATCCCGCGCCTTGCGATACCGGGCTATGAGCCAGATCCGTCGATCAAAGCTGAACCTATCCAGAACGGTCGCCAGCAGCGTAGCGGCGGTCGCGGTCAGGGCGGCGGCGGCCAGAATCAGGGCCAGCGCCAGCGCTCCCCGCGTGCGGAAAACGGCGGCGGCCGTAGCGGCGCCCCGCGTAGTGGCGGATCGCGCAGCACCGACGGCAAACCGGCAAACGGCAACGCGCGTCGCCGCCCGCGTAAGCCTGCGGCAGCACAATAAAAAAAAGGGTTGAGGCTGCGGCCTCAACCCTTTTTACTTATATGCTTACAGCGTTTCCCCGTTGCTGGCGATAACCTGCTTATACCAGTCAAAACTGCGTTTCTTACTGCGCTTCAGCGTTCCGCTGCCGTCGTTGTTTTTATCGACGTAGATAAAGCCATAGCGCTTTTTCATCTCCCCGGTCCCGGCGCTAACGATATCAATCGGTCCCCACCGTCGGAGAGCGCAGCTCGCCAACGGTGGGGACGATTGCCAGCCCTTTGCCAAAGACCTCATCGGCAAATATCGGATTGCTAAAGTGCTGTAGCGCTTTAAGTTCGCCACTGACCGGCGCGAAAAGCTGCTCTGCGCCTTTGGGCGCAGGCGGCATTACGGTGACAGGTGCGGTGGATTTATCGAAGCCCGGCAGGACGGTCACTGTGGCGGCGACGATAAAGGAGATGGCGGCGCCCACAGAAACGTCGGGCCGATCAGCGCGGCGGCAAAGGGACGTTTATAGCGAATATTGACGTCGTACATGGCCGGCTCGGTGATCCCCATAGCGGCGCTAAAGCTGGTGGTCAGCGCCAGGGACTTGAGCTTCTTATCGCGGGCGCGGAGGAAGACGCCGAAGGGGCACCCGACTGGCCGAGGTTAGCGATATAGAAGAGAATTTTGAACGGGTCGAAGCCCATGGTGCTGATGTTGTTGATCATAATGGGCACCAGCGCATATCGGTGATAATAATCAGCGACAGAGTGCCGCCCACCACAATCCCGGCGACCAGACCCATATTCTCGATCAGCCAGATAATGCCGCCGGAGAGGGCGTTACCGGCAAAAATGCCCAGCGGACCAATTGCGATAAGCGTTATGGGGGCCACGATCAGCAGGCTGAGCAGCGGCACAAATATGGTTTTCAGCGCGCCGGGCATCACCTTATCAATCATCCGCTCGACGCGGCTTAGCAGCCAGACCGCCAGCAGGATGGGGATCACCGTTGAGGCGCAGGAAACCGTGGCCACCGGCAGGCTTAAAAAGTGCACAGAAGCCCCCGATTTAAACAGGGTTTACAGCGCCGGGTGGAAGAGCACCGCCGCCAGCGCTACCGCGACGTAGGGGGTTGCGCCGAACTTATGCCCCGCGCTGACGGCCAGCGCCAGCAGCCCTTTCAGGATACCGGCCCCGGCGATGGCCGGAATAATCGGCGAGAAGATGCTCGACAGCCCTTCCAGTAACACCGAAACCGGGTTGCGTCATTTTTTAGGCTGAACAGCGACCTGATTTTCCAGCCCCGGCAACTGAGCGAGCAGGGCCTGACATAGCGGTGCGACCTCGTTGCCGATAATCAACTGATACCGATCGCCGGAGATATTCACGCCAATCACCCCGTCGAGCGCTTCCAGCCTGGCCCGGTCAACCTTGTCGTTATCCTTCAGCAAAAAGCGCAGTCGGGTAATACAGTGAAACAGAGACAGGATATTGTCCTGGCCTATCCGCGCAATAATCTGCCGTGCGATATTCTGATAATCCATAGTCGTTCCTCCAGACTGAAGCCGTGCTTCATCCACAATCCCCGACCGGCAGCGGGTTAAACAATGATCAACGCGCCTAACGGGTCTGATGCTTAAGATGTGATCGGCTTTACGAAACGGCGTGGCGTTCTTCGGAGATAAAAAGGCATATCACGGTCCGCTGAAAAATGTCACAATAGTGGCTGTTTATACAGTATTCAGGTTGTCTCCATGGCTCTTAACGCGGCGCTGAAGGCGCAAATCGCCGCCTGGTATAAGGCGCTTCAGGAACAGATCCCCGACTTTATTCCCCGTGCACCGCAGCGGCAGATGATTGCCGACGTGGCGAAAACCCTGGCCGGTGAAGAGGGGCGGCATCTGGCTATCGAAGCCCCGACCGGCGTGGGGAAAACCCTGTCGTATCTGATCCCCGGTATTGCTATCGCCCGCGAAGAGCAAAAAACGCTGGTGGTCAGCACCGCCAACGTGGCTCTGCAGGATCAAATCTTCACCAAAGATCTTCCGCTGCTGCGCAAGTTTATTCCCGAACTGCGCTTTACCGCCGTCTTTGGTCGCGGTCGCTATGTCTGTCCGCGCAATCTTAACGCGCTCGCCAGCACCGAGCCGACGCAGCAGGACCTGCTGGCGTTTCTCGACGATGTGCTGACGGCGAATAACAAAGAAGAGCAGCAGCGTTGCGCCAGTCTGAAGGCGGACCTCGACAGCTATAAATGGGATGGCCTGCGCGATCATACGGATAAAGCCATCAGCGACGATCTATGGCGACGTTTAAGCACTGATAAAGCCAACTGCCTCAACCGTAACTGTATGTGGTATCGCGAATGCCCGTTCTTTGTCGCCCGGCGTGAAATTCAGGAAGCGGAAGTGGTGGTGGCGAACCATGCGCTGGTGATGGCGGCGATGGAGAGCGATACCGTGCTGCCGGAAGCCAAAAATCTGCTGCTGGTCCTCGATGAAGGACACCATCTGCCCGACGTGGCGCGCGATGCCCTCGAGATGAGCGCGGAGATCGCCGCGCCCTGGTATCGCCTGCAGCTCGACCTCTTTACGAAGCTGGTGGCGACCTGCCTTGAGCAGTTCAGGCCGAAAACCACGCCGCCTCTGGCGCTGCCTGAGCGGCTCAACGCCCACTGCGAAGAGCTCTATGAGCTTATCGCCTCACTGAACCGAATCCTCGACCTGCTGATGCCTGCGGGGCAGCAGGCGGAGTACCGCTTTGCAATGGGCGAGCTGCCGGATGAGGTGATGGCTATCTGCCAGCGGCTGGCAAAGCTGACCGATATGCTGCGCGGCCTGGCGGATCTCTTTATTGGCGATCTCAGTGAAAAAACCGGTAGCCATGACGTGGTCCGGCTGCACCGGGTGCTGCTCCAGATGAACCGCGCGTTAGGCATGTTTGAAGCCCAGAGCAAGCTCTGGCGGCTGGCTGCGATGGTCCAGGCTTCGGGGGCGCCCGTGTCGAAATGGGCAACCCGCGACGTGCGGGAAGGACAGACACACCTCTGGTTCCACTGCGTGGGGATACGCGTCAGCGACCAGCTCGAAAAACTGCTCTGGCGCAGCGTCCCGCATATAGTAGTCACCTCCGCGACCCTGCGATCCCTGAACAGCTTCTCCCGGTTACAGGAGATGAGCGGCCTGCGCGAAAAAGCCGGGGATCGTTTTGTTGCGCTGGGCTCGCCGTTTAACCATGTTGAGCAGGGACAGCTGGTGATTCCGAAGATGCAGCATGAGCCAAAGATGGAGCACGAAGAAAAGCATATCGCCGAAATGGCGGCCTTCTTTCGTCAGCAGCTTGAGAGCGCAGAGCATAAGGGAATGCTGGTCCTGTTCGCCAGCCAGCGCGCCATGCAGCTGTTTCTGACCTTCGTGACCGACCTGCGTCTGCTGCTACTGGTACAGGGTGACCAGCCCCGTTATCGGCTGGTGGAGTTGCACCGTAAACGGGTTGCGAAAGGTGAGCGTAGCGTGCTGGTCGGGCTGCAATCCTTTGCGGAAGGACTGGATTTAAAAGGCGATCTGCTCAGTCAGGTACATATCCATAAAATCGCGTTCCCGCCAATCGACAGCCCGGTGGTGATCACCGAGGGCGAGTGGCTTAAGAGCCTTAACCGCTATCCGTTTGAGGTCCAGAGTCTGCCCAGCGCCTCCTTTAACCTGGTCCAGCAGGTCGGCAGGCTGATCCGCAGCCACGGCTGCCGGGGAGAGGTAGTTATCTATGACAGGCGGCTGTTGACCAAAAATTACGGGAAGCGTTTACTGGATGCGCTGCCGGTATTTCCGATAGCGCAACCCGAGGTGCCTGAGGTTATGATTAACAGTAAACCCAAAAGGCGCCGTCGCTAACGCTTGCGCATGATGTAAGGAGTTGTCATGGATTACCGCACGATTATTAAAGAAATTGGCCGCGGCAAAAATCACGCCCGCGATCTGGATGCTGATACGGCGCGTGCGCTTTACACGATGATCCTCGATGGCGAAGTGCCGGATGTCGAGCTGGGTGCTATCCTGATTGCCCTGCGCATTAAAGGCGAAGGTGAGGCGGAGATGCCTGCGTTCTATCAGGCCATGCGTGCGCATATTATGCGCCTCACGCCGCCGGTGGCAAAGCCGATGCCGATTGTGATCCCTACCTATAACGGCGCGCGGCGCCAGGCTAACCTTACGCCGCTGCTGGCGCTATTGCTGAGCAAACTGGGCTATCCGGTGGTGGTTCATGGTATCAGCGAAGATCCCACCCGCGTATTAAGTGAAACCATTTTTACCGTACTGGGTGTTGAGCCCACGCTTCACGTCGGCCAGGCCCAGGCGCAGCTTGATGGCAACCGACCGATCTACATTCCGGTTGGCGTGCTCTGCCCGCCGCTGGAAAAGCAGCTGGCCCTGCGCTGGCGGATGGGCGTGCGTAACAGTGCCCATACCCTTGCCAAACTGGCGACGCCTTTTGCCGAGAATGAAGCCCTGCGTCTGAGCAGCGTTTCTCACCCGGAGTATGTCCATCGGGTTGGGAAGTTTTTCACTGAGATTGAAGGCCGGGCGCTGCTGATGCACGGCACTGAAGGTGAAGTCTATGCCAACCCGCAGCGCTGCCCACAGATCAATCTGATTGATGAGCAGGGCGTCACGGTGATGGTTGAGCGACAAACCGAGGTTGAAGACGACGTGGTGTCGTTGCCGACGGCTAAAGATGCGGAAACCACCGCACGCTGGGTTGAGCGCTGCTTGACCGGCAGCGAGCCGATCCCGCACTCGCTGAAGCTGCAGATGGCCTGCTGCCTGGTGGCAACCGGCGAGGTTGTTACGCTGCAGGATGGCCTTGCACGTATCGCTGAGAACTGGGATTAAGCATAAAAAAAGCCCGCTCAGCGATGAGCGGGCCAAATGCAAGGGTATTAAACAAGGTCAATGAGGGTTGGAGCACCGCCAGTGGGTTAGCTGGCGGGTAAGACAGGGGTCAATCAGTTGTAAATAACCGCAGTACCGGCCATTTTGTTGTTGGTGTTAGCAGAGGTGATGCTATAGCCAGTCGCACCGGCAGCAGCGGCTTTCTCAGCCAGTTTCGCTTCCAGACCGTCCAGGGTAGAAGCGCCTTCCGCAGTCACTACACCGATTTTGTTCATGTTCTGCGCCTGAGCCGGGGTAACCGGCTGTGCAGCGAAGACACCAAAGGACAGAGTGGAAAGGGCGATAGCGGCAACAGCATATTTGATGGTTTTCATAGTTAATCTCTCGCAGGTTATTCTGTTAAAGGGATGATGTTCCGTCGATGTGATAAGTATCACGTTTCTTTTCAAGAGATAAAATCGAAGAGAATTGAAAGCTTTATTCAAAAAAATTGAATAAATAATAATATATTGATTCTTAATAAATTATTTTTATCGTTTAGCTTAAGAAGGGTTTTTGCGGACTCGCAGCGAGAAATAGGGCACATTTTGCGACTTCTTTCGCCGTTTTCTATGTGCGTAAAGACAATCGCTTGCACTGTATTTTAACGTAATGAAGCGTCAACGTAACTGGCTATCTTTGGATCCTCTGCGATTATATCCTGCAAATGTAGGTTTTTGTGAATCTTTCTCCTGCTGGCAGTTTACGCACAGCCGGACCCCGGGAATCGCCTTGCGCCGGGCTGCCGGAATCGGCGCTTCACATTCTTCACAAAATTCGAGGCTTTCGCCCTTAGGCAGTTCATTTCGCACTCTGGCGACCGCGTCTTCCAGAGTACTGTCGATCTGATCCTGAACCGCACCGTCGTTTGCCCAGCCTGATGCCATGGTCTTCCCCTTATACAAAAACGCCTCTGCGTAAGTATAGAAAATAAAACAGAGACGGATGTTTTAGCGTGCGTCGGGACGAACCAGGTCGAAGCGCTGGCTTTCGTCAATGGAGTACCAGGCGGTGGGGCCTCCGGCGCGCAGTACCGGCTGAGTCCTGGCCGTCTGGTCGATTCCGCCTTCCAGCAGGGACTCAGCGATATGTATCGCCACCATTTCGCCCAGCACCAGCCAGGTATCGAGTGCGCTGCCGCTGGCGGTCGTCAGTTGAATACGCTGGGAGAGGCGGCACTCAAAGTGGACCGGGCTTTCCGCTACTCTGGGTGCGGCAACCCGTTGGCTGGCCAGCGGGGCAGGCCGTGTCCTTCTGCTGGCTGATAAGAGTACATAGCGTTCATTAATGGATAAATTAGCGGTTCCGCCAGACTCACTTATTTACCGCGCCGCCGTCAACGGGTATCTTACGCCGCAATTGAAAGGAGAATGCCATGACAGTCGATAAACCCGGGCTGCACCCGCGTAATCGCCACCACCATCGCTACGACCTGCCTGCGTTGTGCCAGGCCTGTCCGGAACTGACGCCGTTTCTCACCCTGAGCCCGGCTGGTGAGCAGACCATTAATTTCGCCGATGCCGGCGCGGTAAAAGCGCTGAATAAAGCACTGCTGGTGCACTTTTATGGCGTCAGCCACTGGGATATCCCGGAAGGTTTCCTCTGCCCGCCTGTGCCGGGCCGTGCCGACTATGTGCACCATCTGGCCGATCTGCTGGCTGAAACCACCGGGATTGTTCCACGTCAGGCTGACGTGCTGGATATCGGCGTCGGGGCCAACTGTATCTATCCCCTGATTGGCGTTCATGAGTACGGCTGGCGCTTTACCGGGACCGATGTCAACGCTGAAGCCCTTGCCAGCGCTCAGGCCATTGTGAACGGTAATGCAGGGTTGAGCCGGGCCATTCGCCTGCGACGTCAGCGCGATCCGCAGGCGATCTTCGCCGGGATGATCCACCCGAACGAGCGCTATGATGCCACCCTGTGCAATCCGCCGTTCCATGACTCCGCTGCGGCAGCGAAGCTGGGCAGCGATCGCAAGCGTCGTAATCTGGGGATCACCGATGGGGACAAGCTGAACTTTGGCGGTCAGCAGCAGGAGCTGTGGTGCGAGGGGGGGGAAGTGGCTTTTATTCTTCGGATGATCGTAGAGAGCCAGAAATTCACTCGTCAGGTTGTGTGGTTTACGACCATGGTATCGCGCGGGGAAAACCTGCCGCCGCTCTACCGGGCGCTGAGCGAAGCCGGTGCGGAGAAGGTGGTGAATAAAGAGATGGCCCAGGGACAAAAGCAGAGCCGTTTTATTGCCTGGACCTTCCTCAGCGACGACCAGCGCCGTCGCTTTGTTGCCAAAGCTCGTTAAAGAGTTGGCTCCGGAGGCGTTTTATCTGATGATGGCGCCTCCTGGGGCGGCAGCACCTGCCAGCACTGTACCGGCGTGCGGATCCCGGCCCGGTCGAAATGCTTTTTCACCTGCCCGTCGAGGGCAAAGCGCACCGTCCACTGCTTCAGCGGCAGCGTCGTAAAGGAGACGCGCAGCGTAAAGGCGGTATCGGTTAAGCCGACCAGCCCGGCAAATGACGGCTGGCCGATAATCAAGCCGCGGACCTCTTCCATCTCCATCAGATCGTTAACTGCCTCTTTCAGCACCGCATTTGCGCGGTCGGCATCCTCCTGACGATGGACGTCGTAGTTTGCCACCACCGAACCAATACCGCGTACAAAGTTGGCAAAGGTAGTAATCGATGACCAGGGGATAATATGGTAGGCCCCCGTATCCTGACGTACGCCGACGGAGCGAATCGACATCCGTTCAACGGTCCCGGTCAGCGGCCCAATTGTGACCAAGTCGCCGGTATTCATCCCGTTTTCAAACTGAATAAACACCCCGGTAATAATATCTTTCACCAGCGTCTGGGAACCGAAGGAGATAGCCAGCCCCAGCGCACCGGCACCGGCCAGCAGCGGCGCGATATTTACGCCGATTTCAGAGAGCACAATCATCACTGTAATGGTGCTGATAATCACCGCCAGCGCGTTGCGGAACAGCGTCAGCAGCGTACGGGTGCGCGCACTGGGCAGCGGACGACCGTGAATATCCGACGACAGGCGATTCTCAATCAGGCAGGCCAGTGCAGTCCAGCCGACGGCAGAGAAGAAGAGGATCAGCGCAATGCGGATCAAAATGTCCACCGTTTTCTCCCCGGCACCAAAGTGCAGCCAGTGCCAGAAATCAAAGATGCTCCAGGCGTTGAGCAGCAACATTACCGCCACACAGACTGTCAGAATACGGGCCACCTTCAGCGAGGCGGAAAGCCAGCCGTTAAGCCGCTTTTGCAGCTCAGGGTAGTTACGCTGCGTCTGCGCAGACAGGTTGATGCTTTTGGCTATCCAGCGTGACAGCATCCCGGAGATAAAGGCAGCGATACCGATAATCGCCAGGCTGTGCATGGTGGCACCCATCATAAATTTCAGGCTGTTGCCCGGATCGAACAGGGAGAAGAAAAACAGCACAATAAAGTAGATGCTTGCCAGCCAGTGCCACACCAGCGCAAAGGCGCGAAGAAACAAGCTAAAGAAGGAGAGGGAGCTGTCGGCCAGATGGATCAGGCTTTCGGTAATGGCCAGCTTATTGCGGTAAATCAGATACATCGCCCAACTGGTGATGCAAAGCATAATCAGTACGTTCGCCATTGCGCCGAACTGGACGTTAATCTGGTTGGAGATAATCGGCACCGCGACAATCAGGCCGTAGCCAATCAGGCTGCTCAGCGCGCTGAGCCGCATATTCCAGTAGCGGGCGGTTTCATCCTGCACCGGGAAGGGGCGCAGTTCCGGCACTCGAGGGCAGAAAATCAGCCGCAGAATGGCCTTAAAGAATTCGATCTGCGCAAAGGCGTTAAGGAACAGCCCCTGCTGAAAAGCGATGGTGGGATTACCGGCGTTCAGGTTGTCGCTCAGTACCTGGCCGACAAAAAGGGTCAGCGCCAGCAGCAGCATATCAATAATAAACGCTCCGATAATCATCCCTGGAAGCTGTAACCAGTTGCTGCGATCGCGGTTTTTTCGCCGTCCCCACTGACCCATCTTACGGTACACCGGGAGCGCGCAGAGGCGCACCAGCCAGTAGAAGGCAAAGACCAGCACTGCCAGCATCAAAAAGTGGCTGACGGCGTTGGTGAAGGTCTCTGAATTGAAGTATTTATGCGGGGCGTCGGTGATATTGCGCCAGAGCTGGGCAAAGCGCGTGGCGAAGGCTTCCCCATAGTGGCGGCTGACGTCGGTAACGTTCTCCAGCACCGTTTTGTTTTCGACGATATCGGGCGGCGTCAGAGCGGGCACGGTGTCTGCCGGTGGGGTGCTGGCAACCTGCCGTAATTGGGAAATTAACTCGGCGCGCGAAGCGTCATTCTCCAGCACGTCCGCCAGGGCACCGTAGGCGGCTTTTTTCTGTTCTACATCCGGCTCAGCGGCAGCAGGGGGCGGGTCGCTCGCAGTGACGCCGGGCAGCGTTACCGCCTGTAATGGTGAACAGAACAGGCTGACAATAAGCAGCAGGATCCACGGCATCAAAGCCTCCCTTAGAAAGTTCAGCAAAATGATAAGTATAGATAGCCGGTGGCGGGAGAGCGTTTTTGGGAGGATTCTGGGGGCATGTTACGCCTCTCCCAACTGAGAGAGGCGTAGAGAGGCATATCAGGAGACGTGCTGCAGGAATTCCTGGAGGCGCGGGCTTGGCGGATTTTCAATCAGCGCCTGCGGATTGCCGTCTTCGGCGATACGACCCTTATCGATAAAGATCAGGCGCGAGGCCACTTTCTCGGCAAAGCCGATTTCGTGGGTCACAATAACCATTGTCATCCCTTCCTCGGCCAGGTCCTGCATGACCTTCAGGACTTCATGGCGCAGTTCCGGGTCAAGTGCAGAGGTCGGCTCATCAAACAGCATCATCTTCGGCTTCACCGCCAGCGCACGGGCAATCGCCACGCGCTGCTGCTGGCCGCCGGACAATTCGGACGGGTAGTGGTGCGCGCGCTCGGCAAGGCCCACTTTCTCCAGCAGGGATTTTGCCAGCTTTTCCGCATCCGCTTTTTTGGTGCCGCGCACGCGCAGCGGACCAAACATCACGTTTTCCAGTGCCGTCAGGTGCGGGAACAGGTAGAACTGCTGGAATACCATGCCGGCTTCCTGGCGAATCAGACGATCGTCCACTTTCGGGTCGTTAACCTTCAGGCCGTCAACGATCAGGTCGCCGCTGGTTACCTCTTCCAGCTTGTTGATGCAGCGTAGCAGGGTCGATTTACCGGAGCCTGAAGGCCCGATAATCACCACCACTTCACCTTTGGTGATAGTCAGATCGATATTGTGTAGCACCTGGGTCGGGCCAAAGTGCTTGGAAACGTTTTTAAATTCAATCACAGGATTTTCATCCTTCTTTCAAGACGACGCAGAATAAAGCTCAGCACCAGGGTGATGATCAGATAGAAGACGGCAACGGCGCTCCAGATTTCCAGCGCACGGAAATTACCGGCAATGATTTCCTGGCCCTGGCGGGTCAGTTCGGCGACGCCGATAACGATAAACAGAGAGGTATCTTTAATGCTGATGATCCACTGGTTACCCAGCGGCGGCAGCATACGACGCAGTGCCAGCGGCAGGATCACATGGCGGATAGTTTCGCGCGTTGACAGACCCAGGGCGAGGCCCGCTTCACGGAAACCTTTGTGGATGGAGAGCACCGCACCGCGCGTGATCTCAGCAATATAGGCACCGGAGTTGATCATAATGGTGACCACTGCGGCGCTGAAAGGATCGATACGTAAATCGTTGAAGGCCATTGGCAGGGCAAAGTAAATAAACATTACCTGCACGACGATGGGGGTTCCGCGGATCACTTCGATGAAAACCAGGGCGATGTGGTTGGCAATCCAGCCACCAAAGCTGCGGGCAAAACCGGCCACGAGGCCGATGATCAAGCCGCCAATTAAACCGAGGACCGAAATCCACAGGGTCATTTTGGCGCCTTCAATCAGAAGTGGAATGGCAGGCCAGATGGCGCTCCAGTCAAACTGCATGATGAATTCCTGTATACCGTGGTGAAAATGTAACAGGGGCGAAAAGCGCCCCTGGATATAACGTATTACATTATATAGTAATTATTTTGGTTCAGTACCGAACCATTTTTTGTATATCTCGTTGTAGGTACCGTTCTCTTTAATGGTTTTCAGCGCGCCGTTCACTTTCTCGCGCAGTTCGTCACTGCCTTTCGGGAAAGCAATACCGTACTGCTGGGCTTCCAGAGAGTCGCCAACCGCTTTGAACTGACCGTGACCGGCAGTTTTGATGAAGTAAAGAATGTTCGGCGTATCGTGTAGTACCGCGTCAGCGCGGTTGGTACCCAATTCCATATAGGCGTTATCGATGTTCGGGAACTGACGCAGGTCTTTGGTTTTGATATTGGCTTTTGCATAGTCAACGGAGCCGGTGCCGCCTTTAACTGCGACCACTTTGCCGTCGAGATCTTTAACGCTCTTAATCTCGTCGTTGTTGGCTTTTACCATCACCAGCAGACCGCTTTTGTAGTAACCATCGGAGAAGTCGATCGCTTTTTTACGCTCGTCAGTGATAGTGATGCCGGCCAGGGCCAGGTCAACGTTTTTGGTTTGCAGCGCAGGGATGATACCGCTGAAATCCATCGGCTTCAGGGTGTAATCCAGCTTCAGTTCTTTCGCGACGGCGGCCCACAGGTCAACGTCGAAACCGACGTATTTGTCGCCTTGTTTGAATTCGAAGGGAACGAACGCAGTATCGGTTGCCACAACCAGCTTATCAGCGGCCTGGGAGGAAACTGCAAATGCGAGGGTCAGTGCAGCCAGTGAAACTTTTAATACAGACTTCATAGCATTTCCTTTTATATCCACGGGGCGATCCCCTGCGAGAACGTACGCAGTATGAAAAAATCATGCCAATTTTACAACTTCTTGTTTTCAAAAGAGGACAATCGGCTGTAATGCACAAGTATGGCTGCATATTGCCGTTTTTGCACCGTGATGGGGCGTTATTTTGGTGCATTGATTGCGCGTTGGTCATTGTGCTGCAATTTAGCGCATAAAATGGTTGGAAAACAATCCTGATTTAACAGTTTTGTGATGTGATTATTACAAATGATTTACTTTTCGCGGAGGGAGAGAGGAGTGCTAGGCACTAGTTTGGTGCAAGTCTCCCACCCGGGATGGGTGGGAGCCATAAGCTTAAGGTATAGGTTACTCGATGTTGGATTCGATAAACCACAGGAATTTATCCAGGTCGCGGGATGCCGCGGTCAGGATATCTGCGCTGTCTTCGTCTTTGGCATCACCAATTGCTTTACGTACGTCGTTCGCCACGATGGCATAGCGATCCGCCAGTTCTTTCAGGTGATCCTGAACGGTATGAATATCCAGCGGATAGCTTTTCAGCGGTGTTTTGCTGTTGATAACCTGCGTGGTGCCCAGCGCCACGCCACCCAGCTGCACGGCACGCTCGGCCATGGTATCGAGGTGTTCGATTAGCGCGCTGCGGAATCCGTCCAGCATTTCATGCACGGCTATAAAGTTGGTGCCGCGCATATTCCAGTGGGCCTGTTTAGTGATTAAGGACAGGTCGATGAACTGGATCACCTGGCGATTCAGCAACTCCACCGTCGCTTTTTTCTCGCTGTCAGAGACATCGTTACGGGTGTAAAGCAGATTAGACGCTTTTGTTTTTACCAGTTTAGCGGTACTCATAATTCATCTCCTCTTAATGGTGCTTTCCAGTATTTAACGACAACGAGTATAGCACCGGTTTTTGCGTCTGCATTTCTGGCTCTGCCTATCGGTCAAATAGCGAGTAATGGAGTGTTATTCTATAAATTATTAATAATCATTTACTTAGGTTATTTATCCTGAACAATTCTTATTTTTGTATTGCCGGAGAAATAGCAAGTAATGGTCTGGCAGGTATTTTTGTCAAAAAATGCAGTGCAGAAAATATGACATAGCGTAACCACCATGTCATAAATGAAATATTAACTTACATCGACGGGCTTAATGGTGGTCTCACGCCGCAGGGTCAGAGTCGAGCCTATAGAGGCGGCAATAATCGCCATCAGCGCCAGGCTCTGGGTCAGGGTCAGCGTCTCGCCAAGGAAGATTATTCCCGACACGGCAGCCAGCGCAGGCTCCATGCTCATCAGCGTACCAAAGGTACGGGTTGGCAGACGTGTCAGCGCAACCATTTCAAGCGAGTAGGGCAGTGCGGTGGAGAGAATTGCCACACCCAGTCCCAGCGGCAGCAGCGACCAGTGCCACAGGACGTCACCCGCTTGCAGAACACCGAGAGGAACAAAGATTATCGCCCCGATAAGCGAACCCATCGCGACCGTCGCCGGTCCGTGCTCTTCGCCGGCACGCTGTCCGCTCAGAATATAAACGGCCCAGCAGGCTCCGGCCAGCAGCGCAAAGGCGGCGCCGGTCAAATCAACATGGGCAACGTCCTGGCCCAGAGGCAGTAAGAACCACAGGCCGAGTACTGCCAGTATCACCCAGATAAAATCGACCGGGCGACGGGATGAAAAGAGTGCTACAGCCAGCGGGCCGGTAAACTCCAGTGCGACGGCGATCCCCAGCGGTACGGTCTGAATAGAGAGATAGAAGAAGTAGTTCATGGCACCAAGGGAAAGGCCATAAAACACCAGTGGCAACCGCTGTTCTTTACTGAAACGCAGCCGCCAGGGTTTGAAAATCACCACCAGGATAAGCGTCCCCAACGCCAGACGCAGAGCGGTCACCCCCGGTGCACCGACCAGCGGAAAGAGCGATTTCGCAAGCGATGCCCCGCTTTGAATAGAGCACATGGCAATCAAGAGCACCACGATGGGAACCCACACGGGGAGTTTACGCGACAAGCCCGGCATTCCTTCTCCTGTCAATTTCTGTCAAATACGGTAAAACGGTTCAGTGTAATAGAAATATTTTTCAATGGTTGAGCATTTGTTGAGAAAAACGTGGCAGTAAGCTCCTACAATAAGTTCCAATTGTTTGATAAAACATCAATGGATTAGGAATAATCCGGATGAATGCACTGTGTTAAGGCGCTATTAATAGCACGGCTGTCGAGAATATACCTTTTTTTTGAAAGAGATAACTGTAGGTGGAAATATTCTGTTACAGGAAATGTCCCCTTAGACCACGGCAGGTCCAAAGAGTTTCTTATTGGGTTTTGATATATTTATAACGTAGGACTTACTGAAGCACATTTTGAGGTGGTTATGAAAAAAATTGCATGTCTTTCCGTACTGGCCGCAGTACTGGCCTTCTCTGCAGGTACTGCTGTCGCTGCAACTTCTACCGTTACCGGTGGTTACGCTCAGGGCGATATGCAGGGCGTTGCTAACAAAGCTGGCGGTGTTAACGTGAAATACCGCTACGAGCAGGATAACGATCCGCTCGGCGTGATTGGTTCTTTCACCTATATCCAGAAAAGCCACAGCAATGACGACGGCTACAATAAAGGTCAGTACTACGGTATCACCGCAGGCCCGGCTTACCGTCTGAATGACTGGGCAAGCATCTACGGTGTTGTGGGCGTTGGTTACGGTAAATCTCAGCAGCCTGAACTGGCCGGCAGCACCAGCGACTACGGTTTCACCTACGGTGCCGGTCTGCAGTTCAACCCGATGGAAAATGTTGCGCTGGACTTCGGTTACGAGCAGAGCCGTATCCGTAGCGTTGATGTGGGTGCCTGGGTTGTTGGCGCAGGCTACCGCTTCTAATCACTTCGGTGATAATAAAAATCCGCCCAAGGGCGGATTTTTTTATGCCTGAAATCTAACGACTGCCTGTGTCGAAAATATCGGTCCCGAGGTGGGTGTAGTCGACTTTCTGCAGGCGGAAGTTGGTCACCATAATTGGGCCTGCTTTCTGTTCCGACATAAACCGGTAGCGGTTTTGAATCTCTTTGGTGGCGATCCCGGTCCACTGGGCGAAGAAGCTTAAAAAGTCATTGGCCGAGCGCCGGGCTTTAATGACGCGGTGCGCTTTGTCATTGCTGGATAGCACCATAAAGGGGACCTGGAAATTCTGCTGGTACTTGTCGTCGTGTGCGAGATACTGCACGTCGGTGCCTCGTTCCTTAAAGGCCAGACCATGATCGGAAAAATAGACCATCGAGAAGCTGTCGCCGGTATTTCGCAGCTGGGCATAGAGCTTGCCGAGCAGGGCATCGGTTTGCGTCATGGTGTAGAGGTAGCAGGACGTCTCCTTTGACTGAACGAAATCCGTATATTTTCCCTGGGTGCGATCGCAGGCCTGAGGGTGAGAGCCCATCAGATGCAGAACAATCAGCTGCGGCTGTGTGCGCTGCGTCTCAAAGACCTGTGCGGTCATCTTTAACAGCGCCTCATCCTGCGTATTTTTATCCGCTTCAAAGTTGCCGCTTTTCAGGAAGTGCACTTCATCAGCACGTTTGGCGATGCTGGCAATCGCCGTATCGTATTCGCCAATTTGTCCCTGATTTGAGAACCACCAGGTCTGAAAGCCGGCGCGGTTGGCGAGCGTGACAAAGTTATCCTGATATTGCGGTTTACCGTCGACGACGCGGTTCAGGGTCAGGCCCAGTGATTTCTGCGTCGAGCCGCTGGCGGCAATATAGTCGGTAAACAGGGTGCCGTTAACCGAGCTGGTAAACGGGGTGTTATCCCAGTGGCCGCCAAAAGCCCCAAGGGCATCGCGACGTGCACTTTCGCCGATCACCACGACATAGGTGTGATAGCGCGGTTTAACGGCGGTCACCGTCCAGGTATCCTTCATGGTCGACAGCTCCGCCATGCGCGCCTGCTCTTCCTGCACTTCACGGTGGTTAACCATAATGTCTTTAACGAAGCGGAACATCGGGTAGCCAGTGTCCTTCAGTTTAAAGACGCCGCCCCAGGCCAGATTCTGCACCGGAGTAACAAAAATCGCTGCGGTGGCCACCAGCAGACAGAGGCTGTCAAACCGGCTCCAGCTCGCCTTTTCTACCGGGCGACGGCGCACGGCTTTGACGCCCAGCGCAAAGATAAACAGGGCTACCACATAGCTGTACCACGGGAAGATCGTCATGATCTCCGTGGATTCTTCCAGGTTGGTTGAGTGCAGGGCCAGCAGCGTATTGAAATTCGGTGCGCCGTAGGCCTGGCCAAACGGGTAATAGCTGGCAGCGACCAGAGAATAAAGGCCGAGCAGGAATCGCTGTATGCCAGGCGCATAGCGCCAGAGCAGCAGCAAGGCGCAGGTCGTCGCCACGGAATAGAGGAGGCTGAAGGAATAACCCAGCGCCAGATTAATCAGTAATGACTGTAAAAAATAAAAACCGGTCCACGGGCTGAGGCTCAGGCCTCGGGCTGCCAGCGATTCTTTCAGGGTTAGATTCATATTTCACGATCGCAAAAACGCCATGTTCTTACCCTGACGTCAAGGGTCAAACCTGCTGGACTGTGCGTGGAAGAGGGAAGGAGGTCCGCATCTGCGAGCCGCAATATGGCAGGGCTGCACGAAGATAGTGCCGGTCTACAAGAAGGTCAATCCCTCATAAGTAATTGTTTTGAGATAATGATTACAAAATCGACAAATAAGCGAGGGAAACTGCGTCACTGGCAAGCATAGCCGGTAAAAATGACAGAAAAATGAAGCGGCGTACCGCGACGCCGCATTTATTGAGAGGGTTTGTCGTCCTGCTGCGATTTGCCACCGATCAGATCGCACAGCATGTTCAGCAACATCAGGCGCACTTTAAAGGGGGAATGACTAAACACGTTTATACACCTCCGGAACTCGTTCATAAGAGACCTCCTGTTTATTGCGGGTTTTTACAGCTAAGGATGTCTGCATTACATACAGATATAGCACAGGCTATATTTTATAGCTACGGCTAAAACGTTAATTTTTTGTCCTTTCGTGACTCTGGTTTACAATATGCGCTCTTTACTTATGACGCCGGGTTGCGTCAACCGGATGAGGAAGCATGATGAGCCGTCGCACAGGTCAGTCCACAATAAAAAAAGTGACGCAATTAGTTGATGTCGAAGAACACGTTGAAGGCTTTCGCCAGGTTCGCGAAGCGCACCGCCGGGAGCTGATTGATGATTACGTTGAACTGATCTCCGATCTGATCCGCGAAGTGGGCGAAGCCCGCCAGGTGGATATGGCTGCGCGTCTGGGCGTTTCTCAGCCGACGGTTGCCAAAATGTTAAAGCGTCTGGCGTCGGTAGGGCTTATCGAACAGATCCCATGGCGCGGCGTATTTTTAACGCCGGAAGGCGAAAAGCTGGCCCAGGAAAGCCGCGAACGTCATCAGATTGTGGAAAACTTCTTGCTGGTGCTGGGCGTCAGCCCGGAAACAGCCCGCCGTGATGCGGAAGGGATGGAACACCACGTCAGCCAGGAGACCCTGCAAAAACTCAGCGAGTTTACTCTGAAATACGGTTCCGCCGCTGAATGAACCTGCCTTTCCTGCGCGCCCTGACGCGCGATCGGTTTCTCCATCTGTTAATGCTTATCGGCATTGCCCTGAGCCTGACGGCGTCCTTCGCACCGCAGCAGTGGCCAAAGGCTATCGACTGGCACACCATTATTACGCTGAGCGGGCTTATGTTGCTGACCAAAGGCGTAGAGCAAAGCGGCTACTTTGACGTGCTCGGGCGGCGGATGGCCCGACACTTCACCCATGAACGTTCCATTGCGCTCTTTATGGTGCTTGCCGCCGCGCTGTTGTCGACGTTTCTGACCAACGATGTGGCGTTGTTTATTGTGGTGCCGCTGACCCTGACGCTTAAGAAATGGTGCGCGATTCCGGTTAACCGGCTGATTATTTTTGAGGCGTTGGCAGTGAACGCAGGTTCGCTGCTGACGCCGATTGGCAATCCGCAAAATATCCTGCTGTGGGGGCGCTCCGGCTTATCCTTTACCGCCTTTAGCCTGCAGATGCTGCCGCTGGCTGCGGCGATGATGGCGACGCTGCTGGTGCTATGCTGGTTCAGCTTCCCGGCAAAAGCGCTGAGCTTCCAGAGCAGCGATCGCACGCCTGCGTGGCAGCCGAAGCTGGCCTGGAGTTGTCTTGCGTTTTATCTGCTGTTTCTGCTGTCGTTGGAATTTAAGCAGGAGCTGTGGGGACTGGCGCTGATAACCCTGGGTTTTTTGCTGCTGGCGCGACGGGTGGTGCTGAGCGTCGACTGGACGCTGCTGCTGGTGTTTATCGCTATGTTTATTGATGTTCACCTGATGACACAGCTTCCGGCGCTGAACGCGGTGCTGACTCATGTTGGCGGTTTGCCTGCGCCAGGTCTGTGGCTGACCGCTATCGGTCTGTCGCAGGTTATCAGCAACGTACCGTCCACAATTCTGCTGCTCAACTATGTTCCACCTTCGCTGCTGCTGGCCTGGGCCGTCAATATCGGCGGATTTGGTCTGCTGCCCGGATCGCTGGCGAACCTTATTGCGCTGCGAATGGCCAATGATCGCCGTATCTGGTGGCGGTTCCATCTCTACTCCATCCCCATGCTGCTGTGGGCGGCAGGTACCGGCTATCTGCTGCTGTTGGCGTTTAACAGGCCATAAAAAAAGCGGGCTATCAGGCCCGCTTTCTCAGAACAATCTATCGATCAGTTCAGACGAACCGGCATCCCGGAGCGTGCCTGAATCGCCTGATCAACGATGGTCTGCTCAACGTCCTGCTGGTCCGTCACTTTCTGTACCACTTTGGTCAGGGTTACCGGCACGTTTTCGTCGCCGTTAAACTGCGCTTCGGTGGTGGAAAGCGGGTTGTGAACTTCGATGTAACGGGAACCATCCGGCTCGGTGGTAGCTTTTACTGGCTCATCGATAAACTGTACGCGGGTGCCGACCGGCACGTTTTCAAACAGGAATTTGATGTCGTCGTTACGCAGACGTACACAGCCGTGGCTGACACGCAGGCCGATACCGAAGTTGGCGTTAGTGCCGTGGATTGCGTACAGGCGGCCGATATAGAGTGCGTACAGGCCCATCGGGTTATCCGGACCTGCAGGTACGACCGCAGGCAGCGGTTCGCCCGCAGCACGGTATTCCGCATGCATTTTGGCGGTTGGCGTCCAGGTTGGACCCGCTTTCTTACGCTCAACCCTGGTGGTCCAGTTAATCGGGGTATCTTTACCCAGCTGGCCGATACCGATAGGCAGCACGATTACCGTGTTGGTGCCTTTCGGGTAGTAGTACAGGCGCATTTCCGCGCTGTTGATCACAATACCTTCGTGAACGGTATCCGGCAGGATCAGCTGCTGCGGAATATTGAGCACGCTACCGGCTTTCGGCAGGTAGGCATCAACTCCCGGGTTAGCTTCCAGCAGGTTAGACAGGCCCATTTGATACTCGGCCGCAAAGTACTCCAGCGGCTGGGTGTTGCCTTCCGGCACGGTGATGACCTGGTTCTGACCAATAACGCGGCTTCCGTCGGCCGGAAGCGGATAGGTGACTGCAGATGCGGTATTGCAAAAGCCCATAACAGCAAAAGCCGCCGCGAAAAGCGTTGTTAATTTCATATTCATGTTGTGAGAAGTGCCAGACGCCACACGGGCGGTTGTTTGAGAATTCAGACAGTCGATGGGAGCGCATTATATGTGCATTCCCGTAAACAGGGAATTCAGATGTGTATTAAATCACATTTTATCACTGTTATTTTTTAGTGTAGCGCGGACGGGAAGCGGGAAGGAAAAATTAGGAAGACAGGAAAACGGGGCGTCGCCGCCCCGTCCAGGATCAATCCGCCAGCAGCCGGGACTGGATCTCAGCGCGTACGGCAGGCGTCAGCTGGTACTCCTGCGCCAGCCAGACGTCGGTACTAGGGTAGCGCTGGTGGATCGCCTCCAGGGCTGCACCCAGATAAGATTCACGCACCGTGAGCAAATTTGACAGATTACGGCGCGCGTGGTCGCTCAAGCCCTCACCCAGCCAGCCGAGCACTTCTTCTTCGACCTGCGTCAGCATTCCGTGGGTCAGTAGATACTCTTCCATCACCGTTGCGCTGTCGCAGCCGAGGGTAAAGAGCGTCAGGGCCGAGCCGACGCCGGTACGGTCTTTGCCCACCGCGCAGTGCTGGAGCAGGGCGCCGTCGAAGGGGCTTGCCAGCAGTTGCGCGAGCTGTTTATACGCCGGATTATTAAACGGCAGCTGGCGATAGAGCTCCGGCATGTATTGTTCGCCGTCGACCTCATCCAGCTTGTCGGCGGAGAAGGCGGTGATTTTTGCGCTCGTGTCGCTGGTGAGTGGGTTAGCTGGTGCGTTGATATAGCGTGCGTTAGCGCTAAGACGATTGGGGCTGCGGCTCACCTCGGAGGGGTCACGATAGTCGAGGACCGTGCCGAGCGGAAGGGTGCTGAGATAAGTGAGATCTTCCGGCGTCACCTGGTGCAGCGCGCCGGAACGCAGCAGCTTTCCTTTACGAATTTCGCGCCCGTCTGCGCCGCGCTGGCCGCCCATATCGCGAAAGTTAATCCCGCCCTGAAGCGGCAGAAATGCGGGGTGTTGAGAAAGTCGGGCCATCGGTTCCTTTCCTGTTATCGCGGGTGAAAATGTGTCATGCGTCCATACATTCAGGTCGCAGTATGCCGCAGGCCGCGAGCAATAGTTATACCGAATTGTGCCGCCACCCGTGAAAAATGCGCCATCTGGTGGCATAATGCCGCGTTCATCACACTTTTTCAGGATATTACCGTGTTAGTAAGCAGCAACGTCACCATGCAGTTCGGCAGCAAGCCGCTATTTGAGAACATTTCCGTCAAGTTTGGCGGCGGCAACCGTTACGGTCTGATTGGCGCCAACGGCAGCGGTAAATCCACATTTATGAAGATCCTCGGCGGCGATCTGGAGCCGACGCTGGGCAACGTCTCTCTCGACCCTAACGAGCGTATCGGTAAGCTGCGCCAGGATCAGTTTGCGTTTGAAAACTTTACCGTACTCGACACGGTCATTATGGGCCACGGCGAACTGTGGGAAGTAAAACAGGAACGTGACCGCATTTACGGCCTCGCGGAAATGAGCGAAGAGGACGGCTATAAAGTGGCCGATCTCGAAGTACAGTACGGTGAGATGGATGGCTACTCCGCCGAGCCTCGCGCCGGTGAGCTGCTGCTGGGCGTAGGGATTCCGGTTGAACAGCACTACGGCCTGATGAGCGAAGTCGCTCCGGGCTGGAAGCTGCGTGTGCTGCTGGCGCAGGCGCTGTTCTCTAATCCTGAAATTCTGCTGCTCGATGAACCGACGAACAACCTGGACATCGATACCATTCGCTGGCTGGAACAGACGCTGAACGAACGTGACAGCACCATGATTATCATTTCGCACGACCGTCACTTCCTGAATATGGTCTGCACCCATATGGCCGATCTCGACTACGGCGAGCTGCGCGTGTATCCGGGCAATTATGACGAATATATGACCGCCGCCACTCAGGCGCGCGAACGTCTGCTAGCCGATAACGCTAAGAAAAAAGCGCAGATCGCCGATCTGCAGTCCTTCGTCAGCCGCTTTAGCGCCAACGCTTCGAAATCCCGTCAGGCGACCTCACGTGCCCGTCAGATCGATAAGATCAAGCTGGATGAGGTGAAAGCCTCCAGCCGTCAAAACCCGTTTATTCGCTTCGAGCAGGATAAGAAACTGTTCCGTAACGCGCTGGAAGTGGAAGCGCTTACCAAAGGTTTTGACAAAGGTCCACTGTTTAAAAATATCAATCTGCTGCTGGAAGTCGGGGAGAAAGTCGCCATCCTCGGCGCTAACGGCGTGGGGAAATCCACGCTGGTGAAAACGCTGGTGGGCGAATCACAGCCTGACAACGGCACCGTTAAATGGTCTGAAAACGCGCAAATTGGCTATTACGCGCAGGACCATGAGTATGAGTTCGAAAATGACCTGACGGTCTTCGATTGGATGAGCCAGTGGAAACAGGAAGGCGATGACGAGCAGGCTGTGCGCAGCATTCTGGGTCGCCTGCTGTTTAGCCAGGACGATATCAAGAAACCTGCGAAGGTGCTCTCCGGTGGTGAGAAAGGCCGTATGCTGTTCGGCAAGCTGATGATGGAAAAACCGAATATCCTGGTGATGGACGAACCGACTAACCACCTGGATATGGAATCCATCGAATCGCTGAACATGGCGCTGGAGATGTATCAGGGCACCCTGGTGTTTGTCTCTCACGACCGTGAGTTCGTCAGCTCTCTGGCGACGCGCGTGATTGAGATTACGCCGACCAGAGTGATCGACTTTACCGGTAATTACGAAGACTACCTGCGTACTAAAGGCATCGAGTAACGTCTTCAGGCAGCAGGAGCGTTTCGTACCTGCTGCCTGAAATACGATAAGAAATAGCGTTCATTTTTCTGAAAATTCAGCGCTATCCACCGCTTCTTCCTCTTCCCCTCCGGTCGCTACCTTCAAACGTTCTGTACCTTTGGTCGACGCGTACCCTGGTTATCACCTGTGGATTCCGCTTACGGGAAGATTCTCTGTCGAAAACTCAGATTATTTTTCAGGCAGCGCAAAAAATGAGTTTCCGGGAATGAATTGTTTAAATTGTAGAGAAAACGGAGTTTTTTTTCGGGTAAGCTGAAAAACATACTCTGGCAAAACGTATCAATAATCCTAATGACTCAGGAAGCATGATTATGGTGGACACGACCATCCCGCGACTGCCGTACGATCCTCATATGTGCCGTAGTTATGATAAAAAGACCAGAAGCCCGCTGGCGCTGTATTCAGATTCTCAAAGGATGGAAGTCGAGTTGCGCGCCCCGCTGGCGATGACATACAGCCACTGGCATGGCCAGGTTGAGGTCAATATTCCCTTTGATGGTAATGTGGAATACCGGTTTAACGATAAAGCGGTGCTGATGAAACAGGGGCATATCACTCTGTTCTGGGCATGCACGCCTCATCAGCTTACCGATCCGGGTCACTGCAAACAGATGGCCATATTCAATCTGCCGATGCATCTTTTTTTGTCCTGGCCGATGGACCGCGAGCTGATTAACCATGTTACGCATGGGATGGTGATAGAATCATTAGCTATTCAGCAAGTGAGCGTTTTTGAGATAACGCGCTGGCAACAAGAGCTTAAAAGCGAAAGTGCACAGATTCGCCAGTTGGCGATCGATGAAATCGTACTGATGCTACGGCGTTTCAGTCTTTCTGGCTGGCGGTCGGTATTAGTGAATAAAATGTCCCAGACGCATAAAAATGGTACATCGCGACATGCGCAATTTTATGTTGGTCAGATGCTGGAATTTATTGCAACCAACAGTGATAAACTTCTGACGGTGAATGCTATTGCTGAGTACGTAAAATTAAATCCTAATTATGCGATGGGAATTTTTCAGAAGGCGATGCAGCTGACTATTAAGCAGTATATCACCACATTGCGTATTAACCATGTCCGGGCTCTGCTCAGCGATACCGATAAACCTATTCTGGATATTGCCATGCTCGCCGGTTTTAATTCAAGTAGCCGTTTCTACACAACCTTTAAAAAACATGTAGGAATACCTCCTAAGGAATACAGAGTACTGTGTCAACAGCGACGAAACCATTTATCGTAATTTAATTCCGATATATTCTACGATGAATTAATCACCACTCAATTTTATGTAATGGATAGCCTAAGTGGGATTTCCCCTCGGGGCTATCGTGTTCTGACTATATGCCATCGTAATTAAAGAATGGCGTGATTAAAATAATTGGAAAAACATATGTATTCAACAAACTACAACATCAAAGATCGACGGCAGCTTTCATTTTTCTGGTCACTTTTCCCCATGCTGATTATGCTTGGTGGTATAAGTATCGGCTATTTTATATTTAACATCCGCGCCGAGCCTATGATTTTAATAGGGGCGGCCGTCGCCACGCTTATTGGAATCGGCCACGGATACTCATGGGATGATATTTTAAAAGCAATTTGCGATAAAATATCTGCGGCTTTACCGGTCATTCTTATTGTCGCCAGTATCGGTTTTTTAATTGGCGCATGGATGGTCTCCGGAACGATCCCGATGATGATTTACTATGGGCTTAGCTTTATCAATCCTCAGTATTTCTATATCTCCGCCTTCTTTTTGTGTGTGCTGATTTCAGTGTGTACCGGAACCTCGTGGGGATCGATGGGAACGACCGGTATTGCGATGATTGGCGTTGCTATCGGGCTAAATATTCCTTTGCCTGTTGCCGCCGGCGCCATTGTATCGGGATGCTGGTTCGGCGATAAACTGTCGCCGATCTCAGATTCAACCAATATGGCCGCGCTGGCCGCCGGGGTTAATCTCTATTCGCATATTGGTCATCTGCTCTGGACCACCGGACCCGGATTCATTTTATGCTGTATCGTTTATTTCTGGATGGGAATGAACATTGATGTTTCAGCCACTTCCCCTCAATCTATCGCTGAACTGATGGGGTCCATTTCAGCGATCTATAACTTTAATCTTTTGCTGCTTCTGCCGCCGATTCTTGTTCTTTACGGCTCGCTAAGTAAGAAACCAGCGATTCCGATCCTCTTTCTGTCCGTGCTGGTCTCGGTGATTCTTGCCCTGGCGTTGCAAAATTTTTCGCCGTCATCTGTTGGAGAGGCTTTGGTTAGCGGGTTCAAATTAGCGATGGCCGAAAGCGTTGATGCTTCCACTCTCTCTTCAGATGTTGCACGGCTTCTGGAACGTGGCGGCGCAATATCGATGTTCAGCAGTTTTGTCACGGTATTCAGCGCCTTCAGCTTCGCCGGTGCAATGAATGCGACAGGCTCGCTGCAAACCGTTATTCAGGCTCTGACCAAAGGGATTAAATCAACGTTCAGGCTCGTGGCAACGACTATCGTCTCTGCCGTAACAATTTGCGCCTGCACCGCCAACGGCACTTTACCCTTGCTGTTATGCGGAGATGCATTTAAAGCAGAATATAAAAGAAGGGGCCTGGCCACCAAAAACCTGTCGCGTACCACAGAAGATGCCGGGACCGTTGTTGAACCTATTATTCCGTGGACAGCCTCAGCTGTTTATTGCGCAACCATGCTAGGCGTGGCGACGCTGGATTATTTGCCCTGGGCAATTCTGTGCTACAGCGGAGTGATATTTGCATTGATTTGGGCCGCGACTGGAATAGGTATCGCGGACTATGATCAACATGATGATCCTGAATATGTCGCTGAGCGCTAAACAAATTTTAAATTAATTATACTGGTGGTTGCATAATGTCATTGTTTGACGAAGTTGTGACGCGAGGTCCAGGTTGTCGTAAATATGGACAACTTAAGCAGGTATTTGGCACTGAGGATGTATTGCCTCTGTGGATTGCTGATATGGATTTTAATACACCTGAGCCGATAATCCACAGTCTGTGTACCGTTTCGGCACAGTCTGTTCAGGGCTATAATATGGATCACCCCGGTTGGAAAAAATCAGTGGTTGGCTGGTATAAGAAACAATATCAGGCAGATATCGAGGAGGCGTGGTTACACTTCACGCCTGGCGTTATCAAATCAGTGGTTTTATCTATAATTGCGCTAAGTGAACCAGGTGATAATATTCTGACCTGTACCCCAGTATATGATCCATACCATAATCTGGTACCTGCGACTGGCCGACATTTAGTTCATACCCTTTTGACTGAAAGGGATGGCACCTATCAATTTGACTGGCCGGACTTCAGGCGTAAGCTTAAGACGTGTCGGCTTTTTTTACTGGTTTCTCCACATAATCCGGGCGGTATGGTATGGGATCGGCAGACGCTTTCGAGGATAAAACGTTATTGCCATGAGGAGGGGGTTATCGTTGTCTCAGATGAAGTGCATTGTGATTTAACGCTACCCGGAAAAGTTCATAGCCCTTTCTTCACCGTTAATGATGAAGATGATACTGAGTGCATTGTATTAACTGCTATTGGTAAAACATTTAATGCGCCAGGGGTCCAGGGCGGCGTAATTATCGTCAGGAATACAAAACTACGAGAGAGGTTTTTTCATTTCCTGGATAATTGTTATCTAGCCGAAACCAATTATTTACAGCAAACCGCGATTTATTCTGCCTGGACCCAATGCGATAACTGGCATCAACAACTGCTGGTCTATCTGTCCGGCAATATCGAATATGTTAAAGAAGAAATACGCCAGCATTGTCCGGAAATCTCGGTCATCTATGGCGGGGCCTCCTATCTGCTTTTCCTTAATGCCGAAAAAATGGGGCTGGATGACGATGCTTTGGCGATCTTTTTTATCAATGATGCCAGGCTGGGGCTCTCGCCAGGGATCCAGTATGGTCCCGGCGGGGAAAGGCATATGCGCCTGAATGTCGGTTGTCCACGTGCGGTACTGGTTGAAGCAATGACAAGGCTGAAAAGCGCTTATGCAGGCCATTATCGTTAACGGCGGCTTCAGACGCAGCCCTGAATTTTGCCGGCGATAATCATGACGGTATGACACCAGACTTCGGGCCTGCATCGAACAGCGCCTGAAGCGACGGTTAAAATTCAATACCCAGCGCGCGCCTGCCGTTGAGATTAAGGTCCGCAAGAGTAAAACGTTCCGCCCAGGCGCATTCATAGTTCTCGCGTGGGAAATCGCACGGTGAAGCGCCTTGCTCCAGAGCCAGCCTGACCTTGTGGGCGTAAGCCAGATTTTTCTCGCACAGCGGGGCGGCGGGAATATACATCACGTTACCCCAGCCCTGCTGGTTATCGACCTCCGCCACCGAGTGGATCACATCGCAGTGCCACCAGACGGAATCTCCGGCTTCCAGCGCAGGAATCGACGTCAGGGCGCGTATCAGCAGTGGATGCCAGCGTTCGGAAATCGGCAGAACACGGCCGGGCGCCACGCTGCAGAGCTCATCTTCCGGCACATCGCTCAGTAGCGGACGTAGCAGAACATACGCCATCGCTTCCGGGATCGGCACGACGTGCAGCAAACCCTGGCCGGGGATCATATCCGACAGCGCGGTCCAGCCCTGGAAGGTGCGGAAGGCGGAACATTTGGTGGTGTTATCCACCGTATACTCCTCCACTTCGGTACGGTTAGCTGCATTCCAGGGATCGTACTGCTCAATATCGCTGTTAAAGACGCTGGCAAACACCTGCTGATAAGCCGGCAGCAGCCAGCGCTCAAGCGCACCGGAATCCGTATGGGCACCAAGCCCCTTCGAGGTGGTTCCCGGTGGACGGCGGCGAATACGGTCCGGGTAGATAACGCTGACGTCCGGATTAAACCACTGCTTCCCTTCGCTATCGAAGCGCCACAGACGGTTCAGAAATGACTGCACTGCGGCCATTTCATTGCTCTGGCGGGCCTGCATCTGCGCCTGAGACCAGTAAATCGGGAAAATTTCCGGACGCGATGCCTCCAGCGAGCCGAAGAAGCTGTCACCCGGGCCTTTGTACACCTCGTCGAAGCGGTTGAGATCCAGATAATCCAGCATGGACTGATCTCAGGCCAGCGCCTGCTGGCGTGGGAAATGGCCTTTGATCACTGCGCAGCCCCGGCGTTTGACTAAGGCTCTTTACGCCTCGCTCACATTGCCTTCGGCAATATCCGCCGCAGGAATTATGGGCCAGACCGGGTCACCGGCGGCTTTCAGGGCATCGATTTCATCCACGTAGGCGGCAATACGGGCGCTTAAGCGCTCGAAAACGGTCCCGACATCGCCGATCTGCGCCCGCAGCTGCTGTTTCATCTGACGAATTGCCGCTTTATGATCTGCCAGCAGCGTATTATGGGTAAAGGTCATCGCCATACTGACCTCACTTATCTTCCATTCGAAAGTTATTTTTGTTGTGTATGGTTAATGTAAGTTAAAAAAAAGTTAAGGCAAGTTTAAAAAAACGATGGGATTCACAGAAAGGAGAAGAGGAGGTGAAGACGCCGGAGCGGGCGCTCCGGCGCAGCTATCAGCCAGCGAATGGTGCTTCACCGTCGAGTACGGCCTGAATGACGTTCAGCGCGCCATTGTGGTTATTGTTATCGGTCGACCAGGTGGCAATCACTTTAATCGCCGGGGCGGCATTACCCATCGCAAAAGAGTACTTCACCAGCCTGAGCATTTCCGCATCGTTGCCGCTGTCGCCGATGGCAACGCATTCCTGAGGCGAAATCTGCCAGCGCTTCAGCAGACGGCTAATGCCATTTGCTTTATGCAGACCCGGGATAATCAGGTCGATAAAGCCAAATCCACTGGTGACCGGCTTCATAATGCCATCGAGGGAGACATGCAGCTTGTCCACCAGTTGGGGGATCTCGTCATCCGGCAGGTTCAGGGAGAACTTAAACAGAGTATCGTCGATATCCTGATAATCGCGGATACGCTCCAGGCGATGATAGTGGTGTGACATCAGCTCGACAAAATGATCCGGCGCAGTATCACTTATCCATGCACTTTTCAGGCCACAGGCGACGAAGTTAAGGTTTTTATCCTTCAGCAGTTCGCCGATCACCACCTGGGATTCATGACGCGTCAGTTCACCGTGGAAAAGCTGTTGACCGTGCTCAAAGACCAGCGCACCGTTCTCGGCGACAAACGAGATTTGGTCTTTGATTTCCGGGAAAAAGGAGATGAGCTGGTAGTACTGATTACCGCTGGCGACGACAAATTCGATCCCGCGAGTTTTAAGCTGAGAAAACTGGGCCAGAAAGCGCTGGCGGTCATACTGCCTGGCGTCATCAAGGAAAGTTCCGTCCATATCAGTGACGATAACTTTTACTGTCATACATTGTACTCCTGAATGTAACTGCGACGCGGGATATTCTAGTTACCGCAGGAGGGAATGCAAAAAATTATTTCATATGAAAGTGAGCGAGGGGAGCAGACTCCCCTCGCGTTGTCCTTACAGGACGTGCTCGGTACGGGCGATAATATCGTCCTGCGCATCGGGCGACAGGGCGGTAAAGAACGCCGAGTAACCAGCGACGCGTACCACCAGATCCCGATACTGGTCCGGATGTTTTTTGGCTTCCAGCAGGGTATCGCGTGACACAATGTTGTACTGAATATGCCAGCCCTTATGGGTTTCGAAGAAGGTGCGCAGTAGGGTAATCAGCTTCTGGCGGTCGCTGTCGTTGTCCAGCGTGGCCGGGTTAAGCTTCTGATTAAGCAGCACACCACCCAGAATCGCTCCGCCAGGCAGTTTACCCACCGAACCCATCACCGCCGTCGGGCCGAGATGGTCGGTGCCGGAAGCCGGGCTGGCGCCCTCCGCCAGCGGGGTGGTCGCCTTGCGTCCGTCCGGCGTCGCCATGGTGGCTGCGCCAAAGGGAACGTTAGCCGAGATAGACGACGTACCCGCATAATAAGTGCCGCCGATCGGACCGCGCCCATAGCGTGGGTTCTGATACTGCTTCAGCTCGTCGATATAGGTCTGATAAGCGCGGGCCAGCAGCAGATCGACGTTGTCGTCATCGTTGCCATATTTTGGCGCGCCGTTAATTAAGCGCCGACGCAGCTGCTCATGCGTCAGGCCTTTGTAGTCTGCCGCCAGCGCCCCGGCCAGTTCCTGTTGGCCTACGCTTCCCTGTTCAAACACCAGCTTTTTCACCGCTGCCAGGCTGTTGCCGAGGTTGGCGATACCGACCTGCAGGCCGGAGACCCAGTCATACTTCGCGCCGCCCTGTTTGATGCTTTTTGCTCGCTCGATACAGTCGTCCACCAGCGCCGAGCAGAGAATATCGTGGGCGTTCTCTTCCAGCATGGTGTCGACCACATATTCGATCTCAATCGATTTGCGGGTGTAGTAGCGGATCTGGTTATCCCAGGCAGCCAGCACCTCGTCGAAGTGGGCGAAGTTGGCTGCTGACAGCGCTTTATCCTGCGGCAGGAAAACCTTGCCGCTGGTGGCGTCACGCCCGCCTTCCAGCGACGCCAGCATCACCCTGGCGAAGTTGATAAAGCTCATCCCGGTGCAGCGATATCCCCACTTGCCGCCGACGGCGGTTTCAATACAGCCGATGGCCGCATAGTCATAGGCGTCCTGCGGCTCCACGCCGAGTTTAATAAATTCCGGGATAACAATTTCGTCATTGTTAAAAGCGGGCATCCCGAAACCACAGCGGATCACCTGTACGCAGGCGTCGAGGAAGTCGTTACTCATTCCGGCGTGGTAGCGGACGCTGAGATTCGGTTGGGTCGAGCGCAGGCGACCGCAGGATTCCAGAATGGCATATGACAGCGGGTTAACCGCGTCCGTCGGCTGGCCGTCAGTCAACTGCTGGCCGCCGATGGTGACGTTCTGATACAGCGGGCTGCCCGCCGAGGCTTTGGAGTGGGAGCCGGAGCGGATTTTGTTAACCTCCAGCAGCTTCAGCCAGCAGCTTTGCAGCAGTTCAATTGCCTGCTCACGTTCAGAGGAAGCTACCAGCTCCACGTCGCGGCGATACCAGGGATAGAGATACTGATCCATTCGGCCGAATGAGACCGAATGGCCGTTGGACTCAACCTGCAGCAGCAGCTGGATAAAGTAGCAGAGCTGCAGCGCCTGCCAGAACGTTTTCGGTGGCTCATGGGCTATCAGATCGCAGTTTTCGGCAATCATCAGCAGTTCATCCCGCCGGGCGAGGCGGATCTCCGCGCCCGCCATCTGACGAGCCAGATCGGCAAAGCGTTCAATATGTTCGCTGACGGCGGCAAGCGTGATGTCGATGGCTTTTAAAAACTGCTCGCCGTGTAGATCGTCGAGGCGGGTAAGGTTAATACGCGAACGACGCTCATCGACCTTATGGCGCAGGCCATCCAGCCCTTGTTCCAGCAGCAGCGGGAAGTTGACCGCCAGGTGGGCATCGCCGGAGGTCATATTGCCTTCGGCTTTGATAATTCCGGTTGCCAGCAGCGCCTGCTGTTCATCGGTAAACATGGCGTAGCAACGGTCCTGTACCGTCTGGCCGCGCCACCAGGGGCAGATCTCGTGCAGAATGCGCTTATTCTCTTCGCTGACGGCAAAGCCTGCGCCTGGCCTGTCCGCCAGCGAATCGATTTCATTTTCAATCCAACTGACGGTATATTCCGGGTAAATCGGCGCGGCGCGCACTTCGCTGGCCTGGTTGCCGATAATCAGCTCGTCGTGCTGGATCCAGATCGTACGCTGCTTCAGGTGGTGGGCCAGCGCCAGCGCCCGACGCACCGGCAGGGGCTTATCCAGATGCTGTTGGTACATCTCCGTGTAGTGGCGGGCCCGCTCGGTACAGACCGGTGGCTTAACAATATGGACCAGCGCGGCTTTATGGGCCTGAATACGCGGGCTGAGGGTGTCGAGAGTCAGCGTTGTCATGATGATTATCCTCTTAGCGTGGCGGTTAAGCCGCGTTCGCGGGCGTACTCCTGCGCGAAGGCAAGGAGTTCCGGCGCGTCGAGCGGCTTGTCCGGCGCGGCATAGGTTTCGCCGAGCAGATGGTATTTATTGATGCCCAGCGTGTGGTAAGGCAGAAAATGGATCTCGTTGACCTGCAGCCGGTCAGCGGCGAAGCGGGTTATGGCTTTGATACTGGCTTTGTCGGCGTTAAAGCCGGGGATCAGCGGGACGCGAATAATCATCTTTTTACCGGCCTCGGCGAGACTAAGAAGATTGTCCATCACCCGTTTTGCGCTCCCGTTGGTCCACTGGCGAAAAGGTGCGCTTTCAACGTGTTTAAGATCGGCAAGAAACAGATCAACCAGTGGCAGAGACGGCTCGATATAGCGCCAGGGAACGTGCAGGCAGGTTTCCACCGCGGTGTGGATCCCCTGCTGACGACTGGCTTCCAGCAGGGCGAAGCTGAGCGCCGGATCCATAAAAGGTTCGCCGCCGGAAAGGGTGATCCCGCCACCGCTGCGATCGTAAAACGGTTTATCGCGCAGCACAGTTGCCATAATCTCTTCTGCATTTTGTGCTTCACCGCAGACGCTGAGCGCCTGCCCCGGACAGCAGTGGGTCAGGGCGTTAAGATGGTCGTCGGTCAGGCGCTGCCTGTCGATCATCAGCCCGTTGAGTGCACGACGAATCACCGAAGGTGCCGCCTGCTGGCATAGCTCACAGCCTTCCAGGCACAGGCGTGCGTCATACAGCAGGTCGCGCGTTCGCGCCCGGCTTTCCGGGTTCTGGCACCAGCGGCAGCTGAGAGAACAGCCTTTGATAAACACTATGGTACGAATACCGGGGCCATCATGGGTGGAGTAGCGCTGAATATTGAAGATCATACGGCAATCCTTTTGTTTCGTATGAATAGTTAACAGCTTTCGAATGAAAGATTAATTGACGTAAATCAACGGACGACCCCTTTGTGCGCGTATAGTGTTAAAGCATGAGAATCTTCACACTTTCAGGAAACCGTTATGGAACTCTATCTGGATACTTTTGATGTTGGCGCGGTGCAGAAACTGGCCCGTATCTTCCCTCTGGCGGGCGTGACCACCAATCCGAGCATTGTGGCAGGCGGTAAACGTCCGCTTGATGCTCTGCTGCCGGAACTTTATTCGGCGCTGGGCGGCCAGGGCCGCCTGTTTGCTCAGGTGCTGGCGACAAGTGCAGACGAGATGGTGGCAGAGGCGCGCAGGCTGCGGGCGATGGTGCCGGATCTGGTGGTGAAAGTGCCGGTGACGGCGGAAGGGCTGGCGGCCATTAAGCTGCTGAAGGTGGAAGGTATTCCGACGCTGGGCACGGCGATTTACGGTGCGGCGCAGGGGTTGCTCGCGGCGCTGGCCGGGGCAGAGTACGTTGCCCCCTACGTCAACCGGGTGGATGCGCAGGGCGGTGACGGGATCCAGACGGTGGTTGAGTTACAGCAGCTGTTAAGCCTGCATGCGCCGCAGACAAAGGTGCTGGCCGCCAGTTTTAAAACCCCGCGTCAGGCGCTGGACTGTCTGCTGGCAGGCTGCGAGGCGATCACGCTGCCGCTGGATGTCGCGCAGCAGCTGATTGCCGCCCCGGCGGTCGAGGCGGCGGTGGTGAAATTTGAGCAGGACTGGCTGAATGCCTTCGGGCGCACCACCCTGTAACCGCGTTTAGCGAACGTCATCCGTGCCGCATACTTCGCAGTGCGGATGGCGCGCCAGTGTCATGTCGCGGAACTGGCAGGTCATTGCATCATAGAGCAGGATTTTGCCTGTGGCCGGTTGGCCATAGCGGGTCAGAACCTTAATGGCCTCCATCGCCTCCAGGGCGCCAATAATTCCCACCAGCGGTGCCATGACGCCCGCCTCCGAGCAGGTCAGCGCGTTCTCACCGAACAGACGGCTCAGGCAGCGGTAGCAGGGTTCATCGTCCTGATATGTAAAGACGCTGATTTGCCCTTCCATGCGGATGGCCGCGCCGGAAACCAGCGGCGTGCGTGTCGCAAAGCAGCCCTGGTTGAGCTGATTGCGAATGGTGACGTTGTCGGTACAGTCGAGCACCAGGTCGTGCGCGGTGATTTGTGCCTGCAGGGCGTCTTCATCGAGCAGGGCATTGAGCGTTGTAAGCTGAACATGCGGATTAATACGCGCCAGCGATGCCCGGGCGGACTCCACCTTTGGCTGACCAATATTGGCGTCGCCGTGCAGGGTCTGGCGCTGCAGGTTGGAGAGAGCCACGGTGTCGAAGTCCAGCAGCGTCAACGCGCCGACGCCGGCTGCCGCCAGATACTGGGCGGCAGCGCAGCCCAGTCCACCCAGACCGACCACCAGCACGCGCGAGGCTTTCAGGGCTTCCTGGCCGTCGAAATCAAAGTCGCGCAGGATGATTTGCCGGTTATAGCGCAGCATCTCCTCGTTACTTAGCGCTTCCATCATCCCTTAGCCTCCGAACAGAGAGTTGAAGGGTTCCACGTCGACCCACTCGCCCGGCTCCACGTTGCCGCGCTCGCGCTCCAGCACAATAAAGCAGTTGCCCTGGCTGAAAGAGCTGAAAATATGCGAACCCTGATGGCCGGTGGTTATCACCTCTGCTTCACCGTCGGCGTTGCGCTGGAGGATACCGCGCTGGAAATCGAGACGGCCGGGGGATTTTTTCAGGCGGGTTGCAGCGCGCACCCGCAGGCGCGGCGGCAGAGCGTAAGCGGTATTGCCGCTCAGCTTCGCCAGCAACGGCTGCACCAGCTGGTAGAAGGTCAGGGCGGCGGAGACCGGGTTGCCCGGCAGGCCGCAGAACCAGCTATGGTTCAGCTTGCCGAAGGCGAAAGGTTTGCCCGGCTTAATGGCCAGCTTCCAGAAACCGACTTCACCCAGCTCTTCGAGCAGGGTTTTGGTGTAGTCCGCTTCGCCGACGGAAACACCGCCGGAGCTGATAACCACATCGGCCTGCTTATCTGCCTCGATAAAGGTTTTTCGCAACCGATCGGGATCGTCACGAATAATGCCGAGGTTAATCACCTCACAGCCAAGCTGCTCCAGCATCAGATGCACTGCCAGGCGGTTGGTATCGTAGATCTGGCCGTCGGCCAGCGGCTGGCCCGGCAGCTGCAGCTCGTCGCCGGTGGAGAAGAGGGCAACCCGTACCTTACGCACGACGGCAATCCCGGCGATACCGAGCGACGCCAGGACAGGCAGTTCCGCCACGCTCAGTTTAGTGCCGGCCGGGAACACCACGGCGCCTGCCTGGATATCCTCACCGCTGCGGCGAATATTCTGTCCGGCGCGAACAGCGGCGATAAAGCGAATACCCTCAGGATGTTGTTCTGTCTCTTCCTGCATCACCACGGCGTCGCAGCCTGCAGGGACAGGTGCGCCGGTCATAATGCGAATACAGGTGCCTGCTGGCCACTCGCCGCTAAATGGCTGACCGGCGAACGCTTTGCCCGCTATCGGCAGCGGGGTCTGTTGTTCAAGGTCTGCCAGACGGACGGCATAACCATCCATCGCTGAATTATCAAAACCGGGCACATTCAGCGGCGAAATGATATCGTCAGCTGTTATGCGACCAAAACCCTGCACCAGCGGGACATGTTCCGTCGCGTGAAGAGGCAGGATACGGGATAGCATCTGTGATAACGCCGCATCAAGCGGCATCAGTCCGGCATTAAAATCCATGGCAAACTCCAGCAGGCCAAAAAACATCAGGGCGTTATTATGGCAGAAAAGCCCGGCGGACTGTATGGGTAGCGGGCAGTCGTTACCTTTACATCAGGTTGATGACTTTCTATAGTCAGAAATTGTCTGAAGCGATGACCACGATAATAATATTTATAGAAAAAGCGGTTATTTCGCCAGCAGGTAGAATTCAGGGATCGTCATCCCACCACCATGACAGGAATGTACCGCCGATGAGGACTATGCCGTGCCGCACAGTGACCAACTAGCTGTCCGTGATGTGCTGGTCGTTCAGAACCTGAACGTGACTTTTCAGCACCAACAGCAGCGAACGCACGTTGTGCGCCATCTTTCATTCCATCTCCAGCGTGGTGAAACCCTGGCGATTGTGGGTGAATCCGGCTCGGGAAAATCCGTTACCGCGCTGGCGCTGATGCGTCTGCTGGAGCCGACTTCCGGTCGGACAGAGTGCGACGAGATGCTGTTGCGTCGGCGTAATCGTCAGGTCATCTCCCTGCCGGAACAGAGTGCGTCCCAGATGCGCGGCGTGCGTGGAGCGGATATCGCGATGATCTTCCAGGAGCCGATGACTTCCCTCAACCCGGTCTTTACGGTGGGGGAGCAGATCGCCGAGTCGATTCGTCTGCACCAGCACTTAAGCCGCGAGCGGGCGCTGGTGGAAGCGCGCAATATGCTTGACCAGGTACGTATCCCCGAATCGCAGGCGGTAATGTCGCGCTACCCGCATCAGCTCTCCGGCGGCATGCGTCAGCGGGTGATGATTGCCATGGCGTTGTCGTGTCGCCCGGCGGTGCTGATTGCCGATGAACCGACCACCGCGCTGGATGTGACTATCCAGGCGCAGATCCTGCAGTTGATACGCGTTCTGCAGCAGGAAATGGATATGGGGGTTATTTTTATCACCCACGATATGGGCGTGGTGGCTGATATCGCCGATCGCGTGCTGGTGATGCATGAGGGCGAAGCCGTGGAAACCGGCGGGGTGGCGCAAATTTTCCAGGCACCGGAGCATCCTTATACCCGTTCACTGCTGGCGGCCGTGCCCCGATTAGGCGCGATGCGCGGTAGCCGTCTGCCGCGCCGTTTCCCGCTGATTCTGCCGACGGGCAGCCCGCAGGCGCAGTCGGAAAGAGAGCAGGATACGGTGGTCGAAGGCGAGCCGATCCTACTGGTTCGCGATTTGGTGGTGCGCTTCCCGTTACGTACCGGCATTCTCAACCGCGCAACGCGCGAGGTCCATGCGGTTGAGAGCGTCAGCTTTGATCTCTTTCCCGGCGAAACCCTGTCGCTGGTTGGTGAGTCGGGCTGCGGGAAATCCACGACCGGACGGGCGCTGCTGCGGCTGGTTGAAAATCAGGGCGGCAGCATTCTGTTTAACGGCCAGCGGATCGACGCCCTGGCAGATAGCCAGCTGCAGCCGCTTCGTCGCGATATTCAGTATATTTTTCAGGATCCTTACGCCTCTCTCGACCCGCGTCAGACGGTGGGGCAGTCGATTCTTGAGCCGCTGCGGGTGCATGGCCTGATGACCGGGGACGCAGCGTACAAACGGGTAGCATGGCTGCTGGAGCGCGTCGCACTCAAACCCGAACACGCCTGGCGCTATCCCCATGAATTTTCCGGCGGCCAGCGTCAGCGTATCTGTATTGCGCGCGCTCTGGCACTGAATCCTAAAGTGGTGATCGCGGACGAGTCCGTTTCGGCGCTGGACGTCTCTATTCGCGCGCAGATCATCAACCTGTTGCTCGATCTTCAGCGGGATATGGGGATCGCGTTCTTGTTTATTACCCACGATATGGCGGTGGTCGAACGTATCAGCCATCGGGTGGCGGTGATGTATCTCGGGCAGATTGTCGAAATAGGTCCCCGGAATGCCATCTTTGAAAACCCGCAGCATCCCTATACCCGTAAGCTGATGAGCGCGGTTCCGGTCGCCGATCCAATGCACCGTCATCCGCAGCGGGTTCTGCTGTCGGACGAATTGCCGGATAATATTTATAAGCGAGGCAGCAAGACGGAAAACGTTCAGCTGCAGCCAGTAGGGCCGGGGCACTATGTGGCCCGCTTACCGTCGGTTGGCGATCCGCTCTCGCGTCTGTGACTGGCTCTCAGGAGGATAACATGACAGAGTTTGTTTCCCGCAGGTGGCTGACGGTTCTCGGCGTTGCTGCAGCGTTGGCAACAACGCCTGCCTTTGCCGCTAAAAACATCGTGGTTGCCGTAGGGTCCAATTTCACGACTCTCGATCCTTACGATGCCAACGATACGCTCTCCCAGGCTGTGGCGAAGTCCTTCTATCAGGGGCTGTTTGGCCTCGATAAAGCTATGCAGCTGAAAAACGTGCTGGCGGAAAGCTACAGCGTTTCCGATTACGGACGTGTCTATACGGTTAAGCTGCGACCCGGTATTTCCTTCCAGGATGGTACTCCCTTTGATGCCGCCGCGGTGAAGGTCAACCTCGATCGCGCCAGCGATCCGGCTAATCACCTGAAGCGTTACAATCTCTATAAAAATATTGCCTCCACTGACGTCGTTGAGCCGACGACGGTGAAAATCACGCTCCGTCAGCCCTTCTCGGCGTTTATTAATATCCTCGCCCATCCGGCGACAGCGATGATCTCCCCGGCCGCGCTGGAAAAGTACGGCGCGGATATCGGCTTCCATCCGGTAGGAACCGGGCCGTATCAGCTGGATACCTGGAATCAGACCGATTTTGTGAAGGTCAAAAAGTTTGCGGGCTACTGGCAGCAGGGGTTACCTAATCTGGACAGTATTACCTGGCGTCCGGTCATGGATAACAATACCCGTGCCGCGATGCTGCAAACGGGGGAGGCGCAGTTTGCCTTCCCCATTCCCTACGAGCAGGCGTCACTGCTGAAGAAAAACAGCAAGCTTGAGCTGGTGGCCAGCCCGTCAATTATGCAGCGCTATATCAGTATGAACGTCACGCAGAAGCCCTTTGATAATCCGAAGGTGCGCGAGGCCATCAATTATGCAATTAATCGCGAGGCGCTGGTAAAAGTTGCCTTTGCCGGTTTCGCGACGCCGGCGACCGGCGTGGTGCCCCCGGCCATTGCTCTGTCACAGCGCTATCAGCCCTGGCCGTACGATCCGGCTAAGGCGCGGGAGCTGCTGAAAGAGGCGGGGTATCCCAACGGGTTCAGCACAACACTGTGGTCGTCCCATAACCACAGTACCGCCCAGAAAGTGCTGCAGTTTACGCAGCAGCAACTGGGGCAGGTTGGCATTAAGGTGCAGGTAACGGCGATGGATGCCGGGCAGCGTGCGGCCGAAGTCGAGGGCAAAGGGCAGAAAGAGAGCGGCGTACGGATGTTCTACACCGGCTGGACCGCGTCAACCGGCGAGGCAGACTGGGCGCTGTCCCCGCTGTTTGCTTCGCAAAACTGGCCGCCAACCCAGTTTAACACCGCCTTCTACAGCAATCTGCAGGTTGACCACGATCTGATAGCCGCTCTGCAGACGACCAGCCCGCAGCAAAAGGCGCAGCTGTATAAAAATGTCCAGGATACCCTGTGGAAAGAATCGCCGTGGGTGCCGCTGGTGGTGGAAAAACTGGTTTCTGCGCATAGCAAAACCCTTACCGGTTTTTATATTATGCCGGACACGGGTTTTAGTTTTGATGAGGCCGACCTGAAATAGGGTTCGCCCGCGCCGGTGTCTCCGGCGCACGATGGAAGATGTGATGCTGAATTATATCGTTAAGCGCCTGCTGGGGTTGATCCCGACGCTGCTGATGGTGGCGGTGCTGGTGTTTTTGTTTGTTCATATGCTACCGGGCGATCCGGCACGGCTGATTGCCGGGCCGGAGGCCGACGGCCAGGTGGTGGCGCTGGTGCGCCAGCAGCTGGGTCTCGATCGGCCTCTGTACATTCAGTTCTGGGACTATATGACCAACGTTTTGCAGGGTGATTTTGGCACTTCGATGGTGTCGCGTCGTCCTGTGGTGGATGAGATTGCCAGCCGCTTTATGCCCACCCTGTGGCTGACGCTGTGGAGTATGCTGTGGGCGATGCTGTTTGGTCTTGCCGCCGGTATCGCTGCAGCGGTCTGGCGTAACCGCTGGCCCGACCGTCTGGGGATGACGCTGGCCGTTACCGGTATCTCCTTTCCGGCCTTTGCGCTCGGGATGTTGCTGATGCAGATTTTCTCGGTTGAGCTGGGCTGGCTGCCGACGGTTGGTGCCGACAGCTGGCTGCACTATATTTTGCCTTCGCTGACGCTGGGGGCGGCCGTGACGGCGGTCATGGCGCGCTTTACCCGCGCCTCCTTCGTTGAGGTGTTAAACGAAGACTATATGCGTACCGCGCGGGCGAAAGGCGTCAGCGAAACCTGGGTCGTGTTAAAGCACGGACTGCGCAACGCCATGATCCCGGTGATTACCATGATGGGCCTGCAGTTCGGTTTTCTGCTTGGTGGCTCCATTGTGGTCGAGAAAGTCTTTAACTGGCCGGGGCTGGGGCGTCTGCTGGTTGATTCGGTGGAGATGCGCGACTATCCGGTGATTCAGGCCGAGGTGCTGCTCTTCTCGCTGGAGTTTATTCTTATCAACTTAGTGGTGGATATTCTCTATGCTGCCATTAACCCGGCTATCAGGTACAAGTAAGGATGCGACTGTTTAACTGGCGCCGTCAGGCGATTATCAACGCGATGCCGGTGGTCAAGCCTGACCATGTGCGCACCCCATGGCTTGAGTTCTGGCGCCGTTTCCGTCGCCAGAAGGCGGCGCTGCTGGCCGGAAGCTTTGTTCTGCTGCTGATTACTGTTGCGCTGCTCGCGCCCTGGATAGCCCCCTTCGACGCGGAAAACTATTATGACTACGACCGGCTTAACGACGGCCCGTCGCTGATGCACTTGTTCGGCGTTGACTCGCTGGGGAGGGATATTTTCAGCCGGGTGCTGGTCGGGGCGCAGATCTCTCTGGCTGCCGGGGTATTTGCGGTACTGATTGGCGCGATGATTGGTATCGTACTCGGACTGATTGCTGGCTACTACGAGGGCTGGTGGGACCGCATTATTATGCGTATCTGCGACGTACTCTTTGCTTTCCCCGGAATTCTGCTGGCGATTGCGGTGGTGGCGGTAATGGGCAGCGGGATGGCAAACGTGATTATTGCGGTGGCGGTCTTTTCTATTCCGGCTTTCGCTCGGCTGGTGCGCGGCAATACGCTGGTGCTTAAGCAGCAGACCTTTATCGAGTCGGCGCGCAGTATCGGTGCCAGTGATATCACCATTCTGGTCCAGCATATTCTGCCGGGAACGGTGTCATCGGTTGTAGTCTACTTCACCATGCGGATTGGCACGTCGATTATCTCCGCGGCCAGCCTGTCGTTCCTCGGGCTTGGCGCACAGCCACCTACGCCGGAGTGGGGCGCGATGCTGAATGAAGCGAGAGCGGATATGGTGATTGCGCCGCACGTGGCGCTGTTCCCGAGCATGGCGATATTTCTCACCGTACTGGCGTTTAACCTGTTGGGAGACGGGCTGCGCGACGCGCTGGACCCGAGGATTAAAGGCTAGGCGTTCCTCTCCCGGAAGGGAGAGGAACGGGAACCGGGATTAGATCCGGCTGCCCCACATATCGTACTCGTCGGCGTGCTCGATTTTCACTTTCAGCACGTCGCCCGGCTTGAGCTTGCTCTCACCGTTCAGATAGACCGCGCCGTCGATTTCCGGGGCGTCGGCCATACTGCGGCCGATGGCGCCTTCTTCGTCGACTTCATCAACGATAACCATCAGCTCGCGGCCCACTTTTTCCTGCAGACGCTCGGCGGAAATCTTCTGCTGAAGCTGCATAAAGCGGTTCCAGCGCTCCTCTTTCACCTCTTCCGGCACCTGATCCGCCAGCTCATTGGCGGTAGCACCTTCAACCGGGCTGTACTTGAAGCAGCCGACGCGGTCGAGACGGGCTTCCGTCAGGAAGTCGAGCAGCATCTGGAAATCTTCTTCGGTTTCGCCCGGGAAGCCGACGATAAAGGTCGAGCGCAGGGTCAGCTCAGGGCACATCTCACGCCACTGCTTAATGCGTGCCAGCTGGCGATCTACCGCGCCGGGACGCTTCATCAGCTTAAGGATTTTCGGGCTGGCGTGCTGCAGCGGAATATCCAGATACGGCAGAATCTTACCTTCCGCCATCAGCGGGATCACATCGTCAACGTGCGGGTAAGGATAGACGTAGTGCAGGCGTACCCAGATACCCAGCTTCGCCAGTTGTTCGCACAGGCTCACCATGCTGGTTTTCACCGGTTCACCGTTATAGAAACCGGTACGGTGCTTAACATCGACGCCGTAAGCATAGGTGTCCTGAGAGATCACCAGCAGCTCTTTAACGCCTGCGTCGGCCAGACGTTTGGCTTCCGCCAGCACGTCGCCAATCGGACGGCTGTCGAGATCGCCGCGCATGGACGGGATAATGCAGAAGGTACAGCGATGGTTGCAGCCTTCGGAAATTTTCAAATAGGCGTAGTGGCGCGGCGTCAGCTTCACGCCCTGTTCCGGCACCAGACTCAGGAACGGGTTATGTTTCGGCTTTGGCACATAGTGGTGAACATGCTCCAGCACCTGCTCATAGCTGTGCGGACCGGTAATCTCCAGCACCTTCGGATGCACTTCGCGGATCTGGTCAACCTTCGCGCCCAGGCAGCCGGTCACGATAACCTTGCCGTTCTCGTTCAACGCTTCGCCGATCGCCTCCAGCGACTCCTGCACCGCGCTGTCGATAAAGCCGCAGGTGTTAACAATAACCATATCGGCGTCGTCGTAGCGGGGCACCACGTCATAGCCTTCGGTACGCAGCTCGGTCAGGATACGCTCGGAATCCACCAGGTTTTTTGGACAACCGAGAGAGACAAAACCAATCTTCGGCTGCTGGGTTACATTACTCATAAGGTCAAAAAATAGTCATTTATAGAATTATCAGGGCTCGGATTTTACAGAAGGTGGAGGAAAAGTTGTACTGGTATCTTTTTGGTGCGGCTTTTCTTCTGCTGCAATGTAAACAACCCTTCATTTGGTCAATTATTGACCTTGCACATACTAAATGCTCAATAAAAGCCATAATTAGATCGGGCTAACAGATGACTAAGGAGGAAAATGCTATGTCGATTGCGCGACTAAAACGCAACCTGCTGAATAAACTGATTAATGCCCGTATCGACCTGGATGCCTATCTGCAACTCAGAAAAGCGAAGGGTTATATGACGGTGAGCGAAAGTGACGAACTGCGCGACAATCTTTTCGACCTCTGCACGGAGATGCGCAGCCAGGCGGCTCAGCTTAGCGCGCTGCCGGAGCCAGAAGAGCGGGAGGCGCTGCATAATGCGGCCGAGGCGATGGTAACGGCCGCCGTTTCCTTAATGAGTGGGCGTCACGACTGCCCACTATTTGTGGTGGTGGACGCGGATAAGCTCGAACGCTGTCTGACGGTATTAACCAACAGTATTAAGCAGCTTAACGCTTCAATTTCACACTCTTCAGCCTGAGCATCGGGGGAGGCGACTCCCCCATCAAAGGTTACTTGCACTTCCCGGCGCGCTAGCTAACCTTAACGGACATAATATAAGGGAGTCTGTTATGCGACGCTCAGCCATGGCACTGTTTTTCGGTTCTCTTTTTTTCCTCTCCTCTGCTCAGGCCGCGACGGTTAACGTCGAGGTCCTGCAGGGCGATCTTGAACACCCCTGGTCACTGGCTTTTCTCCCCGACAATAGCGGAATGCTGATTACCCTGCGTGGGGGGGAGCTGCATCACTGGCAGGGGGGGAAAGGCCTTTCTGCACCGATTGCCGGTGTGCCGAAGGTCTGGGCGAACGGCCAGGGTGGCCTGCTGGACGTGGTGCTGGCACCGGATTTTACTGAATCGCACCGGGTATGGCTGAGTTTTGCCGAAGCAGGCGACGACAATAAAGCCGGCACCGCCGTGGGCTACGGACGTCTGAGTGATGACGGCCAGCGGCTGGAGAACTTCCAGGTGGTGTTCCGCCAGACGCCGAAGCTCTCTACCGGCAACCATTTCGGCGGTCGTCTGGTGTTTGACGGCAAGGGCTATCTCTGGATTGCACTTGGCGAGAATAACGAGCGTGCGACCGCCCAGGATCTGGATAAGCTGCAGGGCAAGGTGGTGCGTCTGACTGACCAGGGCAAAGTGCCGGAGGATAATCCGTTTGTCGGCAAGGCGGGCGCCCGCGAAGAGATTTGGTCATACGGGATCCGTAATCCTCAGGGCATGGCGATGAATCCCTGGAGCCAGACACTGTGGCTGAATGAGCACGGCCCGCGCGGTGGCGATGAGATTAATATTCCGGAGAAAGGCAAAAACTACGGCTGGCCGCTGGCGACCTGGGGCATTAACTACAGTGGCCTGCCCATTCCCGAAGCTAAAGGTGGGATCGCAGAAGGCACCGAGCAGCCGATTTTCTACTGGAAACAGTCCCCGGCGGTTAGCGGTATGGCGTTCTATAACGCAACGACCTTCCCGCAGTGGAACAACAAGCTGTTTATCGGTGCGCTGAAGGATCAGGATGTGATTGTCATGAGCGTCAATGGCAATAAGGTGACGGAAGACGGGCGGATCCTCGGCGATAAAAAGCAGCGTATCCGCGATGTGCGCGTTGGTCCGGATGGCTATCTCTACGTGCTGACCGATGAATCGAAAGGCGAGCTGTGGAAGGTCAGCCCGGCAGGCTAGGGCCAAATGCCGGGCGTATGCGGCGTCAGGTGACCGGGATCATCACCGCTTTGCGGTATGCCGGACGCTCGGACAGCCTCTGATACCAGGCCAGCAGATTTGGACGGGGTGTCCAGCCGTCGGTGGCATTAAGCAGGTTATAAACAAAAGGTGCGACGGCAATATCCCCGGCGCCAAAGGCCTCGCCAGACAGCCAGGGACTCTGCGCCAGGGCGTTATCGAGGATCGCAAACTGGACTTCGCAGGCTTGTTTACTGGCCGCAATAGCCGCCGCGTCGCGCTTTTCCGGCGGCGTGCGTACCAGACCCATCAGGATCCCACGGTGTGCCGGAGATAGGTTGCCGTTAGCCCAGTCCATCCATTTTTCACCCTGTGCACGGCGGGCGGGTTCTTCAATCCACAGGCTGTTCTGCCCATACTGGGCCAGCAGATAGCGCACGATGGCGTTGGATTCCCACAGCACGAGATCCGTTTTGTCATCACGAAGCAGCGGCACCAGACCATTGGGGTTCATCGCCAGATACTCTGCATCCTGATTAAGGCCGTACTCCAGCCCGGCCAGAATCTGGTCGTAGGGCACGCTGAGTTCTTCCAGCGTCCAGAGGACTTTTTTGACGTTGGTCGAATTGTTTCGACCCCAAAGCGTAATCATAAGCACTTCTCCTGGAAACCGTTTCAGGCACATTGCCGGGTGACGGTCTATGTTGGGATAAAGTTAACAGTCGTGCAACTACCGACAAAAAAACACGCGTCGGATGCAGGTGTGGGACAGATTGCTTAAACTTTAAAAACTTTACCAACTCACGGTTTCTTTACGGGCATTTGTGCGTTACTAATCACTTTTTATATCCAAAATTTTGTGTGCTTCTGAATGGATACTCGGGTGGCTCTTATGATGCGTTATGCTTTATCCCTCCGCAGCCTCACTGCAGGCTCAGTTCTCCTCTTATTAACGGCTCCTTCTCTGTACGCCGCAGAACAAACACCGGCCGCACCTGAAATTGATGCGCGGGCGTGGATCCTGATGGACTACGCCAGCGGCAAGGTACTGGCCGAAGGCAACGCGGATGAAAAACTGGACCCTGCCAGCCTGACCAAAATTATGACCAGCTATGTGGTGGGTCACGCTATTAAAGCGGAAAAAATTCGACTGACCGACATGGTTACCGTTGGCAAAGATGCCTGGGCAACCGGTAATCCGGCCCTGCGCGGCTCCTCCCTGATGTTCCTTAAGCCCGGTGACCAGGTTTCGGTCGAGGACCTTAATAAAGGCGTCATTATCCAGTCCGGCAACGATGCCAGTATTGCCATTGCCGACTACGTTGCCGGGAGCCAGGACTCCTTTATCAGCCTGATGAACGGCTATGCCAAACGTCTGGGGCTGACCAATACCACCTTTAAAACCGTTCACGGCCTGGATGCGCCGGGGCAGTTCAGTACCGCACGCGATATGGCTCTGCTGAGCCAGGCGATGATCCGTGACGTGCCGGAAGAGTACGCCATCCATGCACAGAAAGAGTTCACCTTTAATAATATTCGCCAGCCGAACCGTAACCGCCTGCTGTGGAACAGCAATATGCAGGTTGACGGACTGAAAACCGGGACGACGAAGGGGGCAGGCTATAACCTGGTGGCGTCGGCGAAGCTGGGAGATATGCGCTTAATCTCGGTCGTGCTGGGGAGCAAAACCGACCGGATTCGCTTTAATGAATCTGAGAAGCTGCTGACATGGGGCTTCCGCTTCTTTGACACGGTGACGCCGATTAAACCCGGTGCCACCTTTGTTACCCAGCGTGTCTGGTTTGGCAATACCGATGAGGTGAAGCTGGGTGCAGGCGATGCCGGTTCTCTTACCATCCCGAAAGGCCAGCTGAAAAACCTGAAGGCCAGCTTTACCTTAATCGAGCCGCAGCTGAAAGCCCCCCTGAGCAAAGGCCAGGTGGTGGGCACCATCGATTTCCAGCTTAACGGCAAGTCCATGGAACAGCGTCCGCTGAGGGTGATGGAGGCCGTGGAAGAGGGCGGGTTCTTTAGCCGGATGTGGGACCATGTGATGATGAAGCTCAGTCAGTGGACCGGTGGCTTGTTATAGTCCCTGAACCTGTGCGTACAACAGGAGGATATTCTGCGCTTTTGCCTGCTCCCGCAGGGCGTCGTCAGGAAGACAGTCGCTGACGATCGCGTCAAAGCAGCTTAGCTCACCCATCCGCGCCGGGCGAACTTTGCCAAATTTACTGTGATCGACCACCAGCACATGGTAGCGCGCATGGTGCATCGCCCAGTGTTTTACCGGCAACTCTTCGAGATTAAAACAGGTTGCACCGTGACGTGGATGAACCCCAGCTGCGGAGTAAAAGGCGATGTCCGGGCTGAGACTGCTCAGAGTTTCGTGCAGATTCAGCGGCTTAAAAATGGCGTTGCTGGCGTGAAACTCGCCGCCGCAGAGAATGGCCCTGCACAGGGGTTTAGCCTGCAGTGCCAGAAAGGTGTTCAGAGAGTAGCAGACGGCGGTAAAGGGTAGCTCGCCATCGATGGCATCAATAATCCATGGCGTAGTGGTGCCGCAGTCAAAAAAGGCCACCTGATGGGGTTCCAGCAGCCCTGCGGCCAGCCTTGCTGCGGCGCGCTTTTCATCCACAAGTCGGGTTTGCTGATCGCTCAGCAGATAGTGACCCGCGCTGCGCGGTTCCAGCACAATATAGCCACCCAGCAGCACTACGGGACCGCCGTGACCGTTCAGATCGCGGCGAATGGTCATCTCGGACACGCCAAGCAGGGCGGCCGCTTCTTTAAGATGCAGTTTATCGCTGCGCTTGAGTGCCTGAATAAGTTGCCCAATCCGATCGTTGCGCCGCGTTTCCATAAAGCTCCTGATAACCATAAAAAAACACCCTGCACGAAGCAGGGTGCACTGGGGCGATTTTACCTGCCCGCAGCAGGTTAGTCACGTATCCAGCCTTTACGGATCGGCAGGGAAAAACAAATACGATAAATCCTCTGTAGTCGCTGGTAGAGCGCCGGGCCAAACCTCTGCCACAGTATCTGCGCCGTCAGACAGCCAATCAGTGCCACCAGCAGACCGCCCAGCATATCCATCGGCCAGTGCACACCGAGATAGACTCGCGACCAGGCGATAGCGCAGGCCATGACCATTAGCACCATGCCGGACCACAGGCGGTGCCAGAACAGAAACGCCAGCGCAAAGGTGAAGATTACCGTGCCATGATCGCTGGGGAAGGAGTCATCCGCCGCGTGCTGAAGGAAGTTATAGCCAATATGATCGGCAAAGGGTCGGTCGTGGGGGAACAAATGCCCCATCAGCCAGGAAACCAGCAGGCTGACGCCCATGGCCAGCATGACTTTAACCACCACCCGTCGTTGGGCACTGACCTGGCCGCTCGCACCCCACAGCCAGAGCGCAACCGCAGCAGCCGGAGCAACCAGAATCAGATCGCGGGCAATCAGGATCGCCAGTGAGATAAGCCAGGGCGGGGAGTCCGGGGTGGCGTTAATCAGCGAGAAGAGCGAATAGTTGAGGGTCTCCAGCATGGTCTTCGGGTCCTTTGTCTGCACAACCAGGGTCGGCCTGGCCGAACGCTGTCATAAAAGTGTCATCACCTTAAAAGTGTCGGCCGCATTGATAAAGCAGTTTTGTCTTACTTTACGTTGCGGATAAGTCTACGGCTGCCAGCTTAAGCCAGGCTTAAACGGGAGAAGAGAAAGGCGATTTTTGCAAAGAGGGGGAAAAGGCCCCGAAATGGGGCCTCTGAAAGGCTAGTGTTTCTCCGTTACCGGCTCTGCCGTAAAGGGTACCGCGGGTTTTGCGACCGCGCGGGCCACCAGCGCGGCGATCAGTACCATACCCAGCACCGCCAGCATGGCGCTGCGCAGGCCGTAGTGCTCGCCGAGGAAACCGAGCAGCGGCGGGCCCACGAGGAAGGCCAGGTAACCGGTGGTGGCGACTACGCTAACGCGGGTCGCGGCATCCGGGCCGGTATCACTGGCGGCGGAGATGGTCAGCGGGAAACCCAGAGAGGCGCCAAGCCCCCACAGAATTACCGAGACACCGGCCACCCATGCGCTGTCAACAAAGATAATCAGGCCGATACCGAGCGCACCCATCAGCGCGCTGGCACGGACCACCGATACGCGACTGTAGCGGTCGATAAACCAGCCACCGGTAAAACGCCCGACGGTCATGCCCAGGGTAAAACCGGCATAAATCAGCGAGCCTGAGGTTGGGTTAAAGCCGTGGTCATCCACCATTAATAGCGGTAGCCAGTCGTTAGCCGAGCCTTCGGCAAAGGCCATCGCCAGCACCACCACGCCAATCAGCAGAAGCTGGCTGTCGCGCCAGAAGGGACGGCCTTTTTCCGCCTGCTGGCCTTCACCGACTGCGTTTTTGCCCGTACCGTCCGGAATGGCGGTAATACAGATCATAATCGGGGCAATCACCACCAGCGCCGCCAGCAGAACATGCAGGGTTGCGCTCATTCCGAAGCCGGTCAGCGCCATACCGATACCCGCCCCGACCAGCGTGCCGAGGCTATAGAAGCCGTGCATCATTGGCAGAACAGTTTTATTGATCTCACGCTCAACGGCCGCGCCTTCCACGTTGATCGCCACTTCCGCCGCGCCAAAGCTGCCGCCAAAAATCGCCAGCCCGCCCGCAAACAGCAGCGGCGAACGTAGCCACAGGGCTGCACTCATCACCAGCATTCCGACCACCGCGCTCAGCATCGCGGTGCGGATCACCTTGCGAGTGCCAAAATTCTTCACCAGCCAGCCAGAGCAGAGAATACCGCTCATCGACCCGACCGACAGGCCAAACAGCACCACGCCCATACCGGCGGTCGATACCGACAAAATATCGCGGATCGCGGGCGTGCGGGTGGCCCAGGAGGCCATTAAAATGCCTGGAATAAAGAAGAATATAAAAAGCGCCCAGGTCCGTAGACGCAGGGCTTTAGGATGCGATACAGCTGTCATTGACTGGCACCACGGGAAGTTGTTTGCTGACAACGGTAGCAAAATTGTGTACATTTGTACATAACTGATGTGAGAGATTAATTATGACCCGACGACCTAACGACCCGCAGCGGCGGGAAAGGATCCTCCAGGCAACCCTGGAGACCATCGCCGAGCACGGCATTAACGCGGTAACCCACCGTAAAATAGCCACCTGCGCAGATGTCCCTCTCGGCTCGATGACCTACTATTTTTCCGGTATCGATGCCCTGCTGGAAGAGGCTCTGCGCCAGTTCACCCGCGATATGTCGATCCAGTACCGGCAATTTTTCGATGATGTCACCACGACAGAACAGGCTTGCGACAGCATTACCGAACTGATTTTCAGCGCTAAAGTTACCACCGCTCATAATATGGGCCTGATGTACCAGCTCTACGCTTTTATGAGCTGCAAACCCTCCCTGCGCGAGGTGATGCAGGACTGGATGACCAGCAGCCAGCAAACCCTGAATCAGTGGTTTGATCCCGTCACCGCGCGTGCGCTCGATGCTTTTATCGAAGGGATGACCCTGCACTTTGTTACCGACCGTCAGCCGCTATCGCGGGAAGAGTTGAGAAAGATGGTGGGGAGGATTGCGGGTGAGCCTGGGGCCTGAGAAGCGATGTCTGCCGCAGGCTCTGCACGGCAGATGTCAAATCCATTAGTTGATGCCGGTATTTTTTTCGCCACCACCCAGCTATTACTTTTCTTATCCCACTCCTGGCGCATATCCAGCGTGTAAATCTTCACCAGCCAGCCGCCGCGATAGCCATAGCTTACCGCGCTGGCGGCAAGGTGGTTTGCCAGCCCGCGATTATAGCTGATTTTGATATCGCTAATTCCGTCTAACGGCTTCTCCAGCACCATAACGGCAGTATCGTTAACCTGTGGTTCTCCCTGCGCATTTTTCAGCAGTACCCGCTGCGAATACCAGTAAGAGTGCCCCCGAGCCGCCGCCAGATCCCGGGCATAGCCCTCCAGCATACTCAGGCTCAGCTCCACACCTCCGGCCTGACGGGCTGCGCTATCGGCCCAGCTATCGTAAGCCTCAAAGAAGGCGACAATATCCTGATGACTCTTCTGCGTATTCTGCCAGGCGCTATAGCGCGACCAGCCGAGGATTGCGGCTATCACGATGGCGATAACCGTAAAGGCAATCAGCGCCACACGCAGCACCGCTTCTTTATGCTGCCCCAGCTGACGCCAGATAAAAATGGCCAGCGCTACGGCGATAAGGAAGAGAACAATCTGGATCATTGGCGGCCTTGTGAGGTTGAGGAGTAAATTTATTGGGGGCCATACTATACATGGTGAAGGAAAATCGGGGCAGAACGAAAGTGCATAAAACAAAAACCCATCAACCTTGAACCAAATTTGGCGGGGTTGATGGGCTCCACAAAATGGGGACATCAAAGAAAAGCAGTGGCATAAATTATGACTTTAGGCGTGGTAAAAAGTTCTGTTAATGGTGCAAAAAATTTCCGTTACCGGGCGAACTTCAGATTTATCCCAGGCCAGGCCAGATAATGATGATCAGCGTACCCGCAAGGGTCAGCAGCACGTTGGCGATGGCGTAGGTGCCCGCATAACCGAGCGCCGGGATATTGCTGCGCGCGGTGTCGCTGATTATCTCCATTGCCGGGGCGCAGGTACGTGCGCCCATCATCGCACCGAAGAGCAGGGCGCGGTTCATCCGCAGAACGTAGGCGCCGAACAGGAAGCAGATGACGACCGGTACCAGGCTGACGATAAGTCCGGCCACCAGCATCTGGCCGCCGACGGCACCAAGGTTATTGCTGATGCCGCTGCCGGCGCTCAGGCCCACGCCGGCCATAAACACCATCAGACCAAACTCTTTCACCATATTTAGCGCACCCTGCGGGATATAGCCGAATGTCGGGTGGTTGGCGCGCAGGAAGCCAAGCATTATCCCGGCGAACAGCAGACCCGCGGCGTTGCCGACGCCAAAGCTAAAGGAGCTGAACTGGAAGGTGATCATGCCGATCATCAGACCCACAATAAAGAAGGCGCAGAAGGCGAGCAGGTCGGTGACCTGGCTGTGGATAGAGATAAAGCCGATACGATCGGCGATAGCTTTTACCCGTCGCGCGTCGCCGCTGACCTGCAGTACGTCACCTTTATTCAGCACGATATTGTCATCAATCGGCATCTCAATCTGGCTGCGGATAACGCGGTTCAGGAAGCAGCCGTGGTCGGTAAGCTTAATCTGCGCCAGACGGCGGCCAACCACGTTGTGGTTTTTGACCACCACTTCTTCGGTAACGATGCGCATATCCAGCAGGTCGCGGTCGAAGACCTCTTTACCGTTGCGAAAGCTTGGGTCGAGACGGGCGTGCGCGTCCGGGTAGCCAACAAGGGCGATCTCATCCCCGACCTGCAGCACGGCATCGCCGTCCGGGTTGGCCAGAATACCATTACGACGAATGCGTTCGATATAGCACCCGGTCTGGCGGTAAATACCCAGCTCGCGCAGGTTTTTGCCGTCGGCCCAGGCGACCAGCTCCTGGCCGACGCGATAGGCGCGGATCACCGGGAGATAGACTTTACGCTGAGAGTCGGTGTCCAGACCGCGCTCGCGGGCGATTTGCTGGGCGCTGGTTTGCAGATCCTGATGCTGGAACCTGGGCATATAGCGGGCACCAACAATCAGGCTGACCAGACCAATCAGATAGGTCAGAGCGTAGCCGAGGCTCAGGTGATCGAGGGCGGACGCCAGCTCGCTGCCGGTCATGCCCGAATGACGCAGGGTATCGCCCGCCCCAACCAGAACCGGTGTGGAGGTCATTGCGCCGGCCAGCATTCCCGCGGTCAGGCCAATATCCCAGCCGAAAAACTTACCCAGACCCAGCGCGATCAGCAGGGCACTGCCCACCATGACCAGCGCCAGCATCAGATAATTTTTACCGTCGCGAAAGAAAATTGAAAAAAAGTTCGGGCCTGCTTCGACGCCGACACAAAAAATAAACAGCATAAAACCGAGATTAAGGGCGTCGGTGTTAATGCTGAAATGCTGCTGGCCTAATAACAGTGAAACCACTAAAACGCCAATGGAATTACCGAGTTGGACCGGTCCAAAGCGTAATTTCCCAAGACAAAGCCCCAGGGCCAGCACCACAAATAATAACAGGATGTAATTTCCGTTTAACAAATCTGCGACGTTTATATTCACGTAAGCTAACTTCTTGTTTACTAGTAACTTATTGAAAGAAATGGTTATTTGAGCTAATGTTTGTCGGTGTTAAAGAAAATGCTTCATTCTTAACGCAGACTAAAAAACAGCAAAACAGACCGTAGTTTAATCCCTCCTGGGTGCTACGGCTAGTGTCAATCCATTGAGATCTCATGGGTGATTTCGGCATGGAATGCCGCAGGCTTTATCTTACGGGTGCCCGGACGGGCAAAGCTGGAGTTTGATAGAGAAATATCAGGAGGATGATGTGAACTCTGGACGTGTGTGGGCAGGCGAAACCTGCTGCTTTATTTTATTTCTGACGCTATGCATTATCCTGGTGCTTAATATGAAGTGCTCTGCGCTAAGGGCGGGGGCGCCGGATATTGGCCTGCTCTTTTTTATGCTGCCGGGCGCGATTGCCAGCTATGTGTCCAGGCCGAGTCGGGTACTGCGTCCTCTGCTGGGGGCCGTTGTGGCCGCGGGTTGCAGTTTGCTGCTTATTCGCTTTTTCCTGAGCACTCCCCGCTCATTCTGGCAGGAGCTGGCCTGGCTGTTCAGCGCGGTATTCTGGTGCGGGATGGGCGCGTTATTTGTCAGCGCTATCCTGCATGGGAAGGGCAGAAGGCGCCATTAAGCGCCTTTGCGTCTCGGATTAGGCGTACAAACCCAGGGTCGCTTTGGCCCAGGCTTCAAAATCCGTAAATCCACCCACATGTTTCTGATCGACAAAAATCTGCGGCACGGTCTCTACCGGTTTACCGACGGTTTTCTCCAGGTCGGCTTTAGTGATGCCTTCCGCGTGGATATCAATATAGCGGAAGTTAAAGTCGTCACGTTCGTGAGTCAGCTTTTCTGCCAGCTCTTTAGCGCGTACACACCAGGGGCAGCCCGGGCGACCAAAAATTACGGTAAACATGGTGATTCCTTAAAGAGAAGTAAGCCTGACGGCGAATGGCGCTTATGATGCCGTTAACCTCCTGTGCTGGAAAGCAGGTTGTACCTTTTGGTTTGATATCCTCAGGCTATACTGGGGCCTCGTTTACCGGATGCACCGTACTTTTTTCTGACAGGATACCGACATGACGCCGACCATTGCGCTTCTGCGAGGCCATCGCTCCATTCGCCATTTTACCGACCAGCCGATTAGCGAAGAACAGCGTGAGGCGATTATCGCTAGCGCCCAGTCTGCCTCCAGCTCCAGCTTTTTGCAGTGCAGCGCCATTATTCGCATTACCGATACAGCCCTGCGCGAACAGCTGGTTACCCTGAGCGGGGGGCAGCAGCATGTGGCGCAGGCCGCAGAGTTCTGGGTCTTCTGCGCCGATTTTAATCGCCACCTGCAAATCAGTCCGGACGCTCAGCTGGGGCTGGCGGAACAACTGCTACTGGGATGCGTGGATACGGCCATTATGGGGCAGAACGCGCTGGTTGCCGCCGAATCCCTGGGGCTGGGCGGGGTCTATATTGGCGGGATCCGTAACAATATTGAAGCGGTGGGTGAACTGCTGGGGGTGCCAAAGCATGTCCTGCCGCTGTTTGGCCTGTGCCTTGGCTGGCCTGCGGACCAGCCGGATAGCAAACCGCGCCTGCCCACCTCTATGGTGGTGCACGAAAACCGTTACCAGCCGCTGGATCAATCCGCACTGGCCGGGTATGACGAGCAGCTAGCGGCCTATTATCTCAGCCGGGGCAGCAATACCCGTCGCGATACCTGGAGCGATCATATCCGGCGGACCATTATTAAAGAGAACCGGCCGTTTATTCTCGATTATTTGCACAAACAGGGATGGGCAACGCGCTAAAGACGTTCATCCCGTACCGGCCTGCGTGTATCATACGCAGGCTTTTGATGCCATCGGCTCCGGCAGCGATATCTTTCAGAGAGGTACAGAGTGAGAATTGCCATTTTGTCCCGGGACGGAACGCTTTACTCGTGTAAACGTCTGCGCGAAGCGGCCACGCGTCATGGTCACCTGGTCGAGATCCTCGATCCACTTTCCTGCTATATGAATATCAGCCCGGCGGATTCCTCAATCCACTATAAAGGGCGACAGCTTCCCCATTTTGATGCGGTGATCCCGCGTATTGGCTCAGCCATTACCTTCTATGGCACCGCCGCGCTGCGCCAGTTTGAGCTGCTGGGGAGCTATCCGCTAAATGAATCCGTTGCCATTACCCGCGCCCGCGACAAACTGCGCTCCCTGCAGTTGCTGGCGCGTCAGGGGATCGATTTGCCGATCACCGGCATTGCCCACTCTCCCGACGACACCAGCGATCTTATCCGCATGGTCGGCGGTGCACCGCTGGTGGTGAAGCTGGTGGAAGGCACGCAGGGCATTGGCGTGGTGCTGGCTGAAACGCGGCAGGCTGCCGAGAGCGTGATTGACGCTTTCCGCGGGCTAAATGCGCATATTCTGGTTCAGGAGTATATCGAAGAGGCCAAAGGCCGCGATATTCGCTGCCTGGTGGTGGGCGATGAAGTGGTGGCGTCTATCGAGCGGCGGGCGAAAGAGGGCGATTTTCGTTCCAACCTGCATCGTGGCGGCGTGGCGGTCAATGCCGGGATCACGCCTGAGGAGCGTGCGATTGCTATCAAGGCTGCCAGAACCCTTGAGCTGGACGTCGCCGGGGTCGATATCTTACGCGCCAGCCGCGGTCCGCTGGTGATGGAAGTTAACGCCTCTCCGGGCCTGGAAGGGGTGGAAAAAACCACCGGTATCGATATTGCCGGGAGGATGATTCAGTGGATTGAACGCCAGGCGACGCCAGGGTTTTGTCTGAAAACCGGCGGATAATGTCATTTTCACTGCCGGTCATGGTACGCGACCGGTTTTTTGCGTAAGCTATGGCGCTGTTATTTTATTGCAAGAGGTCGCACCCACATGGATTCACTCGTCGTTCCGGGTCTGGATACGCTACGTCAATGGCTCGACGAACTGGCTATTAATGTTTTTGAGTGCGATAACTGCCAGGCGCTACACCTGCCACATATGCAAAATATTGACGGCGTGTTTGATGCCAAAATCGATATTATCGACAATATCATTCTGTTTTCCGCTCTTGCGGAGGTAAAACCCTCGGCGCTACTGCCGCTGGCGTGCGATTTGTCATCGATTAATGCCAGTTCCCTGACGGTAAAAGCGTTCCTCGATATTCAGGATGATAATCTGCCAAAGCTGGTAGTGTGTCAGTCTCTCCCGGTTGCTGCCGGTGCGACCTTTGAACAGTTTTCCTGGTTTATGCAGCAGAGCGAAGAGCAGATCTCCATGGTGATCCTTGAAGCCGGTGCGCATCAGCTGCTGTTTAATGCCGAAGACGAGACCGCGCAAAAAAACGACGTTCAGCACCATTTTCTTCACTAAGCCTCCCGCACAATAGCGCAGTCGCTGCCATAACGACTGCCTATCTCAATATATTATCTGGTTGTTAAGCTTTTAAGTCAGCAGCATTCACCGGCATCCTGCCGGTTTCGGCGTATCAGATAGACAATTACTGCATAAAAAATTGATAAACCGCGTTTTTTAATCTGGCCTATAGCCGCGACTGCAGGCTACAGTTATTCTTGCGATGCTTTTGCGAGCCGGTGCCTGCAGAAGGAGAGACCTGTCTTTTTTTCTTCTCGCTATGAAAAAGCATGCACGCTTCTTGCATATCTTACGCTCCGGGTACGATCTCTGGTGGGTTCTTTTTCTGAATGACCGTTAAGAAGGATTAAGTGACATGAATAAAAAATGGTTATCGGGCCTGGTGACAGGTGCGCTAATGGCTATTTCTGCAAGCACGCTCGCTGCTGAACAAAAGACGCTGCATGTTTATAACTGGTCTGATTATATTGCGCCGGATACGGTAGCAAACTTTGAGAAAGAGACCGGGATTAAAGTCGTCTATGACGTCTTCGATTCCAACGAAGTTCTGGAAGGCAAGCTGATGGCCGGCAGCACCGGTTTTGACCTGGTCGTTCCGTCCGCCAGCTTCCTTGAACGTCAGCTGGCCGCTGGCGTGTTCCAGCCGCTGGATAAGAGTAAGCTGCCGAACTGGAAGAATCTCGATCCGGAAATTTTAAAGCTGATTTCTAAGCACGATCCTGATAACAAGTATGCCTTCCCGTATCTGTGGGCCACCACCGGTATCGGCTTCAATGTTGATAAAGTCAAAGCTGCGCTGGGTAACGATGTGCCGCTGGAAAACTGGGATGTGGTGCTCAAACCAGAGAACCTGGCAAAACTGAAAAGCTGCGGCGTCTCCTTCCTGGATGCGCCGGAAGAGATCTTTGCTACCGTACTGAACTACCTCGGCAAAGATCCGAATAGCACCAACGCTGCCGACTATAGCGGTGCCGCGTCGGATCTGCTGCTGAAACTGCGTCCGAATATCCGTTACTTCCACTCATCCCAGTATATTAACGATCTGGCTAACGGCGATATCTGCGTGGCAATCGGCTGGGCAGGGGATGTCTGGCAGGCGGCAAATCGTGCTAAAGAAGCGAAAAACGGCGTCAATATTTCCTACACCATCCCGCAGCAGGGCGCGCTGGCGTTCTTCGATGTTTTCGCCATGCCGAAAGATGCGAAGAACAAAGAGGAAGCTTATGCATTCCTCAACTACCTGATGCGTCCGGATGTTATGGCCCATATCAGCGACTATGTCTACTACGCCAACGGCAACAAGGCATCGGTGCCGCTGATCAGCGAAGAAGTGCGTAACAACCCGGGCATTTTCCCTCCGCCGGACGTCTATGCCAAACTGTTTACGCTGACCGTGCAGGAGCCGAAAATCGACCGCGTCAGAACGCGGGCCTGGACGAAGGTTAAGAGCGGTAAATAAATCAACGTCCTGCGTTGAATGGAGTGCACCGGGGCAGTGCGGCTGCCCCAATATGGACAGAGGTCGGTCTCTGTCCCGCTGTTTGTATGGCAACCGGGCCATACGTTTTTGTCTTTACCGGAGTGTACCTGAGTGAATGACGCTATCTCCCGCCCACAGGCGAAAACCCGTAAAGCGCTGACCCCGCTGCTGGAAATTCGTAACCTGACCAAATCCTTTGACGGCCAGCACGCCGTCGACGACGTCAGCCTGACTATCTATAAAGGCGAAATTTTTGCCCTGCTGGGCGCTTCCGGCTGCGGTAAATCGACCCTGCTGCGTATGCTGGCGGGTTTTGAGCAGCCTACCGCCGGACAGATCATGCTTGATGGCGTCGATCTCTCCCTGGTCCCGCCCTATCTGCGGCCCATCAATATGATGTTCCAGTCCTATGCCCTGTTTCCGCATATGACGGTTGAGCAGAATATCGCCTTTGGCCTGAAGCAGGACAAATTGCCGAAAGCGGAAATTGCCGCTCGCGTGGCCGAGATGTTGGCGCTGGTGCATATGCAGGAGTTCGCGAAGCGTAAGCCGCATCAGCTTTCCGGCGGTCAGCGTCAGCGCGTGGCCCTGGCCCGTAGCCTGGCGAAGCGACCGAAACTGCTGCTGCTCGACGAGCCGATGGGTGCGCTGGATAAAAAACTGCGCGACCGGATGCAGCTGGAAGTGGTGGATATTCTTGAGCGCGTCGGTGCAACCTGCGTGATGGTCACCCATGACCAGGAAGAGGCGATGACCATGGCCGGGCGCATTGCCATTATGAATCGTGGCAAGTTTGTGCAGATTGGCGAGCCGGAAGAGATTTATGAGCATCCGACAACCCGCTACAGCGCCGAGTTTATTGGTTCGGTAAACGTTTTCGAAGGGCTGCTCAAATCCCGCGAAGAGGACGGCCTGGTGATTGAGTCTCACGGTCTTATCCATCCGCTGAAGGTCGATCCGGATGCCTCCGTGGTGGATAACGTGCCGGTGTACGTGGCGCTGCGTCCGGAAAAAATCATGCTCTGTGACGAGGTTCCTGCGGATGGTTTTAACTTCGCGGTGGGTGAGGTGGTGCATATTGCCTACCTCGGCGACCTCTCTATCTATCACGTTCGCCTGCAAAGCGGGCAAATGATCAGTGCCCAGCTGCAAAACGCGCATCGTTACCGCAAAGGCACGCCCACATGGGGTGATGAAGTTCGTCTTTGCTGGGATGCCGACAGCTGTGTGGTCCTGACGGTATAGGAGGGGCAATGAGTAAACCTGAACCACCGGCCCGCACGCTAAAAGCGAGTGGGTTTACGCTCTATATGTCGCGTATGCAGATGGCTCATGGCCGCAAGCTGGTCATCGCCATGCCTTACATCTGGCTGAGCCTGTTGTTTTTACTGCCGTTCCTGATTGTTTTTAAAATCAGCCTGGCGGAAATGGCGCGGGCGATCCCACCCTACACCGAACTGATGGAGTGGGCGGACGGTCAGCTGTCGATTACCCTGAATCTCGGCAACTTGTTGATGTTGACCGAAGACCCGCTCTATTTCGAAGCCTATTTGCAGTCGCTCCAGGTGGCGGGGATCTCGACCTTGTGCTGTCTGCTGTTCGGCTATCCGATGGCCTGGGCGGTGGCGCACAGCAAGCCGTCAACGCGCAATATCCTGATGCTGTTGATTATTCTGCCGTCGTGGACTTCGTTCCTGATCCGCGTTTATGCCTGGATGGGGATCCTGAAAAACAACGGCGTGCTGAATAATTTCCTGATGTGGCTCGGCGTTATCGATCAGCCGCTGGTTATCCTGCATACCAATCTGGCGGTCTATATTGGCATCGTTTATGCCTATCTGCCGTTTATGGTGCTGCCGATTTACACCGCGCTGACGCGTATTGATTACTCGCTGGTTGAGGCCTCGCTGGATCTTGGCGCGCGCCCCCTGAAAACTTTCTTCAGCGTGATTGTGCCGCTGACCAAAGGCGGGATTATTGCCGGTTCAATGCTGGTGTTTATCCCGGCGGTGGGCGAGTTCGTTATCCCCGAACTGCTCGGCGGCCCGGACAGCATTATGATTGGCCGCGTACTCTGGCAGGAGTTCTTTAATAACCGCGACTGGCCGGTGGCCTCTGCGGTGGCCATTGTGATGCTGTTGCTGCTGATTGTGCCAATTATGTGGTTCCACAAACATCAGCAAAAACAGATGGGAGAACACGGATGAACAATCTGCCAGTAGTGCGCTCCCCATGGCGTATTCTTATTCTGGTACTCGGCTTTACCTTCCTGTATGCGCCGATGCTGATGCTGGTTGTCTACTCCTTTAACAGCTCGAAGCTGGTAACGGTGTGGGCGGGCTGGTCGACGCGCTGGTACGGTGAGCTCTTCCGCGACGAGGCGATGATGAGCGCCGTGGGCCTTAGCCTGACGATTGCCGCAGCGGCGGCGACGATGGCAGCGATCCTCGGGACAATTGCGGCAATGGTGCTGGTGCGCTTTGGCCGTTTCCGGGGGGCGAATGGGTTTGCTTTTATGATCACTGCGCCGCTGGTTATGCCGGATGTGATCACCGGTCTGTCACTGCTGTTGCTGTTCGTTTCGCTGGCGCACGCCATTGGCTGGCCTGGCGATCGCGGGATGCTGACCATCTGGCTGGCCCACGTTACCTTCTGTACCGCCTATGTGGCGGTGGTGATCTCCTCGCGCCTGCGTGAACTCGACAGGGCCATTGAAGAAGCAGCAATGGATCTCGGTGCTACACCGCTGAAGGTCTTCTTTGTTATTACGCTGCCGATGATTATGCCGGCGGTGGTCTCCGGCTGGCTGCTGGCCTTTACTCTGTCACTGGATGATCTGGTAATCGCCAGTTTTGTTTCTGGTCCGGGGGCTACCACGCTGCCGATGCTGGTCTTCTCCAGCGTGCGTATGGGGGTTAATCCGGAAATCAACGCCCTGGCGTCGATTATCCTCGGCGTGGTGGGCATTGTGGGTTTTATCGCCTGGTATTTAATGGCGCGTGCAGAAAAGCAGCGACTGCGTGATATCCAGCGTGCAAGGCGTAGCTGAAACTTTTAAAATCCGTCAGGATAATGACCCGGTGCCGCAAATATTGCGGCACCGTTTTCATGGAAGACGATGCTGTGGTTTTTTTTAAAAAAACGCGTTCCTCACATCATGCCCGGTTAAATGTACCCGCTCTGGTCCAGGTAGCGGCGATCGCTATTATCAGCGTGCGCTGCGTCGATATCCTGATGCTGTTTAATATGCTTGGCCTGCGCGGCACGCTGGACGTTATCCATCGTAGCACCCAGACCTGGACCCTGACCCTGGTGTTCCTCACCAGCCTTGTGTTGCTGTTTGTCGAACTCCTGTGCGCGTTCTCATTGACCAAAGGGCGTAACTGGGCCCGCTGGCTGTTTCTCAGCACTCAGATAGTGACGACGGCGTATATGTGGGCGGCCTCGCTGGGCTACGGTTATCCTGAGCTTTTCAGCATTCCCGGCGAGTCGAAACGCGAAATCTTCCGCTCGCTGATGTTGCAAAAACTGCCCGACCTGCTGGTGCTGTTCCTGATTTTTGTCCCGTCCCCGAGCCGTCGGTTTTTCCGTCTGCAATAACGGTGGTACAATCGCAGTCCCTGAAATTGCGAAGGTTTTACTATGCAGTGCGCACTTTATGACGCCGGTCGCTGTCGTTCCTGTCAGTGGATAGATCAGCCGGTATCCCGCCAGCTTGCTGCCAAAATGGCCGACCTGCAGACCCTGCTGGGCGACTTTGCGGTGGCGGAGTGGTGTGCACCGGTCAGCGGCCCGGAGACGGGTTTTCGTAATAAAGCCAAAATGGTGGTCAGCGGCAGTGTGGAAAAGCCGCTGCTGGGAATGCTGCACCGTGACGGTACGCCGGAAGATCTCACCGACTGTCCACTCTACCCGGACGCCTTTACGCCGGTGTTTGCTACCCTGAAGCCGTTTATCGCCCATGCCGGGCTGACGCCCTATAACGTGGCACGCAGGCGTGGTGAGCTCAAGTATCTGCTGCTGACGGAAAGCCAGCTCAATGGCGGCATGATGCTGCGCTTTGTGTTGCGATCGACAGCCAAACTGGACCAACTGCGTGCGGCACTTCCCTGGCTACAGCAGCAGCTTCCACAGCTAAAAGTGATTACCGCTAATATCCAGCCGGTGCATATGGCGATTATGGAAGGGGAAGAGGAGGTCTTTCTTAGCGGTGAGCGGGCGCTGGCGGAGAATTTTAACGGTGTGCCGCTGTGGATCCGCCCGCAGAGCTTCTTCCAGACCAACCCGACGGTTGCCAGCCAGCTGTACGCCACGGCGCGGGAGTGGGTGGGGACGCTGTCGGTTAACCATATGTGGGATCTCTTCTGCGGCGTGGGCGGTTTCGGCCTGCACTGCGCCACGCCTGAGATGACCCTGACCGGGATTGAGATTTCCCCGGAGGCGATTGCCAGCGCGAAGCTGTCGGCGGCGGCGCTGGGCCTCACCCGACAGCATTTCCAGGCGCTGGACTCCACGCAGTTTGCGACGGCCCAGGGCGAGGTGCCGGATCTGGTGCTGGTCAACCCGCCGCGGCGCGGCATCGGGCGCGAACTCTGTGATTATCTTAGCCGGATGGCGCCTGAGTTTGTTGTCTACTCCAGCTGTAATGCACAAAGCATGGCGCGGGATTTTCACGCGCTACCAGGCTATCGCCTTGAGCGGGTCCAGCTGTTCGATATGTTCCCGCATACGGCGCACTATGAAGTGCTGACGCTTCTGATCAAGAAATAAAAAAAGCCGCTAATGCGGCTTTTTTTTGGCGATTCGCTTACTGCGGGAACCACTGGTCGTTAATTTTCTGCCAGCTGCCGTCGGCTTTAAGGGCAGCCAGTGCGGCATTCAGTTTTTCCAGCAGAGCGGTGTTATCCTGACGAACAGCGATGCCCAGGCCGGTGCCGAAGTACTGGGGATCGGTTACTTTATCCGTAGCGGTACTCAGCTGTGGGTTGGTTTTCAGCCACTCGTTCACCACCGCAGTATCACCAAACACGCCGTCGATACGGCCATTTTTCAGGTCGATAATCGCGTTCTGGTAGCTGTCATAGGCCACGGCTTTCACTTCCGGGTGCTTATCCTGCAGATATTTCTGGTGGGTGGTGCCGTTCTCCATCCCGATGCGCTTGCCGGTCAGTTCCGCGAAGGACTTATAGGTGTTTTTTTTCGCAATCACGACCGCAGAGTTAGCGTAGTAAGGCGCGGTAAAGGAGACCTGCTTGCTGCGCTCGGGGGTAATATCCATACCGGAGATCACCGCGTCATATTTCTTAAATTTCAGTGACGGGATCAGACTGTCGAACGCGTGGTTAGTAAAGGTGCATTCGGCCTGCATTTGCTTGCAGAGTGCTTTAGCGAGGTCGATATCAAAACCGACAATCTGGTTGCTTGCATCCAGCGATTCAAACGGCGGGTAGGTTGCAGAAACGCCGAAGTTGATTTTGTCTGCGGCAGTCGCGCCGGTAGCAACGGTGGCAAGCAGTGCGGCCAGAATAATTTTTTTCATGATGGGATCCCGTCTGTCAGTCTTATGTTTTTATTGGCCGTGTCTGCGGCGTGAAAACACAATGCCATCAAATGAATTTATATTCAATATTAATGATTATTTATTGTATTGTGGTGAAGAAAAGGCGGGATAAACCCGCCTTGAGAAGTGCTAGTTGCGTCGTTCAAACGCCAGCGCTCTTCGCTCGACCATCCGCATCAGCAGGGTCAGCAAGCCATTGACGATTAAGTAGATCAGGCCTGCTGCACCGAACACCATTACGTCATAGGTTCGGCCATACAGCAGCTGACCGTGGCCCATCACTTCCATCAATGTGATGGTATAGGCCAGCGAGGTACTTTTGAATACCAGCACCACTTCGTTGGAGTAGGACGAAAGGGCACGCTTAAACGCATAAGGCAGCAGAATCGCCAGGGTGTCTTTTTTGCTCATCCCCAGCGCAGCGCATGACTGCCACTGGCCTTCGGGGATCGCGCGGATCGCGCCAAAGAACAGCTGGGTAGTGTAGGCGGCGCTGTTCAACGACAGGGCCAGCAGCGCACAGAGCCAGGGCTCGGACAGCAGATGCCAGATAACCGGATACTCCTGCAGCGTCGGGAACTGGCCCGGGCCGTAGTAAATCAGGAAGATCTGCACCAGCAGCGGCGTACCGGTAAACAGGGTGATATAGCCGCGCACCAGCCATACCAGCACCGGTGTTTTCAGCGTCAGCACAATGGTAAACAGCAGCGACAAAATCAGCGCCGCGACGATGGAGGCCACCGTTAGCGTCAGGCTGGTCTGCAGCCCCTTTATCAGTTCGGGTAAATACTCAAGCATCAGCCCGGCCTCCGTTCAAAGCGGGTGGCACGCAGGTCAATGCGCTTGAGAATGTACTGACTGATCAGCGTGATCACCAAATAGATAGCCGCTGCGATGATATACCAGGTAAAGGGCTCCTGAGTACGGGTGGCAATGCTTTTGGTTTGTAGCATCAGATCGTTGACGCTGATAAGCGACACCAGCGCGGTATCTTTTAGCAGTACCAGCCACTGGTTACCCAGGCCCGGTAGCGCATGACGCCACATCTGCGGCATCACCAGACGGAAGAAGATCGCACTTTTGGACAGGCCCAGTGCCTGGCCGGACTCCCACTGGCCCAGCGGCACGGCTTTCAGCGCACCGCGCAGGGTCTGCGACGCGTAGGCCGCATAAAGCAGGGAGAGGGCAATCACGCCGCACAGGAACGGGCTGACGTCGAAGTTCTCAATCTGCATCTGCAGCGGAATTTGCACCACGCCCAGATTGAGGGAGAAGCCGTCAGAGAGCATCAGCAGCAGCTGCGAGGATCCGAAATAGATAAACAGGACCACCAGAATTTCCGGCAGTCCGCGTAGAACGGTAACCAGAGCCGACCCGGCCCAGGCGACAGGGCGCCATTTAACCGACTCCCACACCGCGAAGATCATCGCCAGTGCCAGGCCGATGGCCAGCGCACAAACGGCAAGGCCGACGGTCATCCCGGCGGCGCTTGCTAATGGAAAAAATTCATTCATTCAGATTACTTCTGGAACCATTTGTTGTAGATGGATTGGTAAGTCCCATCCTTCTTCACTTTATCCAGCGCAGCGTTAAATTTCTGCTGCAGCTCGGTATTGCTCTGACGTAAAGCAATGCCCAGACCGGTACCGAAGTAGTCTTTATCCGTCACTTTATCGCCCACGGCGGCCAGTTTAGCGTTCTCTTTCAGCCATTCGGTTACCACTGCGGTGTCACCGAAGACCGCATCGATACGGCCGTTCTGCAGATCCAGCTTCGCATTCTGGTAGCTGTCGTAAGGAACGGTGGTGATTTCCGGGAATTTATCGTTGATAAATTTCTGGTGGGTGGTGCCGTTCTGCACGCCCACTTTTTTGCCTTTTAGCTGGTCAATGACGGTGAATTTACCCTGCTGACCAATAAAGAGCGCGGAATTGTCATAGTAAGCCTTGGTAAACAGCACCTGCTTCTGACGCTCAGGGGTAATGTCCATACCGGCCATTACCGCGTCGAAACGACGGAATTTCAGGCTCGGGATCAGGCTGTCGAACGCCTGGTTAGTGAAGGTACAGGTGGCGTCGATCTCTTTACACAGGGCGTTTGCCAGATCCACGTCAAAACCAACGATTTTATTGCTGGCGTCTACCGACTCAAACGGAGGGTAGGAGGCTTCGGTGGCGAAACGAATGGTCTGAGCCGCGGAAGCGGAAAGGCTGACGCTGGCAAGCAGCGTGGCGATCAATACTTTTTTCATTGTCATTGTCACGATTCTCAGTGTGAAAGGTAGTGTTTAAAGGCGTCGGTCTGCGGCGCACTAAAGCAGCCCGCATCCCCTTGCTCGACGATATGACCGTTTTCCATGTACAGCACACGGCTGGCGGTTTTACGCGCCACTTCCACTTCATGGGTTACGATCACCTGCGTAATCCTGGTTTCTGCCAGTTCGCGAATAATGCTGACGATCTGGGCGGTAATTTCCGGATCCAGCGCGGCGGTTGGCTCATCGAACAGCAGAATTTGCGGCTCCATCATCAGCGCACGGGCAATGGCCACGCGCTGCTGCTGGCCGCCGGAGAGGTGCAGCGGATACCGGTCGCTATAGGGCTTCAGGCGCAGACGCTCCAGCAGCTTTTCCGCACGGGCCAGCGCCTGCTCTTTGCTTAAGCCCAGCACGCGGCAGGGCGCTTCGAGCAGGTTCTGGATAACCGTCAGATGCGGCCACAGATTATACTGCTGAAACACCATCCCGACGTTCTGACGCAGTTCGCGGATCGCTTTATCGGAAGGCGTTTTGGAGAAATCAAAGTGGTTACCGGCAATGTTCAGGGTGCCTGAACGTGGCATTTCCAGCAGGTTGAGCATGCGCAGCAGCGAGCTTTTGCCCGCGCCGCTTGGCCCGAGCAGGACCAGCGTTTCACCCTGTGGGCAGTCTAGTGTGATGTCAAACAGCGCCTGGTGTGCGCCGTAGAAGCAGTTAATGCCGTTTAATTGAATACTCATCGATACTCGTCATGCTTCAGGTTGCGGATGCGATCGCTGCATGCAACGGATTTATTCTTTGCCCTGAGCACGCGGCCAGGGGCTGACTCACTTGCCGACAATTTGCCAGCTATTGAGGCCGCAAATAGTACCTTTCGCAGAATAGTTATGCAATATTTATGCGTTAAAACGTAAATGGAAACTATGTGACTCTTTAAACTTAGCACAAAATAGTGCCGTCGGATGGGGGTAAGGATAAATGTCGGCATTCATTTCTGAATGCCGGACATTTGGCGGGGATTAGCGTTTCTCAAGCGACTGGCGTAGGGTGCCGGCCGGTGCCTGTCCGCCGCCGCTGGCATAGCGAACATCGTCCACGGCCCAGCACTGGCCCTCGCGGATCATCAGCACTTCATCCTGCCAGCGGATGTCCCCCTGTTTCAGCTCAACCCGCAGCGGAATATTACGGGCGTCGGTGTTGGGAATGGTTGAGGCGCTGGCAACGTCCGCGCTCTCCGGTACAACCCCGCGTCCTGAGAAGAGATCGCTGTGCAGGAGGGCGCTACGCTGTGGATCGCGGCTGGCGTCGTCGAGGAGTTTTGCCAGACTGTCACTCAGCCAGGGGCGAAGAGTGTTAAGATCGCCCCCGCGTTTTTCGATACGGGTATCATAGAACTGCTGAGCAACCGTATCCGGGCCGCCGTCGACACATGGCCCGCTGCGCGTGCCGATATCCTTAAAAGCAGGTGTGACGCTGGTACAGGCGCTGAGCGCGAGCGCGCAGGGAATGATAAATGCCAGGGTGTAGCGCATGATGATTTCCTTATGGGCTGACGATGTTGTTAGTATCATTCAAGCTTAGCGTATCGGTTTGATCCCGTTTGACGATCCGCGCCGTGGCGCAATAAACGAAAGGAGCGACAGAATGCAATTTTCTACCACCCCGACGCTGGAAAGCCAGCCGATTGTCGAATACTGCGGCGTAGTCACCGGAGAAGCGATTCTCGGTGCCAATATCTTCCGCGATTTTTTTGCCGGGATCCGCGATATCGTCGGCGGTCGGTCGGGGGCCTATGAAAAAGAGCTGCGTAAAGCGCGCGAAATCGCGTTTAAAGAGTTGGGAGAGCAGGCCAACGCATTGGGAGCCGATGCGGTGGTCGGGATCGATATCGATTATGAAACCGTCGGCAAGGACAGCAGTATGCTGATGGTCAGCGTCAGCGGAACCGCAGTAAAAACCCGCCGATGAGACGTTTGTTGACTGTTGGCCTGCTGGCGATGTTGCTGGCTGGTTGCGCCAGCGAAAAAGGCATTATCGATACGCCGCACTACCAGCTGGATACCCGCAATCAGGCTCAGGCGGCTTATCCACGGGTTAAGGTGTTGGTTGTCCACTATACCGCCGAAGGCTTTGACAGCTCGCTGGCGACGCTGACCGATAAACACGTCAGCTCCCACTACCTGATCCCGGCGGTGCCGTCGCAGCATCGCGGTAAGCCCAGGCTCCTGCAACTGGTTCCCGAAGCGTCGCTGGCCTGGCACGCCGGAGCCAGCGCCTGGCGCGGTGCGACAAGACTTAACAATACGTCGATAGGCATTGAGCTGGAGAATATTGGCTGGCGCAATATCGCAGCGGGCAAGCAGTTTGCTCCCTTTGAGCCGGCGCAAATCGCGGCGCTCATCCCGCTGATGCAGGACATTATTGCCCGCTATAACATCAAGCCGCAGGATGTCGTTGCCCATGCGGATATTGCGCCGCAGCGCAAAGACGATCCCGGTCCGCTCTTCCCCTGGGGCCAGCTGGCGGCGCAGGGTATCGGCGCATGGCCCGATGCTTCGCGGGTGGCGTTCTATTTACAGGGGCGCTCCCCGCATGAAGTGGTGGACAGCGCGCTGCTGCTCGATCTGCTGGCGCGTTACGGCTATGAGGTGAAAGCGGGGATGACGGCCGCTCAGCAGAAACGGGTCATCATGGCGTTTCAGATGCATTTTCGTCCGGCGCTGTGGAACGGTATCGCCGATGCTGAGAGCCTGGCGATTGCCGAAGCGCTACTGGAAAAATATGGTCAGGCGGGTTAATAAGCCGCCCAATTTTAATGACGAGGTCAATGGAGATGTTGTTTCGTATTATCACCGCCGCGCTGCTGCTGGCGGGATCAGCCGCGCACGCGTCACCCAAGCCACCCTACAGTTGTTCCTACTGGGATAAGAAAACGGACAGTGTGGAAACGCTCAATACCTGCGCGGAAGTGCGGGACGGCAAGCTGGTGTTTTTACCCGCGCTGTTCGATAAAACGCACGATGTCGAGGGTATATCCTGGGTTGGGCTGTATGACTATACCTGCGAAGCCGGGTTAGCCGACGTGGATTACTATGTGCGTTCACCGGATAACTACCTGCCGGTTCTCCACTACGATAATGGCCCGGACTGGTTTGTCGAGGGGCTGGTTCGTTCAAGAGCGGAGGGCAAAATCGGTTTCTGGGATGACAGCTTTACCAACCGTATTCCTCCGACCTTTGACTATGCAGGCCAGTTCAGCAGCGGCAAAGCGCTGGTATGTACCGGCTGCACGCCCCAGCGCGAAAGCGAACATATTACGCTGGTGGGCGGGGAGTGGTACTACATCGATAAAAGCGGCAAGCGCGTCACTGAGGTGAAATCCGCCCCATTCTGATCGATTAGCGGGGCAGTTTACCGTGGTCTTTTAGCCAATACGCCGTTTGTTCTATCCCCTCATCAAGGGTGACAATCGGCGTATAGCCCAGCTCCCGCCTGGCGCGGGAGATATCCAGCGTGAAATCGAAATTTAGCTTTGACACTCCGTAATGGGTAAAGGCAGGTTCTTTGGCGCTCTTGTCGCCAAAACGCTCCATGCTGCGGGCAACCATATCCAGCATGGTGTAGGGCACCGAGCGGATACGGCAGGGGATATTGAGCTCGTCGATAAGCTTCTGCACGATACTGCGCAGCGTCCGTGATTCGCCGTTGGTGATATTGTACGCCCGGCCCGATGGCAGTCCGTCGCAGGTCTGCTGGCTGGCAAGCCACATGGCGTGCACCGCGTTTTCATAGTAGGTCATATCCACCCGCGCTTCGCCACCGCGTGGCAGCAGCACGCTGCCGTAGTGATGCATCATCTGCGCCAGACGTGGAATAAAGACTTTATCATGCGGTCCGAACAGGCTCTGTGGGCGCAGTATCGTAAAGCGGGTCTGCGGGTTCGCCTGTGCCAGCAGGGCGATCACCTCTTCTGCGGCCGCTTTGCTGCGGGCAAACTCGTTGGCGCAGCGGCGCGGGCGAAAATCCTCGTCGATATCGCGGCGGTGATGATAGTCAAAATAGAGCGATGGGGAGGAGATATGGATATAGTTGCGCACGCCCCATGCTACGGCCCATTCACCGAGACGGCGCGTGGCTCGCACGTTCGCGAGGTCGAAGACCTGCTGGGTCCCCCAGGGCGACGTAAAGCTCGAGCAGTGCCACAGGGTATCGATATCGGCGAGCATCACCTTAGCCTGGGAGGAGACCAGTTCAGTCAGGTCCGCATGAACAAACTCCGTGCCCATTTTTTGCAGAAGTTTGCCCATTGCCGCGTTGCGACCGGTGGCCCTGACGCTGATACCTTTGTTGCGCAGGTATTCAACCGCATTACGACCAAGACCGCTGGTGGCGCCGGTGACCAGTACCTTCATATCAATCCGCTGTATATTGAAGAATTTTGTGCGCATTCTTCCGTGAATTACGCCGCTGTGCAATGGGAAACTACCGTCTTTTCAGCGTTTTTCTGCCAGCCTGGCGATTCTCTGCGCCATCCCCCGAAAGATAAACAGATGCGCCGGGATCATCAGAAGCCAGTAGAGCAGGCCGGGCATCCCGTGGGGATGCCACCATGCCCGCACGTCCAGCTGGCGGTGGTTGCTTTTATCCCGCAGGGTAAAGCTGAGTCGTCCAAGGCCGGGGGCGCGCATCCCGAACAGCAGGGTCAGCTGCTTTTCCGGCTCAACGATAATCACCTTCCAGCTGTCTACCATATCGCCAGTCTGTAGCCAGGGACGGGCCGGACGGCCTTTTGCCAGCTTATGGCCGATCAGCCTGTCCATCCCGGCGCGGATCCCCCAGAGAAGATTACCGAAGAAATAGCCTTTTTTGCTGCCCAGTTGATTAACGACTTCCCAGAGTGCGGCAAGGGAGGCGGGTGTAGAAACCGTAAATCCCGCCTGTTTGGCAAAGTAGCCATACTCCGGCCGCCAGCGGGCGAAAGCCAGCGGGTCGTAGCCCCAGTCGCTGGAATTCACCAGTTGCTCTTCCTCTTGCAGCGTCTTTCTGACCGCATCATCAAAGGGCGTCAGGGTTTGCGGGATCAGCGCGTGCAGGGCGGCATCGTTCGCCAGCAGATCGTGCTTCAATCCCTGAATCAGCGCTTTTGCCGTCGTGGGCGGAACCGAAGTGATGATATTGAGAAACCAGATGGAGATCAGCCGGGTCGGCAGCGGCACCGGGATCAGCGGGCGATGGCGGCCGCTGACCTGCATAAAACGCATAAACTGCTGTTGGTAGCTGAGCACTTCCGGGCCGGCAGCTTCAAAGACCCGGTGAGACTGCGCCGGGTGATGTAGCAGTTCCAGCAAATAGTGCAGCAGATTTTCCAGCGCAATCGGCGTGGTACGGGAACGCACCCAGCGCGGTGGGGTCAGCACCGGCAGGTTATAGACCATATCGCGCATGACTTCGAAGGCGGCAGAACCGGCCCCGACAATAATGCCAGCTCGTAGCTCGGTCAGAGGGATCCCTGCCTCGCGCAGCGTATCTGCCGTAAGTTGCCTCGCACGCAGATGGTCCGACTGCTGCTCGTCCGGCGCCTGCAATGAACTGAGAAATATCACCTGCTTTACGCCGGAGTCGCGTAGGGCGTCGCGGACGTTAAGCGCCAGCTGGCGTTCGTGGGCGATAAAATCGCCGCCTTCACCCATGCTGTGCACCAGATAGTAGAGCGTATCGACGCTCTCCAGCAGTTCCGGCAGATTTTTCGGCCAGAACAGATCGACGGCGTGGCAGCTCACGCCGGGCAACTGCCGTTTTTCGAGATGCTCTATCCGGCGTGCCGCCGCCTTAACCCGGTAGCCCCGCTGACTAAGCGCGATGACCAGATGCTGGCCGATATAGCCTCCGGCACCGAGGACCAGAACAGGTTGCGACATGCCGGTTCCCTTAGCGTTGTAAAAACGCGCGCCAGTGATTCACGACTTCCGTGAGCTGCTGACGGCTGACGTCGAGATGGGTAACCAGACGCACAACCGGAGAGGCGTTAACCAGCACGCCGTGTGCCTGCATAAATTCACCCAGCGCGGCGGTATTGTCTGCACCGACGCGGACAAACAGCATATTGGTATCGTGGCGGGTCACATCGGCACCGATCTCGCGCAACTGTGCTGCCAGCCATGCGGCGTTGTCGTGGTCTTCCTGTAAACGGGCAATGTTATGCGAAAGCGCGTACAGTCCCGCGGCGGCCAGAATACCTGCCTGACGCATCCCGCCGCCGGTCATTTTGCGCCAGCGTGTCGCACGTCTGATATAGTCCTGGCTACCTACCAGCAGCGATCCTACCGGTGCGCCAAGACCTTTTGACAGACAAATCGTGAAGGAGTCGCAGTAGCGCGTTATCGCTTCCAGGGAACAACCATAGGCCACCACGGCGTTGAAGATGCGGGCACCGTCAACGTGCAGCGCCAGCCCGTATTGGCGAGTAAAGTCCCATGCCTGCTGCAGATAGTCGCGTGGCAGCACTTTGCCATTGTGGGTATTTTCAAGGCTTAACAGCCGGGTGCGGGCAAAGTGGATATCGTCGGGTTTAATTTTGGCGGCCACTTTATCCAGCGGCAGCGTCGCATCGGCTGCGGCATCGATGGGCTGAGGCTGAATACTGCCGAGCACCGCGGCACCGCCCGCTTCATACAGGTAGTTATGCGCCCCCTGGCCGACGATATATTCCTCGCCACGCTCACAGTGACTTAGCAGCGCCACCAGATTCGCCTGGGTACCGGTCGGCAGGAACAGCGCCGCCTCTTTGCCTGCCAGTTCAGCGGCATAGCGCTGAAGTTCATTGACGGTCGGGTCATCGCCGTAAACGTCGTCGCCGACCGGTGCGGCCATCATGGCTTCCAGCATGGCACGGCCGGGACGGGTTACGGTATCGCTGCGTAAATCAATCACGATATTTCCTTTTATTCAGAATGATGTTCTTTGTTGTACCTGAGGTGAGTTTTTTTCGCCACTCAGATTACCGGACATGACGAACTTCACATTATTTAGCTGATTTTTGAATAAATTACCTCTTATAAAATAGGTCTATCTTTTGAGGTATTTTCAGCATATTCTCATCGCACAACTAACGAAAACAGGAACCATTTCAAATGGTTAAATCCTTGTTAATTGCTGTTAATAAAATGTTTTCTAATGATGACCTCGGTAAACTGCTGCTGCGCTTCGCGGTAGGTGGACTGATGCTGTTCCATGGCATTCATAAGCTTATTGATGGCGTTGGTGGTATCGGCGGGATGCTGGCGGCAAAAGGATTGCCGGAGTTTATTGCTTACGGTGTGCTGGTGGGCGAAGTGGTTGCCCCGATCCTGATTATCGTTGGCGTTCTGACCCGCCCGGCTGCACTTACGCTGGCGTTCACCATGGTGGTGGCATGGCTGATGGTAGGTCTGGGTAAAACCTGGGCGCTGGATAAAACCGGTGCGTGGGCCATTGAAAGTCTGGTCTATTTCTTTATTGCGGCGCTGGCGATTGCGTTTCTCGGTGCCGGACGTTACTCCCTGGCGCGAGACGGCGCCTGGCGTTAACAGAGAAGGCCCTTCCGCTGGAAGGGCCTTTTTTTATCAGGCCAGAACCAGGTCACCCTGCGGGTGGCATGAGCAGGCCAGCACATAGCCCTGCGCGATCTCCTCTTCCGTCAGCGTCATGGTACTGTCGACGCGATACTGCCCTGAGACCACCCGCGTTTTACAGCAGCCGCATACTCCAGCGCGACAGGCCGCGTTGACCACGATTTTGTTGCTCTCCAGCGCTTCCAGCAGCGTTGCCCCTGGCGGGGCCCGGAACTCACCCGCGGGCTGCAGTTTGGTAAACTTCAGCCCGCCTTCAGACGGTGCGGCAACCGGCATAAAGAACTTCTCTTTAAAGAAACGGGTCACGCCCAGCGTTTTTACCTGCTGTTCAACCATTTCCATATAGGGCGCCGGACCGCAGGTCATCACGGTACGGGAGGCAATATCCGGAACGGCAGCGAGGATTTCCGGCGTCAGACGACCGGCAATAAAGCCTTCGGTCGCGTTATTCTCTGCCACCAGGGTCACCGGATAGTCGCGCCACTCGCCGGCGAAAATCACATCCTCGGGTGAACGCACGTTGAAGATCGCCTGCACGTCGGCCTGAGGGCGATTTTTTGCCAGCCAGCGACGCATCGACATCACCGGCGTCACGCCGCAGCCTGCCGCCAGCAGCAGGAAGCGATCGGTGGACTGGTTGTCACAGGTAAAGTCGCCCTGCGCGTCGGAGAGCCACAGATAGTCGCCGCGCTTAACGTCGCAGGTCAGCCACTGTGAACCTTCACCGCCCTCAATCTGGCGGACGGTCAGCGTAATATATTCGCTGACGCCCGGCGTAGAAGAGAGGGTGTACGCGCGCAGCGTCTGCGCGCCGTTGCGGATGCTGACCAGCGCATACTGACCAGCCCGGTACGGGTAGTAATCGTGGCACAGCAGCGACAGGGTCCACACATCCGGCGTTTCCTGCTTAATGTGGTGAACCTGCATACGCCAGGGGCATTGCGCTGTCGGCATCGTCATCGTTTTTCTCCTAATGCGCTCAGTAGCTGCTGCATGTCTTGTTCAACGGTGGTGACCGGACGCAGGCCGAATTTCTCGTTCAGAACCGCCAGCAAATCCGGCGTCAGGAAACCTGGCACTGTCGGGCCGGTAACGATATTGGTTACGCCGAGGGAGAGCAGGGTCAGCAGGATCACAATCGCTTTCTGCTCGAACCAGGAGAGCACCAGCGATAGCGGCAGATCGTTGACGCCGCAGCCCAGTTTCTCTGCCAGTGTTACGGCCAGAATAATCGCCGAGTAGGCATCGTTACACTGACCGGCATCGACCAGACGTGGCAGGCCTTCGATATCGCCGAAGTCCAGTTTGTTAAAGCGGTATTTGCCGCAGGCCAGGGTCAGGATCAGACAGTCATTCGGGACGCTGGTAGCAAAGTCGGTAAAGTAGTTACGCTCGCCGCGCACGCCGTCGCAGCCGCCGATCAGGAAGATATGGCGCAGTTTTTCACGGCTCACCAGGTCGATCAGAGAATCCGCTGCGCCCAGCAGGGTCTCGCGGCCAAAGCCGACGGTGATCAGATGTTCGATCTCGTCGTACGGGAAACCACCGAGCTGCTGCGCCTGGGCGATAACCGGCGTGAAATCGTCACCTTCAAGATGGCTGACGCCCGGCCAGCCGACGATACTGCGGGTCCAGATACGGCTGTCGTAGGCGCCTGGGGTCGGGTCGATAATGCAGTTGGAGGTCATCACGATAGGGCCAGGAAAGCGGGCGAACTCCACCTGCTGGTTCTGCCAGCCGCTGCCGTAGTTACCGACCAGGTGTTTAAATTTACGCAGTTCCGGGTAGCCGTGAGCCGGGAGCATTTCGCCGTGGGTATAGACGTTAACGCCGGTCCCTTCGGTCTGCTGCAGGAGGTGATAGAGGTCTTTCAGATCGTGACCGGAAATAAGAATACATTTACCGGCAACGGCCTTCACGTTGACCTGCGTCGGCGTCGGATGACCGTAAGCGGTGGTTTCACCGGCGTCCAGAATGCTCATCACTTTAAAGTTCATCTGGCCGATTTCCATTGAGCACGCCAGCAGCGCGTCCATATCGGAAGGCCAGGAGCCGAGCCATGCCATGATTTTGTGGTACCGGGCATAGATCTCGTTGTCGTACTGGCCGAGAACGTGGGCATGTTCCATATAGGCCGCCGCACCTTTCAGGCCGTACAGACACAGCAGACGCAGGCCGAGGATATTTTCCCCAATCTCCTGTTTATCGCGATTAGGCGTAAATTCCGCTGCCTGCTGAAGCAGAGCCGTCATCTGGTCGCTGACCAGCATCAGATCCGCCATCGGGATATCCACGCTGACGGCAGCATCCTGCAGGCGGCACTGCGCTTTCAGGGCTTCGCGGTGAATGATGGCTTCGCGCGCGTAGCCAATAATACGATCGGAGTCGAAGTTAACGTTGGTCAGGGTAGAGAAAAATGCGCGTGGGGCAAAGCTGTCGGTCTGATGATCGATAATACCAAACTCGCGGGCTTTCAGCGCCCATGCAGAGAGACCCTGTAGCACGGCGATCAGCAAATCCTGCAGATCGGAGGTTTCCGCCGTTTTGCCACACATGCCCTGCGCATAAGCGCAGCCGTCACCGGCCGGGGTTCGAATCGTTTGCTCACATTGCACACAGAACATAGTCACTCCCTTTAAAGTTATATTTAATATACATGTTTAAGGGTAAGCTGCGGCTGCAAAGCTGAAAAGGGCTTTATTCAACAAGGTTAAGTGAATTTGATTTAGCGCAATTTTGGCGGTAGTGGACTACCGCCAGAGGAGTAACAGGAAGGGACGTTGTTGCGAATTAATCGCCTTTTTCCAGTAGGGTACGATATATCACGCCGCCCGGAACATGCTGAATTAAAATAACAGCTGCTGTCTTTTCAATATCTTATACCTGCATTCCGCTGACCCTCTCGCTATACTGCCAGAAGGAGAGTGAGCGATCCGGGGGAGATATGCATCTTGAGCGTGTAGAGATCGTCGGTTTTCGAGGGATTAATCGACTGTCGCTAATGCTGGAACAGAACAACGTCCTGATTGGCGAGAATGCCTGGGGTAAATCGAGCCTGCTGGATGCGCTGACGCTGCTGCTGTCACCGGAGAAAGATCTCTATCACTTTGTGCATGATGACTTCTGGTTCCCGCCAGGCGATCTGCAAAGTCGCGAACACCACCTGCATATTATTCTGACCTTCTGTGAAGCGGAGGCGGGTCGCTATCGGCTGCGTCGCTTCCGCCCGCTGGCGGCGTGCTGGACGCCGTGCAACGACGGCCTGCAGCGTATTTTCTACCGGCTCGAAGGTGAACTGACCGATGGTGACGGCGTGATGACCCTGCGCAGCTTCCTCGGCCGCGACGGGCAGCCATTAGCGCTGGACAATATTGACGAACTGGGGCGGCATCTGGTGCGTTTAATGCCTGTTCTGCGCCTGCGCGACGCCCGTTTTATGCGGCGTATCCGCAACGGTGCGGTGCCCAATGTGCCCGATGCGGAGGTGACTGCCCGACAGCTTGACGTGCTCTCCAGAGAGCTGGTCAGCCGACCGCAGAATCTGAGCGACGGGCAGATCCGTCAGGGTCTGTCGGCCATGGTACAACTGCTCGAGCACTATTTCGCAGAACAGGGCAGCGGTGAAACGCGCCACCGGTTAATGCGCTGTCGTTCTCACGACGAACAGCGCAGCTGGCGCTATCTGGATATTATCAACCGCATGATCGACAGGCCGGGCGGACGCACGCACCGGGTTATTCTGCTGGGAGTATTTGCAACCCTGCTGCGGGCAAAGGGCACCGTACGCCTGGATAAAGACGCCAGGCCGCTGCTGCTGGTGGAAGATCCGGAAACCCGACTGCACCCGATCATGCTCTCCGTGGCCTGGCATCTGTTGAATTTGCTGCCGCTGCAGCGCATTACAACCACCAACTCCGGCGAGCTGCTGTCGATGACGCCGCCGGGACACGTCTGCCGCCTGGTCAGAGAATCCTCCCGGGTTTCCGCCTGGCGTCTTGGGCCGGACGGGATGAACCCTGAGGACAGTCGCCGTATTGCCTTTCATATCTACTTTAACCGGCCTTCGTCGCTGTTTGCCCGCTGCTGGCTGTTGGTTGAGGGAGAAACCGAAACCTGGCTTATCAACGAACTGGCCCGCCAGTGCGGCCACCATTTTGCCGCGGAAGGGGTGAAGGTGATTGAGTTCGCCCAGTCCGGATTGAAGCCGCTGATTAAATTTGCCCGCCGGATGGGGATCGAGTGGCATGTGCTGGTTGACGGTGATGAAGCGGGGAAAAAATATGCGGCGACCGTGCGCAGCCTGCTGAATGATGACAAACAGCAGGAGCGTGAGCATCTGACGATACTTCCGGCCCTTGATATGGAACACTTTCTCTATCGTGAAGGGTTCGATGACCTGTACTTCCGTATCGCGCAGCTCCCGGCCAGAGTGCAGATGAATACGCGGCGGATTATCGGCAAGGCTATCCAGCGTTCGTCCAAGCCCGATCTGGCCATTGAAGTGGCGGCGGAGGCTCGCCGCCGTGGTATTGAGTCCATCCCGCCGCTGCTGCGAAAAATGTTCTCCCGCGTGCTCTGGCTGGCGCGGGGACGGGCGGACTGACGAGTTCAATGAAGCCGCAATAAGGCTACATTTGTGGAACAATTCCGCTGTCTTCGGGTCTTAGTTTCGCTAAAATCAGCGTTTGCTACGACGCGCTTATTGATCCGGGAACGTTATGACTCTGAAGGGAAAAAGCAAGAAGAAGTATTGGCTGCTGGCGGTTGTGGTTTTGATCGCCGGTATCTGGCTATGGAGCACGCTGAATAAACCAGAGCCGAGCTACCAGACGCTGATTGTCCGCAAAGGCGATCTGCTGCAAAGCGTGCTGGCAACCGGCAAACTCGATGCTTTGCGTAAAGTCGACGTTGGTGCGCAGGTGAGCGGCCAGTTGAAAACGCTGTCGGTCAATATCGGCGATAAAGTGCAGAAAGATCAGCTATTAGGGGTAATCGATCCTGAACAGGCGGAAAACCAGATCCGCGAGGTTGAAGCGACCCTGATGGAGCTTCGCGCCCAGCGTAAGCAGGCGGACGCGGAAAGAAAGCTGGCACAGGTCACGCTGGCACGTCAGCAGCAGCTGGCGAAAACCCAGGTTGTTTCCCGTCAGGATCTCGATACGGCGGTAACGGAGCTGGCGGTAAAAGAGGCGCAGCTCGGCACCATTGATGCCCAGATTACGCGCAACGCGGCCACGCTCGACACGGCCAAAATCAACCTCGACTATACCCGCATTGTGGCGCCTATGGCCGGTGAAGTGACGCAAATTACTACTCTGCAGGGCCAGACGGTAATCGCCGCCCAGCAGGCGCCAAATATACTGACTCTGGCGGATATGGGCACCATGCTGGTGAAGGCTCAGGTCTCCGAGGCCGACGTGATTCACTTAAAGCCGGGGCTGAACGCCTGGTTTACCGTGCTCGGCGATCCCCGGACCCGCTATGAGGGAAAGCTAAAAGATATCCTGCCGACGCCGGAAAAAGTGAACGACGCCATCTTCTACTACGCGCGCTTTGAAGTCCCCAATCCGCAGGGCGTGCTGCGTCTTGATATGACGGCACAGGTGCATATTCAGCTCTCCGGCGTTAGGGGGGTGTTGACGGTTCCGCTGGCGGCGCTGGGCGAATCCCTCGGCGACCGCCGCTATAAAATTAAAGTGCTGCGCAACGGCGAGGTACGTGAACGTGAAATTACTATTGGTGCGCGTAACGATACCGACGTGGAAGTGCTCAAAGGGCTTGAAGAAGGCGAAGAGGTGGTCACCGGTGAGAATCAGCCCGGAGCGGCCAAATGACGGCACTGCTTGAGCTGACGGATATTCGCCGCAGCTATCCGTCAGGCGATGGCGACGTTGAGGTGCTGAAAGGCGTCTCGCTCAGCATTAACGCGGGCGAAATGGTGGCGATCGTCGGGGCGTCCGGCTCCGGTAAGTCAACGTTGATGAATATTCTCGGCTGCCTCGATAAACCCACCGACGGCGTCTATCGCGTGGCGGGCACCGATGTACGCACCCTCGATGGCGATGCGCTGGCACGTCTACGGCGCGAGCATTTCGGCTTTATCTTCCAGCGCTACCATCTACTGTCGCATCTTAGTGCGGCCCAGAATGTGGAAGTTCCGGCGGTTTATGCCGGTGTCGAGCGCAAGGCACGCCTGGCGCGTGCTCACGCGCTGCTGCGCCGTCTCGGCCTGGCCGAGCGGGGTGATTATCATCCTTCACAGCTTTCCGGTGGTCAGCAGCAGCGCGTGAGTATCGCGCGTGCGCTGATGAACGGCGGGCAGGTGATCCTCGCGGATGAGCCGACGGGCGCGCTGGATAGCCGCTCTGGTGAAGAGGTGATGACGATCCTGCATCAGCTTCGTGACCAGGGGCATACGGTAATTATCGTCACCCACGACCCGCTGATTGCCGCCCAGGCGGAACGTATTATTGAGATCCGCGACGGGGAGCTTATCAGCAATCCACCGCCTTCTGCGGATACTTCTCATGCGCCGAAGGCGATCGATAATCAGCCCGTCTCAGGCTGGCGGCAGTTCAGCAACGGTTTCCGCGAGGCGCTGACCATGGCCTGGCGGGCGATGGCGGCCAATAAAATGCGCACGCTGCTGACCATGTTAGGCATTATTATCGGTATCGCCTCCGTGGTATCGATCGTGGTCGTCGGCGATGCGGCCAAGCAGCTGGTGCTGGCCGATATCCGCGCCATCGGCACTAACACTATTGATATCTATCCCGGGAAGGACTTTGGCGATGACGATCCCCAGTATCAGCAGGCGCTGCAATATGATGACCTGGTCTCATTGCAGAAACAGCCTTGGGTTAGCTCCGCCACGCCGAGCGTGTCGCAAAGCCTGCGCCTGCGCTACGGCAATATTGACGTTGCCGCCAGCGCCAGCGGCGTCAGCGGGCAGTATTTTAACGTCTACGGTATGACGTTCAGCGAAGGCACGACCTTCAATGACGAGCAGCTCAACGGCAGGGCGCAGGTGGTCGTGCTTGACAGCAATTCACGGCGTCAGCTGTTCCCCGATAAAAAGCAGGTTGTGGGCGAGGTGATCCTGGTCGGCAATATGCCGGCGACGGTGATTGGCGTTGCCGACGAGAAGCAGTCGATGTTCGGCAGCAGCAAAACCCTGCGCGTCTGGATGCCTTATACCACCATGTCGGGGCGAATTATGGGCCAGTCGTGGCTCAACTCCATCACGGTGCGGGTGAGGGAGGGTTACGCCAGCGCTCAGGCTGAAGAACAACTGACTCGTCTGCTGACCCTGCGCCACGGCAAGAAGGATTTTTTCACCTGGAACATGGACGGCGTCTTGAAAACGGCGGAAAAGACCACACGTACTCTTCAGATGTTCCTGACGTTGGTGGCGGTGATTTCCTTGCTGGTCGGCGGTATCGGTGTGATGAATATCATGCTGGTGTCGGTGACCGAACGGACCCGGGAAATTGGTATTCGTATGGCGGTAGGCGCGCGAGCCAGCGACGTGCTGCAGCAGTTTTTGATTGAAGCGGTGCTGGTTTGTCTGGTGGGGGGGGCGATTGGCGTCGGGTTGTCGCTGATGATCGCCTTCACCCTGCAGCTGTTTTTACCGAGCTGGGAAATCGGCTTTTCGCCACTGGCGCTGATAACCGCGTTCTTGTGTTCGACGCTGACCGGCGTGCTGTTTGGCTGGTTACCGGCGCGAAGTGCGGCGAGACTGGATCCGGTCGAGGCGCTATCCCGGGAATAGGGCTAAAAAAATGCCCGTCATCGGGACGGGCATTTTGCGGGAGTGATGTACACTGAGAAACAGGATGCACTATGCAACCGCTTCAGCCTCCAGTTCCATGGGCACAATCACACTGGCGTGGTTGCCTTTTGGACCCTGGTGTACGTCGAACCGGACAGACTGCCCGGCTTTCAGCGTTCTGTACCCATCCATCTGGATGGTGGAGTAATGTGCGAAAATATCCTCGCCGCCGCCTTCCGGGCAGATAAATCCAAACCCTTTGGCGTTATTGAACCACTTAACAGTACCCATTTCCATGCTTCGACATCCTTTGAGATCTTATCTGATTAAGATGGAATGAATCGGTGGTGGAATTGGCAGGTGCTCAAAACCTCGCCAACTCTCGCCTGTACAATTTAGAGAAAACGACCATTCCGTCAAGCTGTCGACAGGGGGTCTGGGGGCATAATGGATCAAAAATTTGAAGCAGTTAACGCTATTGCCAGGATTGTGAGCTGTCACGCGAATGCTAACAATAGATGATAGCTATCTACACTATAGGGTAGATTCATTATATGTATGAACATAGGCTTAAACTGAGGTTTGCGGTGGGTAGAGTCCCGTCGGTAACGGCAACTGATGATGATGACTGACAATGGGTAAGACCAGAGACTGGCTGGATTTTGACCAGCTGGCCGGTGATAAACTGCGCGATGCGCTCCGGCCACCATCGATGTACAAGGTCATGCTAATGAATGATGATTACACGCCGATGGAATTTGTTATTGACGTGCTACAAAAGTTCTTTTCTTATGATGTAGAACGTGCAACGCAACTGATGCTTGCAGTTCACTATCACGGCAAGGCGATTTGCGGTGTTTTTACCGCCGAGGTTGCTGAGACGAAGGTGTCGATGGTGAACAAGTATGCAAGGGAGAACGAGCATCCGTTGCTGTGTACGCTGGAACAAGCCTGAATAAGGCATAAAATTGAGGGGGTGCCCAATGCTCAACCAGGAACTGGAACTCAGTTTAAACATGGCTTTCGCCAGAGCGCGTGAGCACCGACATGAGTTTATGACCGTCGAGCACTTGTTACTGGCTCTGCTCAGTAACCCATCGGCACGGGAAGCACTGGAAGCGTGCTCCGTGGATCTGGTGGCGCTGCGACAGGAACTCGAGGCCTTCATCGAACAAACCACACCGGTTCTGCCCGTGAGTGAAGAGGAGCGCGATACTCAGCCGACGCTCAGCTTCCAGCGTGTGCTGCAGCGCGCGGTGTTTCACGTCCAGTCCTCCGGTCGCAGTGAAGTAACCGGTGCCAACGTGCTGGTCGCTATCTTTAGCGAGCAGGAATCTCAGGCGGCCTATTTGCTGCGTAAACATGAAATCAGCCGACTTGACGTGGTGAACTTCATTTCGCACGGTACACGCAAGGACGAACCGGGTCAGTCTTCTGACGCGAGCAATCCGGCCAGCAACACCAATGAAGAGCAGGCAGGCGGGGAGGATCGTATGGAAAACTTCACCACCAACCTTAACCAGCTTGCGCGCGTGGGCGGCATCGATCCGCTGATTGGCCGTGATAAAGAACTTGAACGCACCATTCAGGTGCTGTGCCGCCGGCGGAAAAACAACCCGCTGCTGGTGGGTGAATCCGGGGTGGGTAAAACCGCCATTGCGGAAGGGCTGGCCTGGCGTATCGTCCAGGGCGACGTGCCGGAAGTGATGGCCGACTGCACCATCTATTCGCTGGATATTGGTTCGCTGCTGGCGGGGACCAAATACCGCGGTGATTTTGAGAAACGCTTTAAGGCGCTGCTCAAACAGCTGGAGCAGGACACCAACAGCATCCTGTTTATTGATGAAATCCATACTATCATCGGCGCCGGTGCGGCATCCGGTGGCCAGGTTGACGCCGCTAACCTGATTAAGCCGCTGCTTTCCAGCGGTAAAATTCGGGTGATGGGTTCGACGACCTACCAGGAATTCAGCAATATCTTTGAAAAGGATCGTGCTCTGGCGCGTCGCTTCCAGAAAATCGATATCACCGAGCCGTCCGTTGATGAAACCGTGCAGATTATTAACGGCCTGAAGCCGAAGTATGAAGCACACCACGACGTACGCTATACGGTGAAAGCGGTACGTGCGGCCGTCGAGCTGGCAGTGAAGTATATCAACGACCGTCACCTGCCGGATAAAGCCATCGATGTTATCGACGAGGCTGGCGCGCGTGCCCGCCTGATGCCGGTCAGTAAGCGTAAGAAAACGATCAACGTGGCGGATATCGAATCCGTGGTGGCGCGTATTGCGCGTATCCCTGAGAAGAGCGTTTCGCAGAGCGATCGCGATACCCTGAAAAATCTCGGTGACCGTCTGAAAATGCTGGTCTTTGGTCAGGATAAAGCCATTGAGGCCTTAACCGAAGCGATCAAAATGAGCCGTGCTGGCCTGGGTACCGATCACAAACCGGTGGGCTCCTTCCTGTTTGCCGGTCCGACCGGCGTCGGGAAAACCGAAGTCACTGTCCAGCTTTCGAAGGCGCTGGGGATCGAGCTGCTGCGTTTTGATATGTCCGAGTATATGGAGCGCCATACGGTCAGTCGTCTGATCGGTGCGCCTCCGGGCTACGTTGGTTTCGACCAGGGCGGTCTGCTGACCGATGCGGTTATCAAGCATCCGCACGCGGTCCTGCTGCTGGATGAAATTGAGAAGGCGCATCCGGATGTCTTTAACCTGCTGCTGCAGGTCATGGATAACGGTACCCTGACCGATAACAACGGCCGCAAGGCGGACTTCCGCAACGTGGTGCTGGTGATGACCACCAACGCCGGCGTGCGGGAAACCGAACGTAAATCCATTGGCCTTATCCACCAGGATAACAGCACCGATGCGATGGAAGAGATCAAAAAGATCTTTACGCCGGAGTTCCGCAACCGTCTGGACAACATTATCTGGTTCGATCACCTGTCAACCGAGGTTATTCATCAGGTTGTCGACAAGTTTATTGTCGAACTGCAGGTGCAGTTGGATCAGAAGGGCGTCTCGCTGGAAGTGACTCAGGAAGCGCGCGACTGGCTGGCAGAAAAAGGCTACGACCGGGCAATGGGCGCACGTCCAATGTCGCGCGTGATTCAGGATAACCTGAAAAAACCGCTGGCCAACGAGCTGTTGTTTGGTTCACTGGTCGATGGCGGGCAGGTTACCGTAGAGCTGGACGCGGAGAAAAACGCGCTGGTCTATGGTTTCCACAGAGCGCAGAAGCATAAGCCGGAAGCGGCGCACTAAGCTGCGGGCTACTGTCTGACTGAAAGCGAAAGGCCGGGAGAAATCCCGGCCTTTTTAATATTGGTCACGTACTAAACGTGAAAGCGATCAGCGACTACGGAAGACAATGCGGCCTTTGCTCAGGTCGTACGGGGTCAGTTCAACAGTCACTTTGTCGCCCGTCAGAATGCGGATATAGTTTTTACGCATTTTGCCGGAGATATGCGCGGTTACCACGTGTCCGTTTTCCAGCTCTACGCGGAACATGGTATTAGGCAGCGTATCAAGAACGGTACCCTGCATTTCAATATTGTCTTCTTTGGCCATCTAATCCTCTGGGGTATCACTACCATAATTTTTGAACCGGCAAGATAATGCCCAAGTTCGTCATGTAAGTAAAGATTTGCGCGTCTAAAACGCAGCAAAACAGCTTTGGCGCATGGCCCCGACCTCTCGGTATGCCGTACGATAGCGAAAACGTCCGGGGGGAAGGTGCGAAATAAACGGAGGGCGTTACCTGATTCGACCTGTACCTTGAGGGCAACGGGGCAATATGCCTAACCTGCTTAGCCGCGTGATTATAACACCCTGACAAAAAATGTGCCGAAAACATTCATTGTCCGGGCATAAATAAGGTTCTCGGGATCCAGCAGTGGGGAGATATTCGCGTGACGCGTAGCTCATACAGTCTTTCCAGATAAGTGTGTCGGGGAATTTCAATCGCGCCTAATGATGCTGTATGACTGTTCAGCACCTGGCAATCAATAAGGCGGCCGCCCTGGCGGATAAAGTCGGCACAAAATACCATCAATGCAGTTTTGGAGGCGTTCTGTGCGCGGCTGAACATCGATTCGCCGCAGAACAGCGCGCCCTGGCAGACGCCATACATGCCGCCGACCAGCTCGTCATCGCGCCAGACCTCAATCGAGTGGGCGTGCCCAAGTTCATACAGGCGATGATAAGCCAGAATAATATCGCGGGTGATCCAGGTCCCTTCATCGCGCTCACTCGCACAGCCTTCAAGGACGCGCTCGAAAGCGTGATTTAGCGTAATGCGGTAGGGCGACGAGTGATGAAAGCGCTTCATGCTGCGGCTGACGTGAAAATGCTCCGGCCACAGTACCGCACGCGGATCGGGCGACCACCAGAGGATCGGGTCGCCGGGAGAAAACCAGGGGAAAATACCCTGCTGATAGGCCATCAGCAGGCGCGCCGGGCTGAGATCGCCGCCCAGAGCCAGCAGGCCGTTGGGTTCACGCAATGCGCCTTCCGGGGAGGGGAAAGCGATAGAGTGACGAGAAAGCTGTACCAGACGCATACGACGGCAACTCCACTATGCACTGCACCGGCAAAACAAACACGCCAGATGATTGTTTAAGGGTAGTCTACAGACGCTGCTTAAACTGATAGTAACGCCCCTGTCGGCTCAGCAATTCTGCGTGATTACCATGCTCAATAATTTGTCCGTTGTCCATCACTATTATCTGGTCGAAACGCGACAGGCCACGCAGGCGATGGGTGACCATCAGCACCGTTTTGCCTTTGGTCACTTCTGCCAGTAAATCAAGGATCTGGCTTTCGGTTCCGGCGTCGAGCCCCTCGGTGGGTTCATCGAGCAGCATCAGTGGCGCATTGTGCAGCAGAGCACGGGCAATCGCCAGCCTGCGCAGCTCGCCGCCGGAGAGTTGCCGTCCGCCTTCGCCAAGCCAGCTGTTCAGCGCGCCATCTTCAAGCAGCTTTTCCAGTCCGGTGCGTTCAAGCACGGCGGTCAGCGCATCGTCGCAGGCATCGGGTGCGGCCAGCAGCAGATTGTCGCGCAGGGTCGCGCTGAACAGATGCACGCGCTGGGAAACCACACTTGCGCTTGCGCGCAGGGCCGCTTCGTTAATGGCCGCAAGTGGGCGGTTGTTAAACCGGATCTCGCCCTGCTGAGGGTCCCAGGCGCGGGTCAGCAGCTGCAACAGCGTCGATTTGCCGCAGCCGGTGCGGCCGAGAATGGCCACATGCTCACCGGTAGCCACCGTCAGACTAACGTCGCGTAGCGCGGCCTGAGGCTGTTCAGGGTAGCTAAATGTCACGCCGTTCAGGGTCAGGGCGACCTCAGACAGCGGCAGCTCATCATTATGGGTAAAAGTGACTTCCGGTGTTTGTCCGGTTAGTTGCGTGACGCGCGCGGCGGAGGCGATCACCTGCCCAAGATGCTGGAAGGCGCCTGTGACCGGCGCGAGGGCTTCGAAAGCCGCCAGCGTACAGAAAACAAAGAGGGCGATAAGTGCGCCCGGCTGAGTATTCCTGCCCACGCCACCGGCAGCCATCCATAGCATGGCCACGACCGCAACACCGCCAATCAACAGCATCAGCGCCTGAGAAAGTGCGGTCAGCTCCGACTGGCGCCGCTGGGCCTCATGCCAGCTGAGCTCCGTATTCTCCATCTGCTGGCGATAACGTTCGCTGGCGCCTGTGAGGGAGAGTTCAGCCTGGCCCTGCAGCCAGCTGGTCAACTGCTGGCGATACAGACCTCGCTGTTGCGTCAGGTTCTCACCCACGGGTTTACCGGCGCGGTAGAACAGCGGCGGCAGCGCAAACAGGGTCAGCAGCATAATACCGCCGAGGGTCAGGGCCAGGGTGATATCGAGAAACGCCAGGCCAGAGGTGACCACCAGAATCACCGCCAGTGCGCCTACCATCGGAGAAATCACCCGCAGATAGAGATGATCGAGAGTATCGACATCCGCCACCACGCGATTCAGCAACTCGCCCTGGCGAAAACGTGCCAGCCCGGCAGGGGAGAGGGGCAGCAGCTTACTGAAGGTGAATACGCGCAGGTGCTGCAGCACGCGGAAGGTGGCATCGTGGCTAACCAGACGTTCGAAGTAGCGCCCGGCGGTACGGGTAATGGCCGCGCCGCGTACGCCCGCAGCCGGCAACATATAGTTGAAAGTATAGGCACCGGCAAAACCCACGACCGCCGAGGCGGAGAGGAACCAGCCGGACAGCGTCAGCAGGCCGATACTCGCCAGCAGGGTGACAATAGCCAGCACCACGCCGAGGGACAGCAGCCATTTATGCCGTTTATACAGAGCCAGATAAGGGAGCAGAGTACGCATTTAAATCGCCTCCTGACGATAAGCAAGCAAGTCAGCAAAGGCACCCTGGGCAGCGGCCAGGGTCGTGTAATCCCCCTGTTCCACAAGCTGTCCGTGATGCATTACCCATATCGCGTCCCAGTCGGTAAGGTCTTCCAGCTGATGCGTCACCATCAGCGTCGTCTGGCGAGTGGAGGCGGCTTCCAGTGCCTGCATTACACGACGTTCGCTGTGGGCATCAAGACTGGCACCGGGCTCATCCAGCAGCAGAAGCTGGCAGGGCGTAAGCAGGGCGCGGGCCACCGCGACGCGCTGGGCCTGACCGACGGACAGGCGGCTGGCCTGTTCGCCGGTTGGCGTGTCGATGCCCTGCGGCAGCAGATCGATAAATTCGGAGACCCAGGCCTTATCGAGCGCTAACTGGAGCGCGTCGTCATCGGCATCCGGGCGTGCAAGCAGCACGTTTTCACGCAGCGTGGTTGCAGGCAGCTGTGGGTTCTGACCGACCCAGCCAAGCAGGCGACGCCAGCTGTCCGGATTGAGTTCGCGCAGCTCCACGCCGTTAACTCGCAGAGAGCCATCATAGGCAAGAAAACCGGACAGGGCGTTGAGCAGGGAGCTTTTCCCCGAGCCGCTCTGCCCGACCAGCACCACGCGCTGCCCGGCGTCAAGGGTGAAATTAAGCGGCCCGGCAAGCGTTTTGCCCTCCGGCGATTTTACCACCAGATCGTGGGCGGTAAGGGCGATTGGCTGTCCGGACTCAAGCGCTTTCTCGCCGCGCTCCGGCCAGGCCAACGGGGTTTCCATAAAGGTTTTCAGACTGTCGGCCGCGCCGACGGCCTGGGCTTTGGCATGGTAGAAGGTGCCGAGATCGCGCAGCGGCAGGAAAAATTCCGGCGCCAGGATCAGCGTCAGGAAACCGGCAAACAGCGTCACGCCCGCGCCATAGTGACCAAAATTCAGCTCGCCCAGATAGGAAAAGCCGAAATAGACCGCGACCGCCGCAATTGACAGGGAGGCAAAGAACTCCAGCACGCCGGAAGAGAGGAAGGCCAGCTTCAGTACGTCCATGGTCCGGTGACGGAAGTCCTGCGAGGCGCGACGGATGTTTTCGGTTTCCACTTCACCCCGGCCAAACACCCGCAGGGTCTCCATGCCGCGAAGACGGTCGAGGAAATGCCCGCTCAGACGCGCCAGCGCCAGGAAGTTGCGGCGGTTGGCGTCCGCAGCGCCCATGCCGACCAGTGCCATAAAGAGTGGGATTAGCGGTGCGGTGCAGAGCAGGATCAGCGCTGCAACCCAGTTAATCGGGAAAATAGTGATAATAATGAGGAGCGGAATACAGGTCGCCAGCGTCATTTGTGGTAAATAACGGGCGTAGTAATCGTGCATATCGTCAATCTGCTCAAGGACCAGCGTTGCCCAGCTTCCGGCGGGTCTGCCCTGAATCCAGGCGGGGCCGGCCTGTTGAAGGCGATCGAGCACCTGGCGGCGAATAGCGTAGCGGATATGCTGCCCGGCATGAAAGCCCACGCGCTCGCGCAGCCAGACAATCCAGGCGCGGATAATCAACACCAGCACGAGTAGCACAAAGGGCAGCAGCAGCGCCTCGCGAGGAACTTTTTCCATAATCATTAGCTGAAGAATATGGGCGAGGATCCAGGCCTGTCCGAGGATCAGCAGACCGCTGACCACTCCCAGCAGACGCGAGAGCGTCAGCAAACGACGGGAAAGAACGCTTTGCTGTTTTAACCAGCGGGTTAATTCTTGTTGACGGGTTTTGTCCATTGCGCGCTTAGCAGGTGAGTTATCGGAATTTTGTGCTCGGCAATGTTACAACGGGGAGAAAAGAAAGGCGACTTATCGTCACCTTTCTTTACCTTTGTTACTGAGTTGTAAAGACTATTTACTTACAGGCTTCTGCCAGGCCGTCAAGGTAACGTTCCGCATCCAGCGCTGCCATACAGCCAGTTCCTGCGGAAGTAATGGCCTGGCGATAAATATGGTCCATCACGTCACCCGCAGCGAAAACGCCCGGGATGCTGGTCTGCGTTGCGTTGCCGTGGATACCGGACTGTACCCTGATATAGCCATTTTCCAGCGCCAGCTGGCCGTCAAAAATAGCCGTGTTCGGACTGTGGCCGATGGCCACGAACAGACCCGCAACCTCCAGCGATTCGACGTTATCCGTATTCCGGGTGTCACGCAGGCGCAGGCCGCTAACGCCCATCTGGTCGCCGGTGACTTCTTCCAGGGTGCGGTGGGTATGCAGCACAATATTGCCGGATGCCACTTTATCCATCAGACGCTTAATCAGAATTTTTTCGGCGCGGAAAGTATCACGACGGTGAATCAGGTGAACTTCCGAGGCGATATTCGCCAGGTAGAGAGCTTCTTCAACGGCGGTATTGCCGCCGCCGATGACCGCGACTTTCTGGTTGCGATAGAAGAAACCGTCACAGGTCGCGCAGGCAGAAACACCTCGGCCCTTAAAGGCTTCTTCGGACGGCAGCCCCAGATAACGTGCGGATGCGCCAGTGGCGATAATCAGCGCGTCACAGGTGTATTCGCCGCTGTCGCCGGTCAGACGGAACGGACGATTCTGCAGATCGACGCTATGGATATGGTCGAACAGAATTTCCGTCTCGAATTTGGCCGCGTGCTCATGCATACGCTCCATCAGCAGCGGACCGGTCAGGTCATGCGGATCGCCCGGCCAGTTCTCCACTTCGGTCGTGGTGGTCAGCTGACCGCCTTTTTCCATGCCGGTGATCAATACCGGCTGCAGGTTAGCGCGTGCAGCGTAGACCGCAGCGGTGTATCCCGCAGGTCCTGAACCCAGAATTAACAGCTTACTGTGTTTCACCGTGCCCATGCGATCCTCATTATTGTTGGCAGACGTTGGGCGGGATTGTAGGGAATTTATGAGCGTAAAAAAAGGGTGCAGCGATTTTGTTAACGATATGTGTAATAGATAAAGGTGATGGATTGGCGCAAATATGCTCTGTGGATATAAATCATTCTTCTGAAAATCGCTCGATTATAAGACGATAACATGACGATCAACCGGTCCCGTTCGGGAAAGTCCGGCATCTTGTACTAAAAAACGATGTTTTGCTTTGACAATCCCCTGTGCATTTGCGAAAACATTCGAGGAAGAAAAAAGCAGTGTTGCGAGTGTGGCGAATTGTTATACGCGCAATTACCATCTTTACCGTGCTACTGAAATGTACGCATGTCGTGGACAGACGCCATGCGTGATGTTGGTAGCGGCCTGATGGCGACGGTCTTCTCACCACACACCCTGTAAACGTGCTGCGGAATTCTAACTATAAGCCGCGCGTTTATCACGGGCGTAGGCTCTGAACAGTGGAGTGAATAGAGCCAGGACAGAGTAGGGAAGGAATACAGAGAGACAATAATAATGGTAGATAGTAAAAAGCGCCCTGGCAAAGATCTCGACCGTATCGATCGTAACATTCTTAATGAGTTGCAAAAGGATGGGCGTATTTCCAACGTCGAGCTTTCGAAAAGAGTCGGACTTTCACCAACGCCGTGCCTGGAACGTGTGCGTCGGCTGGAAAGACAGGGTTTTATTCAGGGCTATACCGCGCTGCTGAACCCGCATTATCTGGATGCATCACTTCTGGTGTTTGTTGAGATAACTCTGAATCGTGGTGCCCCGGATGTGTTCGAACAGTTCAACTCCGCGGTACAAAAACTGGAAGAAATCCAGGAGTGCCATCTGGTTTCCGGCGATTTCGACTACCTGTTGAAGACCCGCGTACCGGATATGTCGGCCTATCGTAAGCTGTTGGGCGAAACCCTGCTGCGTCTGCCTGGCGTAAACGACACCCGTACCTATGTGGTAATGGAAGAAGTCAAACAGAGTAATCGTCTGGTAATTAAGACGCGCTAACACGGAACAGGTGCAAAATCGGCATAGTTTGATACACTCCTGTTAATCCATACAGCAACAGTGCCGGGGAGACCCGGCACTGTTGTCCGTTTTAGCAAAACAGCTTGTACCGAGTCATTCAGTTTGCGGCAGGATCCGAGCAGGCTGAAGGATGAAGCGTATAAGGCCTGGAGAGCCTGTTTTGAGCCAGGAATATACTGAAGACAAAGAAGTCACATTAAGCAAGTTAAGCAGCGGGCGCCGACTTCTCGAGGCGTTACTGCTCCTTTGCTCCCTTTTCGCCATCTGGCTGATGGCGGCGTTATTCAGTTTTAACCCATCCGATCCCAGCTGGTCGCAAACGGCCTGGCATGAACCTATCCATAATCTGGGCGGTATTCCCGGAGCCTGGCTGGCAGATACCCTACTGTTTGTTTTTGGCGTAATGGCCTACACGTTGCCGATCATCATTATCGGTGGCTGCTGGTTCACATGGCGGCATCGTGCCACCGAAGATTATATCGACTACTTCGCCGTCTCCCTGCGTCTGATTGGCGTACTGGCACTGATCCTCACAACCTGCGGGCTGGCGGCGATTAACGCCGATGATATCTGGTACTTCGCTTCCGGCGGGGTGATCGGTAGCCTGCTGAGCACCACGCTACAGCCATTGCTGCACAGCAGTGGCGGTACGCTGGCACTGCTCTGCCTGTGGGCCGCTGGCCTGACGCTGTTTACCGGCTGGTCATGGGTGACCATTGCCGAGAAAATTGGCGGCCTGATCCTCAATATTCTGACCTTCGCCTCCAACCGTACCCGTAGTGATGACAGCTGGGTGGACGATGAGGAGTATGAAGAAGAGGACGACTACGAAGAAGCCCCTCGCCGCGAATCCCGCCGCGCCCGCATTATGCGCGGTGCGCTGGCACGCCGGAAACGCGTTGCCGAGAAGTTTTCTAATCCAATGGGACGGCAAACCGATGCCGCGCTCTTCTCCGGCCAGCGCATGGACGGTTCGCAGGACGAGGTCCAGTATCGCGCCAACGGTCAGGATGCCGATGACGTGCTATTTTCCGGCAGTCGCGCAACCCCTGGGCAGGGCGACTGGGATGAATACGATCCGCTGTTAAGCGGTTATTCGGTGAGGGAACCGGTTGCTGCCGCTGCGGCAGCAACCACGGCGACGCAGGCCTGGGCCGCACCGGTCGAGCCCGTCATGCAGACACCTCCACCGGCAGGCGCTGAACAGACTATGCCGTTGCAGGACGTCGAATGGCAGCCTCAGGAGGCGCTGCAAACCCCGCCGCCAGCTATTGCGCCGTCACCAGAAGGCTGGTCTGTCCCTGAACCTGCGCCTGAGCAACAGGTACCCTGGTCTGAAGAGGAAACCGCGTATTATGCGCAGCCGGAAATGCAGGCTGCGCCTGAGGCACCTCAGCATCCGCTGACGCCTGCCGACGTCCACGAGGCGGCACCCGTGGAAGAGGTCAAACCGGCACGTCCTCCGATGTACTACTTTGAAGAAGTTGAAGAGAAACGCGCCCGCGAGCGCGAACTGCTTGCCACCTGGTATCAGCCAACGCCGGAGCCGGTTCAGGAAACGCCTGTGCGCACGACGCCGTCCACGCCAGCACCCACATTCCCGACGCCAGATGCTGTACCTGCGCCAGATATGCAGGACGTGCAGCACGTTGTCAGCGGTGTAGCCTCGGCGGGTGCGGCAGCAGGCCCGATATTCAGTCTTGCTTCTGGCGGTGCCCGCACCCAGGTGAAAGAGGGCATTGGTCCACAGTTGCCGCGTCCAAACCGCGTACGGGTCCCGACCCGGCGTGAACTGGCTTCGGCTTCCTTCGGCATTAAGCTGCCGTCTCAGCGGATGGCCGAAGAGCGCGCCCGCGAGCTGCAGCAGGAAATTGATGACGATGCTCTGCAGCAGGACGAACTGGCCCGCCAGTTTGCCGTCGTGCAGCAGCAGCGCTACGGTGAAGAATATGAGCCTGAGCCGCAGTCTTATGATGCGTCGCAGGATGACGACGAGGCCGCTGAAGCCGAGCTGGCCCGCCAGTTTGCCGCCACGCAGCAGCAGCGTTATGCTGGTGAGCAGCCGCAGGGGGCACATGCGTATTCGGCAGATAACTTTGCGTTTTCGCCGATGAAAACCCTGGTTGACGATGGCCCGAGCGAGCCGGTGTTTACCCTGAGTCCTGAGCCGGAACCTGCGCCTGTTCAGCCGCCTCAGCAGCAGATGCATCATCAGCCTTACGGCCAGCCACAGCAGCCCGCAGCTGCGCCGGTCCAGGCACAGCCGCAGGAAAGCCTTATTCACCCGCTGCTGATGCGCAACGGTGACAGCCGTCCGCTGCAGAAACCCACCACGCCGCTACCCTCTCTGGATCTGCTGACCCAGCCTCCGACTGAAGTTGAGCCGGTGGACACCTTTGCGCTGGAGCAGATGGCCCGCCTGGTGGAAGCCCGTCTGGCCGATTTCCGCATTAAGGCCGATGTCGTGAACTACTCGCCGGGACCGGTTATCACCCGCTTCGAGCTGAATCTGGCTCCCGGCGTGAAAGCTGCACGTATTTCGAACCTCTCCCGCGACCTGGCCCGTTCTCTCTCGACGGTGGCCGTGCGCGTAGTGGAAGTTATCCCGGGTAAACCGTACGTCGGGCTGGAGCTGCCGAACAAAAAACGTCAGACCGTCTATCTGCGCGAAGTGCTCAACTGTGCGAAATTCCGCGACAACCCGTCGCCGCTGACGGTGGTACTGGGTAAAGATATCGCGGGCGATCCGGTCGTGGCCGATTTGGCGAAGATGCCGCACCTGCTGGTTGCCGGTACGACCGGTTCCGGTAAGTCGGTTGGGGTCAACGCCATGATCCTCAGTATGCTGTATAAAGCGACGCCGGAAGAGGTCCGCTTTATTATGATCGACCCGAAAATGCTCGAGCTGTCGGTCTATGAAGGCATTCCGCATCTGCTGACCGAAGTGGTCACCGATATGAAAGACGCCGCCAACGCCCTGCGCTGGAGCGTCAATGAGATGGAACGCCGCTATAAGCTGATGTCAGCCCTTGGCGTGCGTAATCTTGCCGGCTACAACGAAAAAATCGCCGAGGCGGCGCGGATGGGGCGACCGATCCCCGATCCGTACTGGAAGCCGGGTGACAGCATGGATGCCACCCATCCGGTGCTGGAAAAACTGCCGTATATCGTGGTGATGGTGGATGAGTTCGCCGACCTGATGATGACCGTCGGGAAGAAAGTGGAAGAGCTAATAGCCCGCCTGGCGCAGAAAGCGCGTGCAGCCGGTATTCACCTGGTGCTGGCGACGCAGCGACCGTCTGTGGATGTGATCACCGGTCTTATCAAGGCCAACATTCCTACCCGTATTGCCTTTACCGTGTCGAGTAAAATTGACTCCCGCACCATCCTCGATCAGGGTGGCGCAGAGTCGCTGCTCGGAATGGGAGACATGCTCTACTCCGGGCCAAACTCCTCCTCTGCGCCGACGCGTGTGCACGGTGCTTTTGTGCGCGACGAAGAAGTCCACGCGGTGGTGCAGGACTGGAAAGCCCGCGGTCGCCCGCAGTACGTGGATGGCATTACGTCTGACAGCGAAAACGAAGGGGGGGCTGCGGGTCTCGACAGCGGCGAAGAGCTGGATCCGTTGTTCGACCAGGCGGTCAACTTCGTGACTGAAAAACGTAAAGCCTCCATCTCTGGCGTGCAGCGCCAGTTCCGTATCGGCTATAACCGTGCGGCGCGTATTATCGAGCAGATGGAAGCCCAGGGTATCGTCAGTGAACAGGGGCATAACGGCAACCGTGAGGTGCTGGCACCGCCCCCGTTTGAGTAAGCCCCGCTGATTGCAAAGATGGGTAAATAAAGAAAAATTCAGTCTTTTCTCCTGCCGCTGACGGGCTGTGATGCCTACAGTCAGTGGCAGGAGCGCTCCCATCCCGGGAGTGAGGCATCGAAAGGATAAAAAATGAAAAAAATCGTTATTGCCTGCGCACTGCTGACTGGCATGGTGACTACCGGCGTCCGGGCTGATGCAGCCAGCGATCTGAAAAGCCGCCTTGATAAAGTCGGCAGCTTCCACGCCAGCTTTACTCAGAAAGTCACCGATGGCAGCGGTGCGGCGGTCCAGGATGGTCAGGGTGAACTGTGGGTTAAGCGCCCGAATCTGTTTAACTGGCATATGACTCAGCCCGATGAAAGCGTGCTGGTTTCCGATGGCAAAACCCTGTGGTTCTATAACCCGTTCGTGGAGCAGGTCAGTGCCACCTGGCTGAAAGATGCTACCGGCAATACGCCGTTTATGCTGATTGCCCGTAATCAGGCCAGCGACTGGCAGCAGTACAACATTAAGCAGAGCGGCGACGACTTTGAGCTGACCCCGAAAACCAGCAGCGGCAACCTGAAGCTGTTTACCATTAACGTTGGCCGTGATGGCACCATCCATCAGTTCAGCGCGGTTGAGCAGGACCAGCAGCGCAGCAGCTATCAGTTGAAGTCCCAGAGCAACGGTGCGGTAGACCCGGCAAAATTTACCTTTACCCCGCCTCAGGGTGTGACGGTGGACGATCAACGTAAGTAAGAGGCGTACGTGAGCAATCTGTCGCTCGATTTTTCTGACAATGCGTTTCAACCTCTGGCCGCGCGTATGCGGCCAGAAAATTTGGCGCAGTATATCGGTCAACAGCATCTGCTGGCCGTCGGTAAACCGCTGCCGAGAGCCATTGAAGCCGGGCATCTCCATTCGATGATCCTTTGGGGGCCACCCGGCACCGGTAAAACCACCCTTGCGGAAGTGATTGCCCGCTATGCCAGCGCCGACGTGGAGCGTATCTCTGCCGTGACCTCCGGGGTTAAAGATATCCGTGAGGCTATCGAGCGGGCGCGGCAGAGCCGAAATGCGGGCCGTCGCACTATCCTGTTTGTTGACGAAGTCCACCGCTTCAACAAGAGCCAGCAGGATGCGTTTTTACCGCATATCGAAGATGGCACCATCGCCTTTATCGGTGCCACCACGGAAAACCCCTCCTTCGAGCTGAACTCTGCACTCTTGTCCCGCGCCCGCGTTTATTTGCTGAAGTCGTTGACCTCCGGGGATATCGAGCAGGTTCTGACTCAGGCGATGACCGACACCGCGCATGGCTACGGTGGGCAGGATATTGTCCTGCCGGATGAGACCCGTAAAGCGATTGCCGAACTGGTTAACGGCGACGCGCGCCGGGCGCTGAATACGCTGGAAATGATGGCCGATATGGCCGAAGTTGATGCGTCAGGCAAGCGAGTTCTGCGCGAATCGCTGCTGACGGAAATTGCCGGTGAACGCAGCGCGCGTTTCGATAATAAAGGCGATCGCTTTTACGATTTGATCTCAGCGTTGCACAAGTCGGTTCGCGGCAGCGCACCCGATGCAGCCCTTTATTGGTATGCACGTATTATCAGCGCCGGTGGTGACCCACTGTATGTGGCGCGTCGCTGCCTGGCGATTGCCTCCGAGGACGTGGGCAATGCCGATCCGCGTGCTATGCAGGTGGCGATTTCCGCCTGGGACTGCTTTACCCGCGTCGGACCCTCCGAAGGTGAGCGGGCTATCGCTCAGGCGATTGTCTATCTGGCCTGTGCGCCAAAAAGCAACGCCGTGTATACTGCCTTTAAGGCAGCGCTGGCGGATGCACGCGAACGCCCTGATTTCGATGTGCCTGAACACTTGCGCAATGCTCCGACCCGGCTGATGAAAGATCTCGGCTACGGTGAGGAGTACCGCTACGCCCACAACGAGCCGAATGCCTACGCTGCCGGTGAAGATTATTTCCCGCCGGAAATGGCACAAACGCGCTACTATCACCCAACGACGCGGGGTCTTGAAGCGAAAATTGGCGAAAAGCTCGCCTGGCTTGCTGAACAGGATAATAAAAGCCCCACAAAACGCTACCGCTAGTGCTGGCGTTGGGGTAAGGTTAGAAACTGTATAAGCGACCGCAGGCTGCGGTCGTTCTCTTTCTCTTTAATTCAATTCGATAAGCACAGGATAAGCATGCTCGATCCCAATCTGCTGCGTACCGAGCCAGACGCAGTCGCAGAAAAACTGGCACGCCGGGGCTTTAAGCTGGATGTAGATAAACTGCGCGCTCTTGAAGAGCGTCGTAAAGTTCTGCAGGTTAACACTGAAAATCTGCAGGCCGAGCGCAACTCGCGATCGAAATCCATTGGCCAGGCGAAAGCGCGCGGGGAAGATATCGAGCCACTTCGTCTGGAAGTGAATAAACTGGGTGAAGAGCTGGATGCGGCGAAATCTGAACTGGACACGCTGCAGGCGGAAATCCGTGAGATTGCGCTGGCTATCCCCAACATGCCCGACGACAGCGTTCCTGTTGGTAAAGACGAAAATGACAACGTTGAAGTGAAACGCTGGGGCACGCCTCGCGAGTTCGACTTCGATGTTCGCGATCATGTTACTCTGGGTGAAATGCACGCTGGCCTCGACTTTGCAGCCGCAGTTAAGCTGACCGGCTCACGCTTCGTGGTCATGAAAGGTCAGATTGCCCATCTGCACCGTGCTCTGGCGCAGTTTATGCTGGATCTGCACACTGAGCAGCACGGCTACAGTGAAACCTACGTGCCTTATCTGGTAAACCACGATACGTTGTACGGTACGGGTCAACTGCCGAAATTTGCCGGCGATCTTTTCCACACTCGCCCGCTGGACGAGGAAGCAGACAGCAGCAATTACGCGTTGATCCCAACCGCTGAAGTGCCACTGACCAACCTCGTGCGTGATGAGATAATTGATGAAGACGATCTGCCAATCAAACTCACGGCACACTCTCCGTGTTTCCGTTCTGAAGCAGGTTCTTATGGTCGCGATACGCGTGGTCTGATCCGTATGCACCAGTTCGACAAAGTTGAGATGGTGCAGATTGTACGTCCTGAAGACTCTATGGACGCGCTGGAAGAGATGACCAGCCACGCCGAGAAAGTGCTGGAGCGGCTGGGTCTGCCGTATCGCCGTATGGCGCTATGCACCGGCGATATGGGCTTCGGTGCCTGCAAAACCTACGATCTGGAAGTGTGGGTACCGGCGCAGGATACTTACCGTGAAATCTCTTCCTGCTCGAACGTCTGGGACTTCCAGGCCCGTCGTATGCAGGCACGCTGTCGTACCAAATCGGATAAGAAAACCCGCCTGGTACACACCCTGAACGGTTCCGGCCTGGCGGTCGGTCGAACGCTGGTGGCCGTGCTGGAGAACTACCAGCAGGCTGACGGTCGTATCGAAATACCGCAGGTACTGCGTCCTTACATGAAGGGTCTTGAGTTTATCGGCTAAAGGGCGATTTTCGCTTTTTATCGGTGACGTCTTCTCAACGCCAGGCCCTGCGGTCTGGCGTTGTTTTTTTTCAGCACTTTTCTCCATGAAATATTTCAACTGAATTATTGCCGCGATTATCTGTATAACCCAGTAAAAACAAAGGAATAGAAAAGCTATTTATTCCGTACCCCCCCCTCGCTGGATAAGAAACGTCAATCGTCGACTGTGAAACCGCTTCCCGCCCCATTTTGGGTGGATTGACTTTGCATACAGCGGTGGCATGATGCGCACGAAATCTGAACTTCCTCACGGTTTACTATCCATGTCGATCTATACCCGGCCAGTGCTGCTCCTGCTCTGTGGCCTGCTTTTGTTGACCCTGGCGATCGCGGTGTTAAACACCCTGGTTCCCCTGTGGCTTGCCCATGACAACATGCCGACATGGCAGGTTGGGGTGGTCAGCTCTTCGTATTTCACCGGTAACCTGGTGGGCACTCTGCTGGCCGGTCGACTGATTAAGCGTATGGGCTTTAACCATAGCTACTATATTGCGACACTGATTTTTGCCGTGGGCTATGTCGGGCTTGGCGTCATGGCTGGCTTCTGGAGCTGGGTGGGTTGGCGTTTTATCGCCGGTGTGGGCTGCGCTATGATTTGGGTGGTCGTCGAAAGCGCCCTGATGTGCAGCGGTACCTCTCGCAGCCGTGGCCGTCTGCTGGCTGCCTATATGATGATTTACTACGTCGGGACCGTGCTGGGCCAGCTAGTGGTCAGCAAGTTCCCGACCGCCATGGTGCAGATCCTGCCGTGGATTATCGCGCTGGTGCTCTCTGCCATTCTGCCGCTTCTGTTTACCCGCGTGCTGGCACAGCATACGGAACATGAAGGAACGACCAATATGTGGTCGATGCTGCGCTTGCGCCAGGCTTGCCTCGGTATTAACGGCTGCATTATCTCCGGTATCGTGCTGGGTTCGCTGTATGGCTTAATGCCACTGTATCTTAACCACCAGGGCGTCAGCGATGCCGGGATAGGCTTCTGGATGGCGGTAATGGTCAGCGCGGGGATTGTAGGACAGTGGCCAATAGGGCGACTGTCAGAGCGCTACGGCCGTCTGCTGGTGCTGCGGGTGCAGGTCTTTGTGGTGATCCTTGGTTGTCTGGCGATGCTCAGCCTGGCGGCGATGGCGCCAACGTTGTTTATTCTCGGCGCGGCTGGCTTTACTCTCTATCCTGTGGCCATGGCCTGGGCCTGTGAGAAGGTCGACCAGCATCAGCTGGTGTCGATGAACCAGGCGCTGCTGTTGAGCTACACCGTAGGCAGTCTGCTTGGACCAACCCTGACCGCGATGCTGATGCAGAACTTCTCCGACAACCTGCTGTTTATCATGATTGCCGGTGTCTCTTTCGTGTACCTGCTGATGCTGCTGCGCAAAGCCGGGCATCATCCGACGCCGCTGGCACACGCCTGAGCCATGCCCCGTACATCGGGGTAGGTTTTACTCGTCTACGGACCTGAGTTTTTCAGGTACCTGATAACGGCTTCCATCGTACTGTAAGCGATAGCTGGCTTTGGGATGTCTATCCTTTGACTAACAGTTCGGGGCATTCCCCCTGGAAACAGAGTCCGTGCGCTTTTCGGTGAGGATAATATCGTTGTACCCGTTGCTTGTGGTTTCAGCGAGCGACAGGGTGCGTGAAATCTCAGTTGCGTTACCCGCGCAATTGCCATCCCACTCTGCGCTATTGTCATTTACAACGAGGCCGCTTAGCACCGGTCGCAGACGATGGTTATCGACGACATTGCGTATTCCGATGACGCTGGCCGTATCAGGCCAGGCCTGGGGCACAATTTTGTTAATATCGCAGGCCTGCCCGGAGGCGTGCGCGCAGCCGCTTGCGAGCACGAACAGGGCGATACAGGTGATACGCATCATTCCATCCCTTGCGTCATTTCTTAGTACATCACTTTGTGGCCGTACTGCTTAAGGATCCCTTTCACCCGCTCCATAGTCTCTTTCTTCGGCGGATGTACGCCGTCCAGTTTGTACTCTTCGCCCATCGCTACCCATTTGTGTTTGCCCAGCTCGTGATAGGGCAGCAGCTCGATTTTTTCGACGTTACCCATATCGCGGGTAAACTCGCCGAGGCGATGCGCCGAGTCGTCATCGTCAGACCAGCCGGGAACCACCACATAGCGGATCCACACTTTGACCTCTTTCTTCGACAGGTATTGAGCAAATTCCAGGGTGCGGTGGTTTGAGACGCCGACCAGGTGCTGGTGGATCTCATCATTCATCTGCTTCAGATCCAGCATCACCAGGTCGGTGACTTCCAGCAGCTCGTCGACAACCGGATCGTAGCGGCGTACAAAGCCGTTGGTGTCGAGACAGGTATGAATACCTTCGGTTTTACAGGCACGGAACCAGTCACGGACAAATTCGGCCTGTAGCATAGCTTCACCGCCGGAGGCCGTAACGCCACCGCCGGATGCATTCATAAAGTGGCGATAGGTCACCACGTCGCTCATCAGCTCGGCAACGGTTACCTCTTTGCCGCTGTGCGTATCCCAGGTATCGCGATTGTGGCAATAGAGGCAGCGCATCAGGCAGCCCTGGAAGAAGGTGATAAAGCGGATCCCCGGGCCATCAACGGTGCCACAGGATTCAAAGGAGTGGATGCGACCAATTACTGACATTGCGGTGTTTTCTCCAGATATGGCCCATCCGGGGCCTGTATTGATGCACAGCTCAATCCGGCTGTGTTAAATCTGTTTTGGCAGATATCCATAGTATAGATAACCGACGAAGCAGACTGGGGAGGGGGTAGTAAAAAGGCCCCACAGCCGTGGAGCCTTTATTATACGCCTGTTACCGCGTGATTTCAGTCAAACCGGCTTACATGGTCTGCGTGAAGGTACGGGTGATAACGTCCTGCTGCTGTTCTTTCGTCAGGGAGTTAAAGCGTACTGCGTAACCGGAAACACGGATGGTCAGCTGCGGATATTTCTCCGGATTTTCCATCGCATCGAGCAGCATTTCACGGTTCATTACGTTCACGTTGAGGTGCTGACCACCTTCAATGGAAGACTCGTGATGGAAGTAACCGTCCATCAGGCCTGCCAGGTTGGTTTTACGCACTTCGTCGTCTTTACCCAGCGCGTTCGGAACGATAGAGAAGGTATAAGAAATACCATCTTTCGCGTAGGCAAACGGCAGTTTAGCAACGGAGGTCAGAGAGGCAACGGCTCCTTTCTGGTCACGACCGTGCATCGGGTTAGCACCTGGTCCAAACGGTGCGCCAGCGCGACGGCCATCCGGGGTGTTACCGGTTTTCTTACCGTACACCACGTTAGAGGTGATGGTCAGAACAGACTGGGTCGGGATAGCGTTGCGGTAGGTAGTGAGTTTCTGAATTTTCTTCATGAAACGTTCAACCAGGTCAACAGCCATGTCATCTACGCGTGAATCGTTATTACCAAACTGCGGGTATTCACCTTCGATTGCGAAGTCGGTAGCCAGGCCATCTTCGTCGCGAATCGGTTTCACTTTTGCGTATTTGATAGCAGACAGGGAGTCAGCCGCAACGGACAGACCTGCGATACCACACGCCATGGTGCGGATAACGTCACGGTCGTGCAGCGCCATCAAAGAGGCTTCGTAGCTGTACTTGTCGTGCATGTAGTGGATAACGTTCAGCGCGGTGACATACTGTTTTGCCAGCCAGTCCATGAAGTGATCCATGCGGTCCATAACTTCGTCGAATTTCAGAACGTCGCCTTTGATCGGTTCGCTTTTCGGACCCACCTGGATTTTCAGTTTTTCATCAACGCCGCCGTTGATTGCGTACAGCATGGTTTTCGCCAGGTTAGCACGCGCACCGAAGAACTGCATTTGCTTACCAACAACCATCGGGCTTACGCAGCAGGCAATCGCGTAGTCGTCGTTGTTAAAGTCAGGGCGCATCAGGTCATCGTTCTCATACTGCAGAGAAGAGGTGTCGATGGAGACTTTGGCAGCGAATTTTTTGAAGTTCAGCGGCAGTTTTTCAGACCACAGAATGGTAATGTTCGGTTCCGGAGACGGGCCCATGGTGTACAGGGTGTTCAGGAAACGGAAGCTGCTTTTGCTGACCAGAGTACGGCCGTCAACGCCCATACCGGCGATGGATTCCGTTGCCCAGATCGGGTCACCAGAGAACAGCTCATCGTACTCAGGCGTACGCAGGAAGCGAACCATACGCAGTTTCATGACCAGGTGGTCAATCATTTCCTGTGCATCCTGCTCGGTGATTTTACCGGCTTTCAGGTCACGTTCGATGTAGGCATCCAGGAAGGTGGATACACGACCGAAGGACATGGCTGCGCCGTTCTGAGATTTAACTGCGGCCAGGTAGCCGAAGTAGGTCCACTGCACAGCTTCCTGCGCGTTGGTTGCCGGACCAGAGATATCGCAGCCATATTTTGCTGCCATTTCTTTGATCTGACCCAGAGCGCGGTGCTGGTCAGCGATTTCTTCACGCAGACGGATAGTGGCTTCCAGGTTTACGCCGTTTTCCATGTCGGACTGCAGGGACAGGAACTGGGCATATTTGTCTTTCAGCAGGAAGTCGATACCGTACAGTGCAACACGACGGTAGTCACCGATGATACGGCCACGGCCGTAGGCATCCGGCAGGCCGGTCAGCACGCCAGATTTACGGCAGTTCAGGATGTCTTTGGTGTAAACATCGAAAACGCCCTGGTTGTGGGTTTTACGGTAGTCGGTGAAGATTTTTTTCAGGGCCGGGTCCAGCTCGCGATCGTATGCTTTGCAGGAACCTTCAACCATTTTGATACCGCCGAACGGGATGATCGCACGTTTCAGCGGCGCTTCGGTCTGCAGACCCACGATTTTTTCAAGCGCTTTGTTGATGTAGCCCGCGTCGTGAGAGGTGATGGTGGAAGCAACGGAGGTATCAAAATCAACCGGCGCGTGAGTGCGGTTTTCCAGTTTGATGCCTTCCATAACGCTGTCCCACAGCCTGGTGGTTGCATCAGTCGCACCCGCCAGGAAGGATTCGTCACCTTCATACGGGGTGTAGTTTTTCTGGATGAAGTCACGTACGTTAACTTCGTTCTGCCAGTCACCTTTGGCAAAACCTTCCCAGGCTGCTGCTAATTTTTCGTTAAGCTCGGACATGTAACACCTACCTTCTTAAGTGGATTTTTTATTTACTGCCTGAGACACCCATTAATGATGGGCGTCACCACGCAGGTAAATGACCCAGTATGTCAACCCGACTAACAAACCGCCGCCGATAATGTTACCGATGGTAACCGGAATCAGATTGTCGGTGATAAAATTCATCACTGTCAGGTGAGAGAAATTGTCCGGAGACGAACCGACTGCGGTCCAGAATTCCGGGCTGGCAAAGTTGCGGATTACGATACCCATCGGGATCATAAACATGTTCGCAATGCTGTGCTCGAAGCCGCAGGCGACAAACATCGCTACCGGCAGCACCATTATAAGCGCTTTGTCCATCAGGCTACGGCCGGAATAACTCATCCAGACGGCCAGACAAACCATTAAGTTCGCCAGAATACCGAGCGCGACGGCTTCGATAAAAGTATGGTGCATTTTATGGTCGGCGGTTTGCAGGACGTTCATGCCCCAGGCCCCGTCGGCGACCATATACTGGCCAGCAAGCCAGATAAGCAGGACAAAGAGCAGGGCACCTACCAGGTTACCGATATAGACATTTAACCAGTTCTTCGCCAGCTGAAGCCAGGTGATACGACCGCTCGCTTTCGCGACAACAATCAGTACGGTTGAGGTAAACAGGTCAGCACCGCAGATGATGCAGAGAATAAGCCCCAGCGAGAAGCAGATCCCACCGATTAGCTTAGCCATACCGTACGGCATGGTTCCTGCCCCGGTGGTGGCGGTGATATAGAAAACAAAGGCTATTGAGATAAACACGCCCGCTGTAATCGCCAGATAAAAGGTGGTCAGCGGATGTTTTGTTGCTTTATAGACACCGGCTTCTTCGGCAACTTTGGCCATCGCAGCAGGAACTAATAGAACGAAAGGGTTGTCAGCTTTCACACTAACTCTCTCTGTATTTATGTCGGCGAGGAGATACTAACAAAGCATTATAGATGAGAATTTGATGCAGATCATATCTCACCTGGCTTATAGGGGCACATTGCGCAGGGTTTTTGCTGTTTTTTGACTTAATTTTATGTTTTTTTGATAAAAATAAATTTTAAGCTTTGCACTATTAGTTGAAATATTTCTTTGAGTACAGGCGAAAGCCGTTAATTATTCAGGGGTAGATATCATATTAATTAACATTCAGAGCTAATTATTTCTTATATGACTACTGTTAATTAACGTATTAATTACATCTCTTCAAAAGCCCATAAAAAATACAAGTAAAAGGGGCCTGACCAGGCCCCTCAATACAGTCCAGGGAACATCCTAAAGAAAATTTACTTCTGCCACCAGGCGGCTTTAGCGCGCTGTAGCTTTTCGTACGCTTTCAGCAGGGACTGGTGCGCCGGGAACGCGTGCAGGTCACTGTCAGAGCTCTGAAGGCCGTAGAACGGCTCCTCGCCGCTGATGGCTGCACTTGCCGCGTCTACCGCGTCCTGTCCGTACATACGAACAAAGGCGCGCAGATACTGAGCCGGCTCGCGCTCTGGCTCCTGAGTCAGCAGCAGCAGCGTTTGCAGACAGCGGTAGTAGTTTGCGCGCTCCGGCGTAAAGATTGAGGCGTTGAACTCCATCGTCCACTCGGTCCAGATCAGCGCCTGTTCCATATCGCCACTGGCCAGTGCCAGCATCGCTTTCAGCTCGCCAATACGCAGGGTGTACCAGCCGTTATCTTTACCGCTCGCAATCCCCAGCAGTTCACGCACGCGGGTGAAGTCGTCGTGGCCTTCATCATCCAACTGGGTGATAAGGTTGAGGTAGTCCTCTTTCTTCCATTCGCTGCCCGGCAGTGCCAGCAGAGTTTCACGCAGATGGCTACCCATACTGTTGTTAGCCAGCCACAGATCTTCCGCCGGATAGATATCGGACATGCCCGGTACGATGATACGACAGGCGTAAACGCTCAGATGTTCATAGTCGGCGATATAGACTTCCTGGTCTTCCGTTTTGAAGATCGCCATCAGGGTCGCGAACTCTTCTTCGGTGGTGCCGGAGAAATTCCAGTCGACAAACGGATAATCTGCATCCTGTTTGAAGGTATCCCAGGAGATCAGACCGCTGGAATCGATAAAGTGGGTCTCCAGGTTGGCGTGCTCGGCCACTTCTTCATCGTCGAAGGTCGGCGGAGTGAACACGTCCAGATCTTTCAGACCGCGGCCCTGCAGCAGTTCAGTGACGGTTCGTTCCAGCGCCACGCCGAAGTCCGGGTGTGCGCCGAAGGAGGCGAAGCAGGTACCGTTAGCCGGGTTAAACAGCACCACGCAGATCACCGGGTATTTGCCACCCAGGGAGCCGTCATAGGCGAAGATCGGGAAGCCTTCCGCTTCCAGCTTCTCAATTGAGGCCACCACGCCCGGATAGCGAGCCAGCACCTCGGCCGGGATTTCCGGCAGGCTGATGCTTTCCGCGATAATGCGGTTTTTAATATGGCGCTCGAAGACTTCAGACAGGCCCTGAACGCGCGCTTCATTACGAGTGTTGCCTGCGGACATGCCGTTGGAGACGTACAGGTTGCCGACGATATTCATCGGAATATAAACCGTCTGCTCGTCGGACTGGCGGGTAAACGGCAGAGCGCAGATACCGCGCGCGTCGTTACCGGACTGCAGATCGACCAGCATACCTGCAGTCAGCGCATTATCAGGATCGTAGAAAGCGCGCAGGCGAGCGTCGAGAAGACCTTCAGGTACCTCGTCATCTTCGGTCAGCGGGAACCACTTCTCGTTCGGGTAGTGGACGAACGGGCCGTTAGCGATAGTGTCGCCCAGCCAGAAGTCAGCGAAGAAATAGTTAGTGGACAGACGTTCGAAATATTCACCCAGCGCCGAGGCCAGCGCGGCTTTTTGGGTGGCGCCTTTACCGTTGGTAAAGCACAGGGCGCACTCCTTATCGCGAATATGCACGGACCAGACGTTAGGCACCGGGTTCAGCCAGGAAGCCTCTTCGATGTTGAAACCGAGGTCGGTCAGTTTCTGCTGGAAGTGGGCGATGGAGTCTTCCAGAGCGGCATCTTTGCCGGGAATAAATGTTTGCGTCATGGTGTTCACTTTTATCGTACGGAAAGCGCGCAATGATACGGGTTTTAGGTGACTGACGCTATCATTTGCGATCCCTGTTAACGGGCGGAAGCAGGCATAGGGCTCTGGCGGCGGGTATGAAACACTGCGGCTGTTTCGGGTGCTGAGGGGCCGGGACTTTGTCATGCGCTTTGACCACGGGTTATTTGGCGAATTGCTGCATATTATTTCAGTGTAACGCCATAACCGGAAGGAACTGCACCAGGACAACCATCGCAGATCGCGATGTTTTCGAGCGGTGTGGAGCTAACAATGAAGCGAGCGTCAGCCTTGACGTTCTGCGGGTAAATCGGCCTGAGAAAGGATTTGCCAATTCAGTGTCGCAGCCGATCACCTGCGATCGGCATGGAAACTCGTCGCAACCTGTAAAGTTCACGGCTCTTATTATGGCAGTGAGATTTAGTCATATATAAAGCATTGAGCGTTACTGCCTGGACGTTACGCTGTATTTTATTTTTTAATTGTGATTAAAAAACATTTAACTTTCTTATGCATTTTTATTTGTTTGTTGATCTAACTCGCGGATATTCGTCTTCAGGGCTTTCCATCTTTACTGCCTGATTCTTTTAATGTATTCTTTTTGTCAATTCATTTGGCTACTTTCCTTTCTTACCGATAAATTTTTTTTATGTATAAGCGGAGTGCTCGCTTTTCTTCATCGCGTCAACGGTGAGCCATGCAACCGTTTGTTCGGTATCTTGCGTTTTACGCTATGGATATAAGTCAACTGCAAAATAATTAATACACCTTAAGTTTAAACGTAAATATAACATTGAGGACTATACGCATGCCCGGATATGCATATCAACGTAACCCGATTGAATATTCCAGAGATGAACAGTTGACTCAGGATTCAGTATATGAACCGCATAATACTCCACCAGCACTACGCTCTTGCTCTGTATCGATACCTGCACCAGATAATACTGGTCTGAATAAAGATAGTGTGTTCTATCTTCCTGTTTTTAGTATTTTTATTAAAGAGCTGGGGAACCAGTGGTGGAATGTACTTGCTGAAAAATGGCAAGATAAGCTTACCTTACTGGATGTGTCAGTCGATCGCTTAGCTGAAATCCGCAGCATATTAACGGACTCGTCATCTTCGTTACTTGTACGGGCCACTAAACTTGAGGATATCATTTTACAACTAGATATGGAGTGTGATGATACTCTGGAAATACAAGAGGTGCTATCGTTATTCAGACAGATCATGTTGGCCGTAGAAGGAATGGAAAGGAATGCATGGGGAGCTAATTTTTTATTATCCATATTTCCGCTCATTAATAAGATGCTCGAAAACGACTATTTTAGGTCAATGGTAGGGAGTAATAATGCCAGGGTCTGGAAATCCCGTATTGACCAGGCGGAAGGTTGCGCTTTACTTTTTTCTGACTTATCCAAACAATCGCCAGATAATCCCCTTGGTTATATTGAAACGCTATTCGAAAGTAAGTTTTCCCCCGCAGGTATTAATGAGATTATAAGCAATATGCGGGAGTTGTTTGAACATCTTGATAAATATTATCAGACGCAGATCAGTCGCCAGCAACCCTCTGCCGAAATAAGCGCATTGGGGAATTATTTGTTGAAATATCAGGAAGAGAATTCTGTTCATAAGAAAGTCCTTGTGCTTGTTGAATTGATAATGGACGAGGACCTATTTGATTCGATAAGACCGATTGTCGATCAAATATTTCCTGATGTCACATTAGGGTTAAGGTTGACCGGGATAATAAGGGATGAATTGCCCTCACCAGCGCCAGGGGGAAGTGCAGAGTTCAGCTGGCTAGCGCCTGCATTCAGTTTTCTCGACGCTGATTTCAGGAGTAAAATACATCAAGAAATAACGGATTCAAATTCTGCAGTCGCTAATGTTATAGATTCAATGCTGACACGCACGGAAAATTTTCTGGCTCTGGATAGCGTGGTCGTAAAACTCATTAGCGCTTTCTTTAAGTTTAAAAATAATAAGATGACGTGGAAAGAGTTTAGCTCAACCCTGGTTAGTGCAACAGGATTTTATTCCTTCTCAATAAGAGAGCGTGTGTCAAATTTTGTTGCAGATCAAATTAACGTCGGCAAAGAAAAAATTGACGCCATTGTCAGCAACATTACCAATATTGATTTCGACAGCCTGCGGGATAAACCATGGAAGGATTACCCCGGGCTTGTGGCATCGGCGATCTATCAAAAGCTTCCGGACGTAAAAACAGCGCTGTGTTACATTGCAGATAAGACCCAATACGGCGAAGAGATCAGGCTGGCGATTGATTTAATCAGCCAGATAATAAAGGACGGTGGCACTCGCTGGTGCGAAACTTTACTGCAAAAAATGTCAGCCTATGGTCAGGACACTGTTTTTTATAAACTGGCAGTGATTGTTGTAAATGTCGGTCTGGCCAGCATAATGTGGTGCGCCTGTAGTGACTCAGGCGATCCGGATATGCGGCGGAAAAATATAAAAGAAGCCCAATTTTTTCTCGATTCAGTGCTGAGTTATTTACCTGCATGCGGATTCGAACATACCAGGGAGCTGGCTGGCTGCCGATTTTACATAGCATACGGGAAAACATCGAAGAAGTTCCGGATATTGACAAAGGCAATATCATAAGCTGGTCAAGAGTCATACTTGAAAAACTTGAGGACCCACGTTATGCGGATGATGAAAAAGTTAATACCCTAAAAAAGGATATTCAGGACAAGCTATTACAATTGACCACAACCTTTTCATCCCGGCTCGGTGAGTCAGTCAATATCGCTCTGGATAAGAGCATGGGTATTTCCGCCTGCGGGCAGGATGTTACTACCAGGCTTGCCGTGGATACCCACAGCATGAGCTCTGCATCTGCCCACAGTATGCATATTCAGTCAGAGATGAACAATGTGACCGCTGATGCAAATGGGGGGTTAAGCTGGGCGGTAATAGTACCAACCGTAGCAGCGACAGGTGGGCTGGCGACCTATGCGGCGTATAGCATATATAAACGCAACGGCAAAAATAGTGTTGAAATTAATCCTGGTGAATTTACCGATGAACAACTTCACGAAGAAAAATTAGCAATCTTAAACTCTCTGAGTCAGGCGCAGCGCCGGCTTAATATAACTAAAGGTATAACGATAGGTAGTGGCGTTGTTGCAACCGTGGTACTTGCCATCGCCGCCGTTATTCGCGCAAAAAAAATATATAATGGAATGCAATCCAAAAGCATTTTAACTCAGCCAGTTGAAGAACAAACAGTTCAACCCCGACAGTGGATTTTTGATAGCGATGAGAGATTTCAACGGATATATAACTGGGACACGCTAAGTTTGCCTGTACCCCAACAATCATTCATAAGTGAGAAGTGGTCCAGCATCCAAAAAAATGAAAAAATAGTATGGCTTACCGGACTTGGTATGCTTATTCCGGTGAGCGTCGCGGGTTGGAAATGGTATGATTACTCGCAGCAAATTGAGCAATTAGAAGAGAAGTTGTCGGCAATTGAAATTGAACAGCTTAAACGAATCAAAACCAGTGAAGAAGCGACCAATTATTATGATGCGCTTGCCCTTGCCTTAGATCGTAAATATAACATGACCACGCCTTTTATACCCTTTGAAGAGATAGAGCTGGAGGTAAAAGCGCTGCTGGCACTGTCGATCGATGAGCTTAATGAAATGAATAATATGGAGTCTGAGCGGGAAAATGTTGCGGCAGGCTCGGCAGGCAGACGTAAAAGAGATATACCTTGCACAAGTGGGACTAAGTGCAACCATTCATATTTTGATCTTCATCGCTCGCGCCATACTGTTTACCAGCCATTTTTTCATGAAGATACTCAGATACGGCGACAGAGTGGCCGTGCTTACTCATCATACAGCGCTAATGGTGACAGTCCTGCTTACCCGTCGCACAGCGCATCGCCATACGACTCCTCTTTTTACGCATCTACATCTACGCAGCAGCCTGAACCACAGACCGCCGTACGGAGTATATCCCGCCCTGACATATCACCCACTACCACAGTCCAACTGGCGAAAAATTTGCATCAGGATGCAGCGCAACGGTTGTCTGCGAATGAAGAGCAGCTTACCAGTGCTTTGGTATCGTTGCTTAAAGAACTCGAGGAGCAAGTTGGCGGTATTCCTCGTCATTTATCCGGACCGCTTCCCTATGTAACGCACGAAGGAAATAAACTTTTTAGGCAGTATAATATGCCTGATAAATTTGACCCGAAAAAAGAAATAAGCATCAGTTATAAAAAATGGGATGACAACCCATGGCATTGGTTTCTCTCTTTGCTTACATACAGTACTGTTCTTTTCGCGGCCCTGGAAGAGAGTGGCGTAACTCACTTCCGGGACGCCTTCAGGGGATCTGCTGAAAATAAGGGTGTAGCCTTGCAAGACTTGCTTCTTGGAAAGCTTAAAAATATTATAGGTCATAATACTTATGATATTCGTTTTCCGGAACCGCAACAATTATATAGAGATATGTATAGTTATAATTTGCAAGATCGTTATATGAAAGATTTAGCAAAATATCTTTCTGATAATGGTGATCAAGCCCGCCAAAATCATCGGGCTATAACTTATGGTAAGATCAGGAAGCAGTTTATATATCGAAACTTGTACAAGGATCAGGATATTATCAGTTTAGTGAAAAATGGCACGCTTGAAATTTATCGGACTAAGTTGACTAGTACTGGGCAGAGATTATTTAACACATATGTACTACATGATACGCGTCTCAGGGGTTCACAAATTATTGATGGTGTCGAGACAGTCTATCATGACGACTTTCTATTCTCTTTAAATGATGATTTTCCTGGGGCATTTCGGGTTGTGCATCGTGGTCCACAGACTTTTGAACCATCATATTTTGGGCAAGCGTTCAAGTTAATTAAGGGGTGTTTAGGCAATATAGAGTCCATTAGTGACATTGTGCACGCGATACCTGAGCATTTTTTTTCTGCAGCAAGGAGAGAAACCCAAAATGGGCCATATAATGGATATACTAAAGAGATAGTCGACTCTCTTCAGGAGCTATGCCACCGCACGTTTTTGTTTAATCTTGGTGGGAAGAGTTACTATTTTACCGATAAATTAGGTGATATGAGATACGAATATGACGGTAAAATTGAGGTGAAAAATGGCGAACTGGATTTTTCAGAAGATTTTAATGAAATGATCGAACGCCTCAAAGAGGAAATGGATGGCGCCGCGATTTCAAATTCAGAGGCGGCTACCCTTGCTGGATTATACTATTTTGAACTGGCCGTTAACATTTTCACAACAATGCTCTCGGTCGCCTCACTTGCAGTTTTCCCCGCTACCGCGGCATATTCAGGGACCATGTCCGCAGTCATCAGCGCGATAGCGACCTATTCAGGTCCGGTTGCCCTTGCTACCACGGTATTAACCACGACGGGCATTAATATTACCCGCGCGGCCATAGCCGATAATTCAGAAGATTACCAAAATGCAATAATTCAGCTAGCCATTAATTTATTTTATGAAGCAGCTGCATTCCTTGGCGCCAAAGCTTTGTCTGCTGCTGTCACTAACACGCCCTTGCCAAAAAGACTAAAAGATGAATTAATTAACAAGGTCGCCAGGGAGCATGTCGATAAGGTCATGGGTAAATTATATGACACTGCAAATATGGAGTATTCAAACAGTATAAAAAGTCAGGTCTCCGCTGCGCTAAGCAAACTATAGATAACTGTATTAACTCTATATCACCCTGTTGCAGAAATGCCTTTTATCCACGCGTGAGTAACTCAGGATCGAACCGGGTAGTTACTTAATAAGAAGCCTCCGCAAGCCGACGTGTGGCGGCACGCGGCGTTGCTAAAATGAGTAAAAAGGAGAAAATAATCTAATGTATAACTGAACCAGCTAATACTGGCATTATCACGACTGCCAGCAAGATATAATCCCGGACGACAAGGTCCTGTGCTGCAGGCATGCAGCTTGCATAGCTCTGCACGTTAAGGTGTGAAAAATGAAAGCTTTTGACCTGCATCGTATGGCGCTGGACAAGGTGCCGCTGGAGTTTTTGGGGGAAGTCGCGTTACGCAGTTTCTATGCCTTTGTTTTAGTCTTTCTTTTTCTCAAAATAACCGGTCGGCGCGGCGTGCGACAGATGTCGCTCTTCGAAGTGCTCATTATTCTGACTCTGGGGTCGGCGGCCGGGGACGTGGCTTTCTATGACGACGTCCCGATGTTGCCGGTACTGGTGGTATTTATCACCCTGGCGCTGCTGTATCGGCTGGTGATGTGGCTGATGTCCCACAGTGAGAAGCTGGAAGATTTGCTGGAAGGGAAGCCGGTACTTATCGTCGACGACGGCGAGCTGGCGTGGAATAAGCTGCGCGAGGCAAATCTGACGGAATTCGAGTTCTTTATGGAGCTGCGCCTGAACGGCGTTGAACAACTGGGGCAGGTCCGGCTGGCCATTATGGAAACTAACGGTCAGCTTAGTGTGTACTTCTATCCTGATGATAAGGTCAAACCCGGCCTGTGCATTCTTCCCGAATCCTGTATCCCGCGCTTTACTATTGTGCCGGAAGCCGGGGAGTTCGCCTGCGTACGCTGTAGCCATATTCTCAGTATGGCGGCGGGGGAACATCAATTGTGCCCGCGCTGTGCAAATCCGGAATGGTCGAAGGCCAGCCGGGCGATCCGCGTGACATAACAGGGTTTTTATCGGGTCTCTTGCCGTCGGACAAAACATTTTGCTATGTGATTGAGCGCACAACTTACTTCCGTCATCTATTACTCGTTGCGGCGGGTGGCGCTGAATGATAAAACCGATGGTCACAGGAATAACTTATTGCTTTTAGCGTGGTGAGGGTAAATGACTCAGGTCTTTAATTTTAGTTCTGGCCCGGCGGTATTACCGGCGGACGTGCTCAAACAGGCGCAGCAGGAACTGTGCGACTGGCAAGGTCTTGGCACATCGGTAATGGAAATCAGCCATCGTGGCAAAGAGTTTATTCAGGTTGCACAAGAGGCCGAAGCCGATTTCCGCGAGCTGCTGCACATCCCCTCAAACTATAAGGTTCTATTTTGTCACGGCGGCGGCCGCGGCCAGTTTGCTGGCATACCGCTGAATCTGCTGGGTGACAAAACCACTGCGGATTATGTCGATGCGGGCTACTGGGCGGCCAGCGCGGTAAAAGAAGCGAAAAAATACTGCACGCCGAACGTGATTGACGCGAAAACCACTGTTGACGGTCTGCGTGCGGTAAAACCGATGTGCGACTGGCAGCTGAGCGATAACGCAGCCTATCTGCACTACTGTCCGAACGAAACCATCGACGGTATCGCTATCGACGAAACGCCTGATTTTGGCGACGTTGTCGTGACCGCTGATTTCTCCTCGACGATTTTATCCAGCCCGCTCGACGTCAGCCGCTTCGGCGTGATTTACGCCGGTGCGCAGAAAAATATCGGCCCGGCCGGTCTGACGCTGGTCATCATGCGCGAAGACCTGTTAGGTAAAGCGCATGAATCCTGCCCGTCGATTCTCGACTACAGCGTGCTGAACGACAACGAATCCATGTTTAACACGCCGCCGACCTTCGCCTGGTATCTCTCGGGTCTGGTCTTCAAATGGCTGAAGAAGCAGGGCGGCGTTGCGGTGATGGATCGCATTAACCAGCAGAAAGCCGACTTGCTATACGGCGTTATCGATCGCAGCGATTTTTATCGTAACGACGTGGCGAAGGCGAACCGTTCACGTATGAACGTTCCGTTCCAGCTGGCGGACAGCGCGCTGGACAAAGTCTTCCTTGAGGAGTCTTTCGCCGCCGGTCTGCACGCGCTGAAAGGTCACCGTGTCGTAGGCGGTATGCGCGCCTCTATCTATAACGCCATGCCGCTGGCGGGCGTGCAGGCGCTGACGGACTTTATGGTCGACTTCGAACGCCGTCACGGTTAATCGCATCTTTTTTTGTACCTCCGTCGCTGGACGCCGGGGGTTTTATTCTGTTTGTAGAGAGTGAAGTTTCATGGAATCCCTGACGTTACAACCCATCGCGCGAGTTGATGGCACCATCAATCTTCCAGGTTCAAAGAGTGTCTCAAACCGTGCCTTGCTGCTTGCCGCATTTGCCCGTGGCACCACCGTCCTGACCAACCTGCTGGACAGCGACGACGTGCGCCATATGCTGAATGCGCTGAGCGCGTTGGGCGTACACTACATCCTGTCAGCCGATCGCACCCGCTGCGACGTGACCGGCATCGGCGGCCCGCTGCAGGCCGGTGAAAAACTGGAGCTGTTCCTCGGCAACGCCGGTACCGCGATGCGTCCGCTGGCGGCCGCGCTCTGCTTAGGTGAGGGCGAGCTGGTGCTGACCGGGGAGCCGCGCATGAAAGAGCGTCCGATTGGGCATCTGGTGGATGCGCTGCGTCAGGGTGGGGCAAAAATTGAGTATCTGGAGCAGGAAAACTATCCTCCTCTGCGCCTGTGCGGTGGTTTCACCGGCGGCGAGGTCAGCGTAGACGGCAGCGTCTCCAGCCAGTTCTTAACCGCGCTGCTGATGACCGCGCCCGTTGCGCCACAGGACACGGTCATTACCATCAAAGGCGATCTGGTCTCTAAGCCCTATATCGACATCACGCTGCATCTGATGAAAACCTTCGGCGTTGAGGTCGAAAACCAGCAGTACCAGCGTTTTGTCGTACGCGGTGGCCAGCAGTATCAGTCTCCGGGCGAATATCTGGTTGAAGGCGATGCATCGTCGGCCTCCTACTTCCTTGCCGCTGGTGCCATTAAGGGCGGTACGGTTAAGGTGACCGGTATCGGACGCAACAGCGTACAGGGCGATATTCGCTTTGCCGACGTGCTGGAAAAAATGGGGGCTACCGTAGAGTGCGGCGACGATTATATCGCCTGCACGCGCGGGGAACTGAATGCCATCGATATGGATATGAACCATATTCCCGATGCGGCTATGACCATTGCCACCGCCGCACTCTTTGCCAAAGGGACGACCACGCTGCGCAATATTTATAACTGGCGCGTAAAAGAGACCGACCGTCTGTTTGCGATGGCCACCGAGCTGCGCAAAGTGGGCGCAACGGTGGAAGAGGGCGAAGACTATATTCGCGTAACGCCGCCGGAAACGCTGCAATTTGCGGAAATTGGCACCTACAACGATCACCGTATGGCGATGTGCTTCTCGCTGGTTGCGCTGTCGGAAACGCCGGTCACCATTCTTGACCCGAAATGCACCGCTAAAACCTTCCCGGACTATTTCGAGCAGCTGGCGCGTATTAGCCAGCCTGCCTGATGAGTCGTCCCGCTCTGTATCACATTCCAGGGCGGGGCGCACCTGTCATTGTTTGGTGACTTCTTCAACAGCCGATAGTGTTATTCTTCGTGCGGGTTTAGCCCACGATTTCAACTGATTAACACATAGATGATTGATGAAAAATAAAAAATGTTTTTAAGCTGCCTGGTGGCGGCAACTCTGGTGTCCGGCTGTAAAAATATGGGCGGTATTAGCCCGGATGCACTGGCAAAATCGGGGATGTCCGCGTACAAAGCGGCGACGCTCAGCGATGCGGATGTGAAAGCACTCTCTGATGACGCCTGCGTTGAGATGGATAAGCAGAACACTATCGCCCCTGCTTCCAGCACCTATGCAAAGCGTCTGGCAAAAATTTCCAGCGCGCTGGGAAGCTCTATCGACGGTACAGCGGTTAACTACAAGGTTTATCAGACCAAAGAGGTTAACGCCTGGGCGATGGCTAATGGCTGTATCCGCGTTTACAGTGGTCTGATGGATATGATGACCGATAACGAAGTGGAGGCGGTTCTGGGTCACGAGATGGGGCGCGTTGCGCTGGGTCATACCCGTAAAGCCATGCAGACGGCTTATGCGACCCTGGCCGCACGCGATGCCATTTCCGCAAGCAGCGCCGTTGGCGCGCAGCTTTCTGACTCACAGCTGGGCGATCTGGCAGAGGGGATGATCAACTCAGCCTTCTCCCGCAGCCAGGAATCTGACGCCGATGACTTCTCTTATGATCTGCTGAAGAAACGCAAAATCAGCACTAAAGGTCTGGTGACCAGCTTTGAGAAGCTGGCGAAGCTGGATGCCGGCTCTGAGACATCGATGTTTGACTCGCACCCGCCATCAGCAGAGCGTGCTCAGCACATTCGCGATCGTATCGCCAGCGATAAGAAATAACCTTTCTCGCGTAACGGGCTGGTGTAAATCAGCCCGCCTTCCTGCGTAATTATTCTACACTCAGCTGCAATAACGGCGTTATTAGCAAGCAGTATTAACGGTCTGACGCATTGACGCGTATAATGCGCGGCGTTTACGTAACCCTGTCTTGCTTGAAGGAGAATAAGATGGCAGCAATAGCCCCGGTAATCACCATTGATGGGCCGAGCGGTGCAGGCAAAGGCACCCTGTGCAAGGCGATGGCGGAAGCATTGCAGTGGCATCTGCTGGACTCGGGTGCGATCTATCGCGTACTGGCGCTGGCTGCGCTGCACCACCATGTGGATGTGGCCTCCGAAGAGGTGCTGGTACCGCTGGCGGTTCACCTGGACGTGCGCTTTGTTTCGACGGACGGCAGGCTGGAAGTGATCCTCGAAGGCGAGGATGTGAGCGGTGAGATCCGCACGCAAGAGGTGGCTAACGCCGCGTCGCAGGTAGCGGCATTTCCACGCGTTCGTGAAGCGCTGCTGCGCCGTCAGCGCGCCTTCCGCGAAGCCCCGGGCCTGATCGCCGACGGTCGTGATATGGGGACAGTGGTATTCCCCGATGCGCCGGTAAAAATTTTCCTTGATGCCTCACCGGAAGAGCGTGCGCAGCGCCGTATGCTTCAGTTGCAGGAGAAGGGCTTTAGTGTTAACTTTGAACGCCTTTTGGCCGAAATAAAGGAACGCGACGATCGCGACCGTAATCGGCCCGTTGCGCCTCTGGCGCCCGCTGCCGATGCTTTAGTGCTGGATTCTACCCGCTTAAGCATTGAGCAAGTGATTGAAAAAGCGCTATACTATGCGCGCCAAAAATTGGCACTCGCTGAATAAGCGACAGAATGCAGTACCCCGCTGCAATGGAATGTCAGCGGTATGTGAAACAACCCCATCCGGCATGGAGCCTGGTGGACGTTAAATATGAAACCTGAAGATTAAACATGACTGAATCTTTTGCTCAACTATTTGAAGAATCCTTAAAAACCATCGAAACCCGTCCGGGTTCCATCGTTCGTGGTGTTGTTGTTGCTATCGACAAAGATGTAGTACTGGTTGACGCCGGTCTGAAATCTGAGTCCGCCATTCCGGCTGAGCAGTTCAAAAACGCCCAGGGCGAGCTGGAAATCCAGGTGGGTGACGAAGTTGACGTTGCTCTCGATGCAGTAGAAGACGGCTTCGGTGAAACCCTGCTGTCCCGTGAAAAAGCTAAACGTCATGAAGCTTGGATCACGCTGGAAAAAGCTTACGAAGAAGCTGAAACTGTCGTCGGTGTTATCAACGGCAAAGTTAAAGGTGGCTTCACTGTTGAGCTGAACGGTATTCGCGCGTTCCTGCCGGGTTCCCTGGTAGACGTTCGTCCGGTTCGCGACACCCTGCACCTGGAAGGCAAAGAGCTTGAGTTCAAAGTTATCAAGCTGGACCAGAAGCGTAACAACGTTGTTGTTTCCCGTCGTGCCGTTATCGAATCCGAAAACAGCGCAGAACGCGATCAGCTGCTGGAAAACCTGCAGGAAGGCATGGAAGTTAAAGGTATCGTTAAGAACCTCACTGACTACGGTGCATTCGTTGATCTGGGTGGCGTTGACGGCCTGCTGCACATCACTGACATGGCCTGGAAACGCGTTAAGCATCCGAGCGAAATCGTCAACGTGGGCGACGAAATCACTGTTAAAGTGCTGAAGTTCGACCGCGAGCGTACCCGTGTATCCCTGGGCCTGAAACAGCTGGGCGAGGATCCGTGGGTTGCTATCGCTAAGCGTTACCCGGAAGGTACCAAACTGACCGGCCGCGTGACCAACCTGACCGACTACGGCTGCTTCGTTGAAATCGAAGAAGGCGTTGAAGGCCTGGTGCACGTTTCCGAAATGGACTGGACCAACAAAAATATTCACCCGTCCAAAGTTGTTAACGTTGGCGACGTAGTGGAAGTGATGGTTCTGGATATCGACGAAGAACGTCGTCGTATCTCCCTGGGTCTGAAACAGTGCAAAAACAACCCGTGGCAGCAGTTCGCGGAAACCCACAACAAGGGCGACCGTGTTGAAGGTAAAATCAAGTCTATCACTGACTTCGGTATCTTCATCGGCCTGGACGGCGGCATCGACGGCCTGGTTCACCTGTCTGATATCTCCTGGAACGTTGCAGGCGAAGAAGCAGTTCGTGAATACAAAAAAGGCGACGAAATCGCAGCCGTTGTTCTGCAGGTTGACGCAGAGCGTGAGCGTATCTCTCTGGGCGTTAAACAGCTCGCAGAAGATCCGTTCAACAACTGGGTTGCACTGAACAAGAAAGGCGCCATTGTAAACGGTAAAGTCACTGCAGTTGACGCTAAAGGCGCAACCGTAGAACTGGCCGACGGCGTTGAAGGTTACCTGCGTGCTTCTGAAGCATCCCGTGACCGCGTTGAAGACGCTACTCTGGTTCTGAACGTAGGCGACGACGTTGAAGCTAAATTCACCGGCGTTGACCGTAAGAACCGCGCAATCAGCCTGTCTGTTCGTGCTAAAGACGAAGCTGACGAGAAAGATGCAATCGCTACTGTTAACAATAAACAGGAAGAAGGCAACTTCTCTAACGCGATGGCTGAAGCGTTCAAAGCAGCTAAAGGCGAGTAAGTTACTCCCTGACATTCGGGCTGTAGAAGGTGGCGTTGCTACTGCTACAGCCTGAAGGTTGAAGAGTTACTTGACAGATTGCAGGATTCGTCCTGTAATCAAGCACAAAGGGCGGCTTTTTGCCGCCCTTGTTCGATGCTGTTAGCGAAATTCACGATCGGGAAACCGGAGGAAACATGACCAAGTCAGAGTTGATCGAAAGACTTGCAAGCCAGCAATCTCATATCCCGGCGAAAGCGGTGGAAGATGCGGTAAAAGAGATGCTTGAGCATATGGCCTCTACCCTCGCACAGGGCGAGCGTATTGAAATCCGCGGTTTCGGCAGTTTCTCATTGCACTACCGTGCTCCGCGCACCGGGCGTAACCCGAAAACCGGCGATAAAGTGGATCTGGAAGGAAAATACGTTCCGCACTTTAAGCCAGGTAAAGAACTGCGCGATCGCGCCAATATTTACGGTTGAGTTCTGTTCCTGTTTGCCGTTAAGCGGCAGACCAGCAGAATCTGGACCTGATGAGAAAAGCACCCGACCGGGTGCTTTTTTCTTTTCTGCACGCATATCCACAGATGTGAACCTGCAACGGCAAAGATAGTCTTCAGCCGGTTACGCAGACTCGCTTGCTCCCCACCGACAGACCGCCGGTCACGCGCGATACTCCCGCTAACAGGAGGAATCGATGCCGTTGCCGCAACTCTGTATCTGCATTATTACCGGCATACTGCCGCTGTTCTGGCTACCAACGCTGCCCGCATTGTCGACCATTACGCTGGTTCTGGGGGCGGGCTTTATCATCGGGATGATGCCGTTTCCCGTGCTGCGCTACGCTGGACTGACAATCATTTTCTTCGGCTGGGGAGTACTGGCTGCTCACGAGGTGGTGTTACCAGCAGAACAGCTGGCAGGGCGCGATCGTCAGACTGAGGTAGTGATAACGACGACGAATCATATCGGCGCGCACGAAGGCGTTATTACCCGGTACAGTGGCAGGCGTCTGTTTCCCGCGCCGGGCGTTAAGCTCTATAGTGATACGCTGCCAGAGCCCGTCTGCGGCGGCCAGCGTTGGGCAATGACGCTACGTCTGCGGCCGGCGCATAGCCAGCTTAATGAGGGGGGCTTTGATGGGCAGCGCTATGGGCTGTCGCAGAATAAACCCGTCACTGGGCGCATTCTCAAGGCCCGTTTGCTGGACGGCAGTTGCAGCCTGCGTGCCCGCTATCTCGATTCGCTGAGTGCCACGCTTGAGGACTACCCCTGGAAGTCGATGATTCTGGCTCTGGGAATGGGTGAGCGCGTGGCGTTGTCGGCAGAGATAAAGTGGCTGATGCGTCAGACAGGGATAGCCCACCTGATGGCGATCTCCGGCCTGCATATTGGCCTTGCCGGTTCGCTTGGCTGGTTGATTGCGCGTGGGATTCAGTTCTTTTTACCCGTACGCTGGATCCGCTGGTATATACCCGCGTTGTCCGGGCTGGCCTGCGCGATTCTGTATGCGGTATTAAGCGGCCTGCAGCCTCCGGCGCTGCGTACTATTGTCGGGATGAGCATCTGGATACTGCTACGTCTTAGCGGTATACAGTGGACATCATGGCAGGTTTGGCTGTGCTGTATCGCCGGGATCCTGTTTGCCGATCCGCTGGCGGTACTCTCCGATAGTCTGTGGTTGTCGGCACTGGCGGTGGCGGCGCTGATTTTCTGGTTCCAGTGGCTGCCCTTTTACCGCGTGCGGACGGGATGGGGAGTGAACGTGCTAACAGGGCTGGTGCATATCCAGTTGGGTATGACGCTGCTTTTATTACCTATGCAGGTGGCCCTGTTTCACGGCATCAGCATGACCTCGATGCTGGCGAATCTGCTGGCGGTGCCGCTGGTCACCTTTGTTGTGGTGCCGCTTATTCTTGCCGGAATGGTTCTGCATCTTTCCGGTCCTGGGGGGCTGGAGCAACTGGCATGGTATCTGGCCGATCGCCTGCTGGCGCTGCTATTCTATCTGCTGGGGTTACTGCCTGACGGCTGGCTTGCCCTTGACGGACGCTGGCAGTGGGCAATGCTGCTGCCCTGGCTTTCCGCGATCGCCTGGCGGCTTCGGCTGTGGCAGGTTTTTCCTGCCGTTTGCCTGACGCTGGTGGTGGTGCTGACGTTTCCGCTCTGGCGAAAAAACCGGGATGATAGCTGGTCGGTGCATATGCTTGATGTCGGTCACGGTCTGGCACTGGCGATTGTGCGACACGGGCGAGCTATCCTTTACGACACGGGACCCGCATGGCCAGGTGGCGATGCAGGTCAGCAGACGATCGAGCCCTGGCTGCGCTGGCACAATATACGCCTGGACGGCATTATCCTTAGCCATATTCATCTCGATCATCGCGGCGGATTGCGTAGCCTGCATGCGGCATGGTCGTCTGCGTGGGTGCGAAGCCCGCTGGGCTGGGAAGGGCACCAACCCTGTGAGCGTGGGGAGCGCTGGCAGTGGCAGGGCCTGACGTTTAGTGTTCACTGGCCGCTGCCGGGTAATACGGATGCGGGCAATAACGGCTCCTGCGTGGTAAAAGTTGACGACGGGCGATACAGCATGTTGCTCACCGGCGATCTTGAGGCACCAGCGGAGGCGAAAATGCTGTCCCGCTACTGGATGCATCTGGCGGCTACACTTATTCAGGTTCCACATCACGGTAGCCGGACGTCATCGACGGTGGCGTTGCTACAGCGGGTAAAGGGGCGTGCGGCGCTGGCGTCCACATCACGCTATAACGCCTGGCGACTGCCGTCTAAAACCGTCGTTGAACGCTATCAGCAGCAGGGCTATCAGTGGCTGAATACGGCGTACGAGGGGCAGGTTTCGGTGATATTTTCGGCTAAAGGCTGGCAAATACGCACGTTACGAAGGGATATTTTGCCCCGCTGGTATCATCAGCGGTTTGGCGCGCGGGGGGATAACGGGTAGAATATGCGGCTATTTCAACAGATGCTGGTTTTCTGAATGCATAACGATAAAGATCTCTCCACGTGGCAAACGTTCCGCCGACTCTGGCCCACTATCGCGCCTTTTAAAACCGGGCTTGTTGTGGCCGGCGTGGCGTTAGTACTGAACGCAGCCAGCGACGCCTTTATGCTGTCGCTGCTTAAACCGTTGCTGGATGAGGGTTTTGGTAAAGCAGATCGCTCCGTGCTGCTGTGGATGCCGCTGGTGGTGATTGGGCTGATGATCGTGCGCGGTATTACCAGCTATATCTCCAGCTACTGTCTCTCCTGGGTTTCAGGCAAAGTGGTGATGACCATACGTCGTCGACTGTTTGGCCATATGATGGGAATGCCGGTCTCCTTTTTTGATAAGCAGTCCACCGGTACGCTGTTATCCCGTATCACTTATGATTCCGAACAGGTTGCTTCCTCGTCTTCTGGCGCGCTCATTACCGTCGTGCGCGAAGGCGCGTCGATTATCGCGCTCTTTGCGATGATGTTTTACTACAGCTGGCAGCTGTCGCTGATCCTGATTGTGTTGGCACCCGTCGTCTCTTTCGCTATCCGCGTGGTGTCAAAGCGTTTCCGTTCCATTAGTAAGAACATGCAGAATACGATGGGGCAGGTAACGACCAGCGCAGAGCAAATGCTGAAGGGCCACAAAGAGGTTCTGATCTTTGGTGGACAGGACGTCGAAACTCAGCGTTTCGATAAGGTGAGCAATAAAATGCGTCTGCAGGGAATGAAAATGGTCTCTGCGTCCTCAATTTCCGATCCGATTATTCAGCTGATCGCCTCACTGGCACTGGCATTTGTCCTCTATGCCGCCAGCTTCCCGAGCGTGATGGAAACCCTGAGCGCTGGTACTATCACCGTTGTCTTCTCCTCCATGATTGCGCTGATGCGTCCGCTAAAATCGCTGACCAACGTTAATGCCCAGTTCCAGCGCGGTATGGCTGCCTGCCAGACGCTGTTCGCTATTCTGGATAGCGAGCAGGAAAAAGACGACGGCACGCGCACCATCGAACGCGCCCGCGGCGATATTGAGTTCCGTAATGTTACCTTTACCTATCCGGGGCGGGATACGCCTGCGCTGCGGGATATCAATCTGTCGATTCCGGCGGCCAAAACGGTAGCGCTGGTTGGCCGCTCCGGTTCCGGTAAATCGACGCTTGCCAGCCTGCTCACCCGTTTTTATGACGTTGATGACGGTCAGGTACTGATGGACGGCCACGATCTGCGTGAGTACCGCCTGTCGTCGTTGCGTAATCAGGTGGCGTTGGTGTCCCAGAATGTGCATCTGTTTAACGATACCGTGGCAAACAATATTGCCTATGCGTGTACCGACGAGTTTAGTCGCGAGCAGATTGAAAATGCGGCGCGGATGGCTTATGCCATGGACTTTATCAATAAGATGGACGACGGTCTGGACACCATTATCGGTGAAAACGGCGTACTGCTTTCCGGCGGCCAGCGCCAGCGTATCGCCATTGCCCGTGCGCTGCTGCGCGACAGCCCGATCCTGATTCTGGACGAAGCCACCTCGGCGCTGGATACCGAATCCGAACGCGCTATTCAGGCCGCGCTGGATGAACTACAGAAAAACCGTACCTCGCTGGTCATTGCCCACCGTCTTTCGACGATTGAAAAGGCCGATGAAATTGTGGTGGTGGAAGATGGCCGTATCGTCGAGCGTGGCAGCCATGATGAACTGGTTGAGCTTCGCGGCGTCTATGCCCAACTACATAAGATGCAATTCGGCGCATGATTGCCCGCATCTGGTCTGGTGAAAGCAGGCTGTGGCTGCTTCTGTTGCCGCTTTCCTGGTTATATGGCCTGGTAAGCGGGCTTATCCGACTATGCTACCGGCTGGGGCTGAAAAAGGTCTGGCGCGCGCCGGTACCGGTGGTGATTGTCGGCAACCTGACGGCGGGCGGCAACGGAAAAACGCCGGTTGTTATCTGGCTGGTTGAGCAACTGCAGCGACAGGGGCTGAGTGTGGGTGTGGTATCACGCGGCTATGGTGGTCGTGCGCCACAGTACCCGCTGCTGCTGGATGCGTCGACCACCACATCAGAAGCCGGCGATGAGCCGGTTCTGATTTATCAGCGTACCGGCGCGCCGATTGCCGTTTCGCCTGTACGGACCGACGCGGTAAAAGCGCTGCTGGCGCAGCATTCGTTGCAGTTGATTATCACCGATGACGGCCTGCAGCATTATCGTCTCGGACGCGATAAAGAAATTGTTGTGGTAGACGGCGTGCGGCGTTTTGGCAACGGCTGGTGGCTTCCGGCGGGTCCAATGCGTGAACGCGCATCTCGTCTGAAAAGCGTTGATGCGGTGATTACAAACGGCGGTGTTCCACATCCCGGCGAGATCGGTATGCAGCTGCAGCCGGCTCAGGCGGTGAATCTTCGCAGTGGTGAACGTCGTGACGTTGCGCAGTTAGCGGAGCTCGTCGCGATGGCCGGTATCGGGCATCCGCCGCGCTTTTTTGCGACGCTTGAAGGCTGCGGTGCGGTGCTGAAAAAAACCGTTGCCCTGGCGGATCACCAGGCTCTAAGCCATGATCGGGTGGCTGCGCTGGCGCATGCCGGTGATACGCTGATCATGACCGAGAAAGACGCGGTAAAATGCCGCGCTTTTGCGGAAGAGAACTGGTGGTATCTGCCGGTGGATGCGCGGCTTGACGAACCTGCCGCCGACGCGCTATTACAGGAACTTATCACACTGGCGCACCGTTAGTTGTTGTTACGGGCGCTTCTGACCTGCTGACAGGAATCCTGATGTCCGTAACACTACTTTCCCTGACCGCTGCCCGTCATTTACACCTTGCTGCGCAGGGGCTACTTAAGAAGCCCCGTCGTCGCGCCCGCCCCGCCGATCTGCTCGACTGCATCCGGCAAATGTCGCTTCTGCAAATAGATACCATCAATATTGTTGCCCGCAGCCCTTATCTGGTGCTGTTTAGCCGTCTTGGGGCGCTACCACCGCAGTGGCTGGACGATGCACTGAAGCGCGGTGACCTGATGGAGTACTGGGCGCATGAAGCCTGCTTCCTGCCGCGCAGTGATTTTGCGCTGATGCGCCATCGTATGCTCTCGGCAGATAATATGGGCTGGAAATACCGCCGCGGCTGGATGGAAGAACACGCCGATGAGATTACACAGCTGCTGGCGCATATCGAAGAGAACGGCCCGGTCCGCTCGGCGGATTTCGCACATCCGAGTAAAGGCAGTAGCGGCTGGTGGGACTGGAAACCGCATAAGCGGCACCTTGAAGGGCTGTTTACCGCAGGCGTTGTCATGGTGGTAGAGCGGCGTAACTTCCAGCGTGTTTATGATTTAACCCGCCGGGTGATGCCTGACTGGGATGACGAACGGGATCCGCTCCCGAAGCAGGAGGCTGAAGCACGGATGCTGCTGAACAGCGCCCGCAGCCTGGGGATTTTTCGTCCCCAGTGGCTGGCGGACTACTATCGCCTGTGTCAGCCTTCGTTGCCCGCTTTGCTGGCAGAATGGCAGGCGCAGGGGGTGATCCTGCCGGTGGAAGTCGACACGCTGGGGCCAATGTGGCTGCACCGGGATCTGGCCCCGCAGCTTGCGCAGGCGCAGGCGGGCAGGCTCATCGCCACGCGCAGTACGGTGTTGTCGCCGTTTGAGCCGGTGGTCTGGGACCGGAAACGTGCTGAGCAGCTCTTTAATTTTAGCTACCGTCTGGAGTGTTACACCCCGGCGCCGAAACGCCAGTTCGGTTATTTTGTCTTGCCGCTGCTTCATCAGGGCAGGCTGGTCGGACGAATGGACAGCAAGATGCACCGTAAAAAAGGCGAGCTGGAAATTATGGCGCTCTATCTGGAGCCGGGCGTTGGCATCAGCGCATCGCTGGAACGCGGCCTTCAGCGGGCGATTGATGATTTTGCGGCCTGGCAGGGGGCACGGCTTGTCAGTTTGGGACATCTGCCCGCTGGATTATTCGCCGGACGCACTGGCGGCTGGGAAATTGACGTCGTCTGAGCAGCCATTATGGTATGCTTTCGGCAAATGTTGCGCGTTATCTGGAGGAACAATGGATCATCGTCTGCTTGAAATTATCGCCTGTCCCGTATGTAACGGAAAACTGAATTACATTCAGGATAAACAAGAGCTTATCTGCAAACTCGACAATCTGGCCTTTCCGCTGCGTGACGGCATCCCTGTCCTGTTGGAAAATGAAGCCCGCGTACTGGCAGCGGAAGAGAGCAGACCATGAGTTTTGTTGTCATTATTCCGGCCCGCTACGCCTCCACCCGCCTGCCGGGAAAACCACTGCAGGATATTAACGGCAAGCCGATGATCGTCCACGTCCTCGAGCGCGCTCGTGAATCCGGGGCGGAGCGGATTATTGTGGCAACCGACCATGACGACGTGGCCCGTGCGGTCGAAGCGGCGGGGGGGGAAGTCTGTGTGACCCGCGCCGATCACCAGTCCGGAACCGAGCGTCTGGCCGAAGTCATCGAGAAGTGCGGTTTTAGCGATGATACGGCTATTGTTAACGTGCAGGGGGATGAGCCGACGATCCCGCCGGTGATTATTCGTCAGGTTGCGGAAAACCTGAAGAACAGCCAGGTCGGTATGGCTACCCTCGCGGTACCCATCCACAGCGCCGAAGAAGCGTTTAATCCAAATGCGGTCAAAGTGGTGATGGATGCTGAGGGCTACGCGCTCTATTTCTCCCGCGCAACCATTCCCTGGGACCGGGACCGTTTTGCCGAATCCCGTGAAACGATCGGCGACACATTGCTGCGCCATATTGGCATCTACGGCTATCGCGCCGGCTTTATTCGCCGCTATGTAAGCTGGCCTGCCAGCCCGCTGGAGCAAATCGAAATGCTGGAACAGCTGCGTGTGCTCTGGTACGGCGAGAAAATTCATGTCGCAGTAGCACAGCAGGTGCCTGGCACCGGCGTGGATACGCCGGAAGATCTGGCCCGCGTGCGTCTGGAAATGCGCTAAACCCTTCTTCCCCTCCGCCCGGAGGGGATTTCTGGCTTTGTTTTCCCCATTTTAATTATGGAAACTTGATTTGGCACGGGTGACATCCGTCCTGCAGATGCTCATTATAAAAGCAGTCGTTTTATAAGGGCGGGTGCTATGGAACAACTGCGTCTTGAACTAAGCCATCTGTTGGGTGAGAAACTCAGCCGCGTCGAGTGCGTGAATGAAAAAAGTGATACCGCACTCTGGTCGCTCTATGACAGTCAGGGAAACCCGTTGCCTCTGCTGGCGCACAGTTTTTCAACGCCGGGCGTGGCGCGTCAGCTGGCGTGGAAAATCTCCCAGCTGGCCCGCTGTGGGACGGTACGCATGCCGGTGGTCTACGGTGTGATGACCCATGAAGAGCATCCCGGGCCGGACGTGCTGTTAATCGAACGTCTGCGCGGCGTGTCCGTGGAAGCGCCAGCCCGGACGCCAGAGCGCTGGGAGCATCTCAAAGATCAGATTGTAGAAGGGCTGCTGGGATGGCACCGACAGGACAGCAGCGGCTGCGTGGGAATGGTGGACAGCACGCAGGAGAATATCTGGCCCAGCTGGTATCGCCAGCGGGTCGAAGTGCTCTGGACGACCCTCAATCTTTACAGTAATACCGGCCTGACCATGCAGGACAAACGTATTCTCTTCCGCACCCGTGAATGCCTGTCAGGCCTGTTCGATGGCTTTAACGATAACTGTGTCCTGGTACACGGCAACTTTACCCTGCGCAGTATGCTCAAAGATGCACGTAGCGATCAGCTTCTGGCGATGGTCGGTCCGGGAAATATGCTGTGGGCGCCGCGGGAATATGAACTCTTCCGTCTGGCCGATGGCGGGCAGGCAGAAGGGCTGCTGTGGCACTATCTCCAGCGTGCGCCGGTGGCGGAAGCCTTTATCTGGCGGCGCTGGCTCTACCTGCTGTGGGATGAAGTCGCCCGGCTGATCAGCACCGGACGTTTCGATCGTGGCCGCTTTGACCTGGCGGCAAAATCACTCCTGCCCTGGCTCGCCTGAGGCCCCTTTCAGCCACTGCCAGAGTCGCCCCAGGGTTTCATAGCCCACCCGGTCGCTGTGCATCAGCCAGACTGGGGAGGGGATAATGCGCTCCCAGCTGTTAAGTGGAGAGTCAATGGCCAGTTGGTTAGCCGGGGCCGGAAGCGGATTAAGACCCGCGTGATGGAAAAAGTTCATCGCGCGCGGCAAATGTGATGCGGAGGTCACCAGCAGGAAAGGCGCATCGCCAATAGCCACTTTCACCGCCGCCGCTTCTTCTTCCGTATCTTTTGGCGTATCCAGCACCAGAATCGCGCTGCGCGGCACGCCGAGCGTTGCCGCCACCCGGGCACCGGCTTCCGCCGTGCTCACCGGGTTAGTCCCTGCTGCAGCGCCGGTAAAGATCAGTTTTGCGTCGGGATTCTCCCGCCACAGCCGGACGCCTTCCGTCAGCCGTGGCAGGCTGTTATTGATCAGGTTAGAGCTGGGTGCCCAGGCCGGATTCCAGGTGTAACCGCCGCCCAGAATCACAATCCAGGAGACCTTTTGTTCACCGCGCCAGGTCGGGTAGCGGTCTTCTATTGGTTTTAGCAGACCGTCGGCCACCGGCTGCAGACTGATCAGCACCAGCACCAGCCAGCTTACGCTTATCAGTCCTTTTCCGCTCTTCTGCCAGCGGGTAAACCACGCCAGCGCAATCCCGGTTCCCATCAGTAAAAGCAGCAGCGGCAGCGGCAGCATCATGCCGCCAATATATTTTTTCAGGGTAAAAAGCATCGTTGTCGGTTCCTTTTTAACCATACAGCAACAGATTTTCCGCGATATTACACCAGATAGCTCCATTCTCGGCGCGGCTGTGACAAAATAGGCCTTTTGCCAGTATTGCGGAGAGAACCATGCAGGATCGCAATTTCGATGACATCGCGGAAAAGTTTGCTCGCAATATTTATGGCACCACGAAAGGTATGCTGCGACAGGCCATTCTCTGGCAGGATCTGGATGCGTTGCTTGCCACCTTTGGTTCACGGCCGCTGCGCGTTCTCGACGCTGGTGGTGGAGAAGGACAGACCGCCATTAAAATGGCGCAGCTGGGTCACCATGTCACCCTGTGCGATCACTCCGGCGAAATGATTAGCCGTGCGAAACGGGCAGCGAATGAGAAAGGTGTGAGCGGTAACATGCATTTTGTACAATGCGCGGTTCAGGATGTGACGGAACATTTGGAAACCCCGGCCGATCTGATATTGTTCCATGCTGTGCTTGAATGGGTGGCAGAGCCGCAGCCGGTACTACAAACATTGTGGTCGGCCCTAAAGCCTGGCGGCGCGCTGTCGTTAATGTTTTACAATGCGCATGGTTTAGTGATGCGTAATATGGTGGTCGGCAACTTCGATTACGTTGCGCTGGGTATGCAGAAGCGTAAAAAACGCACGCTCTCGCCCGACTATCCGCGCGACCCGCAGCAGGTTTACGACTGGCTTGAAGAGACCGGCTGGCAGATCGTCGGCAAAACCGGGGTGCGGGTGTTCCATGATTATCTGCGCGACAAGCAGAAACCGCGTGATTCTTTTGCGCAACTCCTGGAACTTGAAACCCGTTATTGCCGTCAGGAGCCGTATATGAGTCTTGGCCGCTATATTCACGTCACCGCGCTTAAGCCGCAGGTTGATACAAGGACAAACGATGAGTGAATTTTCCCAGACAGTCCCCGAACTGGTTGGCTGGGCCAGGAAAAATGATTTTTCGCTGTCGCTGCCCGTCGACAGGCTCTCTTTTCTGCTGGCTATCGCCACGCTGAACAGCGAGCGGCTGGACGGCGAAATGAGCGAGGGTGAGCTGGTGGATGCGTTCCGCCACGTCAGTGATGCGTTTGAGCAAACCAGTGAGACCATCAGCGTTCGCGCCAACAACGCGATTAACGATATGGTGCGTCAACGTCTGCTGAACCGCTTTACCAGCGAACTCACCGAAGGTAATGCCATCTATCGCCTGACGCCGCTGGCGATCGGGATCACCGATTACTATATTCGCCAGCGCGAATTCTCCACCCTGCGTCTCTCTATGCAGCTATCTATCGTGGCCGATGAATTAAAGCGCGCTGCCGATGCGGCGGCTGAAGGTGGGGATGAATTTCACTGGCACCGCAATGTCTATGCGCCGCTGAAGTATTCGGTGGCAGAAATCTTCGACAGTATCGATCTTAGTCAGCGTCTGATGGACGAGCAACAACAGCAGGTAAAAGATGATATCGCCCAGCTGCTGAATAAAGACTGGCGCGCGGCCATCTCCAGCTGTGAACTGCTGCTGTCTGAAACCTCCGGCACCCTGCGCGAACTGCAGGATACGCTGGAGGCGGCGGGGGATAAGCTGCAGGCTAACCTGCTGCGCATTCAGGATGCCACGCTGGCGCAGGAAGCCCTGCATTTTGTTGATCGTCTGGTGTTCGACCTGCAAAGCAAACTCGACCGTATTATTAGCTGGGGCCAGCAGTCTATTGACCTGTGGATCGGCTATGACCGTCACGTGCATAAGTTTATCCGTACCGCTATCGATATGGACAAAAACCGTGTCTTTGCTCAGCGTCTGCGCCAGTCGGTGCAGTCTTATTTCGATGCGCCATGGGCACTGACCTATGCCAGCGCTGACAGGCTGCTGGATATGCGCGATGAAGAGATGTCGCTGCATGACGAAGAAGTGACCGGTGAACTGCCGCCGGACCTGGAGTTTGAAGAGTTTAATGAAATCCGCGAACAGCTCGCGGCGCTGATTGAAGAACAGCTGGCGGTGTACAAAACCCGCGAGGTGCCGTTGGATCTCGGCCTTGTGGTGCGCGAATATCTGGCGCAGTACCCGCGGGTGCGCCATTTTGACGTGGCGCGCATCGTTGTGGATCAGGCGGTACGTCTGGGCATTGCCCAGGCGGATTTCACCGGGTTGCCGGCAAAATGGCAGCTAATTAATGATTACGGAGCCAAGGTACAGGCGCATGTCATCGACAAATATTGAACAAGTGATGCCGGTTAAGCTGGCTCAGGCTCTGGCCAACCCTCTCTTCCCGGCGCTGGACAGTCAGCTTCGCGCGGGGCGACATATTGGCCTCGATGAACTGGATAATCATGCATTTTTAATGGATTTTCAGGAACATCTTGAGGAGTTCTACGCGCGTTATAACGTAGAGCTTATTCGCGCGCCGGAGGGATTCTTCTATCTGCGCCCGCGCTCCAGCACGCTGATCCCGCGATCGGTGCTGTCCGAACTGGATATGATGGTCGGCAAGATCCTCTGCTACCTCTATCTCAGCCCGGAACGCCTGGCGAACGAGGGGATCTTTACCCAGCAGGAACTCTATGACGAGCTGCTGTCGCTGGCTGACGAAACAAAACTGCTTAAGCTGGTCAATAACCGCTCCACCGGCTCCGATCTGGACCGTCAGAAGCTGCAGGAAAAAGTCCGTGCGTCTCTGAGCCGCCAGCGTCGTCTGGGGATGGTATGGTTTATGGGGCATGACAGCAGCAAGTTCCGCATCACCGAAGCAGTATTCCGCTTTGGCGCAGATGTGCGCTCCGGGGACGATCCGCGCGAAGCACAGCTGCGTATGATCCGTGACGGCGAGGCGATGCTGGTAGAAAACCATCTTCAGCTCAATGATGAACCCGATGAACATCAGCAGGATAGCGGGGAGGAAGAATAATGATTGAACGTGGTAAGTTTCGCTCGCTGACGCTGATTAACTGGAACGGTTTCTTTGCCCGAACTTTCGATCTTGATGCGCTGGTCACCACTCTTTCCGGTGGTAACGGTGCAGGTAAATCCACCACCATGGCGGCCTTTGTTACGGCGCTGATCCCGGATTTAACCCTGCTGCACTTCCGTAACACCACCGAAGCGGGGGCCACCAGCGGTTCGCGCGATAAGGGCCTGCACGGGAAGCTGAAAGCCGGGGTCTGTTATTCCGTGCTGGACGTGATCAACTCTCGCCATCAGCGTGTGGTGGTTGGGGTTCGCCTGCAACAGGTTGCCGGTCGCGATCGCAAAGTGGATATCAAACCCTTTGCTATTCAGGGGCTGCCAACGGCGATTCTGCCCACCCAGCTGCTGACCGAAACGCTGAACGATCGCCAGGCGCGCGTCCTGACCCTGCAGGAGCTGAAAGACAAGCTCGATACCATGGAAGGTGTGCAGTTCAAGCAGTTTAACTCTATCACCGACTATCACTCGCTGATGTTCGATCTGGGCGTCGTTGCCCGTCGCCTGCGCACCGCGGCAGACCGTAGCAAATACTATCGCCTGATTGAAGCTTCGCTGTACGGCGGGATCTCCAGCGCTATTACCCGCTCCCTGCGCGACTACCTGCTGCCGGAAAACAGCGGCGTGCGTAAAGCCTTCCAGGATATGGAAGCGGCGCTGCGTGAGAACCGTATGACGCTGGAAGCGATTCGCGTCACCCAGTCCGATCGCGATCTCTTTAAACACCTGATCTCCGAAGCCACTAACTATGTAGCGGCGGACTATATGCGTCACGCTAACGAGCGTCGTCTGCATCTGGACAAAGGTCTGGAGTTCCGTCGGGAACTCTTCTCCTCGCGCAAACAGCTGGCCGCCGAGCAGTATAAGCATGTCGATATGGCGCGCGAACTGCAGGAACATGCCGATGCCGAAGGGGATCTGGAGGCCGACTACCAGGCCGCCAGCGATCACCTGAATCTGGTGCAAACGGCCCTGCGTCAGCATGAAAAAATTGAGCGCTACGAGGCGGATCTTGACGAGCTGCAGATCCGCCTCGAAGAGCAGAATGAAGTGGTTGCCGAGTCGGCCGAGCGTCAGGAAGATAACGAAGCCCGGGCCGAAGCCGCAGAGCTGGAAGTGGATGAGCTGAAAAGCCAGCTCGCTGATTACCAGCAGGCGCTGGATGTTCAGCAGACGCGTGCTATTCAGTATCAGCAGGCGGTGCAGGCGCTGCAGCGTGCGCAGAAATTGTGTCAGCTATCCGATCTGAACGTTGATAACGCTGAAGAATGGTTGGAAACCTTCCAGGCCAAAGAGCAGGAAGCCACGGAAAAACTGCTGACGTTGGAACAGAAAATGAGCGTGGCGCAAACCGCGCACAGCCAGTTTGAGCAGGCGTATCAGCTGGTGGAGGCCATTAACGGCCCGCTGGCGCGCGATGAAGCCTGGCTGATTGCCCGCGAGCTGTTACGCGATGCCTCTAACCAGCGCCATCAGGCGGACCAGGTGCACTCCCTGCGTAGCCGTCTTCGCGAGCTGGAGCAGCGTCTTGGCGAACAGCAGGAGGCCGAGCGCCTGCTGGCCGAATTCTGCAAACGTCAGGGCAAACAGATCGACCCTGAAGAGCTGGAAGCCCTGCATCAGGAGCTGGAAGAGCGTATCGCCAGCCTCTCTGACAGCGTGGCCTCTGCCGGTGAGCAGCGTATGGCGCTGCGTCAGGAGCTGGAGCAGCTGCAGAGCCGTATTCAGCAACTGACCCGACAGGCGCCGATATGGCTGGCAGCGCAGAGCAGTCTTACCCAGCTTGAGGAGCAGAGCGGCGAGTCGTTCGAGTCAGGTCAGGACGTTACCGAATACCTGCAACAACTGCTGGAGCGTGAGCGCGAAGCCATTGTGGAACGAGATGAAGTCGGCGCACGCAAGCAGGCGGTTGATGACGAAATTGAACGCTTAAGCCAGCCGGGCGGCTCTGAGGACGCACGTCTCAACGCCCTGGCAGAACGTTTTGGCGGCGTGCTGCTCTCTGAGATCTATGACGACGTTAGCCTTGCCGATGCGCCGTACTTCTCGGCGCTGTACGGTCCGTCGCGTAATGCGATTGTCGTTCCGGATCTGTCACGCATTGCCGAGCAGCTTGAAGGTCTGGAAGAGTGTCCTGAAGATCTCTATCTGATTGAGGGCGACCCACAGTCCTTCGATGACAGCGTCTTTAACGTCGACGAGCTGGAAAAAGCTGTTGTTGTTAAGGTCGCCGATCGCCAGTGGCGCTATTCACGTTTTCCGGAAGTCCCGCTGTTTGGCCGTGCCGCCCGTGAAAGCCGTATCGAAATCCTTCACGCCGAGCGTGAAGAACTGTCGGAACGCTACGCAACCCTGTCGTTTGACGTACAGAAAACCCAGCGTCTGCATCAGGCGTTCAGCCGCTTTATTGGCAGCCATCTGGCGGTAGCGTTTAACGACGATCCGGAAGCCGAAATCCGTCAGCTGAACGCGCGCCGCGGCGAGCTGGAACGCGCTATCAGCAATCATGAAAGCGACAACCAGCAGCAGCGCCAGCAGTTTGCGCAGGCGAAAGAGGGCGTGGCTCAGCTTAATCGCCTGGTGCCGCGATTGAGCCTGCTGGAAGATGAGACCCTGGCCGATCGCGTGGCTGAGATTCAGGAGCGTCTCGATGAAGCTCAGGATGCCGCGCGCTTCCTGCAGCAGAATGGCAATCAGTTGGCGAAACTGGAACCTGTTGTTTCGGTTCTGCAGAGCGACCCCCAGCAGTTTGAACAGCTTAAAGAAGACTATGCCCTGTCGCAGCAGACCCAGCGCGATGCGCGTCAGCAGGCCTTTGCCCTGACGGAAGTGGTACAGCGTCGTGCCCACTTTGGTTATTCCGACTCGGCGGAAATGCTCAGCGGCAACAACGATCTTAATGAGAAACTACGCCAGCGTCTTGAGCAGGCCGAAGCCGATCGTGCCCGCACCCGTGAGGTTATGCGCAGTCATGCGGCGCAGCTGAGCCAGTACAGCCAGGTTCTGGTCTCGCTGAAAAGCTCCTTTGACACCAAGAAAGAGATGCTGACCGACCTGCAAAAAGAGCTGCAGGATATCGGCGTACGTGCCGACAGCGGGGCGGAAGAACGCGCCCGTACTCGCCGCGACGAGCTGCATACTCAGTTGAGTAACAACCGCGGTCGCCGTAACCAGCTGGAAAAAGCGATTACGCTCTGCGAAGCCGATATGGATCGCCTGACCCGCAGCTTGCGTCGTCTGGAGCGTGACTATTACGAAACCCGTGAGCAGGTTGTTACTGCAAAAGCGAGCTGGTGTGCGGTGATGCGGATGGTGAAAGATAATGGCGTTGAGCGCCGTCTGAACCGTCGTGAACTGGCCTACCTTTCCGGTGACGAGCTGCGCTCAATGTCGGATAAGGCGCTGGGTGCTCTGCGCCTGGCCGTCTCCGATAACGAACATCTGCGCGATGTGCTGCGTATGTCCGAAGATCCAAAGCGTCCGGAACGCAAAATCCAGTTCTTCGTTGCGGTTTACCAGCATCTGCGTGAGCGTATCCGTCAGGATATTATCCGCACCGACGATCCGGTTGAAGCGATCGAGCAGATGGAAATCGAACTGGGCCGCCTGACGGAAGAGTTGACGTCCCGTGAGCAGAAGCTGGCGATCAGCTCCCGCAGCGTGGCCAACATCATCCGTAAGACAATTCAGCGCGAGCAGAACCGTATTCGTATGCTGAACCAGGGCCTGCAGAGCGTCTCCTTCGGTCAGGTTAACAGCGTCCGACTGAACGTTAACGTGCGTGAAAGCCATGCCACGCTGCTGGAAGTGCTGTCTGAGCAGCATGAACAGCATCAGGATCTGTTTAAGAGCAACCGCCTGACCTTCTCGGAAGCGCTGGCCAGGCTCTATCAGCGTCTGAACCCGCAGATAGATATGGGCCAGCGTACGCCACAAACCATCGGCGAAGAGCTGCTGGACTACCGTAACTATCTTGAGATGGAAGTCGAAGTTAACCGTGGTTCCGACGGCTGGCTGCGTGCGGAATCCGGTGCCCTGTCGACCGGTGAGGCTATTGGTACCGGGATGTCGATCCTGGTGATGGTCGTACAGAGCTGGGAAGATGAGTCGATGCGCCTGCGTGGTAAAGACATCTCCCCATGCCGTCTGCTGTTCCTCGATGAAGCAGCGCGTCTGGATGCCCGCTCTATCGCCACGCTGTTCGAACTCTGTGACCGTCTGGATATGCAGCTGATTATCGCCGCGCCGGAAAACATCAGCCCGGAAAAAGGAACAACCTACAAGCTGGTGCGTAAGGTGTTCAATAACCAGGAGCATGTGCATGTGGTGGGTCTGCGTGGCTTTGCCCCACAGCCTCCGGAATCTCTTCCCGGGGCGGCGGATGCCTCCTGACCACTAACTGAATAAAAAGCGGCCGTAAAGCCGCTTTTTTTTGCCTTGTATTATTTTTATCGGGCGTATTATCTTTAAACAACTTTACACCATGTAAAGATAGCGATCTTTTGCGTTTATATACTTGGGAATAAGCCTGATAAAAAGGCGACACTGAATTTACCGGGGGCACGGATGTGGCTTAGCAAGAAGTATGCGTATCGATTGTCAGCGTTGGGTGCAGGTCTGGCATTCGTCCTGGCTCCGCTGTTTTTTATCGTTAAGGCCGATGAGCCAGAACTGGTGCCTGCGGATAGCTCCACGCAACCATCTGCTGCAGATGCGGCGTTTGCGTGGCCGACGCAGCAGTCTCCTGCGGTGGCGATGCTGGCAGGCGTTCAGCCTTTCCCGCAAAACCAGACGCCGGCGCAAAGCCGTAAGCAAATTCAGTCGCTGCTTCCCCCCGGATACACGCCCGTGTATAGCAACTTGTTGTCCTCCCTCTATGCCGCCCGCGAAATGAAACCCCTGTGGGAAAACCGCGATGCGGTGCAATCCTTCCAGCAGCAGCTGGCGGAAGTGGCGATTGCCAGTTTCCAGCCTCAGTTTACGACCTGGGTAGAACTGCTCACCGACCCGCACGTCAGCGGAATGGCGCGGGATATCGTGCTGTCCGACGCGATGATGGGCTATCTGCACTTTGTTACCGGCATCCCGTTGAAAGGGCAGCGCTGGCTCTACAGTGAAAAACCGTATGCGCTGGCGACGCCGCCGCTGTCGGCCATTAACCAGTGGCAGCTGGCGTTTGATAAAGGCGAGCTGCCGCAGTTTATCGCCCGTCTGACGCCGCAGCACCCTCAGTATGAGGCGATGCACCAGTCTCTGAAGACGCTGGTTGCCGATTCACGCCCCTGGCCGCAGCTGACGTCAACAGCGACGCTGCGCCCGGGACAGCAGAGCAATGATATCCAGGCGCTAAGGGAGATCCTGCAGCGTACCGGGATGATGGATACTGATTCTCAGCCAAATATCATGCTACCGGGCGATAACAGCGTTGTGGTCAGCCCTTCTGCTGAGAAGAAGAAAACCCCGAAGTCGGGGGCCTATAATCGTGAACTGGTTGAGGCCGTGACGCGTTTTCAGACCTGGCAAGGGCTGGGTGCCGACGGGGCGATTGGTCCGGCAACGCGCGACTGGCTCAATGTATCACCGGCCCAGCGTGCGGGCGTGCTGGCGCTGAATATCCAGCGGCTTCGCCTGCTGCCGGGCACGGTCTCCACTGGTATTATGGTGAATATTCCGGCATATTCACTGGTCTATTATCAGAACGGCAACCCGATTCTCGACTCCCGGGTTATCGTCGGTCGGCCGGATCGCAAAACGCCGATGATAAGTAGCGCACTGAACAACGTGGTAGTGAACCCGCCGTGGAACGTGCCGCCGACGCTGGCGCGAAAAGATATTCTCCCGAAGCTGTGGAACGATCCTGGCTATCTTGAGCGTCATGGCTATACGGTACTGCGCGGGTGGAGCAACAATGCGTCGGTCATCGATCCCTGGATGGTTGACTGGAATACCATCAGCCCGTCGAACCTGCCGTTCCGTTTCCAGCAGGCGCCGGGCGCGCAGAACTCGCTGGGCCGCTACAAATTTAATATGCCCAGTTCAGATGCCATCTATCTCCATGATACGCCAAACCATAACCTGTTCAGTCGAGATGCCCGGGCGTTGAGCTCCGGCTGTGTACGGGTGAACAAGGCATCCGAGCTGGCCAATATGCTGCTGCAGGATGCGGGCTGGAATGATATGCGGATATCCGACACCCTTGAGCAGGGCGAGACCCGTTACGTGAATATTCGCCAGAATATTCCGGTGAACCTGTACTATATGACCGCCTTTGTTGGCGCCGATGGCCGGACTCAGTATCGAACAGATATTTACAATTACGATCTCACTGCGCGATCGTCCGCACAGATCCTGCCGAAAGCGGAACAATTAATCAGGTAAATGAAGCAGTTCTGTCGGCGCTGTTGTCCTAATAACGGTTGAATACGGGCGTGAACCCCTGTTCAACCGGGACAGACAGCCTTGACGTTGCAATTGTTGCCCGGTAAGGTGCCGGAATTGCATAATTTACGAACATCTACTAGCAGACCTGATTATTATGGACAAATTCGACGCTAATCGCCGTAAACTGCTGGCGTTAGGTGGTGTAGCCTTCGGGGCCGCCATGCTACCCGGGCAAGCATTTGCCACGCTTTCCACGCCGCGCCCGCGTATTCTGACGCTCAGCAATCTGAATACCGGTGAATCTATCAAAGCAGAGTTCTTTGATGGTCGCGGTTATATTCAGGATGAATTATCCAGGCTTAACCACTTTTTCCGCGACTACCGCGCGAACAAAATTAAAACTATCGACCCGAAGCTCTTCGATCAGATTTATCGTCTGCAGGTTCTGATGGGGACCCAGAGGCCGGTGCAGCTGATTTCCGGCTACCGTTCGCTCAACACCAATAACGAATTACGTTCCCACAGCCGTGGTGTCGCGAAAAAAAGCTATCACACCAAAGGCCAGGCCATGGATTTCCATATTGAAGGCCTTTCGTTAAGCAATGTTCGCAAAGCTGCGTTGTCTCTGAAAGCAGGTGGTGTAGGATATTACCCTTCCAGCAACTTTGTGCATATTGATACCGGGCCGGTACGGCACTGGTAACAAATCAGGAGCAGCATGAACTATCGCATTATTCCGGTTACCGCCTTTTCGCAGAACTGTTCATTAATCTGGTGTGAAGAGACCCGTCTTGCCGCGCTGGTCGATCCCGGTGGTGATGCAGAGCGAATCAAACAGGAAGTCGAAGCCAGCGGTGTTACCCTGATGCAGATCCTGCTGACCCACGGTCATCTCGATCATGTCGGTGCGGCCGCAGAGCTGGCAGCGCACTATGGCATACCTGTTATTGGTCCGGATAAAGAAGACGCGTTCTGGCTGCAGGGGTTGCCTGCCCAAAGTCGTATGTTTGGTCTGGATGAGTGTCAGCCCCTGACGCCGGATCGTTGGCTGCAGGAAGGTGACAAGGTCAGCGTTGGCAATATCAGTCTGCAGGTGCTGCATTGCCCGGGGCATACGCCGGGGCATATTGTCTTCTTTGATGATGCATCCCGCCTGCTGGTCTCCGGGGATGTGATTTTTAAAGGCGGAGTCGGACGCAGCGATTTCCCGCGCGGCGATCACGCGACGCTTATCGACTCCATTAAGCGTAAACTGCTGCCGCTTGGCGACGACGTGACCTTTATTGCCGGGCACGGCCCGATGTCAACCCTGGGTCAGGAGCGACAGAACAATCCTTTCCTGCAGGATGAAATGCCTGTCTGGTAAATAAAAAAGGTCGCTGAGCGACCTTTTTAAATGCTTATTGTTGAAAAGGTCGCTCAGCGACCTTTTTTAATGCCTGCCGTTACGTATTACAGCACGGCAACGATGGCTTCACACATCGGAGCCATATTGTCCGGCGTCATACCGGCAACGTTAACGCGGCCGGAAGCCACCGCGTAAACGCCAAACTCCTCACGCAGACGCAGCACCTGCTCTTTGCTCAGGCCGCTGAACGAGAACATGCCGTTCTGGCGGATGATAAAGCTGAAATCACCGCTGGCGCCTTTTTCCTGCAGGGTATTCACAAACAGCTGACGCATACGATGAATGCGCTGGCGCATATCCGTCAGTTCCTGCTCCCAGAGGGCTCGCAGGGCATCGTTGCTGAGGATCGTGGCGACGACCGCAGCACCGTGCGCCGGCGGGTTAGAGTAGTTGGCGCGGATAGCCGATTTCATCTGGCTAAAGGCACGGTCAACGGTGTCACTGTCGGTAGCGACCAGGGTGCAGGCACCCACGCGCTCGTTATACAGGCCAAAGTTCTTCGAGTAGGAGCTGGCGACGATCAGCTCTTTATGCAGCGCGGCAAAGGCGCGCAGACCCTCAGCGTCTTCTTCCAGACCGCGAGCAAAGCCCTGATAGGCGAAGTCGAACAGCGGCAGCCAGCCTTTTTCCGCAGACATTTTGGCCAGGGTTTGCCACTGCTCAAGGGTCGGATCGATACCGGTCGGGTTATGGCAGCAGCCGTGGAACAGCACCACGTCACCCGCCTGGGCTTCGCTAAGGCTTGCCAGCAGGGCGTCGAAGTCGAGATCGTGGTTCGCCGCATCGTAGTAAGCGTATTCACGCACTTCCAGACCAGCTGCGTTAAAGACGCTCTTATGGTTCGGCCAGCTCGGGTTGCTGACCCAGACGCGCTTAACGTCGGTGGTACGGGCCAGGAAATCGGCTGCCACGCGCAGGGCCCCGGTACCGCCCGGCGTTTGCGCCGTACGGGCACGTTTATCGGTCACAATGGTGCTCGCCTTGCCGAACAGTAGTTCCTGGGTGCAGCGGCCGAATTCCGGAATACCGTCGATGCCAAGGTAGTTCTTGGTGGTCTCATTTTCCAGAAGGTACTGCTCGGCTTTTTTTACGCTGGTCAGAACCGGGGTCTTGCCGGTTTCATCTTTATACACCCCGATACCGAGGTTAATTTTCCCGGCGCGGTCGTCGGCACGAAACAGATCTGCCAGTCCCAGAATAGGGTCGGCAGGGGCAGCGGTAATCTTCTCAAACATGACGAGGTTCCATTGTGATTGCAGAAGGGAAGTCCGCTCTCAGGTTAACGGCAGAATCAGCAATTGCCAACCGTTTGCGACACTCTTTTTGCAGGACGTGATATTTTTCTTTCAGGCATAAAAAAACAGGGCCGAAGCCCTGTCTCTTAGGCGTATAACGAGGGTACTGATTAGAACTGGTAAACGATACCAACAGCAAGGGTGTCGTCGTAACCTACGCCCAGTTTGTTGTCTTTGTCGATCTGGTTAAAGATGTAATCAACATAAGTAGACATATTTTTGTTGAAGTAATATGTCGCACCCACTTCAACGTAGTTGATGTAATCAGCATTGCCGATGCCTTCAATGTCTTTCGCTTTAGATTTGTAGTAACCGATGGATGGGCGCAGACCGAAATCAAACTGGTACTGTGCAACAACAGAGAAATCCTGCGTTTTGTTAGCAAAACCATCCGTGATACGGGTAGCGTTGCGGGTCTCGCCGTAGAGTGCCGCCAGATAGAGATTGTTCGCATCGTATTTCAGACCGGTCGCCCACTGTTCAGCTTTTTCGCCTTTACCATAGGTCAGAGCCTGCTGTGCATTAGTGCGGTCTGCTGCACCGTAAGCACCCACAATACCGAAGCCCTCAAAGTCATAGCTTAAAGAGGTCGCCCAGCCATCACCGTTGGAAGTCGCCGCGTCATCACGCTCGTTTTTGCCCAGGTACTGAACACCGAAGTTCAGGCCATCAACCAGACCGAAGAAGTTGCTGTTACGGTAAGTCGCCAGACCACCGGTACGGCCAGAGAAGAAGTTGTCGCTGCCACTGGTGTCACCACCAAATTCTGGCAGCATATCGGTCACACCGATGGCATCGTATACCAGACCGTAGTTACGGCCATAGTCGAAGCTGCCCGCGTCGCCGAATTTCAGACCCGCAAATGCCAGACGGGTTTTGTTACCCTTAGCGCCTTCACTTTCAGCGTTGTTACCCGCGAAGTTATATTCCCAACGGCCATAACCGGTCAGCTGGTCGTTGATCTGAGTTTCGCCTTTGAAGCCCAGACGAGCATAGGTTTTGTCACCATTGCCAGCATAACCGTTGTCACCGTTATCTTTGGTGAAGTAGTGCAGACCTACAGCTTTACCGTAGATATCAACTTTGTTGCCGTCTTTGTTATAGACTTCAGCCGCGTTAGCCGCGCCAGCCGCCAGCAGGGCAGGGATAACCACTGCCAGGATATTACGCTTCATCATTATTTATTACCCTCATTGGTTTTTTGAACACCTGCCACTGCCGTCGATAATTTCGTCAATAAACATTTACGGAACTATTGATGAGAGTTTGGTGTCTTTCTGTGTCTGAGAGGCATCTTTCCATTCATGACAAGGTTTCGCCACTCTGAAAGTGCTACAAACGTCGAAAATCGGTAACTAAAAGAAATTATTTGTAACTTTATATGTATTTCCCGGGACTTTGTGAACCATCTCTAAATTCCACACTGACCGCCGAATAAAACAGCAAAGCTATTGCTATATATATGAATTTCTTATTTTTAATTTAGCTAATTCCCTTTCTTATCGTACGAACCTCATTTGGGCATACTTTTCTTATGCCTGCTTTTAGCCGTCCGGATTGCCATATAAACCGCAATATTCTGTGCTAATGCTCCGGCTGTCATACGGATGACAATAAGATAAAGATGGATTTTCAGGGGAAGGAAGGCGGGAAACAGGGTGTAACAGTAAGCTGACAGCCTGCGGTTAACCCCGACATTTACTGACAGTTATAGAGGTTTTATGACAAGAAGAGCTAAGAGAAGGGCCAGCGCTAAGGCTGGCTCATGGTTACTGCATCAGAAGCTGGCGCTACGCGGCGTACGCGGGAAAGCGATAACGTCGCGAACGTTCTGTACGCCGGTCACGTAGGCAATCAGGCGTTCAAAACCGAGGCCGAAACCGGCGTGCGGCACGGTGCCGTAGCGGCGCAGGTCGCGATACCACCAGTAGTCTTCTTTATTCAGACCCATCTCTGCCATACGGGCATCCAGCACGTCCAGACGCTCTTCACGCTGGGAGCCGCCGATGATCTCACCGATTCCCGGTGCCAGTACGTCCATCGCCGCCACGGTTTTGCCATCGTCGTTCAGACGCATATAGAACGCTTTGATCTCTTTCGGGTAGTTCTTCACCACAACCGGTGTTTTGAAGTGTTTCTCGGCCAGATAGCGCTCGTGCTCGGAAGAGAGATCCACACCCCAGTACACCGGATTTTCGAAGGTCTCACCGCATTTTTCAAGGATGGCCACCGCATCGGTGTAATCCACCTGAGCAAAGTCGGCGGCGATAAAGCGCTGCAGACGATCGATTACGTCTTTATCCACGCGCTCGGCGAAGAACTGCAGATCGTCCATACGCTCTTCAAGTACAGCGTTGAAGACATATTTCAGCATCGCTTCCGCCAGGTAGGCGTTATCTTCCAGATCGGCGAAGGCCACCTCCGGCTCCAGCATCCAGAACTCTGCCAGGTGGCGGCTGGTGTTAGAGTTTTCAGCGCGGAAGGTCGGGCCAAAGGTGTAAATTTTGGACAGGGCGCTGGCGTAGGTTTCACCGTTCAGCTGACCGGATACGGTCAGGAAGGCCTCTTTACCAAAGAAGTCTTTGTCGAAATCGACTTTACCCTGGTCGTTACGCGGCAGGTTTTCCAGATCCAGGGTGGAGACGCGGAACATTTCACCGGCACCTTCCGTATCGGAAGCGGTGATAAGTGGGGTAGACACCCAGAAGAAACCCTGCTCGTCGAAGAAGCGGTGCAGCGCCAGCGCCAGCGTATGGCGAACGCGCGCAACGGCACCGATCAGGTTAGTGCGCGGACGCAGATGTGCGACTTCACGCAGATACTCGATGCTGTGGCGCTTTGCCGCCATCGGGTAGGTGTCAGGTTCGTCAACCCAGCCGGTGACTTCTACGCGGGTTGCCTGCAGCTCAAAGCTCTGACCCTGACCCGGAGAGGCGGAAACCACGCCGGTCACAATAACCGAACAGCCGGTGGTCAGATGCAATACGTCTTCATTGTAATTCGGCAGAGAATTATTAATGACGGCCTGTACAGGATCAAAGCAGGAACCGTCATAGACGGCGAGGAAAGAAATGCCAGCTTTTGAATCTCGGCGGGTACGTACCCATCCGCGCACGGTGACTTCGCTGTCAACGGCTACGCGGCCCTGGAGTACGTCGGCTACAGGCACAACGCTCATAATAGTCTCTCTATTAGTTGTCCAACACGGAGTAAATGAATTCACCGCCAACAAAGGGCGGGTTATCTATGTTACCTGGCATCCGTCAGCAAACAAGCATAATTAAGCGTAGAAAAGGCAGAATTTATAAATTTATCAGTACGCGGGAGCCAAAAAGGCTCCCGATCGGGATCAGCTGGCTTTTTTGACCTGGGGTAAATCGAAGGCTTTACGCAGCGCGCGTACAAATGCTTTATCGTGGCAGATGGTTTTGCCTGGGCTGTCGGAGAGTTTGGCGACCGGTTTGCCGTTGCACTCAACCAGCTTGATAACAATATTCAGCGGTTTTACCTGCGGGATATCGCAGGTCAGTCGGGTGCCGATGCCAAAGCTGAGATTCACGCGAGAGGAGAAGTGGCGATAGAGCGATACGGCTTTCTCCAGATCGAGATTATCAGAGAAGACCAGGGTTTTGCTCAGCGGGTCGATGCCCAGCTTCTGGTAATGCGCAATGGCTTTTTCGCCCCATTCAACCGGATCCCCGGAGTCGTGACGCAGTCCCTGATAGCGGGTGGCGAACTCAGGACCGAAATCGCGCAGGAAAGCGTCCATCGTAATACAGTCAGTGAGGGCAATCCCCAGCCGATCCGGATACTCTTCGAGCCAGGCCGCGAGGGCGGCGCGCTGGCTGGTGGCTAAATCCGGGCTGATTTGCTGATGCGCCTGGAACCACTCATGGGCCTGAGTCCCCATTGGGGTCAGAGAAAGACGGCGGGCAAGATCGTAATTGCTGGTACCGACCAACCAGGGTTCCTGCTGCAAACGCTGAACAATAGCCTGCTGAACCTCACGAGAGAAGCGGCGACGGGTGCCGAAATCCATCAGATGAAACGCGGACATATCAAGTCCAGAGGTCAGGGCAGCAAACTGCTGAAGTTTCTCTTCCAGCGTTGCCAGCGCCTGCTCAACGCCGGTCTCTGGGGTACGATAGCGGTGCACCAGTTCACTGACCACCGCCAGCAGAGGGACTTCCCACATGATCACTTCCCGCCAGGGGCCGGTAAGACGAATATTCAGCTTGCCGTTGTCGTTGCTGACGGTGACCTGAGTGGCGTTATAGCGGAAATCACGCAGCCAGTTTAGATAATCGCGTTTAAAGAAGGGTAGGCCTGACAGCCACTGAAACTCCGTATCCTGCAGACGAAGCGACTGCATGGCGTCAACCTGTTCGCGAATGGCATCGGCGTAAATACCCAGCAGATCGTCGCCACGACAGCGGAACTCGGCGGAGACATGGACATCGCCGTAGTGGTGAAAAACCGCCTGCTGCATATGCAGTTTGTAGGCATCCGTATCAAGCAGCGTGTGCAGAATCGGGGAAGCGAATTGTGTCATGGTGCGCAGTAGCATCCTCTCACAGGAGCGTTTCCATCAATACGTATCATCTTATCAGGCAACCTGAATGCTGTGATTTCTAAGGCTCAGGAAATAAAGACGCAGGAGTATACCCTGATTATCTGTTTATTAAAGCCCGATCACAACATATGCCGACGACCGGGTCGAGGGCAGTTTGTGCCACTACTGTTATCTAAATGTAGCATTTTAATGATTTTCCCCGAGAAAGATAAGCATTCCGCATAGCGAGATTCCTGCAACAGGAATAGACTGGAGTACGATACCGTATACGTAAAAGCTAAGGTTTTTTATGACACAACAGCCACAAGCCAAATACCGCCACGACTACCGTGCGCCGGATTACCAGATTAGCGATATTGACTTGACCTTCGACCTGGATGCCTCAAAAACCGTTGTGACTGCCGTGAGCCAGGTTGTTCGACACGGCGCTGCAGATGCCGCACTGCGTCTGGATGGTGAGGATCTGACGCTGGTTTCGCTGCAGATTAATGACCAGCCCTGGAGCGACTACCAACAAGAAGAGCGCCAGCTGGTTATCTCCGGCCTGCCGGAACGTTTTACGCTGCGGATCTTCAATGAAATCAGCCCGGCGACCAACACCGCGCTGGAAGGGCTGTACCAGTCCGGCGAAGCGCTCTGCACCCAGTGTGAAGCCGAGGGCTTCCGTCATATTACCTGGTATCTTGACCGTCCGGACGTGCTGGCGCGCTTTACCACCACCGTGATTGCCGATAAGGCAAAATACCCTTACCTGCTCTCCAACGGTAACCGCGTCGACAGCGGCGCGCTGGAAAACGGCCGTCACTGGATGAAGTGGCAGGATCCATTCCCGAAACCCTGCTATCTATTTGCGCTGGTCGCCGGGGACTTCGACGTGCTGCGCGACACCTTTACCACGCGCTCTGGCCGCGAAGTGGCGCTGGAACTGTTCGTCGACCGTGGTAACCTGGATCGGGCGCCCTGGGCGATGACTTCCCTGCAAAATTCCATGAAGTGGGATGAGGAGCGTTTCGGTCTGGAGTACGACCTTGATATCTATATGATCGTCGCCGTCGACTTCTTTAATATGGGCGCGATGGAGAACAAAGGGCTGAACGTCTTTAACTCCAAATATGTGCTGGCCCGTACCGATACCGCCACTGACAAAGACTATCTTGATATCGAGCGGGTCATTGGCCACGAATACTTCCATAACTGGACCGGCAACCGCGTCACCTGTCGCGACTGGTTCCAGCTTAGCCTGAAAGAGGGCCTGACGGTCTTCCGCGATCAGGAGTTCAGTTCCGATCTCGGTTCCCGTGCGGTCAACCGCATCAGCAATGTCCGCACCATGCGTGGCCTGCAGTTTGCTGAAGATGCCAGCCCGATGGCGCATCCGATCCGCCCGGATAAAGTGATCGAGATGAATAATTTCTACACCCTGACTGTGTATGAGAAAGGATCGGAAGTGATCCGTATGCTGCATACGCTGCTGGGCGAAGAGAACTTCCAGAAAGGGATGCAGCTCTATTTTGAACGCCACGACGGCAGCGCTGCGACCTGCGATGATTTCGTGCAGTCGATGGAAGATGCTTCTAACGTTGATCTTTCCCATTTCCGCCGCTGGTATAGCCAGTCCGGCACCCCGATTGTGAGCGTGCGGGATGATTACAACCCGGCAACCGAGCAGTATACGCTGACCATCAGCCAGCGTACGCCGCCGACGGCGGAGCAGCCTGAGAAGCTGCCGCTGCACATTCCGTTTGATATCGAACTGTACGATAACGAAGGCAAGGTGATCCCGCTGCAGAAAGACGGGCACCCGGTTCACCCGGTGCTGAATGTGACCCAGGCCGAGCAGACCTTTGTCTTTGATAACGTCTGGTTCCAGCCGGTTCCTTCACTGCTGCGAGAATTCTCCGCGCCGGTGAAACTGGAATATAAATGGAGCGATCAGCAGCTGACTTTCCTGATGCGTCACGCCAGCAATGACTTCTCCCGCTGGGATGCCGCGCAAAGCCTGCTGGCGACCTGGATCCGCCTCAACGTGGCGCGTCATCAGCAGGGTCAGCCGCTGTCTCTGCCGATCCATGTGGCCGATGCCTTCCGGGCGATCCTGCTCGATGAAACTATCGACCCGGCGCTGGCCGCCGAGATCCTGACGCTGCCGTCGGCGACGGAAATGGCTGAGCTGTTCGACATTATCGATCCGATCGCCATCAGCGCAGTACGTGAAGCCCTGACCCGCACCCTGGCGATCGAACTGGCCGACGAGGCGCTGGCGGTCTATAACGCCAATAAGCTGGATGCTTACCGGGTTGAACATGCGGATATCGGCAGGCGTTCGCTGCGTAACACATGCCTGCGCTATCTGGCATTTGGCGATGCGCAGCTGGCGGACAAGCTGGTGAGCCACCAGTATCAGCAGGCGGATAATATGACCGATGCGCTGGCCGCGCTATCGGTGGCCGTGGCGGCGCAGCTACCGTGCCGTGATGCGCTGATGAAAGCGTACGATGATAAATGGCACCAGGACGGTCTGGTCATGGATAAGTGGTTTATCCTGCAGGCCACCAGCCCGGCGGACAACGTGCTGGAGACCGTTCGCGGCCTGCTGAAGCATCGCTCCTTTACCATCAGTAACCCGAACCGCGTGCGTTCGCTGATCGGCGCCTTTGCGGGCAGCAATCCGGCGGCGTTCCATGCGGCGGACGGCAGCGGCTACCGCTTTATGGTGGAAATGCTGACCGAGCTGAACAGCCGTAACCCGCAGGTCGCTTCCCGACTGATCGAACCGCTGATCCGCCTGAAACGCTATGATAAAAAACGTCAGGCGCTGATGCGTGCGGCGCTGGAAGAGCTGAAAGGACTGGAGAATCTCTCCGGCGATCTGTACGAGAAGATCGCCAAAGCCCTGGCGTAATCACGCTGCAAATGACAAGCCCCCGGCGGTTCTGCCTCCGGGGGCTTTTTTATCCGTGAATGGAACGGCGCAGGCTGGGCTGCTCGCGCGTACTTCTGCGCATTACTCTGTCCAGCACCTCCGCTTCCAGATCCGCCCGACTTGCCTGTCCTGTTCGCCGCGGGCGCGGTACGTCAATGGCGATATCCAACCCGATTTTTCCCTCCTCGATCATCAGCACTCTGTCCGCCATTGCCACGGCCTCGCTGGCATCGTGGGTGACCAGCAGTACCGTAAAGCCGTGCTCCTGCCACAGGGAAACAATCAGATCCTGCATCTCCAGCCGCGTCAGGGCATCGAGGGCGCCGAGCGGTTCGTCGAGCAGTAACAGACCGGGCCGGTGGATCAAAGCGCGCGCCAGTGCGACACGCTGTTTCTGCCTGCCCGACAGCGCGGCAGGCCATTCGGCGGCCCGCTGTTCCAGCCCCACGGCTACCAGCGCCTGTCGTGCCGCATCGCGCCAGTGATTACGTAGCCCGAGTCCGACATTATCGATCACGCTTTTCCAGGGAAGCAGGCGCGCATCCTGAAACATCATGCGGGTATCATCCTGCTGGCTTGCAAGAGGCGTCGTGCCGGCCAGCAGTTCGCCGTCGTCCGGTGCTTCCAGCCCGGCCAGCAGCCGCAGAAGGGTACTTTTTCCTCCGCCGCTGCGGCCCACCAGGGCGACAAACTGCCCGGCGGCAATATGCAGATCCAGCCCGCTAAGCACCCGATTCTCGCCGTAGCTTTTACTGATACTGTTCAGGTGCAGGGGCGTGCCCTGATTAAGACGTGCCGTATTCATGCGTGTGCCTCCTTCGTATGGTAAGCCGGATGCCAGCGTAGCCAGAGTTGTTCCAGCAACTGGGCGCTGACGTCCGCCAGTTTCCCGAGCAGCGCGTAGAGAATAATGGCCACCACGACAACATCGATTTGCAGAAATTCACGGGCGTTCATCGCCAGATAGCCGATCCCGGCATTGGCGGAGAGGGTTTCCGCCACAATCAGCGTCAGCTACATCAGGCCGAGCGCAAAACGGACCCCGACCATAATTGAGGGCAGGGCACCGGGAAAAATAACGTGCACGAACAGGCTAAAGCCTGAGAGACCGTAGCTGCGGGCCATCTCCACCAGACCGCGATCGATATTGCGGATCCCGTGCCAGGTATTGATATAAACCGGGAACAGCGTGCCCAGTGCCAGATGGGGCACGTTGCGCAGCATCTGGATAGAGGTATCCAGCAGTCGTTCTCCCAGCCGGGAGAGACCGCATATTAATCCCAGCGCCAGCCCGATGGATCCACCGATGCTAAAGCCGATTAGCGCCCGCCAACTGCTGATCGCCAGATGTTGCCACAGCTCGCCGCTGGCGCTCAGGCTCCAGAAAGCCTCCACCACGCCCTCCGGTGACGGCAGGATCCTTGTCGAGAGCCAGCCGCTGGTTGAGGCGATATGCCAGACAATGACTATCCCTGCGGGTAACAGCCAGGGAGCTATACGCAACACTACTCTGTTCGCCATGCGTGCCATGGGGCTGCTCCTTAGCTCTGCGTCACTTTGCGCGGGATAAACTCGTTAGCCACCGCTTCACCCTGCTGCTGAAGGGACTGCGACTGCGGGATGGTTGTCGCTGCAACATCGAGGTGCGGAAACAGCAACTCTGCGACGTTATAAGCTACTTCCAGATGCGGATATCCGGAGAGAATAAAGCTATCGATCCCAGGGGCTGCGTATTCATGAATACGTTCCGCCACCGTCGGACCGTCGCCGACCAGCGCCGTACCGGCACCGCCGCGCACCAGGCCGACACCTGCCCACAGGTTTGGCGCGATTTCGAGATTGTCGCGATGACCCTTATGCAGGGCGGCCATTCGCTGCTGCCCGACGGAATCCTGGCGAGCGCAAGCCTCCTGCGCCCCGGCAATGGTCTCATCATCAAGATGGGTGATTAAGCGATCGGCGGCCTGCCACGCCCCGATATTGGTTTCGCGGACAATCACATGCAGACGAATACCAAAACGTACTTTGCGACCGTGACGTGCAGCTTTCTCACGGACCTGAGCGATTTTTTCTGCCACCTGAGCCGGGGGTTCGCCCCAGGTAAATAGAGATCGACCTGTTCGGCGGCGAGATCCTGAGCGACGTCCGAAGAGCCACCAAAGTAGAGCGGAGGTCGCGGCTGCTATACCGGCGGAAAGAACAGTTTTGCGCCGCGAACGCGCTGATGTTTGCCGTCGAAGGTGACGGTTTCGCCTTCCAGCAGGCGCCGCCAGATATGGGTAAATTCGGCGGAGGCTTCATAGCGCTCACTATGATCGAGAAACACCCCGTCTGCCGCCAGCTCCTGCGGATCGCTGCCGGTGATCAGGTTAAACAGCGCCCGGTCATTGGACAGCCTGTCAAGAGTAGCCGCCTGGCGAGCCGCCACCGTCGGCGATGTCACGCTCGGGCGCAGGGCCACCAGAAACTTCAGCCTCTGTGTCACCGGGATAAGTGAGGCGGCAACCAGCCAGGCGTCTTCGCAGGAGCGCCCGGTCGGGACCAGCACGCCGGTATAGTCAGGACGGTCGGCGGCCTGGGCGATTTGCTGCAGATAGCCGTGGTTGACCGGACGCGATCGTTCGTCGCTGCCGGGATAGTGGCCATCGCCGTGGGTGGGTAAAAACCAGAACATATTCAGGCTCATGATTTTGCTCCTTGTTGCGCGTTGGGATGCCAGATACGGTCGCGAATATCGACCTTTTTCGGCAGCAGACGGTTTTCATAGAACAGATCGGCCGTTTCCTGCTGACGGTCGGCGGTCTGTTTATCGACGGGCACAATAGTGGTTGGCGGACGATGATCCAGATAGCTGACGAGCACGGGGTCCGGCAGGCCCATGGTTTTCGCCAGAAGCACGATACTTTGTTGGCGCTAACTCAGGGTCAACGCATCGGCCTGGCTGAAGGTATCCAGAACGCCCTGTATAAATGTGCCGTTTTTCTCAACATAGGGGCGCGCAGCCAGATAGAAGGAGCCTGTCTGCTTCAGATCGGTACCGTCTTTCAGTACCCGTACGCCGCCCTGCAACAGGGCTGCTGAGTCGTAGGGATCCCAGATAGCCCAGGCATCGACATTCCCCTGCTGGAAGGCCGCGCGGGCGTCGGCAGGGGTTAAGAAGGTGGGTTGAATATCGGTGAATTTCAGGCCGGCCTGCTGAAGCGGACGTAACAACAGGTTATGGGAACTCGATCTTTTTTGTAGCGCGATCTTATGGCCTTTTAGATCGGCCACGGTTTTTATCGGGCTGTTCCCGGCAACGAGGATCACTTCCGCCTTCGTCTTCGGCGGCTCAACGCCGATGTACAGCAGTTCGGCCCCGGCGGCCTGGGCGAAGATCGGCGGAATATCACCGGTGCTGCCCACATCGATACTGCCGATATTCAGCGCTTCCAGCATTTGCGGGCCTGCCGGAAACTCTACCAGGAGATGTGGGTTTGTGGATAACGCTTTTCCAGCAGCCTGTGGTTTTTGGCCAGCACCATACTGACGCTGCCTTTTTGATAGCCGATCCTCAGGCTCTCCGGCGCGGCCTCTGCCGCATGAGCATGGGCGGTAAGGCTATAAGCATTGCGCCGAACGTAAGCCAGTGAAGAGGACGCCTTAACAGATTAAACATGCACAACTCCTTGTCGCTGGGAAAAAGCAGGGACCGGAACGACGCGGCGCTGCAGCGCCTGCCAGAAGGTTTCAAGCGCCGTATCGAGGCGATTTTGCAGATCAGGGGTAAACAGCGGGTGATGCTGGTAGCCCGTTATCTGGCTGTCAACGGCGAACACGCCCTGCAGGATCTCTTCGGCCTTTAGCACGCCGAGCACCGGCTTAAGGGCATAGTCTGCTGCCAGCATATGGGCAACGGTTCCGCCACTGGCCAGCGGAAGCACGACTTTACCTGCCAGGGCTCGCTCGGGCAGCAGATCCAGCAGCGTTTTCAGTGCGCCGGAAAAAGACGCTTTATAGACCGGGGTGGCAACGATGACGCCGTCTGCATCCGTGAGCTGTTCGATAAGTGCCTGCAGGGCAGGGCTGTCAAACCGTGCGTAGAGGAGATCTTCCGGGGCAAAGTTTTGCAGATGCCAGTGGCATACTTCTACGCCGACAGCGGTGAGTTTTTCCCGTGAGTATTCCAGCAGTGCGCTGGAGCGGGAAGGGAATCTGGGACTCCCGGCCAGTGTAAGGACGCGCATACGGACTCCTTATAACCAATTTTTTTGCTTTTGGCTAACATTTATAACAACTGGTTTGAGTCTGACAGAGGCGATTTATTCCACTAAATGATTTATCTGCGTTTTAATTGCACAAAAATGCATAACTGGAGGCACGGAAAGAAAAGGTTTGCGGCGCAGTGCGCTTTTTTGCCGCAGGTCAATTCCCTTTCGCCGCAGGATCGAAGATAATTCGCCCCCGGTTTGTACACCGGGAATCCAGGAGAGTTCATGTACTATCCCTTCGTTCGTAAAGCCCTTTTTCAGCTCGATCCCGAGCGCGCTCATGAATTTACATTTCAGCAATTACGCCGCATAACCGGCACCCCGCTGGAGGCGCTGGTACGCCAGAAAGTGCCGTCAAAGCCGGTAACCTGTATGGGCCTGACGTTCAAAAACCCGCTGGGCCTCGCCGCCGGGCTGGACAAAAATGGCGAGTGCATTGATGCACTCGGTGCGATGGGATTTGGGTCGATCGAAATCGGCACCGTGACGCCGCGTACACAGCCGGGCAACGACAAGCCGCGCCTTTTCCGCCTGGTCGCTGCCGAAGGGTTGATCAACCGAATGGGGTTTAATAACCTCGGCGTGGATAACCTGGTTGAGAACGTTAAAAAATCCCATTTTGACGGTATTCTGGGCATTAATATCGGCAAGAATAAAGATACGCCGGTAGAGCAGGGTAAAGATGACTATCTGATTTGTATGGAAAAAGTCTACGCCTATGCCGGTTATATCGCGATTAATATCTCTTCACCGAACACCCCCGGACTGCGTTCATTACAATATGGCAAAGCGCTGGACGATCTTCTCTCCGCTATTAAAAATAAACAAAACGATCTTCATTCCCGGCATCATAAATATGTTCCAGTGGCGGTAAAGATCGCCCCGGATCTTTCTTCGGAAGAATTGATCCAGGTTGCCGATAGTTTAGTCCGGCATAATATTGATGGTGTAATTGCTACCAATACGACGCTGGAAAGATCGTTGGTTCAGGGTATGCCAAATTGTAACGAAGCGGGTGGTCTGAGCGGTCGACCGTTACAATTAAAAAGTACCGAGATTATTCGCCAGCTGGCGACAGAATTAAATGGCCGGATGCCGATTATCGGCGTTGGCGGCATTGACTCAGTGATTGCTGCCCGCGAGAAGATGGAAGCGGGTGCTTCGCTGGTGCAGATCTATTCCGGATTTATTTTCAAAGGCCCACCGCTGATTAAAGAAATCCTTACCGATATCTAATCTTTTGCTGCAATAACTAACAACCGGGGCTTTATTTTAAGCTCCGGTTGATTTATATTTCAGCATTGTTGCTAATTTAAACATTGTAGTCTTTTATTATAAGGACAATATGCGAAGTGGCAAAAGCTCAGGATGGCATCAATAGTTAGCTGAAGTGTGGGAGAGAATAATGCGAATTAAACCTGACGATAACTGGCGTTGGTATTTTGATGACGAGCATGACCGTATGATGCTCGATCTGGCCAATGGCATGTTATTCCGTTCGCGTTTTGCCCGCAAAATGCTGACGCCGGATGCCTTCTCTCCCGGAGGTTTCTGCGTTGATGATGCTGCGCTCTACTTCTCCTTTGATGAGAAGTGCCGTGAGCTGGATTTATCCCACGAGCAGCGGGCTGAGCTGGTGCTGAACGCGCTGGTGGCGATTCGCTTCCTCAAACCTCAGATGCCGAAAAGCTGGCACTTTGTTTCCCACCCGGATAACTGGTCGCCGCAGGCAGGAGACGCCGCCTGCGTATGGCTAAGCGATACCCGTGAAACGGTCAGCCTGTTGGTGGTTGAAGCGGGCGAAAACGCCGCGCTTTGTCTGCTGGCGCAGCCGGGTGTGGTTATCGCCGGGCGCACAATGCAGCTCGGCGACGCTATCAAGGTGATGAACGACCGCCTGAAACCCCTGCCGTGTCCGGCAAGCTTTAGTCTCGAACAAGCTGTCTGAACCGCCCTGACTTACAGGGCGGAGAGGCGCAGCGGTGTCTCTGGTATACAGCTGCAGCTCAGAATTGTCCCGTCATCAGCCCGCGCATTTTTTTTCAGCAGATTAACGTCACCTTCCAGCAAACGTACCCGACAGCAGCCGCAGATTCCGGCCCGACAGGAATAGGGCACGCGGATACCCTGTTGCTCCAGCTGTTCCAGTAAGATTTGTTGGTTGTTGCCACGGAACGTCTGGCCTTCCCATTCCAGCAAGACGGTCGCTTCCGGCGCTGTTTCCGGCTCCAGGGTTTCCTCGATCTGGCCCGCACCGTAGGGTTTTGCTGGACCGGTCGCCAGAATCTCGATTTCGTCACCCGCCCGCACCACGCCGCTGTTGCGGGCGATCAGGTTCTGCCCGAAATCAACGTCACCGTTGTCCAGCGCGGTACGAAACCTCTGCAGCGTCGCCAGAGGTTCACCCGCAGGGTGCTTCTGCCCGCGTTCCGGGCTGACAGTGGTAAAAACGCAGCGGCTGCAGGGTTTCACAACGTCAAAAATCACCTCGCCAATGCGGATGGTTTTCCAGCCGTCCTCTGCCCAGGCCGGTACGCCAGCGATCACCAGATTCGGGCGGAACTGCTCCATTTTGACGCTGGCGGGGCAGCGCTGCTGGAGATCGCGCAGAGAGGCTTCGTTGGTCAGCAGATAGGGGAAACCGTCGGCAAAGGAGAGCGGGACATCGTCATGGCGTTTCACCCGGCGAGTGGGTTGTGGCCCGACCCAGCGCAGCTGCACGTCGCGGGAGAAAAAAACTGACAGCCAGCGGTTAATCTCTTCAGGGGCAATCAGGGCGGTAAAGTGGTTGCCCCAGACTTCGGTGGGCGCGGCGGAGGCGGAGAATTCAGCGAAGCTTACCCGTGCGCTGCTGCCGTCAGGTGCGGTCAGATGCAGGCCGTCGTGGAGCGGCGACGCCGTAAAGCGCACCATCTGCGGATACTGACGGGCGGTAATAAAGGTGCCGTCGGGTTCGGTGACCATAAAGATGCGGTCAAAAGCCATGCCGCTGATATCCGCCAGCGCTTGGCTCAAACCGATGCTACGCATGGATTTCACCGGGTGTATAAAAAGCCGTGATAAGGTTGCCACTGCCAGCTTCCTGAAAATGAAAATAAGCCCTCAACTTTATGACATAGCCGCCAGATTGGCTATAATGCGCAACAATTTTCTACGAGTAATAAGTGACGATATGAATTCTCTGTTTGCCAGTACGGCCCGCGGGCTGGAAGAGCTGTTAAAAACTGAACTGGAAAACCTCGGCGCGCAATCGTGCCGCGTGGTTCAGGGCGGTGTCCATTTTGAAGGTGACACCCGGCTCATCTACCAGAGCCTGATGTGGAGTCGTCTGGCGTCGCGCATTATGCTGCCGCTGGGAGAGTGTGGTGTGTACAGCGACCTTGACCTGTACCTCGGAGTACAGTCGATTAAGTGGACGGAGATTTTTACCGAAAACGCCAGCTTTGCCGTGCATTTTAGCGGGCTGAACGACAGTATCCGTAACAGCCAGTACGGGGCGATGAAGGTAAAAGACGCCATTGTCGATGCCTTTACCCGTAAAAACCTCCCGCGCCCGAACGTCGATCGTGACAATCCGGATTTGCGTATTAACGTCTGGCTGAATAAAGACACGGCTCATATCTCGCTCGATCTGAGCGGAGAAGGTCTGCATCTGCGAGGCTACCGCGACGGTACAGGTCAGGCGCCGATTAAAGAAAACCTCGCGGCGGCGATTGTGATGCGTTCCGGCTGGCAGCCAGCTACGCCGCTGCTCGATCCGATGTGTGGTTCCGGTACGCTGCTGATTGAAGCGGCCATGTGGGCGACCGATCGCGCGCCGGGCCTGCACCGCGGTCATTGGGGCTTTGGCGGCTGGGCACAGCATGATGATGAAATCTGGAAAGAGGTGAAAGCCGACGCCCAGACCCGTGCCCGTCAGGGGCTGGCGGACTATGGCGCACGTTTTTACGGTTCCGATAATGATGCCCGCGTGATTGAACGCGCACAGCGTAACGCCCGCCGCGCCGGGATTGGCGAACTGATTATCTTTGAAGTGAAAGAGGCGTCGCAGCTCAGCAATCCGCTGCCGAAGGGCCCTTACGGCACGGTGATCAGCAACCCGCCATACGGTGAGCGTCTGGAAAGTGAACCCGCGCTGATTGCGCTGCACAGCCTGCTGGGCCGCACCCTGAAAAATCAGTTTGGCGGCTGGAACCTGTCGCTATTCAGCGCCTCGCCGGAACTGCTTAGCTGCCTGCAATTGCGTGCCGAACGCCAGTTCAAGGCGAAAAACGGCGCGCTGGACTGCGTGCAGAAAAACTACCATCTGACGGAAACCACCGGTGATGCATCGCCGCCAGCGATGGCAGAAGATTACGCCAACCGCCTGCGCAAAAATGTGAAAAAACTGGAGAAGTGGGCGCGCCAGGAAGGGATTGAGTGCTATCGCCTGTACGATGCCGACCTGCCAGATTATAACGTGGCGGTAGACCGCTATGCCGACTGGGTAGTGGTGCAGGAGTATGCGCCGCCGAAGACCGTTGATGCCACCAAAGCGCGTCAGCGCCTGTTCGATATTATTGCCGCCACCATCGCCGTGTTGGGCATTGCGCCAAATAAATTGGTGCTGAAAACCCGAGAACGCCAGAAAGGGACCAATCAGTATCAAAAGATGAATGAGAAGGGCGAGTTTATCCAGGTCAGCGAATATAACGCGCAGCTGTGGGTTAACTTGACGGACTATCTCGATACCGGCCTGTTCCTCGATCACCGAATTGCGCGTCGGATGCTCGGTCAGCTGAGCAAAGGCAAAGATTTCCTTAACCTGTTTGCCTACACCGGCAGCGCCAGCGTTCACGCCGGGCTTGGCGGCGCGCGCAGCACCACCACCGTGGATATGTCGCGCACCTATCTGGAGTGGGCCGAGCGTAACCTGCGCCTGAACGGGCTGACGGGCCGTGCGCATCGTCTGATGCAGGCTGACGTACTGGGCTGGCTGCGCGATAGCGATGAGCAGTTTGACCTGATCTTTATCGATCCGCCAACCTTCTCCAACTCCAAACGTATGGAAGAAGCCTTTGATGTTCAGCGCGACCACCTGCGCCTGATGCAGGATCTGAAACGTCTGCTGCGCAAAGGCGGCACCATTATGTTCTCAAATAACAAGCGCGGTTTCCGCATGGACCTGGAGGGACTGGCTGCGCTGGGCCTGCAGGCCAAAGAGATTACACAGAAAACGCAGTCGCAGGACTTCGCCCGTAATCGTCAGATCCATAACTGCTGGCTGATCGCCGAAGCCTGAAAGGAAAAGTAAATGTCATTAATCAGTATGCACGGCGCCTGGCTGTCGTTCAGCGACGCGCCGCTTCTTGATAACACCGAACTGCACATCGAAGATAACGAGCGCGTTTGTCTGGTTGGCCGTAACGGCGCCGGTAAATCGACGCTGATGAAAATCCTTAACCGCGAACAGGGTCTCGACGACGGACGTATCGTCTATGAACAGGATCTGGTTATCGCCCGTCTGCAACAGGATCCGCCGCGTAATGTTGCGGGCAGCGTCTACGACTTTGTTGCCGGTGGTATTGAAGAGCAGGCGGAATACCTGAAGCGCTATCACGAGATCTCTCATCTGGTGATGACCGATCCGAGCGATAAAAATCTTAATGAGATGGCGCGGGTGCAGGAGCTGCTCGATCACCACAATTTGTGGCAGATCGAAACCCGTATCAATGACGTTCTTTCTCAGCTGGAGCTGGATGCGGATATGCCGCTGGCCTCCCTTTCCGGCGGCTGGCTGCGTAAAGCCGCGCTTGGGCGGGCGCTGGTCAGTGGCCCGCGCGTGCTGCTGCTGGACGAACCGACTAACCACCTCGATATCGAGACTATCGACTGGCTGGAAGGCTTCCTGAAGTCGTTTAGCGGCACCATCATCTTTATTTCGCACGACCGTTCGTTTATTCGCAATATGTCGACGCGGATTGTCGATCTCGATCGCGGCAAGCTGGTCTCTTACCCGGGCAACTACGATCAGTATCTGCTTGAAAAAGAGGAAGCGCTGCGGGTGGAAGAGCTGCAGAACGCCGAGTTTGATCGCAAGCTGGCGCAGGAAGAGGTCTGGATCCGCCAGGGCATTAAAGCGCGTCGTACCCGTAACGAAGGCCGCGTGCGCGCCCTGAAAGCGATGCGCAACGAGCGTAGCCAGCGCCGGGAAGTGATGGGCAGTGCGAAGATGCAGGTCGAAGAGGCCAGCCGCTCGGGAAAAATCGTCTTTGAAATGGAAGACGTGGACTACAGACTCGGCGATAAGAAGTTGGTGCAGGGAATGAGCACTCAGGTTCAGCGTGGGGATAAAATTGCCCTGATCGGCCCTAACGGCTGCGGTAAAACGACGCTGCTCAAGCTGATGTTAGGGCAGCTGGAGGCGGATAGCGGTCGCGTGCATGTCGGGACCAAGCTGGAAGTCGCCTACTTTGACCAGCACCGTGCGGAGCTGGATCCGGACAGAACGGTGATGGACAACCTGTCCGAAGGCAAGCAGGAAGTATTGGTGAACGGTAAACCTCGTCATGTGCTGGGTTATCTGCAGGATTTCCTGTTCCACCCTAAACGCGCGATGACGCCGGTTCGCGCCCTTTCCGGCGGTGAACGTAACCGTCTGCTGCTGGCACGTCTGTTCCTCAAACCCAGCAATCTGCTGATCCTCGATGAACCGACCAACGATCTCGACGTTGAGACCCTGGAGCTGCTGGAAGAATTGATCGACAGCTATCAGGGTACCGTGCTGCTGGTGAGCCACGATCGACAGTTTGTCGATAATACCGTGACCGAATGCTGGATCTTCGAAGGGGAAGGGCGTATTGGTCAGTACGTTGGCGGCTATCATGATTCTCGTGGTCAGCAGGCCCAGTCTCTGGCGCAAAAACAGTCGGTTAGCCGTAAGTCTGCGGAAGAACCGGTGGCGAAGGCAGAAACTGTTAAACGCGGTGGTAGCAAACTAAGCTATAACCTGCAGCGTGAATTAGAGCAGCTTCCTCAGCAACTTGAAGATCTGGAGGCCAGCCTCAACGATCTGCAGGCTCAGGTTGCAGACGGCGCGTTCTTTAGCCAGTCCCACGACCATACCCAGAAGGTGCTGGCCGATCTGGCGGCCGCAGAAGAGGCGCTTGAGCAGGCGTTTGCACGCTGGGAGTACCTTGAGGCGCTTAAAAACGGCGCATGATCACAGGAGCACATATGTGCGAACATCATCATGCCGCCGCGCATATACTCTGCCCGCAATGTGATTTGCTGGTGGCTCTGCCGCCTCTCGCGCATGGCCACAAGGCAAACTGCCCGCGTTGCGGTACGACGCTTACCGTAGAGTGGGATGCACCAAGACAGCGTCCCACTGCCTGGGCGATGGCGGCCCTCTTTATGCTGCTTCTGGCGAACCTGTTTCCCTTTGTCAACATGAAGGTTGCAGGCGTCAGCAGCGAAGTCTCGCTGCTGGAAATCCCGGGGGTGATGTTTAGCGAAGATTACGCCAGCCTCGGTCTGTTTTTTATCCTGTTTGTGCAACTGGTGCCCGCCTTTTGTCTGGTCACCATTCTGCTGCTGGTAAATCAGGTCTCCATGCCTTCCCGGCTGAAGACCTGGCTTGCGAAGATCCTCTTTACATTGCAAAGCTGGGGCATGGCGGAGATTTTCCTTGCCGGCGTGCTGGTCAGTTTCGTCAAGCTGATGGCCTATGGTGATATCGGGATTGGCAGCAGTTTTGTGCCCTGGTGTCTTTTTTGTCTGTTGCAGTTACGGACGTATCAGTGCGTTGACCGGCGCTGGCTATGGGACGATATTGCCCCGATGCCGAAGATTGAACAGCCGTTGCATGTGGGTGAGCCGGGGATCCGTCAGGGATTACGCTCCTGTCACTGCTGTACGGCGATCCTGCCTGCCGACAAGCTTGTCTGCCCTCGTTGTGAAACAAAAGGATTCGTGCGACGCAGGCACAGCCTGCAGTGGACAATGGCGCTGCTGCTGACGTCGATCCTGCTCTACTTCCCGGCCAATCTGCTACCGATCATGATTACCGATCTGCTGGGTTCCAGAATGCCGTCTACGATCCTCGCGGGGGTGGTTTTACTGTGGAGCGAAGGGTCTTATCCGGTGGCAATGGTCATTTTTATCGCCAGTATTATGGTGCCGACGCTCAAGATGATCGCAATTGCCTGGTTATGCTGGGATGCTAACCAGAAGGGCTCTCGCGACAGCGAGCGGATGCATCTGATCTATGAAGTTGTCGAGTTTGTTGGCCGCTGGTCGATGATCGACGTTTTTGTTATCGCCGTGCTCTCTGCGCTGGTGCGTATTGGCGGGCTAATGAATATCTATCCCGCCATGGGGGCATTAATGTTTGCTCTGGTGGTGATTGCGACCATGTTTTCGGCAATGACCTTTGACCCACGGCTATCCTGGGACAGGCATCCGGACTCAAATCATGAGGAGTCGTAGCAGTATGGAAACCAAAGCGGGAGAAGCGCAGGTGCAAAGAGTTAAAAACTGGTCACCGGTGTGGATCTTTCCCCTTGTCACGGCGCTGATTGGTGCCTGGATCCTCTTTTACCACTATAGCCATCAGGGGCCAGTGGTAACACTTATCACCAATAACGCAGAAGGCATTGAGGGTGGCAAAACCACCATCAAAAGCCGCAGCGTTGACGTGGGCGTTGTTGAGAGTGCAACCCTGACGGACGATCTGACCCACGTTGAGATCAAAGCGCGGCTTAACTCCGGTATGGAAAAACTGCTGCACAGCGATTCCGTATTCTGGGTGGTGAAACCCCAGGTTGGCCGTGAAGGAATCAGCGGTCTCGGCACGTTGCTATCCGGTGCCTATATTGAACTTCAGCCGGGAAGCAAAGGCGGGGAGCCGCCGCACTACCCGCTGCTCGACGCGCCGCCGCTGGCACCGCCTGATGCAAAAGGGATCCGCGTGGTGCTGGACAGCAGCCGCGCCGGTCAGCTCTCACCCGGCGACCCGGTGTTGTTCCGCGGCTATCGTGTCGGATCCGTTGAGGCCAGCACCTTTAACCCCCAGGAGCGCACCATCAGCTACCAGCTATTTATTAACGCGCCCAACGATCGCCTGGTGACCAGTAATGTACGTTTCTGGAAAGACAGCGGGATAGCGGTGGATCTGACCTCTGCCGGTATGCGCGTTGAAATGGGGTCTCTCACCACGCTGTTTGGCGGCGGCGTTAGCTTTGACGTGCCGGAAGGGTTTGAGCTGGGACAGCCCGTTGCCGAGCGTGCGGCATTTAAACTTTATGATGACCAGCGCAGTATCCAGGAATCGCTCTACACGGAGCATATCGATTATCTGATGTTCTTTAAGGATTCGATTCGCGGCCTGCAGCCAGGGGCGCCGGTGGAGTTTCGTGGCATTCGTTTGGGTACGGTGGCGAAAGTGCCCTACTTCGTTCCTGGAATGCGTCAGGCTCTGAATGATGACTATCGCATTCCGGTTCTGGTACGTATCGAGCCGGAGCGGCTGGAAATGCAGATGGGTGAAGATGCGGGCATTGCTTCTCATCTGCCTGAGCTGCTGCAGAAAGGCCTGCGTGCGTCGCTGAAGACCGGCAATCTGGTCACTGGCGCGCTCTATGTCGATCTCGATTTTTATCCGAAGGCGGAACCGATTAGCGGACTGCGCGAGTTTGCTGGTCATCAGGTGATCCCGACGATGAGCGGCGGACTGGCGCAAATCCAGCAGCGACTGATGGATACCCTGGATAAGATCAATAATCTGCCGCTTAACCCTATGCTGGAGCAGGCAACAGGCACGCTGGCCGAAAGCCAGCGCACGATGCGCCATCTGCAGACCACGCTGGACAATCTCAACAAGATCACTGCCAGCCAGTCGATGCAGCAGTTGCCTGACGATATGCAGAAGACGCTGCGTGAGCTCAATCGCAGTATGCATGGATTCCAGCCGGGCTCAGCAGTCTACAACAAGATGGTGGCGGATATGCAGCGCCTCGACCAGGTTCTCCGAGAGCTACAGCCGGTGCTGAAGACGCTGAACGAGAAGAGCAACGCGCTGGTGTTCGAAGCGAAGAGTAAAAAGGATCCTGAGCCGAAGAGGGCAAAAGAATGAAAAAGTGGCTAGTGATAGTGATGGCAGTGTGGTTGACGGCATGCAGCAGCGGCGGAGAAAGTAAAAGCTATTATCAGCTGCCTCTTGCACAGAGCAGTGCCCAGAGCGCGGTCAGCCAGGGTAGCCATCAGCTGTGGATCGATCAGGTTGCCGTGGCGGATTATCTGGCAGGTAGTAGCGTGGTATACCAGACCAGTGAGGTGCAGTATGAGATTGCCAGTAATAATCTGTGGGCCAGCCCGCTCGATCAACAGTTAAAAAATAGCCTGGTGGCGAATCTGAGCAGCCAGCTTCCAGGATGGGTTGTGGCATCACAGCCCCTCGGAAGTGCACAGGACCAGCTAAGCATAACCGTAACGGGCTTTCATGGCCGCTACGACGGTCGGGCGATTGTCAGCGGCGAATGGCTGTTGAATCGTCAGGGACGGCTTATTAAGCAGCCTTTCCATATCGAGCTTAAGCAGGAGCAGGATGGCTATGATGCACTGGTGAAAGTGCTGGCCCAGGCCTGGCAAAAAGAGGCGGTTAATATCGCAACGGAGCTAAAACGGCTGTCTTAATTACAATTTTTTATAACTTTTACCGTATCTGACATAGCGTCAGATACGGTTTTTTTTTGCGTTTTTGATCAGCTTGTTATCAACCACGCTTCACATTTTTTTCACAAATGAGCCTCTGCATACCTCACAAATATGACATCGGTATGAATTTTGCGCATTGACGATGTGAACAATTCGGGGTATTCGTTACTCGTGGCTGCATATTTTGTAGCCATTGTTATCTTTTCCACCAGATCAAAAAATGAGGGAAACGAGGCATGAAGAGACAAAAACGCGATCGCCTGGAAAGGGCACATCAACGAGGTTATCAGGCCGGGATTACCGGACGCTCGAAAGAAATTTGCCCTTATCAGAGCTTGAATCAACGGTCTTATTGGCTGGGAGGCTGGCGAGAAGCCATGGAGGACAAAGTTGCAACTGCCTGAGACGCTGTCTCTTTAGAACAAGAAACCTCCGCTATGCGGAGGTTTCGCCTGAAAGGGTTTAGAACGCAGAAGTATCCTGGAACAGACCCACTTTCAAATCGGTTGCGGTGTAGATAACACGGCCGTCAACCAGCACTTCACCATCGGCCATACCCATCACCAGACGACGGTTAATCACGCGCTTAAAGTGAATACGATAGGTCACTTTTTTCGCTTCTGGCAGGATCTGACCGGTGAATTTAACTTCACCTACGCCCAGCGCACGGCCTTTGCCTTCGCCGCCCAGCCAACCCAGGTAGAAACCAACGAGCTGCCACATAGCGTCAAGGCCCAGACAGCCTGGCATTACCGGATCGCCGATAAAGTGGCAACCGAAGAACCACAGGTCCGGGTTGATATCCAGCTCGGCTTCAACATAACCCTTGTCGAAGTTTCCGCCTGTTTCCGTCATTTTGACGACACGGTCCATCATCAACATGCTTGGAGCCGGTAACTGTGGGCCTTTTGCGCCAAACAGTTCGCCACGGCCGGAGGCAAGAAGATCTTCTTTCGTATAGGATTCGCGTTTATCTACCATGTTTTCAGTAAGCCTTATTCTCGTGAAGGACGCAGGATAGCTAACACGTGTACGCTGAACAAGTCCGATCAGTTAGGGTTAAACCAGTTTAACCAACGAAGCGGCCAGGGATAGCGATGTCGTGCATCCTGCTGCGTCGCCTGAGCGATGCGTTCCTGAATCGTTTGTAGCAGCGATGTCTGACCCCCGCCGTCCCACGGTAAACGGGTCAACAGCGGCAGCGCATCGGTGACGTCATCAATGCTCCAGATAAAGAACTGCTCGTTTTCCACAGCATCCAGCAGTGGCTGCGCCAGCGTCAAGTGGCGCGCGTTGGCAGAAGGAATAATCACGCCCTGCTTGCCAGTGAGCCCACGCTGCTGGCAAATGGTAAAGAACCCTTCGATCTTTTCATTCAGCCCGCCAACCGGTTGAGCACGACCAAACTGATCGACCGATCCGGTAATGGCAATCTGCTGGTCAACGGGGACGCCGGAAAGGGCGCTGATCAACGCACAGAGTTCTGCCATTGAGGCGCTATCGCCGTCAACTTCACTATAGGATTGTTCAAAGGTCAGCGAGGCGGAGAAGGGCAGCTGCTGGTCAAGTTCAAGCTCGGCCATCAGGAACGCCTGCATGATCATCATCCCCTTGGCGTGAATATTGCCGCCAAGCTCTGCTTTGCGCTCGATATCGGTAAACTCGCCATCACCTGTGTGTACGACGCAGCTTATACGTGACGGTTCTCCGAAGGCTCTTGGATGGCCCGGAAACTCCACCACCGAGAGGGCGTTAATCTGACCGATCTTCTCGCCCTCGGTTTCAACAAGGATCTGCTCAAACAGGATCTCGTCCTGCATACGCTCGGCAAGATAACCTTCCCGCCATTCACGCTGTTCCAGCATGGTCTGTAGCTGCGCGCCTGTGAACGGGCCATCCTTTTCGATGAAGGGCGCGACTTCGCGCAGCTGGCGGGCTATCCAGCGCGGACACAGAGGCAGAGTGAGCTGATCCATGGTGTAGCGGGTTGCCTCACGGATCAGAACTGGCCAGGCGTCAGATGCGGGGCCAGCGAGCTGCATACGCTGTGCCTGCGCCCATATCCACTGACACCACTGGGCCATATCATCGGCATCGGCGATCTGCAGCGTATCTTCAAACTCGCTATAGATGGACTGTGCTGCCAGCTCCGGCTCCATTTCCTGAAAATTAGCCAGTGCTTCACGCTCGCCTACCAGAATCACTTTTAGCTGCAGCGGCATTGCGGGAATCGTGATCGGTAGCGGGCGCGATTCGTCCATACTTAACCAGTCAAAGCGCTGCTGGCTGACGATGGTTTTTAACCGTAGCCACAGCAAAGGCTGTGCCAGCAGAGCACGCAGGCTGAGTACCAGTACGCCACCGTTGGCCTGATGCACCAGCCCAGGCTGCAGTGTGATGCTACCGTTAAACTGGCGCACACAACCAAGAAGCTGTTCAGATTCCAGCCAGTCAGCACAGCGTGTTTCACCCGTACTGGCGAAGTTATCGCGGGTAGACTGTGCCGGGCTGTGGGTGACGGAGGCACCATCGATGTGGTAATTGACCCCGAAAATACGCTCTCCAGGCTGCTGCAACTCGCTGGCTCGTTCTGCAATGAGCTGCAGATACTCAATCTCTTCCGGTGCTTTTACCAGCATAAAAGGGGAGGCTGCGAGCGGAAGCAGCAATTGTTCAAGACCGTAATGCAGACGGGCCTGGACGTCACTGAACAGGGGATCGGTCGTTTTCGCTAATTCGGGCTGTGCAAACAGTTCCTGATAGCTCTCGGTGTCAGGAACGAGGTCACGCCATGCTAGTTTATTTGTGGTCAAATTTGATGTTTTTTAGTCAGATGTAAAGGGCGAGATTATACCGTAAGCGGCAAGCCAGCACACGGATATTAGTCACTGTGGAGAGCCTGTTCTTGTGCAACAGACTACGATTTCTTTTCAGCAAGGTGTGAAAAAGCTGATATTCTGAACGTAGTTACACGGTCACACTGAGATCGCAATGAAATATCAACAACTGGAAAACCTTGAAAGCGGCTGGAAATGGAAGTACCTGGTGAAAAAACACCGCGAAGGGGAGTTGATCACCCGGTATATCGAGAACAGCGCGGCCAAAGATGCCGTCGATTTACTGTTGACGCTTGAAAATCAACCCGTGCTGGTCAGTAGCTGGATTGAGCAGCATCTGAACCCATCGCTGGTCAACCGGATGAAGCAAACCATCCGCGCGAGGCGCAAGCGGCATTTTAATGCCGAGTATCAGCACACCCGTAAAAAATCCATCGATCTTGAATTCGTTGTCTGGCAGCGACTGGCAGGGCTGGCGCAACGTCGCGGTAAGACGTTGTCGGAAACCATTGTTCAGCTGATCGAAGATGCCGAACATAAAGAGAAATATGCCAGTCAGATGTCGACTCTGAAAGAAGATCTGCAGGCAATGCTGGGCAAGAAATAGACGTTCTCTGTGGTTATTAGCAGGTATAAAAATCTATGGTCACCCCCGTTTTTGAAACACAGATTTTAATTAGATGGCCCTGCGTAAATCTATTCGGCGTCTGGTGAGCACTGATGCCCGCGCCACGATGAGTTCCGCGCCTGCCGAACCTTAAAAGGCCGTCGGCTTCATAGAGTCATTTTTTATGTCAGGTTCATCAGCAGGCCGATATGCTGTTCATGTCATCAATTATCTGTCGTCGCAAAACCAGAAAGTAACGTGTTAACCCATGAGCCAGCGAATTTTTTCGTTGGCTCTTTTATTTGCTGAACGCCGCCTGATGGGCCGTCACCGCCCGGGCGATCTGTGCCAGTTTGTTTGCCAGGGTGCACGCCACCACGTTCGAGTGATAGCCGGCAAGCTGCTTTGTAACCCACTCTGCCAGACGCCCCGGGTTGTGCTCCAGCCGATGCATAAACACCCGGGGGCACTGCACCAGCAGCCGTTGCAGATTCTTGTCACCCCGTTTGCTGATGCACATCAGTGTCGTCTTCCCGCCCGTGCTGTACTGGCGGGTAACCAGCCCGGTGAAGCCGCAAAGTCCCGGCTGCTGGCATAGTTTTTACCATCCCCCAGCCGCGTGGCTAACAGACTCGCCGTTACCGGCCCGACGCCGGGAATGATCAGCAGGCGCTGTGCCGAGTCATCCTCCGCAAGGTGGGTTTTCAGTTCCTTATCGATTTCATCAATCTCCCCGCTGAGGTAGATATACTGACCGTGGAGTCTGCTCAGAACCCTTGCCAGATAAGGCGGGAAGTTATTTCCTCCAGCACAGCGGCCAGACGCCGTATCTCGGCAATACCGCGCGGCAGACTGACACCGAACTCCGGTAAAAAAGCGTGTATCTGGTTGGTGGTTTTAACGCGTTACCGTATCAGAGAGTCACGGACCCGATGCAGGGCCGCCATCGCCTGCTGGTCTTCCGTGCGGGGTTGTACAAAGCGCATTGAGAGCCGAGCAGCAGCCTCGCAGATGGCTTCTGCATCGACAAAATCGTTTTTGTTACTCTTAACAAAAAGACGGACGAACTGCGGAGAAATCAGTTTTGCCTGATGGTCTGAATCCGTTATGCGTCGGGCCATAAAGCGTGCCCCGCCGCAGGACTCCATTACCACGGTCGCCGGCTTACAGGAGCTGAGGAAATGAATAAGCTGAGTGCGGGAAAACTTTTTTACGTAACAGTGGATTACCTTATTCGTCCTGACTATGTACGTGAAAGGAATGTTTACCGGGATCGATACCAATAAGCGTAACGTTTTGCATGATGGTTACCTCTAAATAAAACACCCTGCCAGCGTACCGCTCACAGGGTGGGGGTGACCATCTCATTAACCCCGTATAACGGGGTTTTATACTGGACGCAGAACTTAAGCCTGAGGCTGAGTTACAACGTCTTTGCTACCACGAACTTCGATCTCAACACGACGATCCGGAGCCAGGCAGTCGATCAGCGCAGCGCGAGGCTTAACGTTGTCACAGGTGCTGCCGGTAACCGGGTTGGATTTACCCATACCACGTGCAGAAACTTTGTCAGCCGGGATACCTTTAGAAACCAGGTAATCAACTACGGACTGAGCACGTTTCTCAGACAGAGTCTGGTTGTAGGCATCAGAACCGATACGGTCAGTGAAGCCCAGAACAACTACAGAACCGTCTTTCGGGTCCAGGTTAGCCAGCTGGGTGTACAACTGATCCAGTGCCTGCTGACCTTCCGGTTTCAGCGTTGCTTTGTTGAAGTTGAACAGAACGTCAGACTTCAGAGTGAAGTGCTTGGTCTGTACTTCCGGAGCCGGAGCCGGAGCCGGTGCAACTACCGGTGCAGCTTCTTCCTGCTGACCGAAACGGTAGGAAACGCCCAGGCTCAGCAGACCGTTGTCTGGACGAACGCCGACAGTAGCTGCATCGCCGATGTTGTTAACCCACTGGTATTCCAGACGGGTAGCGATGTCACGGGTTACAGCCCACTCAACGCCACCAGCGAATACTGGAGAAATACCGGTGTCGTGTTCTTTAACGGAACCTTCAGTATTTTGTGCTTTAGTGTCAGCACGCCATACCATACCACCCAGACGAGTGTACACGTCCAGATCGTCAGCTACCGGGTAGCTGAGTTTAGTGGTCAGCTGAACGCCCTGTGCTTTGAAGGCGCCGTTGCCATTTTCCAGGCTGCCTTTGTATGCCATACGGCCTAACCAGTCGTAGCCCAGCTCGAAGCCAACGTACGGGTTAACCTGATAGCCGCCAAACGCGCCAGCGCCCAGCTGATCTTTACGGGTCGGACCGTCGTTCTGGCCAAGAACTGAACCAGTATCGTGGTACTGAGACCAGCCCAGTTTAGCACCTGCGTACCAGGTGTTATCCTTCGGAGCGGCCTGCGCTACAGTAGCGAAGCCTGCCAGTGCCACTGCAATCGCGATAGCTGTCTTTTTCATTTTTGCGCCTCGTTATCATCCAAAAAACGCCATGAAGATTATCTTAAAATTCACGGTTAAATCCTTCACCGGGGGAGTGACTTAATTGGTACTCTGCCGATTTATGCGGCTTAAGCCGAGTACCCCTGGCGATGTAAAGTCTACAACGTCGTTGGAAACTTACAAGTGTGAACTCTGTCAGGCATATGAAAAAAAAAGAGTTGTGCGCACAATATTTAACATTTATGTTTGGTCTTGGATTATGCCGTGAAAGCGGGAAACCGCATCACACAAGCGTTGCCACAGGATTTACGTGATGCATTAATCTGTTACAGGAAGCACAAAATATTTCCCAGGAATAATCTTATTTTCACTTAATGATACAAATTTGAGTGAATTTTTAGTCCGCTGAGCTGTCCTGTGGTTGATGATTGAGCACCTACCGGGCGCATAATAAAGCCCATCGCATTTCCTTCTTCAGCGGCCTGTACTAGTCGAGAATGCTCTTCTTCCGAAAGCTCTTCGGAGAGCCAGCCGATGACAACGCTGTAATTGCCGGTACGAAGTGCGCGGATCATCGATTCAGGCGTATTGCATGGCGACATCTGGCTTATTTGCATCACCTTGGACAAAGGCAGCCCGGCTGATTGCACCCACTGGCGGCTAAGCTTTTGCTGGGGCGTCAGCCACAGTTGCCAGCGAGATTGTTGTCCGAGCTGTTGTAATAAGGGTAACAACAGCAGTTGCGTCAACATAGGCTGGTCTTCACGATAGACAACTTCGCTAATCAGCCCGGTCGAGGCGTGCTGTTGATGAGCATGCGGTAGATGCGCTGCATGGCTAGCGGAAGTAGAGCGATTTGCGTAGTCTGAAATGTACATAATCAATCCAGCCCTGTTGGTTGCTGTATGGATGTACAGTATTCCTGTGCAGAGCAAAGATCAACCTCATTTTCGGAAACTGACTCGCAAATTTCGTTAGTCGTCCCGCCAATTCTTAAATTCATCTTGCCGTCTGTATGGAAGTTCCTTAAGGTGCGACTTAAAGGAACTGTTAATCGTATTTGTCTTTATATACATGATTTAAAGGGATAATCATCATGAATATATCGAGCAAAAAGTTGTGTGCATCTCAGCAATTTCTCTCTCCTCTTGGCAAGATTCGCTGTCGGGCATTATTTGGAGGCTACAGCCTTTCCGTTGACGATACCGTTTTTGCCATGGTGGCAGAGGGCGAATTGTATCTGCGCGCTGCGGAAGAAAGCGCGCAGTACTGCACTGCACATAAACCTTATCCTCTGAAGCTTAATAAGAGGGGCCGTGAGGTTTTGCTTAACTATTACCGGGTCGATGATGCGCTGTGGGAAGACCATGACATGCTGCTGCGTTTATCGGGCTACTCCCTGCAGGCCGCGCAGCGTGCAAAAGCGTTGCAGAGTCACCAGCGCAGGCTAAAAAACCTGCCCAATCTTAATTATTCGCTTGAGCAACTGCTTTTCGAAGCCGGGGTTACCTGTGAGGAGATGCTCAATATGCTCGGTGCTGAGCGCTGTTGGTTAAAGATGCGAGAACGGCGCAAGGCGCTCAGCATAAACGTGTTGTTCGCGCTGGAAGGGGCGATTGTCGGTGTTCATGCTGCGGCACTGCCAGTCTCAAGAAGACAGGAGCTGACAGACTGGTTTAACGGTCTGCCAGCGGTGCTTTCTGCGGAACAGTGACCTGCCGCTGGAGTCGACAGAGTTCGGGTAGCAGCGCGACCAGCAGCCCGATCTGCTGAACGACCAGCGGTTCCTTACTGTCAGGGCGTGGTTCTAGCTGCTCAATACGATTGATAAGTCCATCCAGCGCCTGCTGTACCCGCAGCCCATCAGTTAGTGAGTGATGCAGGGCATCGTCTACGTAGCAGACCGCATCATCCAGCAGCATAAGAATAGCCGGCGCGGTGATTTTTTCCCGATGCGCACCCAGTGCGGAAATATAGCTGGTAAAGGTGTGGTTCAGACACAGCAGGCGGAAGGCAATTTCACGCACCTCTGCAGTGGCATCGGGTTCTGACGACATATTCGAGACGACAGAGGCCAGCTCCGCATCGCGGTTATGCGCGTCACGTCGTGCAATGCGGTAGGCCAGACGGTTATCACGGCCCTGATGGTATTGCTCCAGAATAGCATCGAGATAGCGGCAGTTAGCGTCAACGGCGCGTTCAAGCACGCGAGGCAGGTTTCTGAAACGCCAGTCGGGCCAGATAAAACTGACGGCCGCCCAGGCAATAGCACAGCCAATCAGCGTATCGATGACGCGTGGCAACGCAACCTCAAATCCCTCTCCCAGCAGGTTAAAACAGAGCAAGACCAGCAGGGTAATAAACATCGTCGCATGGGCATACTGGATGTTACGGAAGGCGAAAAACAGCACACCCGTTACAACGATTAGTATCAGTTGCCCCTCAAGTGAAGGCACAAACAGCAGAATCGGCAGGCCAATGGCGACCCCAGCTATGGTGCCGATAATACGCAGCGCAAGACGATGGCGCGTCGCATTGTAGTTTGGCTGACAGACAAACAGGCTGGTAAGCAGGATCCAGTAGCCATGGTCCATCCCGGTTAGTTGAATTAACCCATAGCCCGCGCAGAGTACAACCGACATCCGCACCGCATGGCGAAAGAGCGCTGACTCCGGTGAAAAATTGTGGTTCAGACGCTGGCGGATATCGCTCAGTCCATGCAGGCTATCGTCTGCCAGCTGGTTCTCTGTGTCATTTTCAGGTGCGGCAAACACCTGTTCTGATTCGATTGTTGCCAGTTGGGCGTCAATGGCACGCAGGTTGCTCAGCAAAAATCCCAACGCCTTCATTTGCTCTCCTGACGCCCCGTCAAGGCTAACGCGTGTAAGGGCTGCGTCCAGATGGATGAAGGCGCGTTCAAAGCGCTGGTCGTGCTGATAGGGTGTGCGCAGCAAAATGGAGCGGGATAGCTGCTGGCAGGCCTGGGACTGCATATTCAGCAGACGCTGGAAGCGAAACATCACATCGCTGTAGCGAAAGCGATCGCGCAATACCTGATACTGAATATGCGATGAGCTGGCACGCTCGTGAATATCCTGCGCCACAAAATAGTAGTGGAGCGTGCGGCGCGTACTGCGCTGGCCGCGGTCTCCGCGCAGACGCGTTAGCAGTGAAGCTTTGGTTTGATTGAGCGTGCTAACCAGCTGTCCGTTAGCAAGCGCCAGTTCGTACATTGGTGCCTGACGTTCATCTTCAATATCCGGATCGAAGAGTCGTGATTTGAGATCGAGATAGTGAGCCAGCTGTTCATAGCTACGCGCCAGGTTGTCCTGAAGCGGGCGAATCGGAAACAGCAGATGCCCGGTCAACGTCAGCAGGTTATACCATACTGCACCTGCCAGCAGCAGCATCGGCTGCTGATACCAGCCGTCGTACAGTGATTCGCCCAGCATGGTGTAGATAGCGATAAGCAGCGCACCAAAAGCAATGGTGGCGTAGCGCTGCCCCAGCCCACCCAATAAGATAAAACCGCTGGTGGAGATCAACAGACCGATAGCAAAGAGCCACGGCCAGGGAAAGAGCAGCTCAACCGAGGCCGACGCGATAAAGAAACTGACCAGGGTAATGATCAGATTGCGCAGGCGACCGGCTAATCTGTCGTCGAGGTCGGTGAGGGCGGCAGCCACAACACCCAGCGTGAGCGGGATTGTCAGCGTAACGTCACCCAGCCACCACGGCAGCGCTACCGTTCCACAAAGTGCGATAAAAATCCGCGCGTTATATAACCAGCTGCTGTTCCAGGTATAGCGGCGAATTAATGGGCTCAGCATAATAACATCAGGCCCGGATTACGGATAACGGCGACGGGCATTGGCTTCTCGCGCTGCGCGTGCGGTTTCAACAGAGACAACCCGGCGCCCGACAGGCCAGACAGCGATGGCGGCAATCTTAAAGTTGGCAATACCGACTGGGATCCCGATGATGGTGATACACTGGGCAATACCAGCCACAATATGCATTACGCACAGCCACCAGCCAAAGAAGACAAACCAGAGAATATTCAGCAGGGTGCCGCCAGTATTCAGCAGCGCATTTTTTCCTGTGGGTTCCAGTTCATCGACATGCACCGCCTCATTTCCATAGGGGAAAAGCGACAGCCGGGTGATCTCCCAGCAGGAGCGGGTTAGCGGCAGGGTGATAATCAGCACGATACTGACTAACGTCGCCAGTAGCCATGCCAGCGTGGTTGCGAATCCACCCAGGACAAAGTTCAAAATATTCAGAACGGTACGCATAGACCCTCCGTGTTGCCGTCAGAAAATAACACCCGATGATTGTAACGCTTTTTTGCGCTGGAGCACCTGATATCTGGCGGTTACACTGTTCGATAATTCAATAAGAGTGGATATGGCGACGCATGGAACTAAAAGCAACATCTCTGGGTAAACGGATGGCACAACACCCCTATGACAGAGTCGTTCTGCTGAATGCCGGGGTGAAGGTTTCCGGAGAACGTCATGAATATCTCATTCCATTCAATCAGCTCCTCTCCATCCAGTGCAAACGCGGGCTGGTCTGGGGAGAACTGGAGTTTGTTCTGGCGGACGATAAGGTCGTGCGTCTGCACGGAACTGAATGGGGCGAAACGCAGCGTTTTCATCACCACTTACAGGCTCTCTGGCAGCGCTGGAGCGTTGAAATGAGCGAGGTCGCGGCGGGTGTACTCAACCAGCAACTGATCGCGATGAGCCAGAGCCGTGATGAGCAAAAGTGGCTGACGCGACAGCAGGCACAAGAGATGCAGCAGCAAATCCGTCGCACTTTTTCCGCTATCCCTTTACCTGAATCCCGGCTGGAAGAGTTTGAAAACTGTCGTGAAGCCTGGCGGCAACTTAAGGCCTGGCTAACAGACAGTGAGGCCAGCCGCCTCGAGCATAACCAGGCGTATACCGAGGCTATGCTACAGTCCCACGCAGATTTCTTTGCGAATATTGAATCCTCTCCGCTGAACCTGGCCCAGGCCCGGGCGGTGGTTAACGGTGAGCAGTCGCTGCTGGTCCTCGCCGGTGCCGGTAGCGGTAAGACATCGGTACTGGTAGCCCGCGCTGGCTGGTTGCTGGCGCGCGGCGAAGTCTCGGCGGAACAAATTCTGCTGCTGGCGTTTGGCCGTAAAGCGGCTCAGGAAATGGATGAGCGTATTCAGGAGCGCCTGCATACGGATGCGATCAATGCCCGCACCTTCCATGCGCTGGCACTGCATATTATTCAGCAGGGCAGTAAAAAAGTACCGGCAATCAGCGCGCTGGAAAGCGATACGCGTGCCCGCCAGGCGTTACTTCTTGATGTCTGGCAGCAGCAGTGCCGGCAGAAAAAAGCGCAGGCAAAGGGCTGGCGTCAGTGGCTTGAAGAGGAGATGGAGTGGACCGTGCCGGAAGGTGATTTCTGGCACGATGAAAAGCTTCAGCGCCGTATCGCCAGCCGTCTCGATCGCTGGGTAAGTCTGATGCGTATGCACGGCGGCGCGCAGGCGGAGATGATTGCCTCGGCCCCTGAAGAGATCCGCGATTTGTTTTCACGCCGGGTTAAGCTGATGGCTCCGCTGCTGAAAGCCTGGAAGTCCGCGCTGAAGGCGGAAAATGCGATCGATTTTTCCGGCCTTATCCACCAGGCCATCAATATCCTGGAAAAAGGCCGTTTTATCAGTCCCTGGAAACACATTCTGGTGGATGAATTCCAGGATATTTCCCCCCAGCGTGCTGTGTTGCTGGCTGCATTGCGTAAACAAAACTCTCACACCACGCTATTTGCTGTAGGCGATGACTGGCAGGCGATCTATCGCTTTAGCGGCGCAAGTCTGGCGCTGACAACGGCCTTTAATAACAATTTTGGTGAGGGCGACAGCTGCGCTCTGGACACCACCTATCGCTTTAACAGCCGTATTGGCGAGATCGCAAATCGCTTTATCCAACAGAACCCTTATCAACTGGCAAAGCCGCTGAATAGCCTGAGCACAGGCGATAAAAAAGCGGTGACGTTACTTCCAGACGATCGGCTGGAGGCCCTGCTGGATAAACTCAGTGGCTACGCGAAACCCGAAGAGCGGATCCTTATCCTGGCCCGTTACCACCATCTGAAACCTGACTGCCTGCAAAAGGCGGCGACGCGCTGGCCTAAATTACAGCTCGATTTTATGACGGTGCACGCCAGTAAAGGGCAGCAGGCGGATTATGTGATTGTGCTGGGATTACAGGAGGGGAGCGATGGTTTTCCTGCGCCCGCACGTGAATCCATTATGGAGAGCGCGTTGCTGCCGCAGCCGGAGGATTTCCCCGATGCCGAGGAGCGGCGGTTACTCTATGTGGCCCTGACGCGTGCCCGCCAGCGTGTGTGGTTGCTGTTCAGTAAGGCAGAGCCGTCGGTCTTTGTTGATGTGCTGCGCCAGCTTGATGTTGTGGTGGCGCGTAACCCCTGAAATAAACAGGCGGGGGAACCCGCCTGTTGTGCTATTTAAGACGCTCCTGGAGATAGCGCTGATAGTCGGGGATCAGGATCTCGACGCTTTCGCCAAAGCCCGGCGACTGAATGATAAAATCAGCGGTAGAAAGGTTAGTGGCAACCGGGATATTCCACACCGTTGCCAGGCGCAGCAGCGCCTTGACATCAGGGTCATGCGGCACCGCGTTCAGCGGGTCCCAGAAAAAGATCAGTACATCGATTTTACCTTCTGAAATCAGGGCGCCAACCTGCTGATCGCCGCCCATCGGGCCACTCAGCATGGCATTGACCTCAAGACCTGTCGCTTTCTGAATCAGATTACCGGTTGTGCCGGTCGCGTAGAGTTCGTGCTGCGCCAGCAGATCCCGGTGGCGCTCCACCCAGTCCATCAGCATTTTTTTACAGTGATCGTGTGCAACCAGCGCGATATGTTTACGCGCCGCAATCGTGCGGGTAGTCAGTTCCATAGTCAGGTTCCAGAGTCATTTTGCTACAGATTACAGGAAGCGCCTGCAGCTGCAAGTCGCTGTTTATAGATGCTGTTTAAATTGCGACGTAGGGCGATAATCGCCGCGCAGAATTGGTTGCGGCGGGGAACCTGGCGTACACTGCATAAAACGGCGAGGAGGATATCAATGAAAGAAACTGACATTGTAAACATTCTGAAGTCCACCCGGACGATTGCGCTGGTGGGTGCCAGCGATAAGCCGGAGCGTCCGAGCTATCGGGTGATGAAATATCTGCTCGATCAGGGCTACCACGTTATCCCGGTATCGCCGAAAGTCGCGGGTAGCACCCTGCTGGGCCAGAAGGGCTATGCCACGCTGACGGATGTCCCGGAAAAGATCGATATGGTCGATGTATTCCGCAATTCCGAAGCCGCATGGGGCGTCGCACAAGAGGCGATTGCTATTGGTGCTAATACGTTGTGGTTACAGCTTGGCGTAATTAACGAGCAGGCGGCAGTGCTGGCGCAGGAAGCCGGCCTTAAAGTGGTGATGGATCGCTGTCCGGCGATTGAAATTCCCCGGCTGGGGCTGGCGAAGTAAACAAAAAAAACCCGCATCGCGGGTTTTTTATTAGTGGCGAAGATGTGGGCTTTGCAGCCGACGGCGTATTGTTCGCGCCAGTTCGTCCATCGACGGCTGTTCCGGATGCTCCACGGCAATTTCACTGCTTAGCTGGGCTTCAGCCAGGTAGGTGTGCACCGCATCACCGTCGTCATCTTCCATAACCACATGATACCAGGGGGCATAGCGTAGGTCTGCGTTAACCGCCAGCTCGTCTTCAGGCGGTTCATCAAGAGCATATTCCGGGTCAATATCTACAATGACGCCCAGATACCCTAACAGGGAGTGGCGGACCTGCTGGCCAATACCGAATTTGCTGGCAATCATAGTTACCTCCCGAAAAATTGCTCTCCCTGAGATATGGGGGCTATTTGCCCCTTATCAAGTCACATTACGCGACAGGCAAATCCTTTCAGATAGAGGCCTTCCGGGTAAGTTGCAATCACCGGATGGTCCGCGGCCTGGCGGAACTGCTCTATAAATTGTACATCACGCCCGGCATCTATAGCGGCATCGGCAATGATTTTTTGGAATAAATCGGTAGTCATCAGGCCGGAGCAGGAGAAGGTCAGCAGTACGCCGCCAGGATTCAGCAGCTGGATCGCCAACATATTGATATCCTTATAACCACGACAGGCACCCATCAGTTGGCTTTTGTTCTCAACAAACTTCGGTGGATCCATCACAATGACATCAAAGGTCTCGCCCGCGTCGCGATATTTGCGCAGCAGCTTAAAGACATCGTCGCGAACAAACTCGGTTTTGCTCAGATCCAGTTTGTTGAGCGTGACGTTCTGCTTTGCCACGTCCAGCGCTTCCTGAGAGGTATCGACGCTAATCACCTGACGACAACCGCCCATCAGAGCCGACACGGCAAAACCGCCGGTGTAGGAGAAGCAGTTCAGTACGCGCTGGTCTTTCACATAGCGACGGGTTGCCAGACGGCTGTCGCGCTGATCGAGGTAGTAACCGGTCTTATGGCCACCTGTGATATCCACCAGTAGTTTCATACCATGTTCTTCGATTGGCAGCAGGTCCGGAGGCAGTTCACCGCTGACAGGCCCCTGGGCCAGCTCAAGCCCCTCTTTCTTACGTACTGCCACATCGCTGCGATCGTAAATCGCGCATTCCGGGTAACACTGCTGTAGCGCCGCGACCAGAGCAGGACGCTGGTATTCAGCACCGGCGCTTAACAGTTGCAGCACCAGATAAGCGCCAAAGCGGTCAATGGTGACGCCCGGCAGGCCATCGGACTCACCGGCGATAAGACGGTAGCTGTCCAGCCCGTCGCGCTGGGCCAGCCAGTTACGCCAGGTCTGCGCCTGCTGCAGACTACGGACGAAGAAATCGATATCGATTTCTTCGTCCTTATTAAAGGTCCAGGCCCGGGCGCGAATTTGTGAAGTCGGAGAGTACGCTCCGCGCGCCAGCCATTTGCCCTGATGGTCAACAATGTCGATGGTTTCACCGGTACTGGCTTTGCCTTCCATACGCGCAACGGCGCCGGAGAAGACCCAGGGATGACGACGCAGCAGTGATTTCTCTCGCCCTTTGGCTAACACTAAACGTACACTCATAATTGGCTATTCTGTGATAATGAAGAAAATGGGCGCCATTTTCCCGACTTCAGCGGGGAAATGCAACGCTACCGCGCGCAACAGGAGGAAATGATGACCAGTGTTTGCACGATGGCATGGATACATGGCCGGGTACAGGGCGTCGGTTTTCGCTACAGTACGCAGCGTGAGGCTAAGCGACTGGGGCTGACCGGCTATGCACGAAATCGGGATGATGGCAGCGTCGAGGTTCTGGCCTGCGGACCGACCGAACAGGTAGAACAGTTGCTGGCGTGGCTACGGGCAGGTGGGCCGCGCAGCGCGACCGTCGAACGAGTATTAACCGAGCCGCATCATCCACAGAAAGTCTGCACCGATTTTGCTATTCGCTACTAAATACATTTTACTGGTTTTGGCAGGCCAGCGATTTTGGTGGCCTGTTTAGCCGGGCCTTTCGGGAAGAGATGGTAGAGATAGCGGCTATTGCCTTTCTCTTCACCGAATTTATTCGCCATCGCTTTTACCAGCATACGAATAGCGGGTGAGGTATTAAATTCCAGATAGAAATCGCGGACAAAGCGCACGACTTCCCAGTGCTCAGTGGAGAGCGCGAGACTCTCTGTTTCCGCAATCACCTGTGCCAGTGGTTCGTTCCACTCGCGGCTGTTTTTCAAATAGCCTTCGCTATCGGTTTCTACTTCCCGGCCTTCAAAGATCAACATAGTTATTCGCAGTTCACTCAAACGGCGGCCAGTTTAGCAAAAAACAAAGCCCCGCATAATGGACTGCACCCCAAAAGTTGGATACCAACTGAGTAAGGTGCAGTTTTTTATGGCAAAGCCAAAATATTCCCTCGAAACCAGATTAGCTGTGGTCAATCATTACCTTGCCGGAAAATGTTACCAACGGTGCAAAAACTGGGTCTTCCGCAACCTGGGTGGAAGAAAAATAATGAAACTTTTTAGTTAACAAGGATCTAAGCTGTTTTAAGTTATGGACAACGTAATGCCCTCACTTAAGAAGCTTTTTCAGCTGCCCTGCGGATGGATATTGACCCAACAATCCGTTGGCGCTGATGGAGTGACCATCAATCTATGCTCCTCCCGGAAGACAGCTCATTGTCCCGAATGCCTTAATCGCAGCAGTTCCGTACACAGCTGCCGACTGCGTCGGATACAACATCTGCCCTGCTCAGGCCAGACGCTCTGGCTGGTTTTTGCCGTCCGCCACTGGTACTGCCGTAACCCATCCTGTCCACGCAAAATTTTTGCCGAGTCGCTGGCTCCCTTCGCAGGTTCACGGCAACAGTCTTCGCAGGCATTGCAAAATTTACAGCGCCAGCTGGGATTAATCGCCGGTGGTGAGGCTGGTACCTGTCGCCGGTTCTGGACCTGTTTAATCGGGAGATTATCTCCTACAGTCTCCCGGAGAGACCGGTGATGGAGATGGTTAATACGATGCTGCCCGATGCGTTCTCGAAACTGAGTCCGGAAGA
>Ga0058697_10000004_pt1 | contig 159093 bp, 164 predicted proteins | sample AgamicAsMae_FD_66619 | JGI IMG/M metagenome (GOLD analysis project Ga0058697, IMG submission 66619) | Agave microbial communities from Guanajuato, Mexico - As.Ma.e | ecosystem: Host-associated > Plants > Phyllosphere > Phylloplane/Leaf | place: Guanajuato, Mexico | collected 2012-06-04
CTGCCGGGGCTGGTCTGGGCGATCACCCCGCATGACGCTCGCTTTACCCGCAAAGAGAACCTGGATGAGGCCGTTCAGCAGCTGTTGGGCAAGCCAGGCGTCAACTGGGGAACCCTGCAGGCACTCGATACCAGCAGCCTGCAACGCCTGCTTGAGTGGCTGTCCCAGGCCACCACCCCGGCTCTGCGTATGGGGCGGCTTCAGGCCCTGCGCGAGCGTCACCAGCAGCAGATCCGCGCCCTGATGCAGCATTACATTGCCCCCGCACAGGAGAAACCGGCCGCGCAGAAAAGCAAGGCGGAAGCCCTGGTGCGCGAGCTGCAAAATCAGGCGGCGGGACATGGCGATCTGCTCGAGGGCCTGCAGCCGGATCTGCAGAAATTTGACGCCCTCCTGCAGGTTCAGCAGCCTCGCGAGGAGAAAGTTAGCGGCCTGTTTAACCAGTCTATCGATCTCTTTGCAGATGGCGAAAGCGACGCGGACAGCCCCAGATCGCAGAAAGATACCGGCCATCTGGCCCACAGCATGTGGGTCCGGCATCTGCGCCAGTGGAGCCGCCGTGACGAGAACGCCGCGCGGCTGAACCTCAGCCCGGTGATGCTTCAGCAGCTGGCCGACTGTCTGATTGTCACCAGCTACCGTCTGGATCTGGCCCGCCAGCTTCAGCAGGTGATGGAAGGCGATAACGCCTGCGCCGCGCAGCTTCATGCCGCAGTGGGTAACTTTATTGCCTGGCTGGGATATGGCGATACGCCGGTACAGGATCGCCCTGCCAGCCGTATCCAGAAAGGCAGCGCCATTTTTGTGGCGCCGATTGTGGCAATCGATACCCGTCTGACGCATCTCGGCGAGCAGCCGGTTCATGCCGCAACCCACTATGTCTATGACTGGCTGGTCGCGCTCTATACCCGCGCGTCGGAGAACGTCGGCTACCAGAATCCGCTGGATATCTCGGGCGCCGCACGCAAACAGTTGGTCGGTCTGCTTCCCTGATGCTTACCCCCGCGGCGCATGTCGCCGGGGGGTAACGCCTTACTTCGCCCGGCGGGTGTTGTACTCCCACAGACGGTTATAGCCGGTATCGTTCAGCTGACGATCCGCTAACGCATTGGCTTTGTAGGGACACGAGGTCGTTGCCGCCGGTCCCCACGGCGTGAGGCTGTCGTAGCTGCCGTCAATCTGGCTGTTCACAATCAGCACCTGACCGTGAGCCGGTTTTCCCTGCCCCCTGATCCCATGCGCGTCCAGGCTTCGCCTTAAAGCTGCCCTGGTATCCCACATCGCTGGTAAACTGGCTGTTACGCACGAGGAATCCTTAAGCATTATCTGGCAGCGTGTTCGGTGCCAGTACGTAGGCCTCTGCAGATACACGGCTGGAGACCGTATGGAACTGGACGTTATCAAAAACCACGTTGGCACGGCCAAAAACGTAATCCACATCGCTTTCGATATAGCTGTTTGTCACGTGGACCCGGCTAATGCGATCGGTCACCGCCGCATTTTTCCGGTTGCTGGTGTTGAGGTAGACAGTGTCCTGACAGCCAATCATGCGCACGTTTTCCAGCTGGACTGACCGCCAGGGTCCGACGAGCGAACTGAGCAGGCCCCACGGGCAAAATAATTTTCAGCGGTATAAGGTGCAGCTTCCGGCGCGGAGAGGCTCGGGCGGCTTTCGGTGCCCGGCACGCGGTGGCTGGCAAGCTCTGTGGCACAGCCCTGCACAACCAGTGGCATACAGAGTACGGCGGTTAATCCCAGGGTACGTTTTGTTATCATCACTATCTCCATTGACTTCGTAAAAAAGAAATAACGGACTGATAATAATGGAATACATTTTTAGATAATTACCAGGCATTCACGCTTTGACGCCTGGTGGCTGAAAGTCCGGGGAAAATCGCTGAGCTGTTATTGCGCGGGCGCAAAAAGCAACTTGCCAAGACGGGCAATCGCCTCGTTGCTCCGGGCAAGCGTGGCGTTGGTTTCGGTAATATAGATAGCGACGATCGTCGGCTTGCCGGTCAGCGGCCAGGCGATGGCAATAATGGAGCGTGAGCCGTGAGCGCCCGCGCCGGTTTTATCGGCAATCGTCCAGCCGGCCGGTAGAGCGGAGCGCAGCAGCGCATCCGCCACCTTATCGTCGCGCATCCACTGGATCAGCTGGCGACGCGAGGCGGGTTTCAGCACCTCACCCAGCGCCAGTTTTTGCAGCGTCTTGCTGACGGCAACGGGCGTGGTGGTATCACGCTCATCACCTGGCGTCGCGTTGTTCAGCTCTGGTTCAATCCGGTCGAGACGCGTGACATTGTCACCTGTTGAGCGAAGAAAACGCGTGACGGCAGCAGGCCCGCCGAGTCTCTCCACCACTAGGTTCGCGGCCGTATTGTCGCTGTCGCTGACCGCCGCGCTGCACAGCTGCCGCCAGGTGATGGACGCTGGTTCGACAAATTTCTCCGTCACCGGCGAGTACTCCACGAGTTTGCTCTGGCTGAAGGTGGTCGATGAGGTGAGTGCCAGCCTTCCCTTATCGATCTCGCTCAGCAGCGCGCCGCAGGACAGCGCCTTATGGGTACTGTTCAGCGGGAAACGCTCGTCACCGCGATAGCTGACTGTTTTTCCCGTCGCTACATCAATCGCCGCCACGCCGATCCGGGCATTCAGCGCCTGCTCCTCCTGCTTCGCCGCCGCTTGCAGGGCCGTATCGTGGAAGGACAATGCGCTAACGCCAGTGGAACCAAGCATCAGCAAAAAAGAGATCGATTTATAACGAGAAAACATAGGTGTAATCCTTTAGCCTTGATATCACACCCATCAGGGTAGCAGTTTCTCCGCAAAATCATTCAATTCATTTACGTTACATATATGTAACGGATCACATCAAGTGACAATGGACTCGCATTTATCCTGCCCGGCTCGCAATCCATTTCACCGGGCTAACAATAACTGCAAATCAACATCGTCATATCGGCAAACCTACTGCCAGCATTCTGTCACGCAGTTCAACAATACGGGTCAAACTGGTTGTTGAATAACCTGGCGGCTTAATTTCTTTTGTATCTCCCGATATAATCAATTACTCCTGTTATATAGAATGTGACAATTAGGATTATCTAAAAGAATGGCCACCTATGTTTAATATTTTTACTATGCATTCTTTTACTTTGATTATAAAATAAACCCGGTGCTCAGAGTTTAACCTAATACTAAAAAGCTGGATGTTTTTTTTCTGTTTTACTTGTTTAAAACAAAATTGGCTGCCCATAATATGGGCTGCATCCCTTGGATGAAGTCCTGAAAGAACAGCTCTGCGCCATATATAATAATTTCTCATTCCACTTGCATCAACAGGTATATGATTTCTTAATTTATATTTTCCTCTTGGCTCACTCTCATCAAAAGACCATTTACTCCTGATGTCTGTATCTGTCATCTTATACAAATGCTTTCTTCGTAATGTGGCATTTGAGACTGATGAATACCTTAAACCAGAGTCCATTGAATACCTTAAACCAGAGTCCATTGAATACCTTGAAGCAGAGTCCATTGAATGCCTTGAGCCAGAATCTTCCGCAGAAAAATATTCATCTTCACTGGCCGTGAAATATTCTAAATCTGAAACAGCGCATTCAACATCAATTTCATTTAATTCAATTAAATACATTCTAACCTCATCATTTGTTATCGTGGAAATAAACTAACGCCCAGAACTTACCTAACACCAGCAAAAAACAGATCGATTCATAACGGAAAACATAGTTGCATTCCTTTAGCAACAATATCCCCCCTTAGGGTAGCAGTTTCTCCGCAAAATCATTCAATTCTTTACCTTACGAATATGACTGGAGACCATATCAGCAACCGCTTCAGCCCCTTTATGCTGGAAATGGGGGGTATCAGGATTGGTTTTGGTGCCCGATTGCTGGGTTTTATACCAGGGATAACGCGGATCGCTGGCATCCACCGCCAGCCAGTAGTCCTTCCAGTCGTCGTGATGGGCGTTAGCAAAGCCTGCTCAAGGTCAATAAAGGGCCCCGATTCACGCTGGCAGTCTCTTTCACCGTGGCGCTATAGTTACCGCTAAACAGATATCCGGCTTTCGCCGGGGTGAAATGGCTGCTGACAACCCTATCCTGCGGACCGTTCTGGAATGCCGTTTTCCCCCCGGCATTTTTCACCCGCGCGGTCGGCGTAAAGAGCACCGGGATCGCGCCTTTTTCACGAGCGAGGGTGATATAGCGCGCCCGCAACACGTTATTGTGCAGACAATCCTCACTTTCACCTTTTACCATTGCCGACAGGGCCAGCGGCGGCGTCAGGGAGTCAATGCCAGCACCGAATGGCAACAAATGAGAGCAGAAAGGTTGATACGGGTGTGCATGGCGATCTCCTTATGCTTCCTGCCCTATAAATGAAACATTTATTTACAAAAAGTAAATGTCTGTTGTGATTACTGGAAATGGTATTTCACAATCTGGATCACGAAATTTATAAATTATTACAGAGGGTTAATTCGCTGTATGGCGGCAGTGCATCCTTTATATCGATCCCGTAACGATGACACAAATAGTTACATATCTGAATGAAACCTTTTTATTTTTTATAAGCAAATGATTATCATTAGCCTTCAAAAATTATGCCATTCTTAGCGACAGATACCGAAGCGTGGCGTGTAATTCTGAACAGTTTGGGCACATTCCGTAGTCGCGAAGAATCCACAAAGATGACCTGTGATAAATCGCATCCCTATGGAGTTGACATCCGTTGATGTGCTAACTGGCAGGCAAGCATGAGATCGCAAAACGCAGCAATTAAAAATAAGAACTGACATATAAAGCAAAACACATTTTTTGGCGGGAAATACTATGTCTTTGGATCACAGGGAAACAGGTGTGGGATATCGCGCGCCCGGCATCCGTAAAACGTTCAGCATGTCATTATTGGCACTAGCGGTACATACCCTTCTTAATCCAGCCCTGGCGGCGGATCTCACTGAAACTCAAGACGTCATGGTCGTTAATGCTAATGCTGATAGCAACACCAACGCGACTCAGGACAAGACAGATTACCAGGTTAAAACCACGCGAGCAGGGACGAAATTGCAGCTTACACCGCGTGATGTGCCACAGTCCGTCAGTGTGATCACTCAGCAACGTATGCAGGATCAGCAGTTGCAGACGGTAAATGATGTTCTGAATAACACCACAGGTATCACCAGTAATTTGATTGATAGTGAGCGCACCTACTACTTCTCGCGAGGATTTACACTGAGCAATTTTACCTTTGACGGTATCCCCACCTCCGTGGGTGATGCCTGGAACTATGGCGATGCCGCTTCAGATACGGCAATTTATGATCGTATTGAGATCGTGCGCGGTGCGACAGGTCTGATGACCGGCGCGGGTAGCCCGGCAGCCTCCGTCAATATGGTGCGTAAACACGCCGACAGCAAGGAATTCACCGGCACACTCAACGCCAGTTACGGTAGCTGGAATAAACAACGCTATGTCGCGGATATTTCCACACCATTAAATGCGTCAGGATCGGTTCGCGGCCGTGTCGTTGCCGGTTACCAGAATCAGGATAGCTGGTTGGATCGTTATAGCAAAAACACTAAATTCTTCTATGGCGCGGTGGATGCGGATATTACCGATAATACAACCGTATCACTGGGGTATGATTATCAGGATGCTGATCCAGAGAGCCCACCTGGGGCGGCAATCCGGTATTCTACAGCAACGGCGCATTGACCCATTACAGGCGCGGCCTGAACTCTGCCGCCGACTGGACCAACTACCACACTACCGCACGCAAAGTGTATGCTGACATGGTGCATAACTTTGATAACGGCTGGACTTTTCACCTGAACGGCACCCATGCTGAAAACACCTTCAGCGATAAGCTACTTTATGTGGGGTATATGTCGTATCCGGATTGGGATACCGGCGAAGGTGCCGATGGTTTTGGCAGCATGGACCATGGCAAGCGTGAACTGACATCCGTGGATGGCTACGCCAACGGTCCGTTTGAGCTGCTCGGCCGTGAGCATCAACTGATGGCCGGTGTGATTTACAGCCGTCAGCATAATGTGACCTACAGCAGCAACGGTCTGACCGATCAGGATGCCGGTAATATCGCCGCCGGTGATATCGGTATCTTTAATAATCACTGGAATGGCAATATCGCCGAGCCAACATGGGATGACTGGTATCAAAACGCTGATGACGTCGTGCGTCAGAAATCGGTCTACACCGCTGCGCGTTTCTCGCTGGCCGACCCACTGTCGCTGATTGTCGGTGCGCGTTATACCGAATACAGTACCGATGGCACAAGCGACAATATGGAAAAAAACAACGTTACGCCCTATGCAGGCGTGGTGTATGACATCAACGATACATGGTCAGCTTACGCCAGCTATACCTCGATTTTTCAGCCGCAAACTTATCGCGACAGCAGTGGAAAATATCTGGCACCGGTCACCGGCAAAAGCTATGAATCTGGCCTGAAATCCGCCTGGTTTGATGGTCGTCTGACGGCAACCATGGCGGTATTCCGCATTGAACAAAATAATGTCGGTCAGGCCGTTAATGGCAGTTTTGTCAATGGCAGCAACGAGCAGGCTTATTCGCCAACCAAAGGTGCACGCAGTAAAGGGGCTGAGTTTGAGCTGAACGGTGCACTCACCGATAACCTGCAAATGACCTTTGGCGCAACCCGCTACGTGGCGCGTGATTCAGACGGCCGTTATCAATCGGATCAGCCTCAGACCGATTTCAAATTGTTTACCCGCTATCGCCTGCCGATGCTCCAGGAGCTTACTGTGGGTGGGGGGATCAACTGGCAAAACCGTGTGTTTGAGGATGTCTCGACACCCAATGGCAGTACACAACGTATCTACCAGGGCAGCTATCCACTGGCCAATCTTTTTGCCCGCTATCAGGTCAATAAACAGGTGTCAGTGCAGGCTAACGTGAATAATCTATTCGACCGTACGTACTACGCCTATATGAGTGGCTACGTCTACGGTGAACCACGTAATTTCTCCGTCAGCGTGGCTTACCAATTCTGATAAAAGAAATTTGCAGCGAGGAGTCGCTCCGCCTGCTCCTCGCTCAAATGACGCGGTTTATTCTTTAGTTACAGAAAATCCCCGCCAGTATTTCCGCCAGCGCCTGCACACCGGACGGCAGCAGGCTGGCCACTGCCGCCAAATGCCGGATTGGCAACAACCGGGAATATTCCCGGCTGGAGGCACAGCCGAGGCCATGAATAAAAACAACGGGCGTGCCGAGGGCCGGAAGATCCAGCCAGCGTACGCGAGCAGCGACAAGAGAGGAGTAAAAACTGTGCATGATCGCATTGATACCTGTTGTTATATACAGCACTGCTATTAAGCGCCAGCAGCCACACAACATCAATGCATTTTCTGACCGAGTTCAGAACAGGGAGAACATTAGCGCCACGGGAAAGCTGATCGGCCAGGTCGCGCCAACCAGTACCGCGCTGAGCAGGCGAATACGCTTTGTGTCATGGGAGAGAAACCAGGTCACCACGGCGGCAATCAGCGACATGATTGCGTAAAAAACCAGCATTTTTTGATAGAGGGTCATCGTCTGTGTCCGTTCCCTGGGTTAAAACCGCGCGCAATATGCGGCATTTCTTGATCAGGATCAAGTTTTATCCCGGACAAAAAGGGAGTAAGGAAGGAAATCAGAGGGAGGATACGATGTGGGATATCCGGTCGGGGTTCACACCGTCGGCCAGAAGCGCTGGATTAGGGGGGCGATCAGTTCGATTGTAGCGTATCAAGATAAGCCATTGCCTCTTTAACATCTCTGCACTGCTGCGTGCTGACTTCAGCGCCCTGCACTTCCTTCTGCTGCTGGCACTGCTGGTTTAACTTAGCGTAGCCGTTCACTGCCCCCATCAGTCCCTGAATCGCGGTGAAGCATGCCTCTTTATTGGCATGATCCTGGCAAATAAGCGCCGGAGCCTGTTGAAACGTCATCAGTGCATCATTTGCCGATGCGATAACCGGCGCAATCGCCAGAATGCCTGAAAGCCATAACCTGTTCATTTCCAGTATCCTATAGAGATAAAAGTGCCAGCACAGTGCGCGGCGTAACATAATTGCCTGACGATATACGAAGAACCGTCGGAAACATGTTACTCCCGTAAAGCCGCTTTCAATGATAAGTATTTGCTGTGAGACAGGGTTTAATTCAACCGCTAACTTTTTCCAGTAATAGAACAGTTGAGCAGCAATCATGACAACTGTAGCAAAATCTGACCCGTTTTCAGCTGAATCACAGCGCTTGATGGATGCCCTCTCCTCAGCCCTGGCGGCGATTACCGGCGACGGTGGTAGAACACATTTCAAAATGGATGACGTCACCGGCCCACTAGCGGTCTGGGCCATTGCGCACAACGGTACAGGCGAGGCTGTCGTATGCGGTGCGATCCGACCATTTGGTGGTAAATGAGGGTGATATAGCCGAACTTAAGCGTATGTACTCAATCGGCCAAAACCCAGGCACGGGCACTGCCGTTCTTACCTTTCTGGAAACATCCGCCGCTGCTCTCGGCTATCGCCAGATCCGGCTGGAAACCCGCAGGATAAACCTGCGGGCAGTGGCGTTTTATCTGAACAGCGGCTTTGTCGTTATCGACAACTATGGCCCCTATATGGGGCGTGATTATGTAGTCTGCTTTGCTGAAAGCCTGCGATAAAGGCCTGTATCGCTGCTTTTAGAAACCGTTGTCAAAGCCCCTGGTTTAGGGTGACTCATGGCGCATCCTGGAACCATTAATCGTAAAACACTGCTGGATGCGGCGGGAGTGCTGCTGCATAAGCAGGGTGCGCCTTCCCTGTCATTTGGTGCTATTGCCGCCGAGTCAGGGCAGTCCAAAGCCGACGGCCAGTCCGCTTTCGGCACCCGCGAACGGATACTCGGTGCGCTGCTGGGCCGCTGGATGGGGAAGAGCAGGAAAGATTCGACGCCAGTCGGGTATCAGATTAACGACACGCTATGGGCGGAAATTTTGATGACCTGAATAAGTATGCGAAGTCATAGCCACCCGTAGGCGACTTACTTACCTTCCCGATAAGGCCCTTTCCGATCGTCTTTGCTGTCATCACGTTTGCGGGGGATCTCACCCTGATCTTTGGGGTTGTCCTTTACGTTCTTATCTTTCTCAGCCATTCAGGTCTCCTTTCACCATTGGTAAGAGTAAAGTGTAGAAGAGAAATCCACACCTCTCATCCTGACTCAGGCCATTACCGGCAGCAGATGGGTGCCAATGCCCCATTTAACCAGGGTTAACTGGTTATCACGCCACTCAAGCAGCGAAAAAGGCCCGTTGCGCATAGCGAGCAAACTCACTCGCTTTCATACCCGACAGTAAAGCAATCACCATCTGGATGGCGTGCCCGTGGGACACCACACACACATTGCCAGGTTGTGTCACGGCAACCTCCCGCAGCGAGGCAAGCATCCTTTCCCCGATGTCCGTTCGCGACTCGCCCTCTTTGGGTCGAGAAAAGGCGTCGCCGGAATAGATACGCGCCATCGCCTCTGCGTCATCCATCCCAGGGATTTTGCCGTCGAGAATACCAAAACAGCGCTCCATCAGGCGAGCATCAAACTGGAGCGGACGCTGAAGATGCGAAGCAATCTGCGTGGCAGCCTTGGTGGCTCTGCCCAGAGGGGAAGAGATAACGGATTCGATACCCTCTTCTTCAAGCGCTGCACAAAGCGCGGATATTTGTCGCCTTCCACGCAGCGTCACCGGGCTATCAAGCTGTCCCTGAAGGAGATTACAGGCATTCCATTCCGTTTCACCGTGCCAGGTTAGAAAAATTTTCATCGCAAGACCAGGCCCCTTGAATAAAAATACGGTTCCACCCGCAAGCCGGGGATAATCTGTCAAAATTTAACGAGTATTAATAAAAATCAACCTGACTATCGGCAACAAATATCACGTGTTTGCGCACACCATTCTCTGTGATGGCGTCATCCGAAATACAGCGTGTGGGAAGCATTTTCTGGTTGTAAGAACAGCTGACCCAGGCTGATGCTGTCACGCCCCTGGTAAGAAAAGGCTAAAATAACAGAGGCTTCATCTAAGAGCGACTCTGAGATTTAGCCCTTAAGATAACTCCCTTTAGTGCTTCACCATCACATGCCTGACCACCGTATAATCTTCCAGTCCGTATACCGACATATCCTTGCCGTAGCCGGACAGCTTCTCGCCGCCGTGAGGCATTTCGCTGACCAGCATAAAATGGGTGTTTACCCAGGTGCAGCCATACTGCAGACGGGCGCTCAGACGATGGGCGCGACCGACGTCTCGGGTCCAGACCGAGGAGGCCAGGCCATACTGCGAATCGTTAGCCCAGGCCAGCACCTGCGCCTCGTCATCAAATTCGGTGACGCTGACCACCGGGCCGAAGACCTCCCGCTGAACGATGGCGTCCTCCTGCTTTGCTCCGGCAAGCACGGTAGGCTGATAGTAGTAGCCCGCGCCCTCCGCTTTCTCGCCGCCGGTAATCACCTGAATATGGCTTAGCGCTTTGGCGTTCTCCACCGCCTCGCTGACGCGCGCCAGATGCGCTGCGGAACTCAGCGGTCCCAGCTCGCTGCTTTCATCATCCGGCGCACCCATTTTCAGGCTGGCAACGGCCTTGCCGAGTTTTTCCACCAGCGCGGGATAAACGCCCTTCTGCACATACAGCCGACAGGCGGCGGTACAGTCCTGCCCGGCGTTATAGAAACCAAAGGTGCGCACGCCTTCGACCACCGCATCCAGATCCGCATCGTCGAACACAATCACCGGCGCTTTACCGCCCAGCTCCATATGGGTGCGTTTTATCGAGGAGGCCGTATGGGCGATAATATGCTCTCCGGTCACGATCGAGCCGGTTAGCGAGACCATTCGCACCTTCTCATGGCCGGTGAGCGGATCGCCCACCGTATGACCCCGGCCAAAGAGCACGTTCAGTACGCCCGCCGGGAAGATATCTTTTGCCAGCTCCGCCAGCTTCAGCGCGGTCAGAGGCGTGATCTCCGACGGCTTTATCACCACGCAGTTCCCTGCCGCCAGCGCCGGCGCCAGCTTCCATGCTGCCATCATCAGCGGGTAGTTCCACGGTGCGATAGATGCCACCACGCCAATCGGATCCCGGCGGATCATGGAGGTGTGACCCTCCAGATACTCCCCGGCGGCCAGACCGTTAAGGCAGCGGGCAGCGCCGGCAAAAAAGCGGAATACATCAACAACGGCCGGAATTTCATCGCCCTGCACGCAGTGCAGTGGCTTGCCGCAGTTTTTTGACTCCAGACGGGCAAAAACTTCGGCATTCTCTTCAATGACGTCCGCCAGCCTGAGGAGGCATTCAGCGCGGGTTTTCGGCGTGCTTTGCCCCCATTCGACAAACGCGGCGTCTGCCGCCCGTACCGCGGCATCCACCTGTTCAGCCGATGCTTCGGCAATTTCCAGCAGCACCTCTCCGGTTGCCGGGTTATAGACCGGCTGCTTTTCACCCGCGCCGACAATAAGTTCACCATTGATTAACAGTCGATGTTGCATAGCATTTTCCTGTTTTAAGAGTCCATTATTTTCCACCAGCAGATTGCAGTAAACGTGCCAGAAGTGAGGCTCTACGCGATCGACATCGTGCGCGAGGTAGTAAAAGCATAGATGGCAATGGTGAAGGGAGGAAACAGAAAGCAAATGAAATCTGATTTTGCGCAGGTCTGCACAAAGAGAGTGCAGACCCTTCACTTAAGGGGGGTCATTGCCTGACGAATTAATTTTCCCAGGGTAATCACCGCCTGCTCTCCCCGCTCTCCCCAGGACCAGGAGGTATTAAAACAGAAGTAGCGCGACCAGCTGTCGGAGGTGGAGAACATCTTGCCCGGCGCAATGCTGATATGGTGTTTGAATGCCTGCTCACTGAGTGCCGCCGCGTCCAGCGTTGCGGGCAGTGCCAGCCATAAGAAGTAGCCGCTGTTGTTATGGTAGATCTTTACCTCGGCGGGAAGATGGCGCAGCAGCGACTGCCAGGCCTGCTGTTTACGTTCGGCCAGCGTACGCCGCAGGCGGCAGATAAGTGTCATAGCGATGGGCCTCAAGATAGTCCACCAGCGCCAGCTGGATCGGGGAGCAGGTAGAGAGCGTGCTCATCAGCTGAAGCTGCTGGATACGTCGCGCGTGTCGGCCCGCTGCCACCCAGCCAATACGGAACCTGGCCCCGGCCACCAGGCACCTGGAAAACGACGAGCAGTGGAGGATCCGATCATCGCGATCCCAGGCCTTAGCCGGAAGCGGTTTTTCCCGGCCAAAATAGAGTTCGCTGTAGACGTCATCTTCGATTAGCGTCACCTGATAGCGCGCCAGCAGCGCCACCAGGCTAGCCTTTTTATCGGCGCTCAGGGTAAAGCCAGGCGGGTTCTGGCTATTGGTCATCAGCCAGCAGGCCTTGACCGGATAGTCGCGCAGCGCCTGCTCCAGCGCCTCAAGATCGATCCCTTCCTGCACATCCGTCGCCACCGACAGCGCCCGCAAACGCATGCGCTGCAGCGCGCCATAAAAACAGGGATTTTCGACGATCACCCAGTCTCCGGGTTCAGTCACCGCCTGCAGGCTAAGGTTCAGCGCTTCGAGCGCACCGGCGGTAATCACAATCTCATCCGGTGAAATCGTAATGGCCTGGAGCGCAAGCGCAGAGCGGCGGGCAATGGCGTGGCGCAGCGCAACGTTTCCCGGCGGCAGATTTCCAATCACGCTGATGGCCGTGGCGGTTTTACTGACCTTCGCCAGAGGTACATGGTACAACCATCGTTTTTTTCGACCTGCTGCTCCTCACCTGTCTGATGCTATAGTAGTCCACAACCTTAATCGAATGCCTCAGCCAGGGAGGAGCAGTGCAACGAATTGAGTTTCCTCAGAAAGTAAAAGATCGCATTCGTCTTGAAACAGGACCGTTTTGCTCAAAGCCGTCCTGTCGTCGCTATTTGAGTTTTTACAGCATCCCCGATGCAAAGCTCGCCAGCCTGGCGCAGGTTGCGCATATATATGCGGCCTCTGTGGGAGGTCCCCGGACAAATCCTTTTCTCAGTGAACACGAACTGAAATCGCCCGACAATGCCCTGCAGCTCTGTTCCGTTTGCCACGCCCTGGTTGACGCCTGCCCACAACTTTTTCCCGCTGAAACACTTCAGGAGTGGAAAAGAAAAGCTAAAGAGGATAACACCCCGGAGAGTCTACATCAGTGGCACTGGGCCGGTGAAAACCGCACCCTTGTGGAAGACTGCGAGCAGGTTCAGTGTTTTTTGAATGATCGTAAGGAGAGCTACCGTTGCCTGGAGAACTTCCTGCGTCGTTTGCAGACGGCCTCGATACTCAATCCCACGGAAAAAACCGATCTATCCGCACATGCCGCATTGCTGGCCTATTCCAGGAATGATAGCGCACAAAAATACAAGGTCGTTTCGCGAAAATATCGGGAAAAAGCCAAAGAGATCATTGAGGCAGCAGGCAAACTGCAGAATACATGCTCTCTATCCACCGATATCGTAAAGGGGCATCATCGGGTTGGCGACACACCGCCACTTTTTGCTGGCTTTCCCGCAGGCGAGTTATGCTATGACGATAAAAACGCCCAGGCCATCCATCTACTGCTGAAACTTATTGATGACCTGCAGGCGTGTTGTGAAGAGGATGAAAAAGAACACTACCTGCAATTTAGCGATTGACCGCTGAAGGGTGTCGCTCGACCTCAAAGACCGGCACTTATCAGTCGTTACAGGCTTTTGCGCTTCGGCTTTGGCAAGGTCTTCAGCAGATCATCCGGGCTGATGGAGGCCACCACGCTGCCCGGCAGCGGCATTTTCAGAATATGATTTTTCATTTTGCCAATAACGTGCATTTCGCAGGGACGGCAGTCAAAGCGCAGCGTCAGTACTTCATCGCCGTGCACCAGCTGCATCGGCGTCGCACGCCAACTTTTAATCGATCCCTTCGCCTGTTTCGGGCACAGGTTAAAGGCAAAGCGCAGGCAGTGTTTGGTGATCATCACCGGTACATCGCCCTTCTCTTCGTGAGCCTCATAAGCCGCGTCGATCAGCTGCACGCCGTAGCGATGGTAAAACTCACGCGCTTTCTGGTTATAGACGTTTGCCAGGAAGGAGAGATGCGTTTCCGGATAGACCGGCGCCGGAACGGCGACCGCTTTACGGCTGCCGCGCGGACATGCAGCCAGGCGGGCCTCATCAAGCTGCTCCACCGCTTCACGGCGCAGCTGATTAAGCTGGGCGTTTGGCACAAAGCGCGCCACCGGCAGATCGAGCTGAATCTCACGCGGGTAATAAAGCGTCTGGCCCAGCTTTGCCAGGCCATCTTTCAGATTACTCAGCGCTTTGTCCGCGTTATTGGCTTCGGCAAAATCGCCCGCCAGTGCGTGGGTTACGCTGACGCCCTCTTCGCTGGTCAGCGTCAGCGTTAGCTGCTCCTGGGTTCCACCCAGCACCATATCCACCGCAATACGACGTTCGCTGGAGGTTTTCAGCAGCGCCTGCTGCCAGTTATGGTCAAGGTTACGGTTAAGGGGCTGATTCGGGCGCACCTTATAGAGGTCTTTCGGCATCTCGTTAGGCCAGACGCGATAGCGGTTTTCGCCGATTTTTTCCACCATATTGGCGCGGAAGCCGACCACTTCACGCTTAATCATCACGTTCAGCCCGTCGCCGTTGGTCAGCAGTTCACCGGATTCGACATCAAGATGATCTTTGCTGACCTTAAGCACTTCACCCACCGGCAGGCCGATAAACTTCGGTGAGTCAAAGGCACCGATATCCCCTTTGCGATCGTTCACAAAGTAGTCGGTGCTGCCGCGATGGAAGGTTTTGTCGGTCGATGGAATAAAGAAGTGTTCCGTTCGCCCGGCCGACGCGCGGGCCAGATCGCCGCGATCGTCGATAATAGCGTCCAGCATCTGCCGGTAGTGCGCGGTAATGTTCTTTACATAGCTCATATCTTTGTAGCGCCCTTCAATTTTGAAGGAACGCACGCCGGCGTCGATCAGCTGCGCCAGGTTAGCCGTCTGGTCGTTATCTTTCATCGACAGAAGGTGTTTTTCATAGGCCACAACACGGCCCCGATCGTCTTTCAGAGTATAAGGCAGACGGCAGGCCTGAGAGCAGTCGCCGCGGTTGGCACTGCGTCCGGTCTGGGCATGGGAGATATTGCACTGCCCGGAATAGGCCACGCAGAGTGCGCCGTGGATAAAGAATTCAATGGTTGCGTCGGTGGCCTGATGAATATCGGCAATCTGCTGCAGATTCAGCTCGCGGGCCAGCACGATCTGGCTGAAGCCGACGTCGCCGAGAAATTTCGCTTTCTCCACGCTGCGAATATCGCACTGGGTACTGGCGTGCAGCTCAATCGGCGGGATATCCAGTTCGAGGATCCCCATATCCTGCACGATCAGCGCATCAATCCCGGCGTTATAGCAGTCGGTAATCATCAGCCGGGCCGGTTCAACCTCATGGTCATGAAGAATAGTGTTCAGGGTAACAAACACCTTCGCGCCGTAGCGATGGGCAAAAGGCACCAGCGCGGCAAGATCGCTCAGGCTGTTGCTGGCGTTGTGCCGCGCGCCAAAGCCTGGGCCGCCGATATACACCGCGTCCGCACCGTGCAGAATAGCTTCGCGGGCGATGGCGGTATCGCGTGCCGGGCTGAGAAGTTCAAGATGATGGGATTGCAGGCGCATACGCTTTATCGTTATCCGTTATGGGCAAAATGGCCGCTATTGTAGTCAGAAGCGTCGCCGGACGGAATGACTTTTCCCCCGTTGTCAGCAGGTGTTTTGCACATTCCTGCAAAGCATTGATGAAATTGCTATTTCACGAGCCAACACGCAGCCGTTACAGTAGCAACGTATTCCGGCCACCTCGCCACGTTATATTGCGTTGTTGTGAATCGTTATTATGTCGTTCTACGTTCTGATACGTTTTGCTGCCCCTTAGCGGGCGGCTTTTTCTTTTGGATAGTGAATAAGCGAATGGAAATGCACCGTTGTGCCACTGCTGTTGCGATAGGCGTGGGGTAAATCACCGGCAAAACGCAGGCCGCTGCCTGTCGGCAGACTTTGCCACTCGCCGTTAACGCACATATCCAGCACGCCGTCGATCACCACCACATGCTCAATCACGTCCTCCTCGTGCGGCGTGGACTCGCTTAGCACGCCAGGTGCCAGGTGGATTGAAAGATGGTCAAAGCAGAGCTGCGGATCCCACGGGAAAACGGGCGTAATCACCATCGCCTGCTGTTGGGGATCGTAGGCGCCGCCTTCAGACGGGGTTATAAAGACCGAAAACGGCACGTTCAGGCCGGTGGCGATCTTCCACAGGGTGGCGACGGTCGGACTCGATTCATTGCGCTCTATCTGCCCCAGCATGGCTTTTGAAACGCCGGTATTTTCCGCCAGCTTTGACAAACTCCATCCACGCGCCTGCCTCTGCATTTTGAGGGTGGCAGCAAGATGCTGTGCAATATCCATCTCTTCGATCCTTTTCTCTGCGTTTCAGTTGTACGTTATAGCGTACAGCGTTACACTTATCGGACGCTATAACGCACAAGATCTTTTTATGCTTCGCTCTACGCCATTTCCCACCCTGCTGGCCGGTTTTGTTGCCGTCCTGGTAGGCTATGCCAGCTCCGCCGCCATTATCTGGCAGGCGGCTTCCGTAGCCGGGGCCACCACCGCCCAGATTGCCGGGTGGATGACCGCGCTCGGTCTGGCGATGGGAGTCAGCACGTTGCTGCTTACTCTCTGGCATAGGGTACCGGTGCTGATCGCCTGGTCAACGCCGGGGGCGGCGCTGCTGGCGACCAGCCTGCAGGGCGCGACGCTTAATGAAGCCGTTGGCATGTTTATTTTTGCCAATGCCCTGATCGTTCTCTGTGGCGCAACCGGTCTGTTTGCCCGGCTGATGAAAATCATTCCGCCGTCGATTGCTGCTGCAATGCTGGCTGGGGTGTTACTGCGATTCGGGCTGCAGGCCTTCGGCACGCTCGACGGACAGTTTTTACTGTGCGGCAGTATGCTACTGACCTGGGTGTTGGGTAAAGCGTTTGTACCCCGCTATGCCATTATCGCGGCCCTCTTTGTTGGCCTTTTGGTGGCGATCACAAAAGGTGACATTGTCACACAAAACATCTCCTTTGCTCTCGCCGCTCCGGAGTTTACCATGCCGGTCTTCTCCCCGGCGCAACTCTTGAGCGTCGGCGTCCCCTTTTTCCTTGTGACCATGGCCTCGCAGAATGCGCCGGGGATCGCCACCATGAACGCGGCCGGTTATGGCGTGCCGGTTTCCCCCCTGATGATTATTACCGGGGTGATGGCGCTGGTGTTGTCACCCTTTGGTGTGTACTCCATCTGTATCGCTGCGATTACCGCCGCCATCTGTCAGAGTCCGGACGCGCATCCGGATCGCGCTCAGCGCTGGCGGGCCGCAGCCGCAGCGGGTGTCTTCTATATACTGGCGGGTGTATTCGGCGGGTCTATTACCAGCGTAATGGCGGCGCTGCCAGCCAGCTGGATCCAGATGCTGGCCGGGCTGGCCCTGCTTAGCACCATCAGCGGTAGCCTGGTGCAGGCGCTGAGCCATGAAAACCACCGCGACGCGGCAGTGGTGACGTTTCTGATGACCGCCAGCGGCGTAACGCTCGCCGGTATCGGGTCAGCGTTCTGGGGCCTGGTGGCGGGCTGCGCCAGCTACACGCTGCTGTCGCTGGCGCGGAACAAATAGTTATTTCGCCTGCGGAATGCGCGCAATCACCTTAATTTCAAAATCAAACCCGGCCAGCCAGTTGACGCCAACCGCAGTCCAGTTTGGATGCGGCGCATCACCGAACTCTGCCAGCCGTACCGCCTGGACGTCGTTGAACTGTGGTTCCGGGTCCGTATGGAATGAGGTGACATCAACCACATCATCAAGGGTACAGCCCGCAGCAGCCAGCACCGCCTTCAGGTTACTGAAAGCGAGTTCAACCTGCTTTCTAAAAGCTGGCTCCGGGGAACCGTCTTCGCGACTGCCGACCTGCCCTGAGACAAACAGCAGATCCCCGGAACGAATAGCCGCCGAGTAGCGGTTAATATCATACAGCGCCTGGCGTCCGGCAGGGAAAATAGCGGTACGTGTCGTCATCTCTGTCACCTTTACGTCAATAATCATCAGGAAAACGCGCATTCAAACGCGCACGATCGCTGCCGGTTGTTTAATTCACATACGCGGCGTATATTTAATATGTTTCATATACGCACTGTATGTCAACTAAGATACGCCGCGTATCTCAATTAAGGTAAAAAGCGTTATGGCCGCCAGACGACGAGCTGAAATGGTCGAAGAGACCCGACATAAACTGATTCAGGCGGCGCGAACAGCCTTTGCTGATAAGGGCTATGCCGACGCCTCAATGGATGAGCTGACGGCCAGCGCAGGCCTGACCCGCGGTGCGCTGTACCATAATTTTGGCGATAAAAAGGGACTGCTGCGGGCGGTGATCGATGAGATGGATACGGAGATCCTCCAGAAAATGCGCGAGGCGCGGGAGCAGGAAAGCGATCTGTGGCGCGGCTTCCTGGCCGAGTGCCTGACGTATATCCGCACCGCTCTCGAACCGGAAGTACAACGCATTATGCTGCTCGACGGCCCGGCGGTACTGGGCGATCCTTCCAGCTGGCCCAATCAGAATGCCTGCCTGGTGACCACCATGCAGCGCATTGAGTTACTTACTGCCGAAGGGATTTTCAGGGATGTTGACGCGGAGGCCGCCGCGCGGCTGGTGAACGGTGCGGCCCTGAATGCCGCCCTGTGGATAGCCGCCGCAGCCGATCCGCAGGCGGTTTATCCCCGCGCCGTTGCGGCGTTTGAAGTGCTGGCCAATGGCCTGCTGGCTACGGGTGCTGAATCGCCATCCTGAGCTGCGACGGGCTTTGCCCGGTGACCTGACGAAAGCGATTACTGAAATGGCTGGCGGAGCTAAAGCCGCAGGCCAGGGCGATATCCGTCAAAGGCATGGCCGTGTGGCGCACCATCTGCTGCGCCAGCGCCATTCGCCGCTGCATCACGTACTGGTGCGGAGCCATGTTCATTGACTGGCGGAACATGCGGGCAAAATGATATTCGCTCAGCGCCGCTTCAGCGGCAAGATCTGCCAGAGTCAGCGGCATCGCCAGATTTGCTTCAATAAACGCGAGGATATTGCGCAGCACGTAGGGCGCCAGCCCACCGGTGACCTTCGGCAGCCGCCACTGAACGTTGGTATAGTGCTGTATAAGATGGGTCAGCAGCAGCGTGCTGGCGCTACTCAATAGCAGTTGATTCGCCTGCTGTTGCCAGTCACAGTTCAGCAGGAACTGGCGGTAGACGGAGGTAATACGCGGATCGTCGCCAAAGGTTTTTTCATCAAGACTGAGCGACGCCGGGCTGCGATCCCAGACCTTTTCCCCGATCTCCCGCAGATGGTTATCGGTGCAGTAGAGATGTACAAACGACAAATCGTCGCGAATATCCCAGCTCGACTCACTCTCTTTGGGCATCAGGCAGAAGCGATCCGGCCCGCCGCCATTTTTCCAGCCGCCCGCCGTTTTGTGGTAGCTCTCGTAGCCATCGGCCACGTACAGGCTGAGCGTGTGATGGTCACAATATTGGGTGATGCTGTCACGCTTGTTGAACCACGCCGCCAGATGAATGCCATCATTCAGCGCCACGGCGTCATGTAAGACCGCGTTATGTCTGCGCAGGTTTTCAAAGGCTTCGTAAGTCTGTGACATAACAACTGGATAACAAAGGGACAAGGTCTCCAGTCTATGGGCTATTTCAGGTGCTGACCAGCCCTGTATGCGCCCGGAGACGGAAAAAACGCAAGATTTTCAAGTCTACCGCAAGCTGCTGCAAGCGCCCTTTCCGCCATCACGCCACACTCTGGTTTTCACACGACGACGAGTTATCTTATGAACGCGCTGCTTTATACCCTGGTTGTGACAATCTGGGGTACCACCTGGATTGGCATCTATCTTCAACAGGGACCGGTTCCCGCGCCTGTCTCCATCTTCTGGCGTTTTGCTGTCGCCAGTGCCGTGATGATGCTGGCACTTGTTCTCCTGCGCCGCTTGCGCACAATGCCGCTGCGGGATCATCTTTTCTGCGTGCTGCAAGGGTGCTGCGTTTTTGCCTTTAACTTCTGGTGTTTTTATACCGCCGCCGCCTGGGTAAGCTCCGGTCTGGAATCAGTGATTTTCTCGATGGCCGTTCTGTTCAACGCCATCAATAGCTTTCTGTTTTTTGGCCAGAAACCGCCTGTCCGCTTTTATACTGCCGCCGGAATGGGCCTGCTCGGCATCGTCACCCTCTTCTGGCACGACCTGACCGCCAGCGTCCTGAGCACTACGCTGCTGCTGGGGATCGGCCTGTCGGCGCTGGGCACCTACGGTTTTTCGCTGGGCAATATGATCAGCCTGCGCCATCAGCGCAACGGGCTTGATGTGATGACCACTAATGCCTGGGCGATGACGTGGGGAACGCTGGTGATGGGTACCATCGCATGGTTTCGTGGTGATGCCTTTACGCCGGAATGGACGACAAGTTACCTGGGCGCGCTGGTCTATCTGGCGATCTTTGGGTCGGTGATCGGCTTTGGCGCGTATTTCACCCTGATCGGCCGTATTGGCCCCGGAAAAGCAGCCTACAGCACCCTGCTGTTCCCGCTGGTGGCACTTACGCTGCCAACGCTGTACGAAGGCTACAGCTGGAATACGAACGCAGTCGCCGGGCTGGCGTTGATTCTGCTGGGGAATCTGGTGATGTTTTCCCGCCCGGAAAACTGGTTCAGGCCTCTACTGCCGCGCCGGGAAACCACATGATTTGTTCACCGTCGCGCTAAGTTCTAACATCAGAATCAACAGGATGTGACAAAACCGCCCGGTGAGATAAAACTACCTTACCGGGCTATATCTGAGAATTAACAAAGATGATTTATGCTAATACCTTACCAGTCAATGAATGGGGATGCAGAAAGCAAGCTATGGCTCGCTAAATACTGCCAGCATGAGTTACTTTGATTTCCAGAATGATATTGATATTTCCATGAGTCATTACTCAACGCTTTAAAATAACGAGTGTTTTCAAGCTGCTTACGCGATCACGCATGACTCAGTTGCCATATTATCCACCACGCCCCGAAGATCGCTCAGTTTCAACGGCGTATTCTCATTTGGCACCGACTCGATGCCGGGGTTAAAAAAGGGCGCCAGGCGCCCTTAGATATTATTTGAGATCCACGTTGGTGAAAATATGCTTGCCGAACGGATCAACCTCGTAACCCGTCACCTCTTTGCGAACCGGCTCAAAGATAGTGGAGTGGGCAATCATAACCGCCGGCATCTGATCGTGCATCATCTGCTGCGCCTGCTTATACAGCTCGGTACGCTGGCCCTGGTCGCTGATGGCTTTGGCATCGGCAATCAGCTGATCAAACGGTTTGTAGCACCATTTGGCCGAGTTCGAGCCGCCGTTGGCCGAGGTACAGGTAAACAGCGGCCCGAAGAAGTTATCCGGATCGCCTGTCGCGGTGGTCCAGCCCATCAGTGCAGCCTGGTGCTCACCGCCCTTGACCCGCTTCAGGTATTCGCCCCACTCATAGGTCACGATTTTAGCCTGCACGCCAATTTTCGCCCAGTCGGCCTGAATCATCTCCGACATACGTTTAGCATTCGGATTATACGGACGCTGTACCGGCATCGCCCACAGATCGATACTCATGCCGTTGGCAAAACCCGCCTCTTTCAGCAGCGCGCGGGCTTTTACCGGATCGTAGTCATAATCTTTTAATTCGCTGTCGGCGCTCCATACGCCCGGCGGCAGCAGGTTTTTCGCCGCGATACCCGTGCCATGGAAGACGGCCTCAATAATGGCCGGCTTGTTGATTGCCATCGCCAGGGCCTGACGCACCTTGACATTATCCAGCGGCGCTTTCTGGGTATTAAAAGCGAGGAAACCAGTATTCAGCCCCGCTTTGCTCATCAGATTAATGTCTTTGTTCTCTTTCATCCGCGGCAGATCGGCCGGGTTGGGGAACGGCATAACCTGACACTCATTTTTCTCAAGCTTAGCGAAACGCACCGAGGCGTCCGGGGTGATGCTGAACACCAGACGATCCAGCTTCGGCTTGCCGTTCCAGTAATCCGGAAAGACGGTAAACAGGATGCGCGAATCTTTCTGATACTGGGCCAGTTTAAACGGCCCGGTGCCGACCGGGTCCATATCCACCCGCTCAGGTGTGCCCGCCTTCAGCATCGTATCGGCATATTCCGCCGACAAAATCGAGGCGAAATACCATGCTAAGTCGGCGACAAAAGGCGATTCCGGATGGGCCAGGGTCAAGCGCACCTGATAATCGTCAACCTTATCAATCGCGGTAATCAGCGTACCGAACTCCAGGCTTTCGAAGTTGGAGTAATTACCGTTAGAGACATTGTGATAAGGATGTTTGGGATCTTTCTGCCGCATAAAGGAGAAGATCACATCGTCGGCGTTAAAGTCGCGGGTCGGAGTAAAGTATTTGTTGCTCTGAAACTTCACACCCTTGCGCAGATGGAAAGTATAAACCTTGCCGTCTTCGCTCACTTCCCAGCGCTCCGCCAGGCTCGGCAACAGTTCGGTGGTGCCGGGTTTAAAATCGACCAGCCGGTTATATACCGGTACCGCGCTGGCATCCACGCTGGTGCCCGAAGTATAGAGCTGAGGGTTAAAGTTCTCCGGCGATCCTTCGGAGCAGTAGACCAGAGTTTTGGCCGCGACGGCTGAACTGACGCTGAGTGCGGCGAGCGTCAGAATGAATGTTGTGCTTTTCCTTATCATCATGTTCGGCCTTTTATCTTTGATGGCTAATTATTTTCTTGTCGTTTGCGGTTTAATACATAACATTAAAGTTCTATTGCAAGCACCTGAAAAATCAAATAAAGAAGGAATAACTATGTCCTCGCAGTTAAGCAGTCAATTAACCCAACGCTTCTTTCGCTATCTCGCCATCACCAGTCAAAGCAATCCTTCGGCCACCACGCTCCCTACTACTGCAGGCCAGCACGATATGGCCCGCGAACTGGCGCAGGAGTTGAAAAAACTGGGGTTAGAGGAGATCGTTATCGACGAACACGCCACCGTTACGGCGGTGAAAAAAGGCAACGTGCCGGGCGCACCGCGTATTGGTTTTATTACCCATATCGACACCGTCGACGTCGGATTATCACCGGATATTCATCCGCAGATTCTCACCTTTACTGGTGAAGATCTCTGTCTTAACCCGGAAAAAGACATCTGGCTGCGGGTTAACGAGCATCCGGAAGTTCTGGCGTATCCAGGCGAAGAGATTATTTTCAGCGACGGTACCAGCGTGCTGGGCGCGGACAATAAGGCCGCGGTGACGGTGGTGATGACGCTGCTGGAGAATCTGACCGCGGCGGATCGCCACGGGGATATCGTGGTCGCCTTTGTTCCCGATGAGGAAGTGGGTCTGCGCGGCGCAAAAGCGTTGGATCTTACGCGTTTCGCCGTTGATTTTGCCTGGACTATCGACTGCTGTGAACTGGGCGAAATCGTCTATGAAAACTTTAACGCTGCGGCGGCGGAGATCCGCTTTACCGGCGTCACCGCCCACCCGATGTCATCGAAAGGCGTGCTGGTAAACCCACTGCTGATGGCGACCGACTATATCAGCCACTTCGACAGGCTGCAGACGCCGGAGCACACCGCCGGGCGCGAAGGCTATGTCTGGTTTAACGGCATGCAGGCGGTGCAGAGCTACGCGGTGCTGAATGCCAGCATTCGCGACTTTGACCTCGCGAGTTTTGAGCAGCGCAAACGGCAGATCGCCGAGGCGGCACAGAAGATTGCTGTACAGTATCCGATGGCAAAAGTGGAATTCCAGATTAGCGATACCTACAGCAATATCAGCAACGCTATCGGCGAGGATCGCCGCGCGGTGGATCTGATGTTCGAGGCAATGACTTCTCTCGGCATTACCCCGAAACCCACCCCGATGCGCGGCGGTACAGACGGTGCAGCGCTGTCAGCCAAAGGCCTGCTAACGCCGAACTTCTTTACCGGTGCGCATAACTTCCACTCTAAATTTGAGTTTCTGCCGCTCAGAGCCTTTGAGGCCTCGTACAGGGTTGCGCACCGGCTCTGTCTGCTGGCCGCCCGTTAAGCGGGTTTACGCGCCAGCAGCGTGGCAAAGCGCAGTCTGATCCGGTTACCGTTGGCGTCGGTGCGGTGCAGCTCACCGACGTTTTCGTTATCTTTCAGCAGCGACCAGCCAGCATAGTACCGGCGCAGTTCACCGGTTTTAAAGGCAAACGGGAAACCGACATTGCACGGAAAGTCTTCCGTATCCATTGCCGCCACGATCAGGTTATAGCCTCCGGGACGCGTGCAGCGCTGCATATTATCGATAAGCCCCGGGATGGTTTCCGGCTGCAGGAACATCAGCACCACGGTGGAGAGGATAAAGTCATACTCGCCGTCAAAGCGCAGCTGATTCAGGTCGGCAATCTCCGAATGCAGATTTTCCATCCCCTCCGCGTCGACAATACGCTGCAGGTTTTCAATGCTGGCGGAGTTTTTATCCCACGCGGTGACATCAAACCCCTGAGAAGCGAGCCACAGGCTGTTGCGTCCGTTACCGCAGCCCAAATCCAGCGCCTTGCCCGGCGCAATAATCGTCGTAGCGTGAAGCACTTCGGAATGGGTCGGGGTCATAGCATATTTTTCGCTAAAGTAGCCGATCTCGCGGGCTGTCATTTTCTCTCCTCAGGCCGTTATGTGTTCTGTTGAATATTTAAAATGCATTTGGAATGCATTTTATTGCAAGTCTGAAACAATAACCAGCGCGGTAATCTTTGCTAATTTTAAAGGAGAGCCAACTCCGGGAAAACCTATGCAAAAATACCGCCTCAGCGAAGAGCCTCGCCCCTTCACGTACCAACATAATGGCGACAAGTGCAGCCTGATGCTGCGCCAGATTATCGCAATCGCAGATTTTGCCGATGTGGCCTCCGGTGCCTCAGGCGGCTGGATCGACGATGAAAGCGCGCTCTCGCAGCAGGGCAACTGCTGGATCTACGATCACAACAGTATGGTGTTTAACGGGGCAATTGTTCGCGGCGATGCCCGACTCACCGGCTCTTGTGAGGTCAGCCATGGCGCAGTCATTGAGGGAATGGCCTGGGTCGAGGAAAGCCGTATCGGCGAGGGCGCACAAATAGGTGACAACGTCACAGTAAAACAGTCAACGGTGCAGGGAGACTGCCGCCTGTCAGGCGATGCGCAGATCCTGGATCATAGCCATATTATCGGGATGCGCGGTCTGACCGATGAAGATACGCAGCAGTTGCATATCTATGACCGGGCAAAGGTAATCGACTCTTGGGTCGTCCATCAGGCGCAAATCTACGGCGATGCCGTTATGCAGATGGCGTTTATTGAACACCGGGCTGAGGTGTTCGGTTTCGCCCGCCTGGAAGGCAACGCCCTGAATAACGTCTGGGTCTGTGACTGCGCGAAAGTGTACGACCATGCCCTGCTTCTGGCAGGCGTTGAAGAGGATGCCATCCCGACTCTGCGCTACAGCGCCCAGGTGGCGGAATATGCCACCGTCGAGGGCAACTGCGTGTTGCGTCATCATGTCCGGGTTGGCGGCCACGCTTACCTGCGTGGTGGCCCTCTGCTGCTGGACGATAACGTGCTGATTGAAGGGCGGGTACAGATCTATGGTGATGTGCTGATCGAGCATCATATTACACTGCGGGATAACGCGATAATTGATGCCCGGGGCGGTGACGGTATTCATCTGCACGGCCCGAAAGTGGTGGATGATCAGCAGTGTATTACCCGCACACCGCTGGCCGGTCTGTTATAGACTCTTATCAATAACCCGGCCATAGATATTCTGATCGCAGAATTCACCGTTCAGATACTCGGCCTGTTTCAGGCAGCCTTCCAGCTGGAAGCCATTGCGCAGCGCCACCTGATTGCTGGCCTCGTTCGCCACCCGACATTTGATAACAAAGCGGCGCAGCTCGCCACTGTCAGCATGGTAGTGGATCATCGCCTGCAACGCCTTCGAGAGCAGACCCTTCCCTTTACTCTCCTCATCAAGCCAGTAGCCGATATAGCCCGTTTTATTCGACGGCTCTATCAGGTTAAAGGAGATCACCCCCACCAGTACTTCGCGTTCGAAGATTAAAAACATTTTGGCGAAGCCGCGCTGATGCAGGATTACATTGCCCTGTACATTTTTACGGGTGTCCTCTTCGGCTTTAACGTACTGAGGCCAGTCAAGGGCGTGCTGGAGTTGCTCCTTATTACGTTGCACCATCCGGTGCAGCTCCGGCACATAGCATTCGCTGACCGCACGCAGCAGCAGCGTATCGTTGATGCGAATTTCATCCACCGCATGTTCGTAGGTTGTGTTCATTAAGCTTCCCCTGAAATGCTTACGCCAACGGCGTTGCGCCCCAAAATATATCTTTAACAAGTTTGTAACTGAAAGCGGACGGGGATGAAAGCTATTAATATCGGGAGTCTTCAGGGAGAAAAGCAAACAGGCCATTACGGGCCTGTTTATTGTGGATTAGCGCATAATCCGATCGTCAACGTACTGTCGCTTATCCGGCGGCGGCGGGAAATACTGGTACAGCCAGCTTTCGCTGATCGCATCACCCTGACAGCGCAGGAACATACGCATTTCCACCGGGTCGGTAGCATCGTTAGTCGGATACCAGTCAAACTGGATACGATAGCCGTCAATCGGCTCAACGTAGAGGATCTCCACCTGCTTCGCTTCCCCGTTGGAAAGCGTGATCACCGGCTCGATACCTTTTGGTGCGGAGGCGATCAGGTCTCCGCCGACAAAGTCGATAGCAAAGCGCCGCGCCCACACTTTCGGATAGTGCTCACCCGGCGCCCAGCCTTCCGGGAAACCGCCCATACCGGTACGGGTCGCCATCACTCGCGCCATGGGTGAGCGAACCGGCGGCTGTGCGCTCCAGTAGAGGCGATAGGTAAACTCCAGCTCGTCGCCGGCTTTAATCGGTTTTTCCGGCTGCCAGAAACAGACGATATTATCCAGCGTTTCGCCGGTGGTCGGGATCTCCATCAGGCCGATACTGCCCTTACCCCAATTATTGCGCGGCTCGACCCACAGGCTCGGGCGCTTGTTATACCAGCCCATAATATCCTGATAGTGGGAGAAATCGCGGTCCAGCTGCAGCAGCCCGAAGCCTTTCGGGTTTTTATCTTCGAAGGCATTAAATTGCAGCTTCTGCGGGTTATTCAGCGGACGGCAGATCCACTCCCCGTTGCCACGCCACATGGCCAGACGGTCGGAGTCGTGAATTTGCGGGTGGATGGTGTCGCACATGCGGCGCTCATTATTGCCGCAGCTGAACATACTGGTCATCGGAGCGATACCCAGCTGTTTGATGTCCTTACGGACGTAGAGGCGGTTATCAACCTCCATAATCACCTGGCTTTTCTCGCAGTGGATAATGAACTTATAGGCACCGGTAATGCTCGGGCTGTCGAGCAGCGCGTAGACGGTAAAGCTGGTGTCATCGGCCTTCGCAGTTTCAAACCAGAAGGCGGTGAAGTCCGGGAACTCTTCCGGCGTATCGGTAAAGGTGTCAATCGCCAGGCCGCGGGCGGAGAGGCCGTACTGATAGGTGCTGTCTACCGCACGGAAATAGCTCGCGCCGAGGAACGACACCACATCACGGCGGGCAAGTTCCGGCGCTTTAAAGGCGCGGAAACCGGCAAAACCGAGGTCGGTCTGCCCTTCCAGCTGCCGGGTATCGACACCGGCGTCGTTATACTGGAACAGCTCAGGGCGGAAATGGATTTCCCGCGCCTGACGGCTGTCAGCATCAAGTGAGAACATGCGCACGCGGCGACGGAACCCCATGCCGACGTGGAAGAACTGCACGTCAAGCTGACGGCCTTCGATATTGTTCCACAGGGAGTGTGCAGCGTCGTACTGAATGCTGTTATAGGCCTGTGGCGTTAAGTTTGCCAGGGTCTCCGGCAGCGGACGCGGTGCGCCGCCCCAGGGCGTCTGCGCGAGGTCATGGGCCATCGATTGCAGAGTGTCGAAGTCAAAACGCCGGGACTGGCCGTCGGCAATATCTGATTCGGCGGCAAAGGCGGCGCGCGAGAAGAGGCTGGCGATTCCGGTGGTGCCGGTTGCGGCGGCAAGGGCCAGGGAACCCTGGATAAATCGTCTGCGGTTCATGCCTGCGAAAACGTCCTTCTGGTCGATGAATAGTGCCCGCATTGCTGCCAGGCTGCGGCAAAGAATACGGCGTTAAGAGGGCTCACTCTAGACAAAATTCATTAAGAATCCAATTGTTGAGCGCTGAATATCTGAGCAAACCGCGAAATATTTTCTGTCGATGGGAGCAGCCCGAAAGCGGCGTAAAGAAATGTATAAAAAGAGGCGAAGTGGCGGCAGGAAAATAACACAAAAATCCCCCGGACGGACATCGTCGGCCGGGGGAGAACAGTAAAGCAGGCGAGTTATTGTGTGCTGACGCTAACATCAATACCGGGGAAATATTTCGCTGCCAGTTTAGTGATGGTGCCATCAGCGCGTACTTTGTCGATCGCGGCGTCAAGCTGTTTTTTCGTCGCGTCGTCCCCTTTTCGCAGCCCGAAACCAATGCCGCTACCGAGGATAATGTCGTCAGCAACCGGCTTGCCGATAAAGCCAAATCCTTTCCCCTGCGGTTTGCTCAGGAAACCGGCCTGCCCGGCTGCGGACATCACCAGAGAGGCATCGATACGACCATTCAGCAGATCGCCCCAGGCCATATTCTGATCTTTATAAGACACCACGGTGACACCGTGCTTTTCCCAGTGCTCTTTGGCATAGGTTTCCTGAATGGACCCTTGCAGTACACCGATGGTTTTGCCCTTCAGCGCCCCGGCAGAGCTGTCCGTCATTCCACTGTTCGCTTTCCCTACCAGCTGGGACGGAATGCGATAAATCGGCTGTGTAAAATCGATACTTTCACGACGCTGGTCGGTAATGTTCATCGCTGAGTTAATGGCATCAAACTTTTTCGCCAGCAGGCCCGGGATCAGCCCGTCAAAGGAGGTTTCCACCCAGCTGCATTTCAGCCCGGCGGCGGTGCAGATGGCGTTGCCGAGATCGATATCAAAACCTTCCAGCTCGCCCATGGCATTGCGGCTTTCAAAAGGCGGATACTCCGCTTCCAGACCGTATCGCAGCTCCGTTGCCGCAAAGGAAGAGAGTGAACAGAGCATACCCATTCCCAGTAAGAGTGCTTTTACTTTCATCTTTTTACGCTCCTCAGCGTGGAGTAACACGACACAGGGCCTGCGCACCTGCCCGTAACGTTGCCTCGTCTTTGGCAAAAGAAAGGCGAATCAATTTATTATCCGTGCCGTCGGCATAAAACGCCGACAGCGGAATGGTGGCCACGCCACACTCGACGATTAAACGCTTCACCATATCACTGTCGGATTCGTCGCTGAATCCGCTGTAGTCGGCCAGCAGGAAAAACGATCCTGCGGAGGGCAGCAGGCGGAACGGCGACCCGGCCAGCAAGCTCTGCAGCAGATCGCGCTTGCGCTGGTAGAAGCCCGCCAGCGACAGCCAGCTTTGCGGATCGGTCATCTGCTCGGCAAACGCGTACTGCATCGGGGTATCGGCGGAGAACATCAGAAACTGATGCACCTTGCACACCTCGTCCATTAATTCTGCCGGGGCCACGCAGTAGCCCACGCGCCAGCCGGTCACATGGTAGGTCTTGCCGAAGGAGGAGACGATCACGCTGCGCTCGGCCAGTAACGGATGGGTTGCCATCCCATGATGGGCTTCGCCGTCAAACACGACGTGCTCATAGACTTCGTCAGAGAGGATCACAATATCGGTATTGCGGATCAGCGCCGCCAGCTGCTGCAGATCGTCCTTGCTGAAGACCTGGCCGCTGGGGTTGTGCGGCGTATTGACGATAATCATCCGCGTGCGCGAGGTAATGGCGGCACGTACTTCGTCCCAGTTAATACGAAAATCCGGCACCGTCAGCTTAATAGCGACCGGCGTGGCGCCCTGCAGCCTGACGATCGGTGCATAGCTGTCAAAAGAGGGTTCGAAGTAGATCACCTCGTCGCCCGGATGCACCAGCCCGCTGATGGTAGAATAGAGCGCTTCACTGGCACTGGCGGCGATCAGCACTTCGCTGTCAATGTCATAGTGGGTGCCGTAGAGGTCACCGATCTTTCCGGCGATCCGCTCTTTTAAGCTTCGCAGGCCGGTCATCGGCGCATACTGGTTATGCCCTGCGGTCATGGCCCGCGTCACGCCGTCAATCAGCCGGGCATCGCAGGAGAAATTGGGCGCGCCCTGAGAAAGATTAATCGCGTTGTGCTCGGCGGAAAGCTGGCCGATAACCGTAAAAATGGTGGTGCCGACATCCGGCAATTTCGAGCGTGTCTTCACCGCGGTACGCAGGGTCATGGGTAATCCTTTTTCATCCAAAGTGCATAACTATTCAAACCAAAGCCCATTGCCGCGACAATCGATTTGTTGTCATAATAGCCATGACATAATTGCATAGCTGGAGCCACCATGCCGCGCACCCCGCCGCCGCTCAATACGCTTGACGCTTTTCTGGTTACCGCCCGGCATCTGAATCTGACCCATGCTGCCCACGAACTCTGCCTGACCCAGGGCGCGGTCAGCCGTAAGATTGCCGCGCTTGAAAGCTGGTTTGGTTTTCCGCTTTTCGAACGTCATGCCCGAGGGTTACGGCTCTCGCCTCAGGGCAGCGCCCTGCGCCCGGAACTCCAGAGCGCTTTTGAACAGTTACTCAATGTCGCCGAACAGGCGCGCCAGCAGCAGACTGTCGTACGGCTGAAGGCCCCGACCTGCGCCATGCGCTGGCTGGTTCCCCGCCTGCTGCGTCTGGAAAGAGAAAGCCCGGAACTGCAGGTCCTGCTGACCACCACCATCGAGCATACGGTGAATTTCAAGACCGAGCCTTATGATGCGGCCATTGTCTTTGGCACCCAGCTCAGCGCGGGTGATTTGCTATTTGAGGAGGCCCTTACGCCGGTGATCGGCCCGGACCTGGGCGATCGGGATGTGCTCTCTGCCCTCACCTTTTTGCACCCAACGCGGGATAAAACCGATTGGACCCTGTGGCTGTCACGCCACGCGAAAAAAACACCGGTTATGCATAAAAATCAACACTTCGATACCATGGACCTGGCGATTACGGCCGCCATTCAGGGCTTTGGCGTCGCCATTGCCGACGAGGCGCTGGTGGCGGAGGATGTGCGCGCAGGACGACTGCTGCGTCCCTATGAACTAAGCGTTAAAACCGGGGCCTGTTACCGACTGGTTATCCAGGAGTCGCGTGGCAAAGCCGCCGGGCTGGCCGCTTTTCGTCGCAGTCTGCTGGATGCCGGCTAACGATCGAGATTCACATGGTGACGCATAACCCGGCGGAATAGCGCCAGCCGCGCACGCATAAAGCGATTCACCAGCCGGAACCTGGGCCGTTTATTCAGACCGATACGCAGCAGCCGATCCCGCCCCTTCACGCAGGCCAGCCAGCGAACCGGGCCCTGCAACACGATGTTATTGACGCTCGCCTCGCGGGCGAAGCTGGCCCAGTAGTTCGCCACCTGAGCGGCAAAGGCCCTGTCGCCCGCGCTGGCGTACTCCTTCGACGGCGAGGCCAGCATCAGGGTATCGAAGACATAGGGAATTTCATTCCCGTGCCACGCCCCGTTGGCATAGGTCTGGTGTTCACTCTCCGCGACATAATCGAACCAGTAGCGCCAGCAGGGTTGCCGGACGCGGCGTTTCCGGCAGCGTATAGCCGCTCTGGACAATCGCCTTATGGAATAACCCCTTTGCTTTCGGGGAGGACATCAGCGCCAGCACACTCTGGGCACCGGCCGACTCACCGAACAACGTGACCTGAGCAGGATCGCCGCCAAAAGCGCGGATATTCCCCTGCACCCAGCGCAGGGCGGCAATTTGATCCAGCAGGGCAAAGTTATGCAGGCTCTCCCCCTCTTCACCGTCGAGAGCGGGATGGGCAAAAAATCCGAAGTGGCCAAGACGATAGTTTATGGTGACCACCACCAGATCGCGCATCGCCAGCGCTTTCCCGTCATAGGGCGGCAGGCCGCCGGAACCGATGGTAAAGCCGCCGCCGTGCAGCCAGACCATCACCGGCACAGGCTTGCTGCGCACGGCCGGTGACCAGATATTCAAATAGAGGCAGTCTTCAGAAAAGGTGCCGGGATCACCGCCGCCCAGCTCGCGGCAGTACTCCGCGTTCTGCCAGCTGGCGGCAGCAAAGCTGCCCGCCTGGCGTAAACCGGACCAGGGTACCGGCGGCTGTGGCGCACGCCAGCGTAGCGCCCCGACCGGCGGTGCGGCATAGGGAATGCCGCGCCAGACGTGTACCGGCTCGTCGTTAACCCCCAGCAGACTGCCCTGGCGGATTTCAGCGAGCGGCGTGGATGGATTTTGCATAACATCGTCCCTTTTACATCTCATCCCCGCAGAGTACCTGTTTTACAGCAGGCCGCAACGCCGTTTACTGCGATCCTCCGCGTCCTGATATAGGCTGAACTCGTCCAGCACCGGACAGCCCAACGCCGTTTCAAAGGCGTCGCGGCGGCGGCTGCCCCGCCGACGAGCCTGGGTTTCATTCCCCAGGTTGGACTGGAAAATCCCCGCTGCGCTGACCGGGAGAAAATCTTCATAAATAATCGGCTGCGCCAGCACCCAGCCGCGCTCGATCAGAAGCTGAGGATCGTCGCCCGGGCGAATTGCCTGCCGATGGGCTTCTCCTGCGGGCGTCAGACGATAGCGGAAGTAGGCCAGCCCCTGGCGACGCAGCAACATTTCGCTGTCGGGAAAGAGTTTAAACACCGCCTGAAGATGCAGCTGATGGGCCAGATTCTCCTTGCCAGTGCCCGCCTGCTGCAGCAGAGAATCGTACAGCTCGCGGCCTTTCGGCGTCAGAGCCACGCCGCGCTGTTCAATCTCGCCAAAGCGGGCGGTATGGGTTCCCTGCTGCTCGCCGTTAAACAGCACCGGCTCTTCCAGCGCCTTAAAGCTGGTCTGCCGCAGCAGAATCGGTACCTCACGCCGGGGCGGACCTTCAATCAGGATTTTCGGTTCGATCCCGCACTCGTGCATCAGCGCCTGCACCCGATCAATATCAAGGGTACGCGGCGTAAGATGGTTGATGTGGCAGCCGGGAAAACAGACCACGTCGGCAATCAGCCGGTGTTCGTTATGCAGCGCCTGATACGTGGCCTCGTCTACCGTCGTATGGCGGTGCCAGCGGAAAGTCTCCAGCACCTCATGCACAAAGGCCTCGCTCTGGGTCGGGTTAAACCCGCCCTGCCGCTCATACTCCGCCAGCAGTGTCCTGCAGCCCGGTGTAAAAATATCCCGCTTCGCCAGAATAGCCGCCGCCCGGTCGCGCAGGGCCGTATCTTCGATCAGCTCAAGGCGCAGCAGCGAGGTAAAAATGCGGAACGGATTACGGGAGAGCGCGGCATCGTCAACCGGACGGAAGGCCGTGGAGTGAACCGGCACCCCGGCTTCGGAGAGATCGTAGTAGCTGACCGGTACCATTCCCATCACGGCAAAAATACGCCGCAGCATCGACAGCTCTTCCGCCGTACCCACGCGAATCGCCCCATGACGTTCAACATTCAGCCGGGCCAGCTCGTCGGCGTTCGCCAGCTTCTCATGTAATACCGGGTTGCTCTCCAGCACCGCCAGATTGACGTCCGCCACCAGCTCGAGGAGCGTGCCATACTGGGGTACTTCCTGTTGATACATGGCCGACATAGCCTGTGAAAAACGTTCCCGAATGTCGTCTGCGGTGAGGGTCTGCACCATAGGGGTCTTCTCTCCTGTGTTGATATCTGGAGTGTAGAGAAGCCCCTTCCACGCGGGTGGAAGAATTTACAATTTGTGATCGCGCAAGGGCTTAGCCCGGCCTGTCTGCCGGTTTATTCATCGACAAAGGAAAAAAGTGTTTGTAGCTCAATCAGGTTGAATGTTAATAATATTTTGCTAGCAGGTTATCAAAATTAAACAACTTCACTTGTCACCCCAGAGGCACTGTTTTTAACATCACCTATGGAAAAAAATGGACTGTTCAGTCAGCGCATTAGGTTGCGTCATTTGCACACTTTCGTGGCCATCGCACAACAGGGAACGCTGGGACGCGCGGCTGAAACGCTGAATCTCAGCCAGCCAGCTCTCTCCAAAACGCTAAACGAACTTGAGCAGCTTACCGGCACGCGGCTTTTTGACCGCGGACGTCTTGGTGCGCAGCTGACTCTGGTGGGCGAACAGTTTCTGACCCACGCCGTTAAAGTGCTGGATGCGCTGAACACCGCCGGGCAGGCACTGTATCTGAAAGAAGAGAAAGACAGCGATGTGGTGCGCGTCGGCGCGCTGCCAACCGCCGCCCTCGGTATTATGCCCTTCGCGATCGGCCAGTTTCACCAGCAGCAAAAAGACATAACCCTGCAGATCGCCACCATGAATAACCCGATGATGCTGGCGGGCCTTAAATCCGGCGAGCTGGATCTGGGTATTGGCCGGATGGCCGATCCCGAACTGATGGCCGGCCTGCACTACGAACTGCTGTTTCTGGAATCCCTGAAGCTGGTCGTTCGTCCTGGTCACCCGCTGCTGCAGGAAACCATCACCCTGAGCCGGATTATGGAGTGGCCGGTGGTGGTGGCGCCCAAAGGCACCGCCCCGCGCCAGCACACGGAAGCCCTGCTGCAAAGCCAGGGCTGCAGCATTCCCGCGGGCTGTATTGAAACCCTCTCCGCCTCTCTCTCTCGCCAGCTCACGGTGGATTACGACTACATCTGGTTTGTGCCGTCCGGCGCGGTGAAAGACGATCTGCGGCGCGGCGCCTTAAGCGCCCTGCCGGTGCCGCTGTACGGCGCAGGTGAACCTATTGGGATTATGACCCGCATTGATGCGCCGCTGTCCGTCGGCGCTAATACGCTTATTAGCGCGATTCGGAAGTCGATGCCTGGGGGGTAAATTATCCCTGAATGGGTGGAACACACTAACTCACTCCCTGAAACAGGGAGTGTTTAAAAGTACTGGTGTTGCGTCAGGCAGTGATATTGATATTGCGTCCGATTGCCGGGTTAGCAGGCAACTTTGGGATCGATTCAATAATACCGGCTGCTAAAGACTGCTGATTATCCAGCGCTTTCTTCAGTACGAGAGTACTCGCCTCGTGTCTTACGTTCAAATCTTCAAGGCTGGTCGCCATTGAAGGAATTTGCGTTACATCCATTTTGCTCTCCTGTTCAATACTGCGAAAAAGGGAACCGTTACGGCTTCAGACAAAGTCGTACAGTCTTATCGGCATTTTAACCCAGACCTTGAGCAGTACCGAACTGGCCGATATCATGGGTTACAAGCTACGGGCCTGGCAGTTGAAAGAAAACACAGATCCCAATAAAACGAGGTTCTATGTTGCCGGGGAGTTTCAATACCTCCTGCTCCTGGCAGGTGAACACCCGAGTTACGAAATTTTCCCACGAAAAAATAGGTGTGTTGATAGAGAGAACTAAGCATAAAGAGGGGGGAAATCGCCCCGTCATTGGGGCGAATTGGTTTTACTAATTACTCAAGAGTTAATTGCTCTGGCTTGCAGTTATATAACACTGCCAGTCGCTCTATATTTTCTTTCCTTGGGCGTTCGGACTTCTTAAATTCAGAAACAGTAGATTGTTTAATTCCTAATGATTCAGCAACTTGCTTTTGTGTTAGCCCTCTATAGATGCGCCATGCGGTTTGCATGGAGCAACCCTTTTCAGAAAAAATGTTGATGACTTCGTTAGGGTAAAAACGTCATCAGATATGCTAGTTTCGTTTTGAACATGCTCAAATAACTCATCTATGTCACTATTACGAGTTAATTTTTCGAACAGTTCAATTGGAACCACAGCAGAGATTTTTTTCCCTTTGCTGTCAGTAATAAATTGAATGTTTGCCATTGTAAGTTTCCTGTTAGTCTCAGCCAGTTAGCCAGATTTGTATGTCGCACGCTATAATTTTAACAAAATACGTTTGAGTTAAGGGGGCAGCGGGTTGCCCCGCCTGGCCAAACCTTGCTGCCTTAGTTCGTTTGGATGTACGGCGTAATATTCGCTCGATTTCGATGATCGCGGTTTCCCCGCTAATAATTTCAAACATGACACGGTAATTCCCCACTCTTAAGCGATACCAGCCGCCTTTATCCGTCAGCTTTATGACATCAAGCCCGGATAAGTTTGGATACGATGCCAAATCATTGACTTTCTCACGTCCTGTTTTTTGGTCATGTGCGGGTAATGCCCGTAAGTCTTTAGCTGACTTACCTTTCCATTTTATGACGGTCATCTTGACAAACTTCAAAGGTAATTAAGTTAAAATTTTTAAAGAGCGCGCTCCCAAATGGGGACAAACACCATACTGGGCTAAATCCCTGTATTTTCAACAAAACCCTATATTTTATGGTCATCAGAGAAAGAGGCCCTGCGATGTTCAATGTCTTCAGGCCCTTCCCCTCACCTAATTCTGACTCAAGCTCCTGAGAGACAGCCGCCAACACACTTCGTAGGTCCACCTCTCCCACCAAACATATCTCCCAAAGTCTGCTACTGGTGGGTAAGATCATCATTGATTTTCTGTGCCAGCTTTTTAAATGCAGCCCCCATGCGCTTAGTACTTCGATTGTTGGCCACTATGAACAACGCCAGCGCTTCAAGCACCAGCATTTCCATTACGGCCACATCGGACTCTTTCAGGCCAAACTTGGCGGCGTTCTCAATAATATACTGTCGATAGTTATCTGCCTGGACTTTCAGGTAAACTCGCCAGATACCCATTGACCGGCTGTTACAGGATTCAACGATGTCCGGACCAACTATCGGCGCTCCGTGGCTGCTCATCCCGGAATTAGTCAGCTGTGCCGGTCGCAAACTGGATGCAATTTTGCTCACCTGGAGTTTGCTGGATAGGCGGGTTCGGTCGCGTGGCTGGATCTCTGCAGGAAAATCAGGGTTGATGGTACCATCCAGTTATTCGAGATAATCAGGGCACGCACTTCGATGATTTTGAATGCCGTTTAAACTTCGGCAGCTTTACTTGTGACCACGTAGCTTGCGCGACCGGAGGGTGTTTCTTGCATGGATAAAGACGTCAGCACAGCAACAACTGCATCAATGTCAGTCGCCGCGGACAACGCGGTTTGTACAGAAACGGGCATAAAAAATTCCTAGTATCAGGGGGACTGTAGAGAATGAGCTCTGTACGGAAACCTTTATCCACTCTCCCGATCGCGCCACGCGGCTAAAAATGGCCAGATACTGGCTGGCTATCAGAGCGGGCAGCGGCTGGATCCGGCAACGAACCCTGAAGGCCGTAACCCCTGCGCTTGAAGACGCAGACTAACAATCCATTCCCTCAACCGCTATAATCCCGGAAATTTTTTAACGGATTCAGACGCAAAAATGACAAAACTTACCTTGCAAGAGCAGATGCTTAAAGCGGGACTGGTGACCAGCAAGAAGATGGCCAAAGTCCAGAGAACCGCAAAAAAATCCCGGGTTCAGGCGCGCGAAGCCCGCGAGGCCGTGGAAGAGAATAAAAAGGCCCAGCTTGAGCGCGATAAGCAGCTCAGCGAACAACAAAAACAGGCCGTGTTATCTAAAGAGCATAAAGCCCAAGTCAAACAGCTTATTGAAATGAACAGAATAGAGATTGCCAGAGGTAATATCGATTTTAATTTTACCGATAATAACCTGGTCAAAAAAATCGCCGTCGATAAACTGACACAGTCCCAGCTGATTAGCGGTCGCCTCGCTATCGCCCGTCTGGTGCTGGATAGCAGCGGTAAGAGTGAGTATGCGATTATTCCCACCGTTGTCGCCGATAAAATCGCCCAGCGCGATGCGGACAGCATCGTGTTAAACACCGCCCTGAGTCATGAAGAGCAGGATGAGGACGATCCGTACGCTGATTTTAAAGTGCCTGATGATTTAATGTGGTAATCGCGATCAGAACGGGCTGGCATGGCGGATATGCATCGCTTCCCCACTGACGGGATGCACAAACCGCAGCTCGCTGGCGTGCAGCATCAGCCGGGGAGTATTTTCGCTACCGGGCAGCAGCAGGCCACCATAGAGATCGCAGCCTAAAATAGGGTGACCCAGCTGCTGGCAGTGGATACGCAGCTGATGGGTCCGTCCGGTCTCCGGCGTCAGCGCGACTCTCGTCAACGGCAACGACGTTCCTTCATGATAAACGCGCTCAATCACCCGATAACGGGAACGCGCGGACTTGCCGTGAATAGCGCAAATCGACATCAATGGAAACAGCGCCGGATCTTTCGCAATCGCCGCATCTATCACCCCTTCGCTTTTCTCCAGGTGCCCACACAGCAGCGCGGTGTACACCTTACTCACGCTCCGCTGGCTAAACTGCTGGCAAAGGGCGGCGTTAATCGCCTTAGTGCGTGCCACCATCATCAGCCCTGAGGTACCGAAATCAAGCCGATGCACCAGCGTGCAGCCAGGGAATAGCTTTACCAGCCGATGATGCACAGAATCGAGATTAAGCGGGTTTTTCCCGGAGAGACTCAGCAGCCCTGTAGGTTTATTAATCAGCACCAGATGTTCGTCCTGCCAGACCACCTCTATCTGGTTATGGCATGGCGGAGCAATAAAGGTATCGGTGATGGTAGGCATCGGGCTGCCGGGTTAAGGGTGGGAACGGATGATAGCGAATTTTAGCGAGACGTGCCGCTGTTAATTCATGGGGCATAGCACCCCCTCACCTGTTTTTAACCGGAAATCGGGCTGGGAATTGGTGAAGTCAGGAGTGTTGTCATGGTGGCTGCCTCCAGTGAATGTATCCGAACGTACAACGCAAAATAGCGCATATGCATGTTGTATCCCCAGTATGTACATTCAGGAGGTCAATCCCGGCACCTGATTTTGCAGGTGCGAGGAGTAACATAGCGGTTGGTTCTGTTTGTTAAAAGGTGTTTTACGAGCAAAAGCTGGCGAGAATATAAGCCTGGAAACTTGTACGCAAAATCAAATGAATGGATAAAATTGTTTATAGAAACGGCATCACATACCTATCAGGTGTGCGCAGATGTAGGATTTTTCACTTTGGTTTGGCGTGTCTGCTGAGTGCCAAAGCGGAAGTTTAATTGTTCTGGCCAGCTCTCTAAATCGCGGCCAAATTTTATCAACCGCTTCACAATGTTTCTCAGCAAACCTTTGTGCATCAACAACGGCGACCTCTTAATTTCTTTATCGTCAATGTGAATGCTAGAATTTCTGAAAGTTTCACTATTGCCAAAGAATCCATTTATGAAGAACACTGATTTTATACGCCTGCAACTGACGCTGCCGAACGGCGCAGACAAACTACTGCTGCACTCTTGCTGTGCTCCATGTTCGGGGGAAGTCATGGAGGCGATTCAGGCCTCGGGCATTGATTACACGATTTTCTTTTATAACCCGAATATTCATCCGCAAAAGGAGTACCTTATCCGTAAGGAAGAGAATATTCGTTTTGCCGAAAAACACGGCGTGCCTTTTGTTGATGCGGATTACGACACCGACAACTGGTTCGAACGTGCGAAAGGGATGGAGTGGGAGCCTGAGCGCGGTGTTCGGTGCACGATGTGCTTTGATATGCGCTTTGAACGCACAGCGCTCTATGCCGCGGAACATGGGTTCAGCGTGATCAGCAGCTCACTCGGGATTTCCCGCTGGAAGAATATGCAACAGATTAACGACTGCGGACAGCGAGCCGCCGCGCACTATTCGGGCATGGTGTACTGGGATTACAACTGGCGCAAACAGGGCGGTTCGTCGCGTATGATTGAAATCAGCAAGCGCGAGCAGTTTTACCAGCAAGAATACTGCGGCTGCGTTTATTCACTGCGTGACAGCAACCTGCACCGTAAATCCCAGGGCCGTCCTCTCATTCAGCTCGGCAAGCTTTACTACGGTAAGGAAGGCGAAGAATAGTAATACCAGAAGCCCACATGCGAATGTGGGTTTCTGTAAGCATTGGCACAACCACGGCGTTTATCCCACATACTTCATTCATTCTTGTAACTAAAGTCGTTGACCTCTGGGGGGGGGAAGAAAAGCATAAATGCCCTTACGGGCATTTATGCTTTTCTTGCTAGTCTCCTGATATGACTGCTTAAAATGCTATGTTGCTACCCAAGCACTAATGGAAAAACAGGGCGATCAGGATAATGATTGGAATGGGTACGCCTAAAAAGAAAAGTAATAATGAGCGCATTTTAAACCTCTCGCATAATTAAAGATTACAAATCACGTTGACGGCCACCGAAGGTTGCACACAGGCTGGCTACAAAGGCACCTGCCAGCAGAGAAATGAATGTCCAGAGCATTAAATAGCTCGTGGTTTTGCGTGCGGTATCAGCAGCTTGCTGCGCTTTCTCCTTCGTTTCCTTTAACTTAGCCTGGGCATTATCATAGGTACTCTGTACCCGCTGTTCAGCCTCTTGCTGACTGATACCCGTATTCTGAGCAATCAGCCGGGCAACATACTGACGATCTTCCCGGGGTAAGGCTCCGGTGGTAATGCTGTTAACAAATATACCGGTCACTTCGCCTAACTGTGCAGGAGAAACTGGTTGATGAGATACAGATGGCATTGCAGCAGTAGCTGGCGAAGCGGGATCGGCAGCGTCATTTACGGGTGTGGCAGGATTGTTCGCCCTGAACATCGAATTCACGAAATAATCCATCGACGCCCCCTGCGCTGTAGACGACCCGTTCGCCATACTCGCAGCACCAGTCGCCGTGGCGGCTACTGCACCACCGGCAACGGTCCCCACAATTTTAGCCCCCCCTCCAACGATGAAACCTACAGTGCTCGTTAACAACGCAGCAGATATAAGCGCCGCCACAGCCCAGGTTAAAAAACCATGTGCCGTATCGCGGAAATAAACTTCATCTCTGTGGGTATCGATCCATTTCGTTCGCAGTCGTCCGGATAAATAGCCTCCCATACCCGATGCAACAATTTGGGTAAAGGTCAACCAGGCTATGGCAGCGATACCCACCGTACCTGCGTCAAGCCCGCGACTTTCCCATGGCGAAACGGAAGTAAGACCTAAACCGGCGCCCAGCATAAGCAAAATCAAAGAGAGGGATGTTGCCGCTGCCGCCCCGGCAAAGATGGCCCCCCATGATACAGCGCTGCTGCTCGCGGCATGCAGGGGAAGACGAGTATCGGGATACGTGTCGTGAATAGTGGAGTGTTCGTGAATGTTGGTCATAGCTGTTTTCCTTTGATTAATCTTTGCGTCCGGAACCAGGAACTTATTGAAGAAACATAATCAACTTCAACATTAAGGCTCTTCATGAGCCTGATGATGTCATTTATAAAAGAACAGCGGTAACACTAAACAAAATCAAAAATCACAATGGAAATTTATTCCATACACTAAGAATAGTAGATTGTTTTTTGATAAATGGATTTTTAAATTTAAAAATCCAACACCATTTGAGAGGAAGAATTTTATAGTGAGTCCTGAGCTTGTGAGGCGCGTCAGAGTTAATGGTAAAGCAAGCCTGAGTAATGCCACCACAGGGGTTAGTGGTGCCTGGTTTCCCCTGCAACCAGTTCTGGAAACAGGAACCTGGCGATGCCGACGAAATCGCGCAGACCTGTAACATTAATTACGGTGTGAGCTTCCCGATGTTCGGAAAATAGAGGTCAACGGAACCGCTGCGCACCCGGTGTTTCGTTATCTAAAAAACGAATTGCCCGGCGTGCTGGGTGGGCGTATCAAGTGGAACTTCACTAAATTCCTGATCGGACGCAACGGTAAACCGCTCAAGTGTTTTGCACCGTTCACCACCCCAGAGAAAATGGAATCCGCAGTCCTTGCTGCACTTGAAATCTAAGTGTATCGCCAAAAAAATGGCAAACCCAAAGATTTGCCATCCAGTCTATATAGCACTCCGCGAAACGCTTACTCAAAACGTTTCCCAGTTTTTATCCCCGTCCGCCAGCGCCGGGCGCGGCGGCGTATAGGTTGCCGTCGCCGGTGCGGCCTTCTGTGCCGGACGCGGTTTAACCCCGCCCTGCAGACGGAATGTGCCAACAGCCTCGGTCAGACGCGCCGCCTGCTCTTCCAGGGATGCGGCAGAGGCAGAGGCTTCTTCAACCAGAGAGGCGTTCTGCTGGGTGACGTTATCCATCTCGGTGATCGCCTGACCGACCTGCTCGATACCCCGGCTCTGCTCGTCGGAGGCTGCCGCGATTTCCAGCATAATATCGGTCACGCGTTTCACGGCGGCGACGATTTCAGTCATGGTGCCACCGGCGAAGACGACTTCGTTTGAGCCCTGCTCAATCAGGGTAACGGATTCGCTGATCAGCCCCTCGATCTCCTTCGCTGCGTTGGCGCTGCGGCTTGCCAGGGTGCGTACCTCGCTTGCCACCACCGCAAATCCACGGCCCTGCTCGCCCGCGCGTGCGGCTTCCACCGCGGCGTTGAGTGCCAGAATATTGGTCTGGAAAGCGATGCTGTTAATAACCGCGGTGATTTCAGAGATTTTCTTCGAGCTGGTGGAGATATTGCTCATGGTTTTCACCACGCCGCTGACGATCTGGCCGCCGTGGCTGGCTTTATGGGAGGCATCTTCCGCCAGTTTGGTGGCGTGATGGGCGTTGTCGGCATTCTGTTTCACCGTCGCGGTCAGCTGTTCCATGCTGGCTGCGGTCTGCTCAATGGCCGCCGCCTGCTGTTCGGTACGGGAAGAGAGGTCGGTGTTACCGGCGGATATTTCGCTGGTGCCGCGATAGATCTCTTCCACGCCCTGACGCACGGTACCTACCGTGCTGGACAGCGAGTGCTGCATTTTCTGCAGGTCGTGGCTCAGACGGCCTACTTCACTACGGCCGCTCGGCTCGTCGGACATGGTCAGATCACCTTTCGCCACCATCTCGATACGACGGGCCGCACGCTGCAGTGGGTTGATCACTGTACGACGCAGGACCACAAAGGTCATCAGCGTCAGCAGCAGCGCCACGCCAAAAGCGACAACCATAATGATCATCCCGGTCTGTGAACGCTTCTGGGCAGCGGCGCTGAGGTCGTTGGCGCGAGCGGTACGAATATCCACGGCCTTCAGCAGGACTTCATTATAGGCGGCGTCCAGCGGACGAGCCTCTTCGTTTTCATGGTTGATAATGGCTTCAAACATGCCATTTTTCGCGTATTTCAGCATTGGCTGCATACCGGCCATATAGGCGTCGAAGCGGGTTTTCAGCTCGCCGTCCAGAGCCTGGTCGGCCGGAGTTTTTACCCGACGTTCCATATAGGTATTGAAGTTATCCTGCGCCTGCTTAATACGCAGTTCCGCCTCTTCGATGTTGCGCTTCATATCTTCCATTTCGGCAATACGGCTGGCCGCACCGGCATGGATCATATTGATACGCGAAGAACGGAGCTCATTGGAACTGTTAGAGAGCGCCATTCGCACCTGAATCTCTTCGGTGACGTCGCGCTGGTCGTTATCACCCACCATCAGGTAATACGCGGCCAGGCCGGAACTCAGTGCAAACAACAGTAAAATACCGCTAAAAATGGAGGAAAAAAGGGGAACCAAACGAATGTGATGCAAAAAACTCAGCTTCTGCGGCTTGAGTGTTGCTGCTGTGTTGTCCATGGTAGTCGACTCTCTTCTGTAAGATATGAACACATTCACCCATCAAATCGTTATCGACAGTTTTCCGCATTATCTTAGAGACAAGATCGTTACAACCATCACATTTCGGTACAAATAAATGCAAAAAGCCAGCGGAAAATCCGCTGGCAGAAGAATTATTTATCGGAGAAATGAATTACCGTGCGAATCGACTTACCTTCATGCATCAGATCAAAGGCGTCATTGATCTGCTCCAGCGGCAGACGATGGGTAATAAACGGGTCGAGCTTAATTTTGCCCTCCATCGCATCTTCTACCATTCCCGGGAGCTGAGTACGTCCTTTCACGCCGCCGAATGCGGAACCACGCCAGATGCGGCCGGTCACCAGCTGGAACGGACGGGTGCTGATCTCCTGACCGGCACCGGCTACACCGATAATGACGCTCTCGCCCCAGCCTTTGTGGCAACACTCCAGCGCGGCACGCATAACATTAACGTTACCGATACATTCGAAGCTGAAATCTACTCCGCCGTCGGTCATTTCGACGATGACATCCTGAACCGGCTTATCGTAGTCTTTCGGGTTAATAAAATCGGTCGCGCCCATCTCACCCGCCAGCTTGAATTTCTCCGGGTTGGTGTCGATCGCCAGAATACGACCGGCTTTCGCCTGCACTGCGCCCTGGATCGCCGCCAGACCGATACCGCCGAGGCCAAAGATCGCCACGCTATCGCCCTCTTTCACTTTCGCCGTGTTGTGAACCGCGCCGATACCGGTGGTCACGCCGCAGCCCAGCAGACAAACTTTATCCAGCGGCGCTTCCGGGTTCACTTTTGCCAGAGAGATTTCCGCACACACGGTATATTCGCTGAAGGTACTGGTGCCCATATAGTGGAAAATCGGCTCGCCGTTGTAAGAGAAACGGGTGGTGCCGTCTGGCATCAGACCTTTACCCTGGGTGGCACGAACGGCCTGGCAGAGGTTGGTTTTACCGGATTTACAGAACTTACACTCGCCGCATTCGGCGGTGTACAACGGAATAACGTGGTCGCCCGGCTTCAGGCTGGTCACACCCTCGCCGACTTCAACCACAATGCCGCCGCCTTCGTGGCCCAGTACCGCCGGGAACACGCCTTCCGGATCGTCACCTGAGAGCGTAAAGGCATCCGTATGGCAGACACCAGTATGGGTGATTTTTACCAGTACTTCGCCCTTCTTCGGCGGCGCGACGTCAATTTCAACAATCTTCAGCGGCTGACCCGGACCAAAGGCGACGGCTGCACGTGATTTCATGGTGTCTTCCCTTTTTATCAGAGAGTGAGTAGTTAGATTTATTTTAGATAAGAGCGGAGCAAATGGCCGACTTCCGCCATTCTGACCGCCCGCTGGTCCGGCGTGGTATCACCGATTACCAGCTCGTCTTTAAGATGAATTTCGACGATCTCGCCCATCAGACCGTTAGCCGCGCCACGAATAGCGGCGATCTGCTGCAAAATGGCCAGGCACGGATCCCCGGATTCGAGAGCGCGTTCAAGGGCGTCGACCTGACCGCGGATACGGCGAACGCGGGTTAGAATGCGCTTTTTATCTTCAGGTGAATGTGGCATCGGGCGGCTCCTTAATACTATAGTGGGGTATGGTATTCAGATTGTGAAGCATTGTAAATATAGCGGACTCAATCGGTCTCTTTTGCGTTAAGAGACCGGGTGAAGGCAAGCTGGTCCCACAAACCGACTCTGTGTTATTCCATTTGCATTATCACTCAAAGACTTAATAGAATACGGCTTCGAGCATATCTGCCCGTTTTCATCGTTCTTTAAAGAACGTGTCGACGTTGGGTAAAGCAGCAATTCCGCTGCGCGATAAAAAAAGAATCTAATCCCTGGTAATTGCATGGTAATTCACGGCAATGTTCATTTTAACAAACACTTCATATTCAAAGGGTTAAATTATATTTTTGCGTCATCAAGAAATAACTATGCCTGACATTTTAATAATGTAGATTATTTACCAGTTATAAAATTTGCGTTTAGTATTTTTTATTTAATTCCAGGTCATTGAACCACCTAAATTAATGAGCGAAAAACGCGCATAACAATCAGTGGATCACAAACTCTATGCCTGTCTTTATATCACCCGCCCATTACTGGGGATCCCTCAGCGCAGATACGGGGCATTCGGCGTGCTGATAATTAACCGCGTTTTTTCGGCATCATTCGCAGCAGGGTATTATCTTTCCAGAAATAGTGGTGCATCAGCGCAGCCAGCGAGTGCAGACCGATCAGCCAGTAACCGAGGTTCGCCAGCAGCACGTGGTACTCTTTCATCACGTCAACAATATCAAAATTCGATTCCACCGCATGGGGCATCACGATACCAAAGGCAATCCAGGGCTTGCCACGGTTATACATCATGATCAGACCGAGGACCGGCAGCACAATAAACAGCAGGTAGATGGCCAGGTGCCCCAGGTGAGAAAGCCCGGTGATCATCGGTTTTGGCTTCGGCACAATTGGCGGCGCCGGGCGCTTCAGGCGAACCAGCAGACGCCTCACCATCAAAACCAGGATGGCGATCCCACAGGAGACGTGCGCCATATTAAACCACGGACGGTAGCTGCGCGGCACCAGACCACGAAGCTCCATTGCACAATAGGTCACAATCACCAGTAAAAAAATCAGCCAATGTATTGAGATCTGCAATCCGGAGTATTTGTTATTCATAGTATTTGCTGCAATAAAACGAGACAGAGCCAACATAGCGGGCTTTACGGGTAAATTCATTAATTTTTGTGTATATATTGTCAGAGCGTCGTCGCGAAATGCAGAAAACCCCGGCGCAATGGCCGGGCTAAAGGCTGTCAGGACTGGAGATAAACGACCTGAGTTTGCAGATACTCATTCAGACCATGACGACCATCGGCGCCGCCGATCCCCGATTTGCGCCAGCCCGCATGGAAGCCTTGCATCGCCTCGAAGTTTTCCCGGTTGAGATAGGTTTCACCAAATTTCAGCCCCTTAATGGCCTTCATAGCGACGTTGAGATCCCGGGTGTAGACCGACGACGTCAGGCCATAGTCGCTATCGTTAGCCATTTTCAGCGCCTCTTCCAGGGTATCAAAGGCCACAACGGGCAGCACCGGGCCAAAGGTTTCTTCATGCATGATGGACATCTCCTGACGCACGTCGAGCAGCAGCGTCGGCGGGTAGAAATAGCCCTGGCCGTTCACCGCCTTACCGCCCAGTGCCACGCGCGCGCCCTCCTCCACCGCTTTCGCCACTTTTTCCTCAACCCGCGCCAGCGCGGCGGCGTTGATTAACGGCCCCATAGAGATATCGTTACGCTGAGCCGGATCGCCAAACTGTACCGCCTTCATAGCTTCGCCCAGGCGATTAACAAAGCGGTCGTAGATCCCTTTCTGCACATAGACGCGCTCGGCGCAGTTACAAACCTGCCCGGTGTTAATCACTCTGGAATCGACGATCGCTTTCACCGCCAGTTCAGGATCGGCATCATCCATCACAATTGCCGGGGCTTTGCCGCCAAGCTCCAGTCCGACTTTAGTGATATTTTTCGCCGCGGCTGCCATGATTTTTTCCCCGGCGGCCACGCTGCCGGTCATGCTGACCATCGCTACCTTCGGGTTGCCTGCCAGCTCCTGGCCCACGGTTTCGCCGCGGCCCAGCACCAGGTTAAAGACGCCTTTCGGCAGGCCGATATCATGAACGATTTGCGCAAAAGCAATCGCATTGTTCGGCGTAAACTCGCTGGGTTTAATGACGATGGTGTTGCCGGTAATCAGCGCGGGGGCCAGCTTGCGTGCAATCAGGAAGAAGGGGAAGTTCCAGGGCAGAATGCCGGTGGTGACGCCAAGCGCCCGCTTAAAGACGAGGATATTTTCCCCCGGACGATCGCTTTGCAGAATCTCGCCCTCGTAGCGACGCGCCCACTCGGCCATATAGTCAATATAGTCGGCGGTAAAGGAGACTTCTACCTCTGCCAGCTGCCGGATTTTGCCGCCTTCGGCCACGATCAGCGCGCTGATTTCCGCCGCACGCTCGCGAATACCGGCGGCGATTTTACGCAGCCAGCCCGCACGTTCTATCGCTGGTAGCGCTTCCCAGCCGGGCTGGGCACGCTCCGCCGCGTCAATAGCCAGCTTCGCCTCGGCGGCAGTGCCATCCGGAATCCGCGACAGCAGCACTTCAGTAGCCGGATTGGTGACCTCAATCCAGGCGTCTCCCTGCCAGCTAACAAATTGACCATCGATATACATCGGGTGTTGTACGGTTGCCGTCATGATTCGCTCCTGTAATTGCATTGTTTTTAGCAGGTGGAATTGCTGTTAAAAATTGCAGTCAGAAGGCTGGATAGCGAACCTCATCGTCGGATTTTGTGAATTAACGCATAGAATATGCCCGGATAACGCCAGCGAAACGTTACATTTGGGCAACATAAAATGCCCGTTTGCGCCGGGCGACACGCAAACGGGCATCGCGTTACGTCAGTGCACGCAGGCCCGGTAGCGCCCGCAGGCTCTCATCGTCGCAGAGGGTGCGCCAGGCGATTTCCACCTCCGGCGGGATCGCAACGTGCTCAATAAAATCGCGCCCCTGCGGCCCGTAGCCGCTGGCATCGTCGCGCAGGCGAGGCAGCTCCCCGATAATCAGAGAGAGGTAGCGATCCACCGCCCATAACCCCTCCAGACTGCCGCTGAATACCGCTGCGTTTTCTCCGTTTTCCAGCACCGGGACAAAACCCGGCCAGCTGCGCCAGTTCTCCGCCCCGCCGATATCGCGCCAGACGCGGGCGAAGGTCGCCAGCGTGCGACGCTGCATGGTCGGGTCCTGCACCAGTAACCCCGCGGGGTCGGGCTATGCCCTGTGCTTCCAGCAGGGTGCGGGTAAAGCGGGCGTTTTCACCGCAGTTGCCGGACGCCGTTTCGCAAATGATACGTTCACGGGGGATCTGCCAGAACTGATGGGCTATATCCGCCAGAATCGTCGCCTCCGCCAGCCCGGTGGTCGGCAGCGTGTGATAACGTGAATGACGGGCAACCGCCGCATAGAGAAAGGTCGTTGAATGGCCTATTCCGCCGGTAATCACCAGTAGCGCTTCCGAGGATGCCGCCAGCTGGCAGGCCGTATCGACGGTCGGGATCGCGACATTACCCGCCAGCACAATCACTTCATCCTGTGCAATAACTGGCGGTACGGCTGTGTCCTGCTGCGCCAGCCAGCGACCAAGCAGATTGGCTGCTTGACGAGTCTCATCACTCATCTGGATTAAATCACTCGAAAACATATGACCTCCTATAAAACAAACTCTGACCATGCTAATAGCTCATGCCTATTCGCCCAATAGAGTGCTCCTAAAGCGTGCAGTGGATTATCATATACACTTGAAAAGTCAGCTATGCTGCCTGTATTATCATTAGCCAACTAACTATTACTTTTGTGATTAAATTTTCGCCGTCGCTATCAATCTGGCGCGCGCAGCAGAAAAAGACGTGAACGGAGATAGCGCAATGCGCCGGCCAAAGTCAGACCCCTACGCACCGCGTGAATGGGCATCCCATGAAAAACCCACTCTGCTCGGCTCCCCTTCCACGCCGGATCACAGCACGCCAGAGCGCATCGCCTACGGTATTGTCGGCCTGCTGGTCTGTATTACCGGCGCGCTTGGCAATGCGATGGTCACCGCCAACCTGCAAAATTTACAGGGGACCTTCGCCGCCTGGTCAACGGAGATCGCCTGGCTCCCGGCTGTGTATGTAATGACCAACGTCTCTATTAACCTGCTGCTGGTTAAATTCCGCCAGCAGTATGGTCTGCGGGCGTTTACTGAAGGCTTTCTGGTGCTTTACGTGCTGGTGACTTTTTTCCACCTGCTGGTTAACGATCTTAATTCGGCCCTGTTTGTCCGCGCTGCCCATGGGATGGTTGCCGCCGCCCTCAGCTCGCTGGGCATCTACTATCAAATTCAGGCCTGGCCCGCGCGGCACCGGCTAAAAGCCCTCACCATCGGTATTACCGGCTCGTCGCTGGCGATCCCCATCGCCAGGCTCTTTTCCACCGAACTGCTGCAAATCGACGAGTGGCGCGGACTCTATTTTTTTGAACTAGGGCTGGCACTGATCTCACTGGCCTGCGTGATTGCACTTAAGCTGCCACCGGGCGATCGCAAAAAAGTGTTTGAGAAGAAAGATTTCCTCACCTTTATTTTGCTGGCGCCGGGCATGGCGCTGCTCTGTGCCGTGCTGTCGCTGGGCAGACTGGACTGGTGGTTTGAAGCGCCGTGGATTGGCTGGGCGCTGGCGTCCTCGCTGGTGCTGATCCTCACGGCAATGATGTTTGAGCATAACCGCAGCAATCCGCTACTCAATACCCGCTGGCTCTCCAGCGGCAGTATTCTGCGCCTCGGGTTGATTATGCTGCTGATCCGTATTGTGCTGGCTGAGCAAAATACCGGGGTAATCGGCTGGTTACAGTATGTGGGGCTACAGAACGAACAGATGACCCATCTGGCCTGGACGATCCTTGCCGGGATTGTCTGCGGTATTGTTGCCAGCTGCCTGACTATCAAGCCTCAGCGTCTGGCGTGGCCGATTTTGACCTCGCTGGTGCTGATGATTGTCGCCTCCCTGCTCGACAGCCAGTCAAACTATCTCACCCGATCGGACCAGCTTCTTGTCAGCCAGTTCTTACTGGGCTTCGCCAGCGCCTTTTTCCTTGCTCCGGCGATGCTGGCCGGGATCGGCGGCGTCATCGCCGATCCGCGAAACCTGGTCAGCTTTTCGGTGCTGTTCGGCATGAGCCAGAATATCGGTGGTCTGCTGGGATCGGCAATCCTCGGCACCTTCCAGACCTGGCGGGAGAAATACCACTCCAGCCTGCTGGCGGATCAGCTAAACCAGGCCAGTCCGCTGGTGACCGAACGCCTGCAACAGTACAGCCAGATGTTCAGCAGCCAGATTAACGACAGCACTCTGCTTAACGCTCAGGCACTAACCCAGCTACAAACCGACAGCACGTTGCAGGCCAATGTGCTGGCGTGGAATGATACCTATCTGCTCACCGCCTCAATTGCCGCAGCCACCCTGGCGTGGATCTCCTGGCGGCTGTTGCGACTGCGCATCACCGCCCGCCTGGCACTACGTAAAGCCACAGGAACTCAATAACATGTTTAACGTATTACGTACGGAGTCACTATGAGTCAGCAGGATGCCGCAATCGCTCAGGCGAACACCCGCAAGAATATCCGCATTGTCTCGCTGTTTGGCGCGGCCTCCATCGGTCTGGTAGGCGTGCTGGCGATTTTGTACGCCTGGCAACTGCCGCCCTTTACCCGCCATAGCCAGTTTACCGATAACGCCTACGTGCGCGGGATGACGACCTTTATCAGCCCGCAGGTTAACGGCTATATCACCGAGGTAAAAGTGCCGGATTTTGCGCAGGTGCAAAAAGGCGATCTGCTGATGCAGATTGACGATCGTATTTATCAGCAGAAGGTGCATCAGGCGCAGGCCCAGCTGGAGATGAAACACGCCGCACTGGATAACAACCTTCAGCAGCAGAAAAGCGCCCGGGCGGTTATCGCCCGTAATGAAGCCGCTCTGCAGAGCGCGAAAGCGCAGGATGTGAAATCGCAGGCCAACCTGAAACGCGTCAAGTCGCTGGCCACCAGCGGTTATCTGTCGGCCCAGGACCGGGACACGGCGCAGGCGCTGGCCGCCCAGACCGGCGCGGATATCGACCAGGCCCAGGCCACGCTGGAAGTCTCCCGCCAGGATCTGCAAACTGCGCTGGTGAACCGCGGTTCACTGGAGGCGGACGTCGCCAGCGCCACGGCCGCGCTTGAGCTGGCACAGATCGATCTGCAAAACACCCAAATTATCGCCCCGCGCGACGGTCAGCTGGGGCAAATCAGCGTGCGTCAGGGCGCGTATGTAACCGCCGGAACGCATCTCACCAGCCTGGTGCCGCCGGAACACTGGGTCATTGCCAACCTGAAGGAGACGCAGCTGGCGAATGTGCACGTTGGTCAGCCGGTGACTTTCCGGGTTGACGCCCTCAACGATCGCCAGTTTACCGGCCACGTAGAAAGCATCTCCCCGGCAACCGGCGTTGAATTTAGCGCCATCAGCCCGGATAACGCCACCGGCAACTTTGTCAAAATTGCCCAGCGTATTCCGGTCCGCATTGCCGTGGCGGCGGATCAAAAGGAGAGAGAGCGGTTAAGACCGGGGATGTCGGTGCAGGTAATGATTGATACCCGCCAGGCGTCGCAAAAATAAGCGACGCCTGGGTCGGTGCTTAACCGTTTAACTGATCCATCGCCTGCATAATTCGCTTATCGGAGATGGGATACGGTGTTCCGAGCTGCTGGGCAAAGAGGCTGACGCGCAGCTCTTCAATCATCCAGCGCACGTCTGCGATATCGGTATCATCGCGCCGTGCAGGCGGCAGCTTATTTAGCCACTGCTGCCAGGCATGCTGGAGCTGGTCGACTTTCAACATCTGCGCCCGGTCGCGGTGCGGATCGATGGTCAGCTTCTCCAGGCGTTTCTCAATCGCCTGCAGATAGCGCAGGGTATCGCCCAGACGACTGAAGCCGTTGCCGGTGACAAAACCGCGATAGACCAGCCCTGCCATCTGCGACTTGACGTCCGAGAGCGCCAGCGCCATGGACATATCCACGCGCCCTTTTAACCGTTTATTGATATTGAAAACGGCGGTGAGGATCTGTTCGACCTGCTTCGCGATCTCCACTACGGTCTCATTAAGCTGTGCACGGACTTTTTCATGCAGCACGGCAAAACCGCTTTCGGTCCAGACCGGACCGCCCGCCTCATCAATCAGCTTATCGACGCCGCAGGCGATACAGTCATCAATCAGATCCAGCACTTTACCGTAGGGGTTAAAGTAGAGGCCCAGCTTGGCTTTATTCGGCAACTTCTCATGCAGATACTTAATCGGCGATGGAATATTGAGCAGCAGCAGGCGGCGCAGGCCGCGCCACATAGCCTGCTGCTGTTCCTGCGGATTATCAAAGAGCCTGATTGCTACACTGTCACGTTCATCAACCAGCGCGGGCCAGGCTTTAACCCGGTAATTACCGCGCTTCTGCTCGTAGTGGTCCGGCAGCGTGCCAAAACTCCAGATATGCAGACCGCTCTGCTCGATGCCGTCATCGGCCACGGCGGAGAGGGTCTCCTGCACCTTACCTTTCAGTTGCTCTTTAAGCGCGGTTAACACGCGCCCTTCCAGCAGTTTCTTGTTTTTATCATCCACCACCCGGAAGGTGATTTTCAGATAATCGGGCACCTGATCCCAGTGCCAGTCATCCCGGTCAATGGTCACGCCGGTCATTTTACGCAGCTCGCGCTCCAGCGAATCCAGCAGCGGCAGTTCCAGCGGCGTCGCGCGGCCCAGAAACGCCTCAGCGTAGTTCGGGGCTGGAACAAAGTTGCGGCGCACCGGCTTCGGCAGGGATTTAATCAGGGCAATCATCAGCTCACGGCGCAGACCCGGGATCTGCCACTCAAACCCGGCGTCATCGACCTGGTTCAGCAGCGGCAGCGGAATATGCACCGTCACGCCATCCGCATCGGCACCCGGTTCAAACTGATAGCTCAGGCGCAGCTTAAGGTTGCCCTGGTGCCAGAAATTGGGATAGTCGAGCTTGCTGACGTTTTCCGCCCCCTCTTTAATCAGCATGCTCTTTTCAAAATTGAGCAGATCCGGTGCTTCGCGGCTTGCCGTTTTCCACCAGCTGTCAAAGTGGCGGGCGGAGATCACTTCGTGGCTGAGACGCTGGTCATAGAACTCAAACAGGGTTTCGTCATCCACCAGAATGTCCCGGCGGCGTGATTTATGTTCCAGCTCTTCAACTTCGTTACGCAGCTTCAGGTTGTCGCGGAAGAAGGCATGCCGGGTTTGCCAGTCGCCCTCCACCAGCGCGTGGCGGATAAATAGTTCCCGACAAAGTGCGGGATCGATCTGGCTGTAATTGACCTTGCGTGCCGCCACAACGGGCAGCCCGTAAACGGTGACTTTTTCCGTTGCCATTACCGCGCCCTGCGCGCGCTCCCAGTGCGGCTCGCTGTACGAACGCTTAAGCAGATGCTGCGCAACGGGCTCAACCCACTCCGGATCGATACGCGCGGCAATGCGGCCCCACAGGCGGCTGGTTTCTACCAGTTCGGCAACCATTGTCCACTTCGGCGGCTTTTTAAACAGCCCGGAGCCGGGGAAGATAGAGAAACGTGCGTTACGTGCGCCGGTAAACTCCTGCTTATCGGCATCTTTCATACCGATATGGGAGAGCAATCCGGTCAACATCGCGACGTGAATTTCGCGGTATTCCGCCGGTTCGCTGTTGACCGGGATCCCCAGCTCTTTCACCACCTGGCGCAGCTGAGTGTAGATATCCTGCCACTCGCGGACCCGCAGGTAGTTAAGGTAATCGGTACGGCACTGGCGGCGGAACTGGCTGGACGACAGTGCTTTCTGCTGTTCACCCAGGTAGTTCCACAGGTTCACAAAGGCAAGGAAATCGGACTCTTTATCGTGGAAGCGGCGATGCTTCTCGTCCGAGGCCTGTTGCTTGTCCATCGGACGCTCGCGTGGATCCTGAATCGACAGCGCGGAGGTAATGATCATGGCCTCACGCACACAGCCGAGTTTCTGCGCTTCCAGCACCATTCGCGCCAGTCGCGGGTCGACCGGCAGCTGCGAGAGCTGGCGGCCCATCGGCGTAAGCTTATACGCCGTCTGCTGTTCGTCGGTAGTGATGGCGCTCAGCTCTTCCAGCAGTCGCACCCCGTCCTGGATATTGCGCTTGTCCGGCGCTTCGACAAACGGGAAGGCGCCGATATCGCCCAGTCCCAGGGCGGTCATCTGCAAAATAACCGAGGCCAGGTTGGTACGCAGGATTTCCGGGTCGGTAAACGCCGGACGCGACAGGAAATCATCTTCCGAATAGAGACGAATACAGATCCCTTCCGACACGCGGCCGCAGCGCCCTTTGCGCTGATTGGCAGAGGCCTGTGATACCGGCTCAATCGGCAGACGCTGTACTTTTGTCCGGTAGCTATAGCGACTGATACGCGCGGTACCCGGGTCGATAACGTATTTGATACCCGGCACGGTCAAAGAGGTTTCCGCTACGTTGGTCGCCAGCACAATGCGGCGCCCGCCGTGAGACTGGAATACCCGGTTCTGTTCGCTGTTTGAAAGCCGTGCATAGAGCGGCAAAATCTCCGTATGCCGCAGATTCAGTTTGCTCAGTGCGTCGGCCGTGTCGCGGATCTCCCGCTCGCCGCTCATAAAGATCAGAATATCGCCGGGACTTTCACGGCCCAGTTCATCTACCGCGTCAAAAATCGCCTGCAGCTGATCGCGCTCCGTATCGTCCGCCTCTTCAACAATGGGCCGGTAGCGGACTTCCACCGGATAGGTTCGTCCGGAGACTTCGATAATGGGCGCATTGCTGAAATGGCGCGAGAAGCGCTGGGGATCGATAGTCGCCGAGGTGATGATGATTTTCAGATCCGGACGGCGCGGCAGCAGCTCTTTAAGATAGCCCAGCAGAAAGTCGATATTCAGACTGCGCTCGTGGGCCTCATCGATAATGATGGTGTCGTATTGCATCAGCAGCCGGTCCTGCTGGATTTCCGCCAGCAGGATCCCATCGGTCATCAGCTTAACCAGCGTCCTGTCGCTAACGTGGTCGCTAAAACGGACTTTATAGCCGATGCTGCCGCCCGGCTCGCTTTTCAGCTCTTCGGCGATACGGTTCGCGACCGTGCGCGCCGCCAGACGACGCGGCTGGGTATGACCAATCAGCCCTTTTACACCGCGCCCAAGTTCCATACAGATTTTCGGCAGCTGCGTCGTTTTACCCGAACCGGTTTCACCGGCAACAATCACCACCTGATGATCGCGAATGGCCTCAAGGATGTCCTGTTTCTTCTGGCTGACCGGCAGGTTTTCCGGATAGTCAATCACCGGACGCGCCGCTTCGCGTTGGGCGACACGCCCCGCCGCCTCGCCGATCTCCGCCATCATCTGCTGGATAACCGCCTGCTGAGATTCAGGATTTTTAATCTTTTTCACGCCGTGCAGGCGTCGCGCAAAGCGCTGCTGGTCACGCAGGATCAGATTTGCTATCTGCTGCTGTAACATAGGGAGAGTCAGTTTTTGTTGTTCTGTCATAATCTTATGGGCAGCGCACTGCCGGAGAAAAGGTTTTTACTCAATTGGTTATAGGATACCACATCGCAATTCTTCTTTTCTTGTTCAAGAAATTCGAACATAGGTTTCGATATATTGCGCTATTCATCACTGATGTTTATCAATAGAGTGTCTGGACATAACGGGGCACCGCCCCCACTAAGACAAAAAGGAATCATCCATGAGTAAGGTTTTAGTCCTTAAATCCAGTATTCTGGCAGGGTACTCGCAGTCAGCTCAGCTTTCCGACTATTTCGTTGAACAATGGCGTGAAAAGCACAGCGCGGATGAAATCACCGTACGCGATCTGGCCGCGCAGCCGATCCCGGTGCTGGATGGTGAACTGGTTGGCGCACTGCGTCCGAGCGATGCCCCGTTGACCCCGCGTCAGCAGGAAGCACTGGCGCTGTCCGACGAGCTTATCGCGGAACTGCAGGCGCATGACGTGATCGTGATTAACGCCCCGATGTACAACTTCAACATCCCGACCCAGCTGAAGAACTACTTTGATCTGGTGGCCCGTGCTGGCGTTACCTTCCGTTATACCGAGCAGGGTCCGGAAGGTCTGGTAAAAGGCAAACGCGCTGTCGTGCTCTCCAGCCGTGGCGGCATCCATAAAGATACCCCGAGCGACGTTGTGGCACCGTACCTGTCACTGTTCCTTGGCTTTATCGGTATCACCGACGTGAACTTCGTGTTCGCGGAAGGCATCGCCTACGGTCCGGAAGTCGCGACCAAAGCGCATACCGATGCTAAAACGGCCATCGATGGCCTGGTTGCTGCATAAGCAACCTTTTGCTCTGTTACCCGCCGACCGGCGGGTAATTTATTTCTTTAGCCACTTGCCGTTGATTCCCTGCACATACTCACCGGGCTGTGCACGACTCACCAGTTTCTGCCCCGCTAATTTCGCCACTTCATCACGCGGTAAATGGTTACTGTCCGCCAGCTGCTGATAGTTTTCCCGGCGTGCCTGATTAATCTGTTCAACCCGCGCCCGGGTTTCGCTATCGTTTTTCAGCGCAGCAATATAGCCGCTGAGGGTTTCACCCACGCGCCCCTGCTGTCGCGCCTCTGTTAGCGTCAGCGCGCTGGCCGGAATCGCAATCAGGCTTAGTGTCAGGAGTGCGAATGTCATGATCTTATTCATTGTCACCTCAGAACAGGTCGCTGCGCGTTTTCAGCAACGCTTCCACATCTTTATCCGCCCGGATATGGATCTCATGCTCAATCTTAACGTGCATATTGATGGTGATCGGCTCTTTGGGGGCCGCCACCTCAATCCGTGGTGTACAGCCCGTCAGCAGGAGCAGCGGCAACAATGCCGGCAGTGCTTTCATCTTTTTTCCTCGCATTCTTTATTCGTCTGACAGGGCGTATGCGGCAGCGCTGCGTTCTGCTCCAGCCATGTCTTAAGGTTGTCACCAAAACGGAGACTGCGCCACAGAGTAAATACATTCTCCTGATGGCGATAATTGAGATGGACGGTACTGCTTTTGCCATCGACTCTGCCCGTACCGGTAATCGACGCCTGCAGGGTCAGTTCACCCAGATTATCGAGGTCGACACGCGTCCATGAGCGGGCGATCTCCATATAGCGTAACCAGTTGATAGCGGCTCCGGCAGCCATGTTGTCTTTCACTACCGCATCGGCGGTGTCTTTATCGAGGCGCAGGGTCATCGGCCCCGGATTCGATAGCCAGCCATCTTTAATTATCCATTTTTCGTTATTCAGCCACAGCGGGAGCGCGCCGTTGACCGGGCCGGACATGGCAAACTGCTTAGGGTTTAGGGCACCGATAATTTCGCTGGCGTCAATTTTCTGCAGCCGGATCAACGCCGCATCATGCTGGGGCATTCGCAGCTGCTGCATAGTCACTTTCCCGCCGAGCACATCAAGATTGACGTTGGTTAACAGGAGCGGATCCGCGTCGCTCCACGGCCAGGCCCCCTGCAGATCGGCCGTGATATTCTTCGCCGTGGCCTGGTTCACGACTTCGGCGATACGCAAACTGACCGGACCGCGCGTGCCAAGCTGCCAGCCGCCGTCGGCAAAACGGAACGGCAGCACAAAATCAACCCCGTTAATTTCGTTGTCCGGCATCAGGACGCTCCCCGCTTTCAGCACCCCGTGGCCACCGGCTTCGAAGCCCTGGTCCGCTGCTGCTGAGAACGCCACCTGTGCATAGAGGCTGCCGTCACGCAGACGCATTTTCCACTCCGGAGGGATGAGTGGCTGAAAGACTGTTAACGACTGCTGAGGCCACCAGGCATGCCCACGAAGACGCTCACCATCCCAGCGGCCGTTTATCCTGATAGGGCCAATTTCGCGCGCATGAAGGTCGCCCTTAAACTGGAACATCCCGGGATCGCGCCCGTAAACGCTGAACTTAAGGGTTGAAGGTGGCAACAGGCTGCCGCCGGTAAAGCGCGTCTCGCCGGTATCAAGCGACAGCCCGCCGCTGATATGCGGCGTGGTTTCATCCCGTTCCCAGCTGATGGGCTGGTCGAGGGTCAGACGCGGCTGGCTGACGTGCATCGTGCCGTACTTCAATTGATCAAACCCGGTCGATAGCGTATTCAGTTGAATGCGTTTGTCGCGCCACTCACCGGTGCCCGCCACATCCCAGCTCGCCTGCATCGGCGTAAAGTGGCCTTCACCCCAGTAGCGCCATTGCCAGAGACCGCTGTCCGGCAGAAAATCATTGGCTCTGCCGTCAAGGTGAACGGTGAAATCGCCCGAACCGCGCTCGCTGGCGCGCAGGATGGCTTGCAGACGGCCGTCAATGCCATTGCGGGTGACCTTTACCCCCGCCAGCGGCCAGCGACTGTCCTCAATATTCAGGGCATCAATCAGGCGCCCTCGGGAGCGCAGCAGTGAACCCGGTTCAAACGCCAGCTGCGGATCCATAATGCTGCCGCTCAGCTTTGCCTGTAGCGTGGCCCAGACAATTAACTCCCCCGCTTTCGCCTCGCCGTTCAGCCGCAGCGGCATCGCGCTGTTATGCATACTGAGCGTGCCGGGACCGAAGTTGAGTACCGCATTCCCCTTCCCGGCATTGCCTTGTGTCAGAACGTTAAGCCGACCGCCGATCTGCGCCTTCTCCAGCCCCTGCTGCCAGTTTTCCACCTTCAGACCAAGACGCCCGCTGGCTGGAACGCCCTCATAAGGCCAGCTCCAGCGACCGTCGCTGATGGTGAGCTGTTCAGCGGTGAGCGTCCAGGGAAGGTCCAGCAGCGGCGCAGTACCATCACGCCCGCGAACCACCAGCTGACCGGCGTTATCCCGCCACTCCAGCTCCGCATCGACTGGATCCGGCTGCTGAGGCAACTCAAACGTCGCCAGCGCATGGCCCTGCACGGGCACACCATCAGGTACCAGCGGCAGCGTAAATTCGCCGACCAGTTTTACCGGCTGCTGCTGACCCGGAAGCGTCAGCTCAAGCTCGCTGACGGTCATTGCCTGGCCCTTGAGATTCGCCTGCATCTTTATAGACTCACCCCGATAGTTCAGTTGCTGGCGCTCCGGCGTCAGGGCCAGCTCAAGCCTTCCCTGCCACTGCTGCCAGGGCGAGAGCGTCAGACGGTCGATCGTCAGCCAGCTGGCGGGCAGCATCGCCTGCCATTCAGCCAGCGTGCGGGGCGAGTTGTCGGGAGTGTCGTTTTTAGGCAGTTTGCTGAGACAGGCGCTGTTCACATCCAGCGTGCCTATCTGCAACTTCCAGCGGCTGGGGTAGCTCAGATGAACATCGGTAAGCTGCGCCAGCGGGCAGTCGCCAACCAGATAGCGCAGATCGGGAATATACAATTCGTGCGTGTTCAGACGGGGGGAGTCATCAAAGGCAATACGCGTCCCGACCGGTAGCCAGATACCGGCAAGGGTGGGCACCCACTGGGCAAGCGTTAGCAACAACGTCAGCGGCAGCAGTACCAGAAGCAGGAATAGCGCGATAATGGCTCTGACTTTACCCTTCATGGGCTGTTAATATCCTGATTTAGCGAAAAATTATGCTTATCTTCTCTCTATTGTGGCATGTTTAACCATTCAGTTGAAGCCAGCGGCGATATCCCGACGCGAATGCACTAAAATTAGGTATAATCTGGATCAATTAAAATAAATTTTAGAAATCGTTAAATATTTTGAAATATGCTAACGTGACGTGGTAGTCACAGGAGAAAGTCTTATGAAACTTGCCGTCTATAGCACCAAACAGTACGACAAAAAGTATCTACAGGCTGTAAACGAATCTTACAGCTTCGAACTTGAATTTTTTGACTTCCTTCTGACGAAAAAAACCGCCCGCACCGCTCAGGGCTGTGAAGGTGTCTGCCTGTTTGTCAATGATGACGGCAGCCGCCCGGTGTTGGAAGAGCTGAAAAAGCTGGGTGTGAAGTATATCGCCCTGCGCTGCGCCGGTTTTAATAACGTCGATCTCGATGCTGCCCACGAACTGGACCTGCAGGTGGTGCGCGTCCCGGCCTACTCCCCGGAAGCGGTCGCGGAACATGCCGTTGGCATGATGATGACCCTGAACCGCCGTATCCACCGTGCGTATCAGCGCACCCGCGACGCCAACTTCTCCCTGGAAGGTCTGACAGGCTTTACCATGTATGGCAAAACGGCTGGCGTGATCGGCACCGGGAAAATCGGTATCGCCGCGCTGCGTATTCTGAAAGGCTTCGGTATGCGTTTGCTGGCATTTGATCCGTATCCGAGCGCAGCGGCGCTGGAGCTGGGCGTGGAGTATGTCGATCTGCCCACCCTGTTTGCCCAGGCGGATGTGATTTCACTGCACTGCCCGCTGACGCCGGAAAGCTATCACCTGCTGAATCAGGATGCGTTCGCCCAGATGAAAAACGGCGTGATGGTGATTAACACCAGCCGAGGCGGTCTTATTGATTCTCAGGCCGCCATTGACGCCCTGAAAACGCAGAAAATCGGCTCTCTGGGGATGGACGTCTATGAAAACGAACGGGATCTGTTCTTTGAAGATAAGTCCAACGATGTGATTCAGGATGATATTTTCCGCCGTCTTTCCGCCTGCCATAACGTGCTGTTCACCGGCCACCAGGCGTTTCTGACCGCCGAGGCCCTGACCAGCATTTCACTGACGACACTGGAAAACCTGCGTCAGCTGGCAAGCGGTGAGTCCTGCCAGAACGCACTCTGACAGAAACCGGTGCGCCAGCTCTGACTGGCGCGCCCTTTGCCCCGAATTCAGACAATCCCCGATGATCCACGGCGCCGCGTCGTTAATATAGCCATTAGTTTACTGTGCCATCGAAGTGTAAGAGAGTTATGAAGAAGACCGATTAGTATTCCTGCTCGGTTCGCTGCTGGCAGGCTGCGTCGTAAAAGAGAGTGATGTTGCCGTCACCGATTCCCGGTTACGTAATCAGCGCTTTGTTCTGCAAAGCTGGGACGGACAAGCGCTGCCCGCAGGTGAAAATCCGCCAGAGCTGGCGTTCGGCGAGAAAATGCAGGTCACAGCGAAGATGTGTAACCGCTTTATAGGTGAGGGGCGCCTGAATAATGGCAAACTGAAAGTCAGCAAAATGACGGCAATAAAAACCCTCTGCGCCAGCTCGCAGCTGAATGCGCTGGACAGCACGCTTAACGCCATGCTGAACTCCGGCGCAGAAGTCGACCTAACCGCCAGTCAGTTGACGCTGGCAACGGCCACACAAAGCCTGGTGTATCAGCGCGCGACTCAGTAGCTGCCGCAGGTTCCGCCAGCCAGAGACTGTTCGTTACAGCGTTTGCCGTTTGGCAAAGCGCACATCCCGGTGGCGGAACCGTCAAGCTGACGCGCAACCGACAGCGTGCCGCCAATCATCGCGCAGCTGGCCTGACCTGAGCTGGTCATCGCTGCTTTCAGGCCCGGCGTGGTATGCGCCGCGGTAGCCTGCTGGACCGGTTCACTGCTGCATGCCGTCAGTAATAGCGCCGCACACCCCATCAAAAATGCTGTCCGCATCTCCTGCCCCTTCATCTGTTAAGCGCAAAACCGTAGCATGATAGGCAGCGCAGGGGGCATTCGTCGAGTGCAACGCTGCCGTTTTATGCGCTGTGGAAACATTTTTTAGCAATTCTTCTATCAGAAGCGCCTGAAAATTGCCGTTGTTGATGATTTCGCACGGGATAGTACACAAAAGCGAAAATGTTGCCGCAGGGCTTTTGCTAGAATGAGAATATAACAACAGGGCCTGCGGGGTAATTCAGGCCCTTCTTTATATTGCGCAATGTTAAGGTGTCTTATGATCACGACTGACGGTAACGGTGCGGTCGCTTCGGTCGCATTCCGGACCAGCGAAGTTATCGCAATCTACCCGATTACGCCCAGCTCGACCATGGCGGAGCAATCCGATGCCTGGGCCGGGAATGGTCTGAAGAACGTCTGGGGCGACGTGCCCCGCGTTGTGGAGATGCAATCAGAAGCCGGGGCTATCGCGGCGGTACACGGCGCCCTGCAAACGGGTGCGCTTTCGACCTCCTTTACGTCATCCCAGGGCCTGCTGCTGATGATCCCGACCCTGTACAAACTGGCCGGTCAGCTGACCCCATTTGTGCTGCACGTCGCGGCCCGTACCGTCGCCACCCACGCCCTCTCTATATTTGGCGATCACTCGGACGTGATGGCCGTTCGCCAGACCGGCTGCGCCATGCTGTGCGCCGGAAGCGTACAGGAAGCTCAGGATTTCGCGCTGATCTCCCATATTGCGACCCTGAACAGCCGGGTGCCCTTTATTCACTTCTTCGACGGCTTCCGTACCTCGCACGAAATTAACAAGATTGTGCCGCTGTCGGACGATACGGTTCGCTCTCTGCTGCCGCAGGAAGCCATCGACGCCCATCGTTCGCGCGCGCTCAATCCGGAACATCCGGTAATCCGCGGCACTTCCGCAAACCCGGATACATATTTTCAGTCCCGCGAGGCGACTAACCCCTGGTACAACGCGGTATACGCACAGGTCGAGCAGGCGATGAATGACTTCGCTGCCGCCACCGGCCGCCAGTACCAGCCTTTCGAGTACTACGGTCATCCTCAGGCGGAGCGCGTTATTGTGCTGATGGGCTCGGCAATTGGTACCTGTGAAGAGGTGGTCGACGAAATGCTGACCTGCGGCGAAAAGGTCGGCGTGCTGAAAGTGCGCCTCTATCGCCCCTTCTCGGCAGAGCATCTGCTACAGGTTCTGCCGCAGAGCGCGCGCGCCGTGGCGGTACTGGACCGCACCAAAGAGCCGGGTGCCCATGCGGAACCGCTCTATCTCGACGTCATGACCGCGCTGGCGGAAGCCTTTAACAGCGGCGAACGGGAAACCCTGCCGCGCACCATTGGCGGTCGCTACGGACTGTCATCGAAAGAGTTCGGCCCGGACTGCGTGCTGGCCGTCTTCAGTGAACTGGCGCTGGATAAACCGCGCCCGCGCTTTACGGTCGGCATTTATGACGACGTGACCAACCTGTCGCTGCCGCTGCCGGAGAACAGGCTCCCGTCCGCCGCCAGACTGGAAGCGCTGTTTTATGGTCTGGGCAGTGACGGCAGCGTCTCGGCCACCAAAAACAATATCAAGATTATTGGTAATGCCACGCCCTGGTACGCTCAGGGTTACTTTGTGTATGACTCGAAGAAGGCCGGTGGCCTGACGGTGTCGCACCTGCGCGTCAGCGAGCAGCCAATCCGCTCAGCCTATCTGGTTTCACAGGCCGATTTCGTCGGCTGTCACCAGTTGCAGTTTATTGACAAATACCAGATGGCCGAGCGCCTGAAGCCCGGCGGCATTTTCCTGCTTAATACGCCTTATTCAGCTGAGGACGTCTGGTGCCGTCTGCCGCAGGATGTCCAGGCGGTACTGACCCAGAAGCAGGCCCGTTTTTATGTGATTAATGCCGCCCGTATCGCCCGCGAATGCGGCCTGGGCGCGCGCATTAATACCGTCATGCAGATGGCATTCTTCCATCTGACTAACATACTGCCTGGCGACAGCGCGCTGCTGGAGCTACAGGGCGCTATCGCCAAAAGCTACAGCAGCAAAGGGCAGGAGCTGGTCGAACGCAACTGGCAGGCGCTGGCGCTGGCCCGCGAATCCCTGTTTGCCGTGTCGCTGGCACCGGTGAATACCGACAGCCCGATGCGCCCGCCGGTGGTATCCGATGCCGCGCCGGATTTTGTCAAAACCGTTACCGCCGCGATGCTGGCCGGGCTGGGCGACAGCCTGCCGGTTTCCGCACTGCCGCCGGACGGCACCTGGCCGACCGGCACCACCCGGTGGGAAAAACGCAATATCGCCGAAGCGATCCCCATCTGGAAGCCGGAGATCTGTACCCAGTGCAACCACTGCGTCGCCGCCTGTCCGCATTCGGCGATCCGTGCCAAAGTCGTTCAGCCTGACGCCGTCGACAATGCCCCCGCCTCTCTCCAGACCCTGGATGTAAAATCCCGCGATATGCGCGGCCAGAAATACGTTCTGCAGGTCGCGCCAGAAGACTGCACCGGCTGTAATCTTTGCGTGGAAGTCTGCCCGGCGAAAGACCGCCAGAATCCGGAGATCAAGGCCATCAATATGCTGTCGCGCCTTGAACATGTGGAAGAGGAGAAAGTGAACTATGACTTCTTCCTCGGGATGCCGGAAATCGACCGCAGCAGACTCGAGCGTATCGATATCCGTACGTCACAGCTGATCACGCCGCTGTTTGAGTACTCCGGTGCCTGCTCCGGATGTGGTGAAACACCGTATATTAAACTGCTGACCCAGCTGTACGGCGACCGTCTGCTGATTGCCAACGCCACCGGCTGCTCGTCCATATACGGCGGTAACCTGCCCTCCACACCGTACACCACCGACGCCAACGGTCGCGGTCCGGCATGGGCTAACTCCCTGTTCGAAGACAACGCCGAGTTTGGTTTGGGCTTCCGCCTGACCGTTGACCAGCATCGCCAGCGCGTCATGCGTCTGCTTTCCGGCTTTGCCGACCGTATTCCAGGAGAGCTGAATGACGCCCTGCATGCGGATGCCACACCGGAAGTGCGTCGTGAACAGGTCGCAGAGCTGCGTCAGCATCTGAGAGGTGTGGAAGGCGCGACGGAACTGCTGACCGACGCCGACGCGCTGGTGGAGAAATCCATCTGGCTGATTGGCGGCGACGGTTGGGCCTACGATATTGGCTTCGGTGGCCTGGACCACGTTCTCAGCCTGACCGAAAACGTCAATATCCTGGTTCTCGATACCCAGTGCTACTCCAATACCGGTGGCCAGGCCTCGAAAGCGACCCCTCTCGGAGCGGTGACCAAGTTTGGCGAACACGGCAAGCGTAAGGCGCGTAAAGATCTCGGCGTCAGCATGATGATGTACGGTCATGTCTATGTGGCACAGATCTCTCTCGGTGCACAGCTGAACCAGACGGTGAAAGCGATTCAGGAAGCGGAAGCGTATCCGGGACCGTCGCTTATTATTGCCTACAGCCCCTGTGAAGAGCACGGCTACGATCTGGCCCTGAGCCACGACCAGATGCGTCAGCTTACCGCGACCGGCTTCTGGCCGCTGTACCGCTTCGACCCACGCCGTGCCGATGAAGGCAAGCTGCCCCTGGCGCTGGACTCCCGTCCACCGTCCGATGCGCTGGCCGAAACGCTGCTCAACGAGCAACGCTTCCGTCGTCTGAATGCACAGCAGCCGGACGTCGCGGAGCAGCTGTGGCAAGATGCGGCGGCGGATCTGCAAAAACGCTATGACTTCCTGGCGCAGATGGCCGGGAAAGCGGATAAAACCGCCTCAGAGTAAGACAAAAAAAGGCCCGGGCAACAGCCCGGGCCTGTGAAACAAGAGGCGATTCTTAATGGATTCAGTAAAGGCGTATAACCCGGACAGCGTATCCCGCCAGGCTATCCCTGTATAATGCGGAATTAATATGGCAGGCAGATGACTTAGCGTGCCGCATTGTTATCCCACTGATGAATAAGTCAGATCATATTCATATTGCATAAAACCCCCTCTGTAACCGATTATAAAAGACATAAGGACTGAAAGGAGGCATCAACACGTGCAGCATCACCCGGTAAAATCATCCCGCATCGCCTCTATCGCCTACGACGAACCTTCCAGCACGCTCGAAATCTGCTTTCGCGATAAGAGCACATTGCAATTTATCGGTGTCCCCGCCAGAGTTTTTCGTGATTTTTTAATCGTGATGTCGAAAGGTCGTTTCTACGACGGCGTGATCAAAGGTAAATTTCCCCAGCGGCGTATGCGCTAAACCCTGAAGTTTATTTACTAACCCATCCGTTTTTCTTCCGCTATTAAAAGACTAGAGTTTCTCCATCGGCTTAAGGAGAGACCGCCATGAAAAAGAGTGAAGATTATCTCAAAGAAATGAAAGAGTTGTGGAAAGATGAACCGCAGACTTCGCGTTGCTTGCAGCTCTGGTATCTGACTCCAGCCCAGCGTCTTGCCGTACTGCGGGAGCTGCTTTGCCCTGTCAGTTGCGCAAATAACGCGCCGTGATAGTGGTCGCTTAATATACTGAGAAAGGTTAATTACTATGCCGATCATTAAAAAAACCTATCACCAGGAACGAGTATAAAGTTTGAACAATGTGATTCAGATCATTATAAAGTGCACCTGTGACGGACATACATCATTACATTTAGTTATATTTTGCTGGCAGCTTTGGTGTCGAAGCTGCCAACTATTTTCCCCAACTCCCCCCGCTACATCATACTACGCAGCTTCGCACGCTAAGACGGTGACGCAGCTTCAGCGCAATGCTTCCCAGTGCTAGCATCATAACCACCTCAACCTCAGAATCGCACTCGCCGCACCGACATTATTCGCACTGATATCGCGCATTCCGATGCAATAAAAACTATTCACAATCAGTGCCTGGCCGTAGCCAATCAGCGCGGTGGAAGGGACTAATGCCAGCGTGGTTGTTTTCGTGCCCAGCACATAGAAAGTCGCACTCAGCGCCAGCAGACCCGCGATCTGCACCGTCAGACCCGTCAGTAAAATACGCCCCATGCTCAGCCGTGCGTACAGCTTCGGAGCAAAGAGCGCAGAAATAAAATAGGCCACACCAGGCGCCACAAAGCTATTTCCGGACTACCACGGCGCCATTCCCGGACCTGCCTGCATGGTCAGCGCCATACAGAACATAAACGCTGACCAGCCGCTAAAGAACAGCAGCGCAATAGCCAGACCAAAGCGAATGCTGGTGAGATTCAGCAGGCGCGGCGGCAATAAGGGATGGCCGCCCAGCGCCTCCTTGCGCAGCGCATTTATCCGCATCCAGGCCTGCAGCGGCAGCACCGCAAGCGTCCACGGCCAGTGCAATTCCGGCCCCTGTGCCATCGGGAACAGCAGGCAACAGAGAACCGGCGGCAGGATAATGGTTCCCTGCCAGTCAATCCGTGAGTGCGTTTCATGACGGGTCTCAGGGACATAGCGACGGATCAGGGCCAGCACCAACAGGCAGACCGGCACATTGATAAAAAAGGCGTTGCGCCAGCCGAGTCCGGCAATATCCGCGGATACCAGCCAGCCGCCGCCCATTTGCCCGACGATAAACGCAATCCCACCAATTTCGCCATAAAGGCTGATGGCCCGGGCATGCGCAGTACCCTTCAGGGTGACATGCAGCGTAGCGAGAATTTGCGGGACGATCATCGCTGCGCCTGCCTCCTGTAGCGTTCGTGCCGCCAGCAGGCCATTAATCGATTCCGCCATCCCGCAGAGTAAGGATGTCAGACCAAAATAGCGACGCCCCACATAAACAGGCAACGACGGCCATAGTTATCGTCAGGCTTGCTGGCCATTGCCAGACAGACGGCAAAGGCCAGGTGAATTAATCGACGAATTCATCGGAAAGCATGCTGCGGGGCGTGGCGAGTGCGCTGCAGTGCAGCCCGCTGGAAACACACCATCTTTTTGTGCTGGCAGGCCTTACGCCGCCGGAAACATGGCAGGGAATGGTGTGCGAGGGTATCAGCCCCGGCACGCGACAAATGCTTAATAGCCTGATGCCGCAGCCAGCCAGTATTAAGAGACCGAACTTTGATATCGTGGCCTGGAATGACAGTTTCTGCCGTCTGGTGGGTGTGGATTTTACAACGGTCCCGGAAGAAGACCGTAACTGTATCTACCTCTATTAAACCTGCGAGGCCTGGCGTTCCCGTATCGAAATCCCCACCGTATTGCCGACGTTCGTCTCATACTTTCGCGCGGCGATGGCGGAACATCGCGGTGACCCGGCGTGGGAAAATAAACTGGCGCGCTTCTTCGCCGCCTCGCCTGAGCTTGAGGCGCTGTGGCACCAGCACTACGACGTACGCGGCGTGGAGAATCAGATAAAATATTTCCCCCCCCCAGCTGGGTCGCTTCACCCTGCAGCAGATGTACTGGTACTCGGCCCCGCGCAACAGTTCGCGGCTGCTGGTCTATCTGTCGGTTGATGATGCGGGTAAAGCGGCGCTAACGTGGCTGGATCAACAGGGCAACATATAAAACGTGCTGGTATTCGCCGCCGGAATCCGTACCATACGCTCATATTTTAGCGCGTTACAGATTGCGACAAGGCATAGCGCGCCAGCAGTACTCCATTTTGCCAGCCGGATAATAGTTAAATGCAAGATAACCAATTAGTTAACAAAAAAGAGCAGTACAATCTCAACAAGCTGCAAAAGCGACTGCGCCGCAACGTCGGTGAAGCGATTGCCGACTTCAATATGATTGAAGAAGGTGACCGCATTATGGTCTGCCTGTCCGGCGGCAAAGACAGCTATACCATGCTGGAGATCCTGCGCAATTTACAGCAGAGCGCCCCGGTGAATTTCTCACTGATCGCCGTTAACCTCGACCAGAAACAGCCCGGCTTCCCGGAGCATATTCTGCCGGAATATCTCGAGCAGCAGGGCGTGGAGTATAAGATTGTCGAAGAGAACACCTACAGCATCGTGAAGGACAAAATTCCGGAAGGAAAAACCACCTGCTCCCTGTGCTCGCGTCTACGTCGCGGTATTCTCTACCGCACGGCGACGGAAATGGGTGCAACCAAGGTCGCGCTGGGCCATCACCGGGACGATATTCTGCAGACGCTGTTCCTGAATATGTTCTACGGCGGCAAGATGAAAGGTATGCCACCGAAGTTGATGAGCGATGACGGCCAGCACGTGGTAATCCGCCCGCTGGCCTACTGCCGCGAGAAAGATATCGAGCGTTTCTCCGAGGCCAAAGGCTTCCCGATTATTCCATGTAACCTCTGCGGCTCCCAGCCTAACCTGCAACGTCAGGTAATCGGCGATATGCTGCGCGACTGGGATAAACACTATCCAGGCCGGATCGAAACCATGTTCAGCGCCATGCAGAACGTGGTTTCGTCCCACCTTTGCGACGACGACCTGTTCGATTTCAAAAGTATTCGTCACGGCTCAGACGTGGTGGACGGCGGCGATCTGGCCTTCGACCGGGAAGAGATCCCGATGCAACCTGCCGGCTGGCAGCCGGAAGAGGACGATGCCGCCCTCGACAGCCTGCGTCTTAACGTCCTGGAAGTGAAGTAACCGATGTAACCCGCTCAGGCGCCCTGCCTGAGCGGTTCCTCTGAATACCCATCCCGCTAAACGCGCGACAGCTTATACGGCACCTCTTCCGGAGGCGGGTCCGGCTGCGGCTGCGGCTGGGGTGGACGAGGATCGGGTATCGGCGGCGGATCGACCGGAAAGGGATCGCCGGGAATGGTTTGCGTGTGGATATCTGCGTTCATACGGCCTCCTCAGACCAGGTTCACTCTGTTAAGGGTAGAAGCCTGGCCGCTGAAGGCAAAAAAAAAGCCGACTATGCTAAGTCGGCGTCGTACGAATCAATTGTGCTATGCAGTAATTCAAAAAAGGAAGTAAGACAATATGGAGCGCAACGCCCATCGCTTGACGTTGCATTCACCTGCGAGAGAGATTTTGCCGCGATCGCGTAAAAGGTTTCTTGACCTTGCTCAATGATTTCGCCGTTTTTATGTTCATTTTCTGTTGAAAACGTTATTTTTTACAGCCATTTACTGCGATGTAACCACCAGGTAACACCGCCAATCATTATCACCAGCATGATGCAGAATATCGTAAAGCCGAGCTGCCATTCGCCGCCGGGGATCCCACCGAGGTTGACGCCAAACAGGCCAGTCAGAAAAGTGCTGGGTAAAAAGACCATTGCCATCAGAGACATGGTATAGGTCCTGCGGCTCAGGGACTCCTGCATGATCTGGGCAATTTCATCGGTCATCACCCCGGTACGCGCAATACAGGAGTCGATTTCATCCAGCCCGCGTCCCAGCCTGTCGGCAATGTCCTGCATTCTGCGGCGCTGATCGTCACTCATCCACGGGAAACGTTCGCTGGCAAGGCGCGCATAGACATCGCGCTGAGGTGCCATATAACGTCGCATAACAATCAGCTGTTTACGCAGCAGCGCCAGCAAACCGCGCGGAGGAAATTGCTGATCGAGCAGATTATCCTCAAGGTCAATGATCCGGTCATGGAGCTGTTCGATAAATTCGCTGGCGTGATCGGTCAGACCGTCACAGACATCGACCAGCCAGCCGCCGACCTCCGTCGGTCCGGTACCCTGCTGTAAATCGTTGACCAGGTCATCCAGCGCCAGCACTTTGCGCTGGCGGGTGGAGACGATCATCCGCTCATCCATATAGACGCGCATGGCCACCAGTTGATCCGGGCGCTCATCGGTACTGCCATTGATACAGCGCAGCGTCAGCAAAGTACCATCGCCCATGCGGGTGACGCGCGGTCGGGAGCTTTCTCCGGACAGTGCATCACGTACGTTATTCGGCAGCAGCGGCGTCTCGATGAGCCAGCGGGCGCTTTCCGGTTGGGTGTAGTTAAGATGAAGCCAGCAGGGATGCTGAGCATCAATCACGGTTTCATCAGCCAGAGGTTCCACGCCACCTTTGCCATCCAGAACCCAGGCATAAACGGCATCCGGTATCTTAATATCCGTTCCTCTAATCGCGTCCACAGCGCCTCCACAACGCTTTCTTCACTTTCGCTTAGTCTAGACCTCTGCCATTACTATTGCATCCATGGTGCTGAATTAACTGACAAATAAAACGTTAGTTTCCCGCACAAAATTAAGGGTAAAGAAACGAAACGGCGTGTCGTTAATATCGGGTGAACAGTGAGTTAAATTTCAGCGCCCGGGAGTAGAACAGTGGCCAGTAACAAGCCGGTTAACACGTTTGATTCGCGACTAGCGGCCACGCGAAATCTAGCCATCAAAAATAGCATCGTCTGGTTTCTGCTGGCGCTCCAGCGGGAGCAGGAGAACAGCGAGCTTATACATCGGTTAGGCAGGCTGGGTCAGCGCGACGCTGCCGACGCAGCACGCGGTGCTCGATGCAAAATAAAGCCCGCGCAAATGCGCGGGCCCGGAATAGCCCGGCGCTGCGTGCGGCCAGCTGCTCAGAAAGCGTCTTTGCCGTATGGGATGATGCCCGGATTTCACCGACCAGCGTGGCTATATTGCTGAAGAGCTTATTAATTCCGGGGATCAGACGTCCGGCACAGTTATTGCCGAAGTCAGGAATAGCAATTGAGATGTCGCCGGATATTACCGCATCGATGCTGGCTTTTACCGTATTGATCGGCGATACCAGGTAGCGGGTCATATAAAGCCACAATAAAAGATCGATCCAACCCAGATAATATTGAGTGTTAACAACAAATTGCTGCTGGCTGAGAAAACCTGTGACAATATATCAGCCAGTAAAACACCAATATCACTGTTCTGACGCTAATATTTTTAAGCATAATCAGTCCTGCCGCTACATTATTCACGGTGGTGTGCAGGAGAGTTATAGCACCGCACCCAGGCTATTTTCAAGGCAAATCAATGTTCGCCGTATATGGCGGTGCGTTTATCTTTGGTTGGCGAATGACACCAGCAACATCGACAAAACCAGAGGTAGATCACCACCAAATCGCAATTACACAGATAAATAAAACAGATATATCATACACCAACACCCTTAGCCAGGTAAGGGTTAATGGTCAGTTAACTCCGCCTGCGAAAGCGTATAAGCAATGCTTAAATTAATAACTATCAGGCCTCATTTTTCATTCTCTTCCTCCGTTAAAAAACATCAACTGTAGTCGTCATTATAATTTATTTTTTCGATCGGCGGCAATTTTATAGCACAGCGCTAAAAATTTACTGCTAGATTATTTATACAACTCTAATAGAAGTGGATTACATGATGCTTTATGTCTCGTGGGACCCTGTGCTGGTCGGTATTTCATATCTTGTCGCATTTATCGCGTCCTTTATTGCGCTGGATAGCGCCGGCAAAATTTCAACGGCTGGCGTAAAAGCATCCCTGTTCTGGCGAATCGCCGGCGGTGCCACGCTGGGCATCGGGATCTGGTCCATGCACTTTATCGGTATGCTGGCCATGGAAATGCCGATGATGATGCGTTACGACCTGCATCTGACGTTAATCTCTCTGCTGGCGGCACTAGTCGCCTCTACACTCGCCATTAATATTGCCGTGTCCGGCAATACGCTCTCTATCAGGCGACACATTCTGGCGACCGCGATTATGAGTTCTGGCGTGATGGTGATGCACTACTTCGGCATGGCTGCGCTAATGATGCACGACATTATTGTCTGGAATAGGGGTCTGGTCGCCCTGTCCGTCATTATCGCCATTGTGACATCGGGCACCGCAATCTGGCTGGCCTTCAGCCTGCGGGTGAAGAGCAAAGGCGTGCTGATCAACCGTATTGTGGCCGCCATGGTGATGGGGTTTGCCGTCGCCGCGATGCACTATACCGGCATGAGCGCTGCGGAGTTCCATCATCACGGGCACTATCCTGCCGGTGGCGTAAACGAAATGGGGCTGTCTGTTTGGGTATCGGCTACTACGCTTGTGATCCTCGGTATTATGCTGATTGTCTCCATCATCGACTCGCAAATTCGTACGGTTCGCCTGACGGAGAATCTCCACCAGCTTAACCAGCAGCTGGCGCATCAGGCCCATTATGACGGCCTTACCGGCCTGGCAAACCGCAGCAATATCGATTTGCGCCTTGAGAGCTGCATGGAAGATGCCGTCAAAAGCGGGACCCGTTTTGCACTTGTCTTTATGGATCTTGACCGCTTTAAGCTGGTCAATGACGCCTGGGGCCACCACGTTGGCGATCATCTGCTGGTGTCCGTTGCCAACCGCATCAGCGCCTGTCTGAGCCGCAAAATGGTCCTTGCCCGACTGGGTGGAGATGAATTTGTTCTGATGGTGCCGGAAACGGACGAGGCCGAAGCGTCTGAGCTGGCGGCGAAGATGGTAAACGCCGTTGAGCGTCCTTTCTACGAAGCCGGGCAGATTATTCAGGTTTCCCTGAGCGCCGGGGTCAGCCTCTACCCGGAGCACGGCGACAGCTTGCATATCCTCAAGCTGCGCGCTGATACCGCCATGTACAATATTAAGCAGCGCGGCCGCAACGGCTGGGCTGTCTACCATGAAGGGATGACCCAGAAGTCGCTCGGTGTCCCGGCGTTTTTACAGGATCTGACCCAGGCGCTGGATCGCGAGCAGTTCGAACTCTGGTATCAGCCGAAGTATCGCGCCATCAATGATGAGGTGTCAGGCTTTGAAGCGCTGCTGCGCTGGCGGCATCCCACTAAAGGTGTGTTGCTTCCGGCGGTGTTTTTACCCTTGCTGGAGAAAACCGGTCTGATCCTCGCCGTCGGCGACTGGGTGCTGGAAACCGCCTGTCGCCAACTGCAGAAATGGCAGCAGGAGGGGCATACGGACTGGACGCTATCGGTGAACCTCTCCGCGCTGCAGTTTGACCAGCAGGATCTGGCCGATAACGTCCGCAGCGTTATAGAACGCTATCAGTTCCCCCCTTCTCGACTGACGCTGGAAATTACCGAAAGTACGGCGCTTAAAAATTTGGCGCACGGCGTCCAGGTTCTGGAATCCTTAAGCCGTCTCGGCATTACGGTCTCCATCGATGATTTCGGCACTGGCTACTCCAATATGCTGATGCTGAAAAATCTTCCGGCCCGCGAGCTTAAGATCGACAAGAGTTTTATCCGCAACCTGCACGATAACAATAAAAACGTGCGCATTGTCGCCACCATTATCGATATCGCCCACGCGATAAATATGAAAGTGGTGGCAGAAGGGGTTGAAACAGAGGAACAGCAGCGCCTGTTAACCAGCCTTGGCTGCGGCGTACTGCAGGGTTTTCTGTTCTCCCAGGCCGTTCCGCCAGAGCAGCTCCCCCTGCTTTTGCCACCAAAACGTGCGCCGGTCAGCATCGTACGCAGTCATAAAAAGCCACGCACCGTTGTGCATCACCACCCGATGATGAAGCATAAGAAGCAGGCGTAACGAATAGCGGACATAAAAATCTATGGTCACCCCCGTTTTTGCAACACAGATTTTGATTTATGATGGGCCTGCGTAAATCTATTCGGCGTCTGGTGAGCACTGATGCCCGCGCCACGATGAGTTCCGCGCCTGCCGAATCTTAAAGGCCGTCGGCTTCATAGAGCCATTTTTTCTGTCAGGTTCATCAGCAGGCCGATATGCCGTTCATGTCATCAATTATCTGTCGTCGCAAAACCAGAAAGTAACGTGTTAACCCAATGAGCCAGCGAATTTTTTCGTTGGCTCTTTTATTTGCTGAACGCCGTCTGATGGGCCGTCACCGCCCGGGCTATCCGTGCCAGTTTGTTTGCCAGGGCGCACTGCACCAGCAGCCGTCGCAGATTCTTATCCCCCCGTTTACTGATGCACATCAGTGTCGTCTTCCCGTCCGTGCTGTACAGGAGTGGAACCAGCCCGGTCGACGCCGCAAAATCCCGGCTGCCGGCATAGTTTTTACCGTCCCCCAGCCGCGTGGCTAACAGACTCGCCGTTAAAGCAGCAAAAGAACCCTGGCTTATCTTCAGCAGCACAGATGACTGTAAATCATGCGAAATCATGAAGTTATACAGCCGGCGTATGCAGATAGAGCAGAACTTCCGGGATGAGTAAAGCGAGCGCTTCGGGTTCGGACTGCGAGCCAGTTACAGTCGTTCAGCGCAAAGAATATTGGTCCTGAGCCTGCTGGCAACGCTGAGCACAATAACGCGGCGGGTTATAGATTATCACGCTGAAAATATAGGATTACATCTGAGATACCAGGCCAGCAGCATTAAATCGCGGCGGGTTATCTCTTATCTGACATTAGCGGAGAATGTCCTGCGACATTCTCCGCTAATGTTAAGACGAACGGTGCTGAGCACCGTTCTTAACCACCTCGCCAGAACCTACCGAAGTATGGTGCTGATTTATTAGCGCTGATTTGTGGTGATCCCTCAGCGCTGAAGCGAGTTTAGACTTTCATCAGGTGTGACCGTTATCAGTCAGGGTCGCAACCATTCTCGGGAAGTTTGCCATGTTGCCGATATCGTACTGCGGCAGCGGGTTCACCTTTTTATAATCCCATTCCGAGGCGGCACAGGCTGCCTCGCTTCCTCCCTGCTGCATACATGCAGCAATGCGCTGTGACGGTACAACCGCACAACCAACGGCAATAGCCAGAACACCGGCGGCCGCCAACACTTTGATAATCATTAGTAAACCAGCTTCTTTCTTACATGTGCCAAAAAAATACCGCCCCGCCATCTGCCTGCGATGGCAAGAACGGGGCGGATCGTGGCACGAGGCGCTACAGATGTACAGAATTGAATTGCGCCGGCAGTGGTCCACTAAAGGAGTATAGCAGCGCTCAGTATAGCGTCATATAATTACTTATATAGCGAATATTTTGAGGTAACGATCGATGCGCAATCATTTTGGCAATGGTCTGAAAGCGGGCCTGAAAACCACCGATGCCTGCATGGCATTTATGAGTGGTCGCTTCTGCTCCGAATACAGCAAGGGCTATGTGCTGGGCTACTGCTACCAAATCGTCAAGAAAACAGGCGACAGCAAATCGGCGGCCTGGGAAGCCGGTCGGCTAACCAGACGTTACCAGCTCGACAGCGAAGTCATGGCGGAGTTTTTCAGCGAGCATAAGTCTGATGAGACGATCCGCTGCTTTTTTATGGGGTATGAGGTGGGCTGATCAACAAGGAGCTGGTCGGGCCTAATAAGCATAAAGACCCAGGCTCTACATCATTCTTGTCCAGTCTACTTTTTCAGTGATGGCTTTCCATGCAATCTCAGGCAAGAAACCATAAAATAATTTTTGATATATCATGTTTGATATTTAATTTATCATACCTCATATAATTGATAGGAGTCGTGCCTCCATTAATCCTGTATGATTCAGTAATCATAGCAAAGCAATTTAGATCCTTTACTACCAACATACTGAATGGAATAATCATGCCTTTAGAACATTTTGAGCAAAAGATTGGAAAGCTACAATCAAGGGAAGAAGTTTCAATCCTTCTTGGTAATGGTTTTTCTCAATCATGGAATAGAGATATATTCAACTATCAAAGCTTGCTTAATAGCGCAAATTTTGGAGCTCGTGGTGCACAATTAAAAAATATCTTTAGGGAACTGGACACTTTCGATTTCGAAAAAGTTATGCTGGCTCTTGAATCGGCAGAGACAATATTTAGAAACTATAATATAGAACACCATAAGATAGATGAACTTCGGGTTGACGCTGCCTCATTGAAAACGGGACTCATTCATGCAATATCACATGGTCATCCTCAAAGGTCTAGCCATGTATCCACGGAACAATATCAAATAGCAAAACTATTCACATGTTTTTTCAATAAGATATTTACTTTAAACTAAGACCTTCTACTTTACTGGATTATAAACAAGAGTGATATAGATCCTCAAGGATATCATCATAGTGATGGTTTTAGACGTGACACATGGATTGCAAGAGATGAGCAAAGTCTATTCTTCCTGCATGGAGGACTTCATCTTTATGATGATGGTGTTTCGATAAAAAAACACAGATTCAATGAGGCACTCGATTACAGTATCGCAGAGCAAGTACAAGTTAATTTACAACAAGGCAACTTCCCTTTATTTGTTTCAGAACCTAAAAGTGATCAAAAACTTCAAAAAATACGACAAAACCCATATTTAAACCATGCATACACACAATTATCAAATTTATCTGGAACTCTCTTTATTCATGGCCATTCAATGGATGAAAATGACTATCACATATTCAGGAAAATTAAGGAAAGTGGAGTATCAAATGTTTATGTGGATATTTATGGAGATGAAAACACACTTGCCAATTGCAGAGCCAAAGCGAATGCCAGAACTTACTTTGATTTTCAAGGTATGAGTCTTGAGTTCTATGATGCAGCTACAGTCAGTATATGGAGTTAGGTCACCCCCCCTGCATATAAACCCCCTCATGACTTAGGAGGTTTATTTATACACTACTATCAGGAAAATCGGTCAGGAAAAAAAATACGACTAATTTAATCAGGATAGCGATGTTATCAATGTTTTATTAAGTACATCGTCCGACTATAGGCAACATCTTCCGGGTTATTAATCGGATATCCTTTCAGCCACGGCTTAATTAAACGGCCGTTGGTGTACTGGTAGATGGGCGCAATCGGCGCTTTTTCAGCGATGATTTTTTCCGCCTGATTATAGTCGGCATTGCGGCCTGCTGCCGTATTTTCCAGCGTGGCCTGGTTTACAACCTTGTCGTAGGCCGGATCGTTAAAGCGCGAGATATTGCCGCTGTGGGTGGAGGTCAGCAGGGAGAGGAATGTCGACGGCTCATTGTAATCTCCTACCCAGGATGCGCGGATCACATCGAAATTGCCGGTGTTACGGCTGTCGATATAGGTTTTCCATTCCTGGTTTTGCAGCTTCACGTCCACGCCGAGATTTTTCTTCCACATTGACGTAACCGCAATCGCGATCTTCTGGTGATTCTCCGAGGTATTATAGAGCAGCGTCAGCTTCAGCGGGCGTGACGGGCCGTAACCGGCTGCCTGCAGCAGGGTTTTCGCCTGAGCGTTGAGCTCCTGCTGGCTGGTGTGCTCCATCGCGCCCTCTTCCGGCATAAAACCGGCGGTCACATCCGGGGTAAAACGCCAGGCCGGTTTCTCTCCGGTGCCCAGTACTTTCTCCGCCATAATCCGCCGGTCGATGGTCATGCTCAGCGCCAGACGCACCCGCGCATCGGCGGTAGGTCCTTTCTGCGTGTTAAAGGCGTAGTAATAGGTGCCAAGCTGCGGTGGCGTGTAAACCTGTCCCGGAATATCCTTCAGCAGTTTCTGGTACTGGTTTTTCGGGAAGGATTCGGTGATATCAATATCGCCTGCCAGATAACGTTTGGTGGCGTTGGACTCCTGGTTAATCGGCACAAAGGTGACTTTTTTCAGCACAGACTTGCCGTTATCCCAGTAGCTGGGATTCGGTTCGACGACCAGCTTCTCATTGACCACTCGCTCCTTCAGCACGAAAGCACCGTTGCCGACCAGATGCCCCGGCTGAGTCCAGTTTTTATCGCTTTCGACATTGTTTTTCTGTACCGGGTAAAGCGCGAAGCTGGCAGTCAGGCTGGGGAACCAGGGCAGCGGCTTGTCGAGCTGTATCCGCAGCGTATGGGCATTAACTGCGCTGACGCCCAGCGTATCCGGGGCGGCTTTGCCGTCGATAATGGACTGAGCATTATTGATCCCCGCCAGTGCAGCGAACCACGCAAATTCAGAGGTGTTTTTCGGATCGACCAGGCGACGCCAGCTGTAGACAAAATCTCCGGCGGTCACCGGCGTACCGTCGGACCATTTTGCATCGTTACGCAGGGTAAAGGTCCAGATTTTGTTATCATTGGTCTGCCAGCGGGTGGCAACGCCCGGGATAATTTCCCCTTTTTCATTCTGGTTAACCAGGCCTTCGAAAAGATCGCGGATCACCTGAATTTCCGGCAGGCCGACGGCTTTCGCCGGATCCAGGGTGGCGGGTTCATCTTTAATATGGCGTATCAGTTCCTGACGGTCTGCGAGCACGGCGCCGGCGGGCACATCGGCTGCTTGCGCAACAGAAGATAAGCCGCTCAGTGAGAGTGCGCAACAGATCAGTGAAAGCGAGTGTTTCATAAACTCCCCTTACATAAAAAGAAAAACCGGCCGACGTTGCCGTCACAAATTTGTAATAACCTAAACCCGAAACCATTTGATTAACAGAGAAAATTACACAAAACTGCCGGTATATCACGAAACACGGGGCTTCATTATGTCAACCACGCGTCCGCGTTCTGAACGGGGGGCTTTTCCCCTCGACCTCCAGCATTATGGCAGCTCGGTGCTTGGCGCACCGCTGATCTGGTTTCCTGCCCCGACTGAAGACCGCAACAGCGGCCTGATTCTGTCCGGTACCCACGGTGATGAAAGCGCCTCTGTCGTCACCCTCTCCTGCGCTCTGCGCAGTCTGGTTCCTTCTTTAAGACGCCATCATGTGGTGCTGGCGGTGAATCCTGACGGCTGTCAGCTTGGCCTGCGCGCTAATGCTAACGGAGTCGATCTGAACCGCAACTTTCCCGCCGCCAACTGGAAAGCGGGCGAAACGGTATACCGCTGGAATAGCGCCGCAGAGGCGCGGGATGTCGTGCTGACAACCGGCGGCAGGCCTGGTTCAGAGCCGGAAACCCACGCGCTGTGCCAGCTGATTCACCGAATTCAGCCCGCGTGGGTGATATCGTTTCACGATCCGCTGGCCTGTATTGAAGACCCCCGGGAGAGCGAGCTTGGCGAATGGCTGGCCGAGGCCTTTTCGCTACCGCTGGTGACCAGCGTCGGGTATGAAACGCCCGGCTCCTTTGGCAGCTGGTGTGCGGATATCGGCCTACCCTGCATTACCGCCGAGTTTCCACCGATAGCCAATGACGAAGCCAGCGAGGCCTGGCTTACCGCGATGAGCGATCTGCTGCGCTGGCACGCTCAAAAATAGAGTAATCCCTGGTCAAAACGCAGGCTTGGCTCGACGTCTACCGCCAGCCAGGTCGGGCCATCAAGATCGGCGAAGGTCGCGTGTTGCACCAACGGCAGCGCGCTGACGATCGCCCGTGAAGTGCAGAGCATACAGCCGAGCATCAGCGTAAAGCCCTGCTCTCCGGCCTCTTTTGCCAGCGCCAGGGCTTCCGTCAGCCCCCCGGTTTTATCCAGCTTAATATTAATCATCTCATAGCGCCCGTGCAGGGACGGCAGCGAGGCGCGAGTATGGCAGCTCTCATCGGCACATATCGGCAGCGGATGGATAAAGTTTTCCAGCGCCTCGTCATTAGCGGTCGGCAGCGGCTGTTCCAGCATCGCCACGCCGATATCGGCCAGCAGCTGACAACGGGCAGCAAGCCCTTCGGGATGCCAGGACTCATTGGCGTCGACAATCAGCGTCACATCCGGCACGGCGGCACGGATCGCCACCATTCTTTCGCTAATAAAGCTGTTGTCGAGCTTGACCTTTAGCAACTGCGCCCCATGCTCCCGGAGCGCGGCGGCGCTGACGGCCATCTGTTCCGGGGTGCCAATCACCACCGTCTGGGCGGTAAGCTGCGGCGAAACGGCCGACACGCGGAGTTCATCATTCAGGCTATGGTTGTGTTGCCGCGCCTGGAGATCCCAGAGCGCGCAGTCCAGCGCATTGCGCGCGGCACCGGCGGGCAGCACCTGCAGGAGCTGTTCACGGCTCAGTCCGACCTCCACCTGCCCGGCGACGGTCACGATCTGCGCCATCACCGAGGCGATGCTTTCACCGTAGCGCGGATAGGGCGTACACTCCCCTACGCCTTTTACGCCATGCTCTTCGATTTCAACCACCACCACCCGCGCCTCGCTTCGGCTACCCCGGGCAATCACAAAGGGCGTATGCAGCGGCCAGGTTTCCTCATAGACTTTGACGCTTCTCATCTGCCGCTCCTCTTCTTAAATAGAATTTGCCGCATCGTGCAGGGATGACATACACTAGCCGCGACGTTAACCACATGTAAACAGGAAGATAATCATGTCACAACTCGTGCATTTCCAGGGTAACCCCGTCGCTGTTGCAGGCGCTATCCCTCAGGCTGGCGACGCAGCACAGCCGTTTACGCTGGTCGCAAAAGATCTCTCTGATGTCACACTGAGCCAGTTTGCGGGTAAATGCAAAGTGCTGAACATTTTCCCGAGCATTGATACCGGTGTTTGCGCGGCATCCGTGCGTAAATTTAACCAGTTGGCGACCGAAATGGACAACACCGTCGTGCTGTGCATTTCCGCCGACCTGCCGTTCGCCCAGTCTCGCTTCTGCGGCGCAGAAGGCCTGGGTAACGTGGTCACGCTCTCCACCCTGCGTAACCCGGAATTCCTGCAGTCTTACGGCGTGGGTATTGCCGAAGGCGCACTGAAAGGTCTGACCGCTCGCGCGGTAATCGTTCTGGATCAGAATGATAAGGTTATCTTCAGCCAACTGGTGAATGAAATCACCAACGAGCCGGACTACAACTCCGCGCTGGAAACCCTGAAAGCCTGATTTGCTGGCTGATAAAACAAAGCCCGCCGGTTTACACCGACGGGCCTTTTTATTGGCTACTCATCGCCCTTTTTCTGGCTAAGCCCGTATTCACGTAGCTTGTTGGCAATGGCGGTGTGCGAAACACCCAGCCGTTTTGCCAGCTTGCGGGTACTGGGGAAACTGCGATAAAGCTGGGTCAGCACCGACCGCTCAAAGCGACGGGTGATGTCGTCCAGCGAACCTTCCATCGCCTCTTCGCCCACCGCCACGGTGGCGGCATCAAAGTCCGGCAGCAGGATATCCTGCTGCCGCAGCTCGTAACCCTCCAGCTGAGTCAGCGCCCGATAAATGGCGTTTTTCAGCTGACGTACGTTACCCGGCCAGCTATAGTGCGTTAACACGCTGCTGAGGTCGGCGGAGAGTTTAGGTCGGGACACCCCCTGCTCATCGGCAAAGCGGGCCACAAACAGCTCGGTCAACGGCATAATGTCCTGAGGACACTCCCGTAGCGGCGGCAGATTCAGCGTCAGCACATTGAGGCGATAATAGAGATCTTCGCGGAATACGCCTTTTTGCACTAGTTCGACCAGGTTTTTCTGCGTCGCACAGATCATCCGGACATCAACATTCACCTCGTGATCTTCCCCAACCCGGCGGAAAGTGCCGTCATTCAGGAAACGCAGGAGTTTAGTCTGCATCCGCGGCGACATTTCGCCGATTTCATCCAGCAACACCGACCCACCGTTGGCCTGTTCGAAGAACCCTTTTTTGCCTTCCAGCGCGTTACCAAAGAGCTCGCTTTCGACGGCATCTTCAGGGATCGACGCGCAGTTCAGAGCCAGATAGGGCTTGCCCGCGCGCGGGCTGGCCTGATGACAGGCGTGCGCCAGCATATCCTTGCCGGTGCCGGTATCACCGATAATCAGCAGAGGCGCGCTAAGCAGCGCCAGCTTGCGCGCCTGCTCCATAACATGACGCATTTTCGGGCTGACCGCCACGACCTGACTAAAGGCGCTGAGATCCTGGCTGCTTAAATTTTGCAGCTGGCGGCCCATTCGCACCGTGGAACGCAACATCACCACCGCGCCGGTCAGGATGCGGGTCGCATTTTCGCCATCCAGATAAACCGGGGTGATCTCCAGCAGGAAGTTTTGCCCACCGATAGCCACATGGGCGCTCTGTGATTCGGTCGGGCTGCTTTCCAGCCAGCGAAGGAAGTTAAAGCCGGTAATTAACTGGCCGGCATTATGGTTACGCAGTTTGTCCTGGCTTTGCGCAAAGAGCTGACAGCTGGCCGGGTTTGCCAGTTCGACTTTGCTTTTGGTGTCCAGGGAGAGCATCGGTTCCGGCATCGCTTCCAGCAGCGCACTGAGGGCAAGATGTTCACGCTCTGACGGCATCCACGGAACGGTGCGCACGTCAGTCACGCTGGCGATTCGGCGGATTTCCGCCATCAGGTTGCTGAAGGTCGTGAACTCAATCTCTTCAAAATTGAGATAAATTCGGCCAACAGGATCAATCTCAATCCCGCGCAGGTCGATACCGCGCAGAACCAGAAGATCGAGCAATTCACGTGTCAGACCCAGACGGTCTTCACAAAAGACTTCAAGACGCATAGGCGCATTATCCTAACCATCATTTCTACCCAATAATAATATGTTAGTTATGGTCGCGCTGGAAGATGGCTGTCAACAAATATTGACACTCTGACGGAAAAACAGGCGGCTGGACGTAAAGATATTGCCCCGCAGCCAAAAACAGCCTTAACGCTCACGCGACGCGGCATTTTTTTTGCAGGGCCTCTTTAAGCTGCCCCACCAGCTGACGACGAACATCACCGAGCTTCGGCTTATCGTCCTTGAGCCAGGGCAGCGGGCGGCACAGCTCCATCGCTTTGATGCCCAGTCTGGCGGTGAGCAGGCCTGCGCCAATCCCCTGTGCGGCACGCGTCGACAGGCGCGCAGCCAGATCCTGGGACATCCAGTCCATGCCAACTTCGCGCACCAGTTCACTGGCCCCGGCAAAGGCAATATTCAGCAGGACCAGACGGAATAAACGAATACGACTAAAGTAGCCCAGCTCAATCCCGTAAATAGCCGCGATACGGTTGATCAGTCGCAGATTGCGCCAGGCAATAAAAGCCATATCCACCAGCGCCAGCGGGCTGACGGCAATCATCAGCGTCGATTCGGCGGCACTGCGGCTGATTTCTCTGCGCGCCTGCGCATCCAACACGGGCTGAACCAGATGGGCATACAGCGTCACAACTTCTCTGTCGCTCTGGGTTTCGTGGATCGCGGCATACCAGCGCTGTAAGGCCGGATGAGATTGATCGAGCCCGGCTTGACGCGCCAGGGCTTCACCAAAGGCGCGGCCTTTACCGCTCCCGTGACTATGTAATAGCTCGCGGGCTTCATCCCGCTCATCTGCTCTCTGGCGTAAACGGTACAGACGTCGCCACTCCCCGACCAGAGAACCGACACCTGCGCCGACGATCAGCGCTCCCGCAGCACAACCCCCGAGCGCCACCCAGTCCTGAGTCTGCCAGGCGTTAACCGCCCACTGCACGCCCTGCCCGCCCACGCTAACGCCCGCCAGCAGCAGACCGGTGCCGACCATTTTGCGCCACAGGCTGCGTTTGGAGCGCAGCGCAGACGCGAGCACGGCTTCTGCCTGGCCCTCGTCTTCCCGCTGCTCTTCAGGAACAACCGGGGCAAAAGAAGCCGCGTCATCGCGGGCGAACTGCTGCGCGGCGCGAAAGCGCTCTTCGGCTGCGGTATCCAGCGTGCCGCTGAAATCCTGACGCGGTTTTAATGGTTCGCTCATCGCAATTTATCTCCAATTAAAAACTCCAGCGCCGCGTCGAGGCGGATATGGGGCAAAGCCCGATCCACCTCCATTATCTGCGGGCTAAAATCCTCAAACTGAAACCCCTGCTGCTGCCAGAAGGCCTGCCCGGGTAGTCGGGGCGGCACTTCTCCGGGATAGAACGTGAGCGGCTCGCCATCGCTCAGGCGATGACCGCGCAGGGCCGGGATTTTCTCGCCGTGATGATCAATCAGCCCACTCTGGGTCGCCTGGACCGAGGCAACGCCCATACAGTCGATAGCAATCCCTTCAAAGGCGGCATTTTGCCAGGCATCCTGCACCAGCTGCTGGAGCAGCGAGACCATGCTGGCGTGTTGATCGACGGTAACGTGATCCGCCTTAGTGGCGGCGAACAGCAGTTTGTCGATAACCGGCGAGAAGAGCCGACGAAACAGGGTTCGCTGACCATAGTGAAAACTGTGCATCAGCTGGGTCAGGGCCAGACGCATATCGTTAAAAGTCTGCGGGCCGCTATTGAGCGGCTGCAGACAGTCCACCAGCACAATCTGGCGGTCAAAACGCAGAAAATGGTCACGGTAGAATCCCTTCACCACTTTCTCGCAGTAGTAGTTGTAGCGCTCCCGAAGCATCCCGGCGTTGGTACTTTTATCTGCCTGGGCCAGCCGGGCTTCACCGACGTCATCGACGTTCGGCCAGGGAAAGAACTGCAGCACCGGCGCACCGGCCATTTCCCCCGGCAGGACAAAACGACCGGGCTGAATAAAATGCAGCCCTTCCCGTTTACAGGTATGCAGATAATCGGTCCACGCGACGGCGATCTCCGCCAGCCGGTTTTCATCGGCAGGTGCCAGCGGATCCAGCCCGCTGCATAGTTCACGCCAGCGCGCCGACCAACGATGACGATCGCCCTGCAACAGACCGGTCATCTGCCGGGACCAGCTCAGGTAATCCTGTGCCAGCATCGGCAGATCAAGCAGCCATTCGCCGGGATAATCGACGATTTCCAGGTAGAGCGTGGAGGTGTCTTTAAAATGCCGTAGCAGCGAGTCATTTGAGCGAAATCGCAGAGCAAGACGAATCTCGCTGACCCCGCGCGTCGGCGTCGGCCAGGTGGGTGGCGTGCCGTACAGCTGCGCGAGGCCTTCATCGTAGGTAAAACGGGGAATGCCAAAATCGCGCTGCGGCACGCGGCGAACGCCGAGCAACCGCTCTTCGCGTACCGCGCTCAGCAGCGGCAGGCGCGCAACCGTATGGCAGTTGAGCAGCTGATTGACCATCGACGTAATAAACGCCGTTTTACCGCTGCGGCTCAGGCCGGTCACCGCCAGACGCAGATGTCGGTCAACGCCGCGGTTGACCAGCGCGTTAAATTCATTTTTGAGTCGCTTCATCGCCATCCTGTTATGCCCGGAAGGAATCAGAATAAATAATGTTATTACATGGGGTTTGCGGCAAAGGATGTCAAGTTTTCAGGGCTGATACGGTTTCGCTTTCAGAGCTCGTGAAAGCCGCAGCGCCAGGCGCTTAAGCAGCGGTTCCAGCACCAACGCCAGCAGCAGCTTCAGAGGACGGCGGGCGACAGATTTAACTGCCCAGCCGGCCACGCCTGCCGGGCCATAATTGAGGGCGGTCAGCAGAACAAACTTGCCGCCCATTTTCAGCGCGGGCTTAACCCGCGCGCGCGCCTGCTGCCATCGGTTAGTCATATTGGCCTCGCAAATCAGAGCTGACGAAAGCGGCTGCGCAGCGTGAAAATATCGGACGTAATATAGCGTTCCATTTCACGCAGGCGTTTTTCACCCGCCGCCAGTTCAGCGTCAACCACATCGAGCAGTTCACCGCTGGTGGGCTGTTCGGCCTCGTTCATGCCGCCTTCCGGCAGCGGATCGAGAATAAACGTCAGGGCGATATAGGCCACCAGCACAAAGAAGAACAGGCCGAATATCATCGCCAGGACGGCGATCAGGCGCACCAGCTTAACCGGCACGTCCAGATAGTGAGCAATACCGGCGCAGACGCCTTTAACCATGCCCTGCTGAGGAATACGCCACAGCTTTTTATTTAACAGTAAACCGGCCATTAACGGTCCCTCCAGTTTGGATGCCCGGCATCAAGAATGGCTTCCAGGGCCTGAATACGCTCGCGCATCTGGCGCGCCTCGTCATTCAACTGCACCAGTCGCTGCTGTTCGTTTTGCGATAACTCACCCCGACGGGTGCGGTTGTTATAGTGCAGCCACAGCCAGACCGGCAGCACGAACAACACGAAAAGTGTCAGGGGAATGGCCAGAAAAAGCGCGCTCATGTGTACTCCTTACAGGTTCAGGGTGTGTGGTGTCTCCCGACACCACCTTCTTGTTATTTGTGTCTTACTGATTGTCGCTACGCTGCATTTTAGCTTTCAGCGCCGCCAGCTGTTCGCTGATTTCATCATCGGCTTTCAGGTCGGCGAACTGCTGATCCAGGATTGCAGGCTTGCCAAAGCGATGGCTTTCGGCTTCCGCTTCCATCTGGTCAATACGACGCTCGAAGGATTCAAAGCGCGCCATCGCCTCATCAATCTTGCCGCTATCCAGTTGACGTCGCGCGTTGCGGGAAGAGCTGGCCGCCTGGTGACGCAGCAGCAGCGCCTGCTGACGAGCACGGGTTTCACTGAGTTTATTTTCCAGCTCGCCGATCTCTTTTTTCATACGTGCCAGGGTTTCATCAACCAGTTCGCTCTCCTGCTCCAGACTTGCAATCAGGTCGGTCAGCTTCTGTTTTTCAATCAGCGCTGCACGGGCCAGATCGTCTTTTTCTTTACGCAGCGCCAGCTCCGCTTTTTCCTGCCACTCATTCTGCTGTGCTGTGGCCTGGTCAATACGGCGGGTCAGTTGTTTCTTTTCTGCCAGCGCACGCGCCGAGTTAGAACGGACTTCTACCAGCGTGTCTTCCATTTCCTGAATCATCAGGCGCACCAGCTTTTGCGGATCTTCCGCCTTTTCAAGCAGAGAGTTAATGTTGGCGTTCACGATGTCGGCGAAACGAGAAAAAATACCCATAATTAAGTCCTCATAGTTTTGTCATTCGGGTTGCCCCCGCTGAATCTTTTAATTCAATCTTCGTGCCAGTTTTTATCTCATTGATTTTTAATGGACTATTTGATTCTTGCGCGCAGTAGAAGTAGAGTGAAATGGTTAATCACACTAACATATGGCGAATTTCATCATGGCAGATTATAAGGAAAACCTCCTCGGCGAAGCCAACAGCTTTTTGGAGGTGCTGGAGCAGGTATCGCAGCTGGCTCCGCTGAATAAACCCGTGCTGGTGATCGGCGAGCGCGGGACCGGCAAGGAGTTGATCGCCAGCCGTCTACACTATCTCTCCTCACGCTGGCAGGGACCCTTTATCTCCCTGAACTGTGCCGCGCTGAATGAGAACTTGCTTGATTCAGAACTTTTTGGTCATGAAGCTGGGGCCTTTACCGGCGCGCAGAAGCGCCATCCAGGGCGTTTTGAGCGCGCGGACGGCGGCACGTTATTCCTTGATGAGCTGGCGACCGCGCCAATGCTGGTGCAGGAAAAACTGCTGCGGATAATTGAGTACGGCGAGCTGGAGCGCGTCGGCGGCAGCCAGCCTCTGCAGGTTAACGTGCGGCTGGTGTGCGCCACTAACGCCTCGCTGCCGGATAGGGTGAGCGAAGGCCTGTTTCGCGCCGACCTGCTGGACCGCCTGGCCTTTGATGTGGTTCAGCTTCCCCCCCTGCGCGAACGGCGCAGCGATATTATGCTGCTGGCAGACCACTTTGCTATCCAGATGTGCCGCGAGGTGAAGCTGCAGCTGTTCCCCGGCTTTAGCGAGCAGGCGCAGGAAACCCTGCTCGACTATCGCTGGCCGGGCAATATCCGCGAGCTGAAAAACGTGGTGGAGCGTTCCGTTTACCGCCACGGTACCAGCGAGATCCCGCTGGACGATATTATTATCGATCCGTTCCGTCGTCCGCAGAGTCCCCCCGAAACCAAAGCGTCAGATCATTCAGCCGGGGATATTTCCCTGCCGCTCGACCTGCGTCAGTTTCAGCAACAACAGGAAAAAACACTGCTGCAAACGGCGCTGAAACAGGCGCGTTTTAATCAAAAAAAAGCAGCCGAGCTATTGGGTCTGACCTATCACCAGCTGCGTGCTTTGCTAAAAAAACATCGACTCTAAAGATATATGCGCCGGAAGTGACCACTTTTCCGCCAGTCGCGCGCAGACATTTGTACCGGACAGCCGTAAGTGCGATACACTTTGCAGATCAGTCTTTCATACCAGAAAATTATGCGCCTATTATTGTCATCCCTGGTTGTCTCGCTGGGTTTCGTCTGCGGTCTCGCTCAGGCCGCCGATAAGCCATTTGCGGCGACTGGCGATATTCGCAACAGCGGCTTCGTCTATTGCGTTAACGGCCAGGTCAATACGTTTAACCCGCAGAAAGCCGGTAGCGGCCTGACCGTCGATACGCTGGCGGCCCAGCTCTACGATCGCCTGCTGGATGTCGACCCCTATACGTACCGGCTGGTGCCAGAGCTGGCTGAAAGCTGGGAAGTGCTGGATAACGGTGCCACCTACCGTTTCCATCTGCGCCGCAATGTGCCATTCCAGAAAACGTCCTGGTTCACCCCCACGCGCGCGCTGAACGCCGATGACGTGGTGTTTACGTTTCAGCGCATCTTCGATCGCAATCATCCCTGGCACTATATAAATGGCGGCAGCTTCCCCTATTTCGACAGCCTGCAGTTTGCCGATACCATTTCCGGCATCCGCAAGCTGGATAACAACACCGTTGAATTTCGTCTGACGCGCCCGGATGCTTCGTTCCTCTGGCATCTGGCGACCCACTACGCGTCGGTTATGTCGGCAGAGTATGCTGATAAGTTGTCGGCGGAGGATAAGCAGGAGCAGATGGACCGTCAGCCGGTCGGTACCGGTCCTTTTCAACTGGCGGAATATCGTACCGGCCAGTATGTTCGCCTGCAGCGCCATCCGGGCTTCTGGCGCGGCAAACCGCTGATGCCGCAGGTGGTAGTGGATCTCGGTTCTGGCGGCACCGGACGTTTGTCGAAGCTGCTGACCGGCGAGTGCGACGTGCTGGCCTGGCCCGCTGCCAGCCAGTTGACCATTCTGCGCGACGATCCGCGCCTGCGTCTGACCCTGCGTCCGGGAATGAATATTGCGTATCTGGCCTTTAATACGGATAAGCCGCCGCTGAATAATCCGGCGGTGCGCCATGCCCTGGCCCTGACGATCAATAATCAGCGCCTGATGCAGTCGATTTATTACGGCACCGCTGAAACGGCGGCGTCGATTCTGCCGCGCGCCTCCTGGGCCTACGATAATGAAGCGAAAATTACCGAATACAACCCGCAGAAAGCGCGCGAGCAGCTCAAAGCCCTGGGTGCGGAAAACCTGACCCTGCAGCTGTGGGTTCCCACCAGTTCGCAGGCCTGGAACCCGAGCCCGCTGAAAACCGCAGAGCTGATTCAGGCGGATATGGCCCAGGCCGGCGTGAAAGTGACTATTGTGCCGGTGGAGGGCCGTTTCCAGGAAGCGCGTCTGATGGATATGAATCACGATCTGACCCTTTCCGGCTGGGCGACGGACAGTAACGATCCAGACAGTTTCTTCCGACCGCTGCTGAGCTGCGCGGCGATTCGCTCCCAGACCAATTTTGCCCACTGGTGCAACCGTGATTTTGACGACGTGCTGCAAAAAGCCCTTTCGTCCCAGCAGCTGGCATCGCGCATTGATGCCTACGATCGGGCGCAGACCATTCTGGCCCGTGAGCTGCCGGTTCTGCCGCTGGCTTCCTCTCTGCGTCTACAGGCGTACCGCTACGATATAAAAGGGCTGGTCCTCAGTCCCTTTGGTAACGCCTCCTTTGCAGGTGTCTCCCGCGAGCAGGAAGAGGTGAAGAAACCATGATCATTTTTACGCTTCGCCGTCTGCTCCTGCTGGCCATCACGCTCTTTCTTCTGACCTTTGTCGGCTTCAGCCTGAGCTATTTTACCCCGCACGCACCGCTTCAGGGCGCGTCCCTCTGGAATGCCTGGGTATTCTGGTTAGAAGGCGTACTGCAGTGGGACTTCGGCGTTTCCAGCATTAACGGCCAGCCTATCGCGGAACAGTTGAAAGAGGTGTTTCCAGCCACGATGGAGCTGTGCATCCTGGCCTTTGGCTTTGCCCTGATGGTGGGGATCCCGGTGGGGATGCTGGCCGGGATTATGCGCAATAAATGGCAGGATACTTTTATCAGCGCTCTGGCCCTGCTCGGCTTTTCGATTCCGGTGTTCTGGCTGGCGCTGCTGCTGACGCTGTTTTTCTCCCTCAATCTTGGCTGGCTGCCCGTTTCCGGACGTTTTGATCTGCTCTATCAGGTGAAAACGGTGACCGGCTTTGCGCTGATTGATGCCTGGCTCTCTGATTCGCCCTGGCGGCATGAAATGATCCTCAGCGCCCTGCGCCATATGGTGCTGCCGGTACTCACCCTGGCGGTGGCACCAACCACTGAAGTGATCCGTCTCATGCGCATCAGCACCATTGATGTCTATAGCCAGAATTACATTAAGGCCGCCGCCACCCGCGGCGTATCTCGTCTGACCATTCTGCGCCGACATGTGCTGCATAACGCCCTGCCGCCGGTGATCCCGCGTCTTGGTCTGCAGTTTTCGACCATGCTAACCCTGGCGATGATCACTGAAGTGGTTTTTAGCTGGCCGGGGCTGGGCCGCTGGCTGATAAACGCCATTCGCCAGCAGGACTATGCCGCAATCTCGGCCGGCGTGATGGTGATTGGCGCGCTGGTCCTGATCGTCAATGTGATTTCTGATCTGCTGGGTGCGTTAGCCAACCCGTTGAAACATAAGGAATGGTATGCCCTACGATAGCGTATACAGCGAAAAGCGGCCGCCGGGTGCGCTGCGCACCGTATGGCGGAAATTCTACGGCGACACCACCGCCATGATCGGCCTCTACGGCTGCGGCGGGCTGGTGCTGCTGTGCGTCTTTGGCGGGCTTTTTGCCCCTTATGGCCTCGATCAGCAGTTCCTCGGCTATCAGTTGCTGCCGCCTTCCTGGTCGCGCTATGGCGAGGTATCCTTCTTCCTCGGCACTGACGATCTGGGCCGTGACGTACTGAGCCGCCTGCTGAGCGGCGCAGCCCCCACCGTCGGCGGTGCCTTTGTCGTGACGCTTGCCGCCACCCTGTGTGGCCTGGTGCTCGGGGTGATTGCCGGCGCCACTCACGGCCTGCGCTCGGCGGTGTTAAACCACATTCTGGACACGCTGCTCTCGATTCCCTCGCTGCTGCTGGCGATTATGGTGGTGGCCTTTGCGGGTCCACATCTGACCCATGCGATGTTTGCCGTCTGGCTGGCGCTGCTGCCGCGCATGGTGCGCTCCATCTACAGCCTGGTGCATGACGAACTGGAAAAAGAGTACGTGGTCGCCGCGCGTCTCGACGGTGCCTCAACGCTGAATATTCTGTGGTTCGCAGTGCTGCCCAATATCACCGCCGGACTGGTGACCGAAGTGACCCGCGCGCTGTCGATGGCGATCCTCGATATTGCCGCCCTCGGTTTTCTGGATCTCGGCGCCCAGCTTCCCTCTCCGGAATGGGGCGCGATGCTGGGCGATGCGCTGGAGCTGATCTACGTTGCGCCCTGGACAGTCATGCTGCCCGGCGCTGCCATTATGATTAGCGTACTGCTGATTAACCTTCTTGGCGACGGACTGCGCCGTGCGATTAATGCGGGGGTGGAATAATGCCGCTGCTCGATATCCGCAATCTGACCATTGAAATCCGCACCGGTGAAGGCTGGGTAAAAGCGGTTGACCGCATCAGTATGACCCTCGCCGAAGGAGAAATTCGCGGCCTGGTGGGTGAATCCGGCTCCGGAAAAAGCCTGATCGCCAAAGCGATTTGCGGCGTTAATAAAGACTCCTGGCGTATCACCGCCGACCGTATGCGCTTTGACGATATCGATCTGCTCCGCCTCTCGCCCCGCGAACGACGCAAGCTAATGGGCCATAACGTGTCGATGATTTTTCAGGAACCGCAATCCTGCCTCGACCCGTCCGAACGCGTGGGTCGCCAGCTGATGCAGAATATTCCCGCCTGGACCTGGAAAGGCCGTTGGTGGCAGCGTTTAGGTTGGCGTCGCCGCCGTGCTATCGAACTGCTGCACCGCGTCGGGATTAAAGATCATAAAGACGCGATGCGCAGTTTCCCCTACGAGCTGACCGAAGGCGAATGCCAGAAGGTGATGATCGCGATCGCGCTGGCTAACCAGCCGCGTCTGCTGATTGCCGATGAGCCGACCAACGCGATGGAGCCAACGACTCAGGCGCAGATTTTCCGCCTGCTCAGCCGTCTGAACCAGAACAACAATACCACCATTATGCTGATCAGCCACGACCTGCAGATGCTGACCAAATGGGCGGACCGCATTAACGTAATGTACTGCGGACAGACGGTGGAGACCGCGCCCGGCGAAGAGTTGGTGATGACGCCGCATCATCCCTATACCCAGGCGCTAATCCGCGCCATTCCTGATTTTGGTAGCAGTATGCCCCATAAAAGCCGTCTCAATACTATGCCCGGCGCAATCCCGCTGCTGGAGCATTTGCCTATCGGCTGTCGGCTGGGCCCGCGCTGCCCTTACGCCCAGCGCGAGTGTATCGAAACGCCACGCCTGACCGGAGCAAGAAACCATCTCTATGCCTGCCATTTCCCGCTGAATATGGAGAGAGAGTGAGATGGCCGAAACGCTGCTCGAAGTTCGTAATCTGAGTAAGACCTTCCGCTACCGGACAGGCTGGTTTCGTCGTCAGACCGTTGAAGCGGTTAAGCCGCTGAGCTTTACGCTGCGTGAGAAACAGACCCTCGCGATCATTGGCGAGAACGGCTCGGGGAAATCGACGCTGGCCAAAATGCTGGCGGGCATGATCGAACCGACAACCGGCGAGCTGGCTATCGATGACCACCCGCTACGGTTCGGCGATTACTCTTTCCGTAGCCAACAGATCCGCATGATTTTTCAGGATCCGTCAACGTCGCTCAACCCGCGTCAGCGTATTTCGCAGATCCTGAACTTTCCCCTGCTGCTGTATACGCCGCTGGACGCCGAAGCCCGTAAAAAGCGCATCCTGGAAACCCTGCGCATGGTTGGCCTGCTGCCGGACCAGGCCAGCTACTATCCCCATATGCTGGCGCCGGGGCAGAAACAGCGCCTGGGGCTGGCCAGGGCGCTGATCCTGCGCCCGAAGGTGATTATTGCCGATGAGGCGCTGGCGGCATTGGATATGTCCATGCGCTCCCAGCTGATCAACCTGATGCTTGAACTTCAGGAAAAACAAGGTATTGCTTATATTTATGTTACTCAGCATCTGGGCATGATGAAGCATATCAGCGATCAGGTGATGGTCATGCACCAGGGTGAGGTGGTCGAGCGCGGCAGCACCGCCGACGTGCTGGCCTCGCCGCTGCACGATCTGACCCGCCGTCTGATCGCCGGCCATTTTGGCGAAGCGCTGACCGCCGACGCCTGGCGTAAAGATTGCTAAAGGCCGCTGTCTCAGGAGGTTGGATGAGTAAGGTGTGCTGTGCGGTGTTATACTCACTTTTTTATGCGATCTGATACTCGCGTTGCGATGTGCGGAAAAATTCCCTGACATAATTTGCGGCGGCTGGGCTATAATTTCGGCCTGCTATCGCATCATTCTGCTGATGCACACACAACACATTGAATGAATTACCAAAAAATAAGTAACAACGATAAGGATTAAAGCTATGGGTTTTCTTTCCGGTAAGCGCATTCTGGTCACTGGCGTTGCCAGCAACCGCTCCATCGCCTTTGGTATTGCGTCTGCAATGCGCCGTGAAGGGGCTGAACTGGCGTTCACCTACCAGAACGACAAACTGAAAGGCCGCGTGGACGACTTCGCCTCTGAACTGGGTTCCAGCATTGTGCTACCGTGCGACGTAGCGGAAGACTCCAGCATCGAAAACCTGTTCACCGAGCTGGCAAAAATCTGGCCGAAGTTTGACGGCTTCGTGCACTCCATCGGCTTCGCGCCAGGTGACCAGCTGGACGGCGACTACGTGAACGCTGTTACCCGTGAAGGCTTCAAAATCGCTCATGACATCAGTTCCTACAGCTTTGTTGCAATGGCGAAAGCCTGCCGCACCATGCTGAACCCGGGTTCTGCCCTGCTGACCCTGTCCTACCTGGGCGCAGAACGTGCTATCCCTAACTACAACGTTATGGGTTTGGCTAAAGCGTCTCTGGAAGCTAACGTACGTTATATGGCGAATGCGATGGGTCCGGAAGGCGTGCGCGTCAACGGTATCTCTGCAGGTCCGATCCGTACGCTGGCAGCTTCCGGTATCAAAGATTTCCGTAAGATGCTGGCGCACTGCGAAGCGGTTACCCCGATTCGTCGTACCGTGACCATCGAAGACGTTGGCAACAGCGCCGCATTCCTCTGCTCGAACCTGTCCGCCGGTATCTCCGGTGAAGTGGTTCACGTGGACGGTGGTTTCAGCATCGCAGCCATGAACGAGCTGGAACTGAAATAATCCGCGTTTAGTCACGCAGAATACCAGGCCGGTGGGGTTTCCCCTGCCGGCCTTTTTATTGCCCGCCTTTCCTCTATATAGCTTTCTGATATTTATTATCACGTAACAATCTTTTATCCCCCTTTGCGCATACGCCAGGATATTTATGCGAAACGATCCGGCATGCGGCACTGACGACGTATCCAGGTCATCACTCACACACCAGGGAACGATCATGGAGCAACGCCGCGTTTACGGCAAAAGCCACTGGTATCATGAAACCCAGGCGAGCAGTTGTCCGTCGGAAATATTGCCGCTGGTCCCCGAAGCCGCGTACGTCGAAGACCGCTTCTTACTGGAACTAACCCTGCCTGCCGCACAGGCTATCGCCTGCGCCCCCTGGCTGGCCGCTGCACGTCAGTTTTATGACTTTCTTTTTCCCCATGACGTAACGGTCACACGTTTACAGACCTTCAGCGCCTACGATCGCCTCAGTACTGCGCTGACCGTGGCCCAGGCATCGGGTGTTCAACGTCTATGCAATCATTATGCCGCGCGCCTGGCCCCGCTTCCGGGACCGGATTCGTCCCGTGAGAGTAACGGGCGGCTGGCGCAAATTACTCAGTACGCCCGCCAGCTTGCCAGCTCACCCTGGGTGATTTCGTCTCTTTCCCGACAGCAGCTGGACGAGGTGGGACTCACGTCGCATGACATCGTTCTGTTAAATCAGATTGTCGGCTACGTTGGTTTCCAGGCCAGAGTAATTGCCGTGTTCCATGCGGTGCTGGGACTACCGGTGCGCTGGCTGCCGGGAATGCCGACGCTCGACGACGCCGATCCGGCGCTCTTCAGCGAACATCAGAGCCTCTGGCAGGCCGATTTACCGGCTATAGACCCGCTTTATGCCAGCGATGCCGAGCGCCAGGCGCTGGCGACCTGGCAAGCGGAGCCGGTTCTGTGCGATCTCGCCCCGCTGCTGGCGCAGGATGCCGCCCTCCTCGATGCGTTCGGCGAATTACTTATCAAGCTTCCCGCCGATAGCGAGCATACGCCGCTGGCCGCACTCCTGAGCGCGCGGATCAACGGCAGCGTTGCCTGTTTTAACACGCTGGCCGCGCGCTGGCAGGCACCTGCCGGGTTGCCGGACGCGGCGCGCAACGGCGAACGGGCGCTGCAGGCCTGGAGTCATAACGCGCCAGTCGTGAGATCGATTATCCAGGCGGTACAGGTCCTGACCAGTACGCCCGACCGCTTTAGTGCCGCACAGCTGACGCATTCCGGCGAAAAGCATCTTTCCACGCAGCAGGCCATTAACCTGCTGACCCGCTGTGCTTTTGATGGCTGGCTGAATCGTCTGAGAATTGCTTTTGGTAACGCGCTACCACTGGCGCCTTAGCCGCGAAAAAGGGTGAAAGAGCGCTTGCTGCAACCGGAAGAATCGCGTAAAACTGTCAGCCGCTCTTTTAGCCACGAAAATAGACACTATGCTTCAGGACAACCCGCTGCTAGCGCAGCTTAAACAGCAACTGCATTCCCAGACGCCGCGCGCAGAAGGCGTGGTAAAAGGTACGGAAAAAGGCTTTGGCTTCCTGGAAGTCGACGGGCAGAAAAGCTATTTCATTCCGCCACCGCAGATGAAAAAAGTGATGCATGGCGATCGCATTATTGCCGTGATCCATTCTGATAAAGATCGCGAAAGCGCGGAACCTGAAGAGCTGGTTGAGCCTTTCCTGACCCGCTTTGTCGGCAAGATCACGAAGAAAGATGACCGCTTCACTATCGTACCTGACCATCCGCTGCTGAAAGATTCCATTATCTGTCGCCCCGCTCACGGCGTAGCGCATGAATTTAACGACGGCGACTGGGCTGTTGCTGAGATGCGTCGTCATCCGCTGAAAGGCGATCGCAGCTTCTATGCCGAGCTGACCCAGTTTATTACCTTCGGTGACGATCACTTTGTGCCATGGTGGGTGACGCTGGCGCGCCATAACCTGGAAAAAGAAGCGCCTGACAGTGTGACAACCGACATGCTGGACGAAGGTCTTGAGCGCCGCGATCTGACCGGACTGAACTTTGTCACCATCGACAGCGCCAGTACCGAAGATATGGATGATGCGCTCTGTATCGAAGAGCTGGCCGACGGCAAACTGCAGTTAACCGTGGCTATCGCCGACCCGACCGCCTGGATTGCCGAAGGCAGCAAGCTGGACGATAGCGCGAAAATCCGCGCTTTCACCAACTATCTGCCGGGCTTTAATATTCCGATGCTGCCGCGTGAGCTCTCTGACGATCTGTGCTCCCTGCGAGCCAAGGAAGTGCGTCCAGTACTGGCCTGCCAGATGATCCTCGACGCACAAGGCGCTATTGAGGAGCAGATTACGTTCTTCGCAGCCTCCATCGAATCGAAAGCTAAACTGGCTTATAACGATGTCTCTGACTGGCTTGAAAACACCGGTAGCTGGCAGCCGCAGAACGATGAAATTGCCGGCCAGATCCGTCTGCTGCAGCAGTTCTGCCTGCGTCGCGGCGCATGGCGTCAACAGCATGCTCTGGTCTTTAAAGACCGTCCGGACTATCGCTTCGTGCTTGGCGAAAAAGGCGAAGTGCTGGATATCGTCGCGGAACCGCGCCGTATCGGTAACCGCATCGTTGAAGAAGCAATGATTGCCGCCAATATCTGCGCCGCTGTCGTTCTACGTGAAAAACTGGGCTTCGGCATCTATAACGTTCATCAGGGCTTCGACCCGGCCAGCAGCGAACAGCTGGCTACCCTGCTTCAGGGGCACGGTCTGAAAGTTGATGCACAAGAAGTCCTGACATTGCCCGGCTTCTGCAAGCTGCGTCGTGAGCTGGACGCTATGCCGTCCGGTTTCCTCGACAGTCGCATCCGCCGCTTCCAGTCGTTCGCTGAGATCAGCGTTGAGCCGGGCCCGCACTTCAGCCTGGGTCTTGAAGCCTATGCGACCTGGACCTCTCCGATTCGTAAGTACGGCGATATGATTAACCATCGCCTGCTGAAAGCGGTGATCAAAGGCGAAAGCATTGCCCGTCCGCAGGATGATGTTACCGTACAGATGGCAGAGCGTCGCCGTCTGAACCGTATGGCCGAGCGCGACGTCGGTAACTGGCTCTACGCCCGATTCCTGAAAGACAAAGCCGGTACCGATACCCGCTTCTCCGCGGAGATTATCGATATCAGCCGTGGCGGAATGCGCGTACGGCTGGTGGACAACGGCGCGGTGGCCTTTATCCCTGCTCCGTTCCTCCATGCAGTGCGCGATGAGCTGGTGTGCAGCCAGGAAAACGGCACCGTACAGATTAAAGGCGAAACCGTACACAAAGTCACCGACGTGATTGATGTCACCATCGCTGAAGTTCGTATGGAAACCCGCAGCGTTATCGTACGCCCTGCCGCATGATCCCGCTCTGTTTTTACGGCTTCTCTTTCCGGGAAGCCGTTCTTCTTCCCGCAACATCTCTGTTCTTTTTACGCCACTTCCCTGTCAAAAATAACAAATGTGATCACAATTGAGAGTAGCTTTTTTCACGCGTTATTACTGTGTCACAGGCTTTCCCATACATCAGTTTTACCATAATTTTACAAGAAAAAAACAATATCATCAGAGCCGTTAACCGCCTTAGCGAAGAGTATACGGGCCGCAGAGAGCAGGAAGTGATCGGTCAGAACTTTTTTAATTTGTTTCTGACGCCGGGCGAAGCCGAAGCCACCCAGAGCAATCTTGTTGAACTCTTTCATAATGGCAGCGCCTACGAGGTCGAGCGCTGGATACAGACTCTGAAGGGCCAGAGCCTGTTTCTGTTTCGCAACCGCTTCGTCCACAGCGGCAGCGGCAAAAATGAGATCTACCTGGTCTGTTTCGGGACCGATATTACCGAAGAGCGCCACGCCCAGGAGCGTCTGCGGTCACTTGCTAACACAGACCCAATCACCGGCCTGCCCAACCGCAACGCGATTAATGAGCAGATCAATACGGCGATTGCCACCCGTGGTGACAGTCAAGTCGGCGTGGTCTATCTCGATCTCGATAACTTTAAGAAAATAAATGACGCCTACGGACATATGCTGGGTGACCAGCTGCTGCAGGCCGTCTCGCTAACTATTCTCAGCTGTCTGGAAGAAAATCAGACCTCGCGCGTCTCGGCGGCGACGAGTTTGTGGTGATGGCAACCGATATCTCTCAGGGCGCTATGGAGGCGATGGCATCGCACATTATTACTTGTTTGCGTGAACCTTTTCGCATCGGCGCTATTGAGATCTATACGAGTTGTTCACTGGGTATTGCCCTGGCGCCACAGCACGGCGAAGATTATGACAGCGTGATCGCTGTGCCGATACTGCGAAGTACTGCGCTAAAGAGAGCGGGCGCGGTAAGTTCTGTGTCTTCTCGCCGGAGATGAATCAGCGCGTATTTGAGTATCTGTGGCTGGATACCAACCTGCGCTAAGCCCTGGCTAACGATCAGCTGGTTATTCACTATCAACTGGCGCGGCGAAGTCGCCAGCCTGGAAGCGCTGGCAATAGCCCGAGCGCGGCCTGATCCCGCCGCTGGATTTTATTACCTATGCCGAAGAGTCAGGGCTAATCGTCCCGCTGGGCCGCTGGGTGATGCTGGATGTGGTGCGCCAGGTCGCGAAATGGCGCAAGAAGGAATTAACCTGCGGGTCGCAGTCAACATCCCGCCACGTCAGCTGGCTGACCAGACCATTTTTAGCGACCTGAAACAGGCGCTCAGGGATCTCGACTTTGAGTATTGCCCTAAGTCGCTGGTGCGGGCCATTGTCGCCGTCGCCCAGGCGCTTAATTTGCAGGTGATTGCCGAAGGTGTCGAGAGTGCAAAAGAAGATGCATTTCTGATTAAAAACGGCGTTAACGAGCGTCAGAGGTTCTTATTTGCGAAGCCGATGACATCCAGAGCCTTTATACGCTGGTATCGCCGCAGGATGGCGCGGAAATGATCTGAAGAAATCACATAAGCTTAGCAATATCTTCTTTTTAGTACCCACGGCAACGGGTGTTACTTTTTCACTTCTCTTTTGCCGCCAATTTTTGCATCATCTATCCGCAAACCGAAAATAAGGATGACACTATGTCCGAACTGAATGCGAGCCATCTGGTGCAGCGTATTGATACGGTGCTGGATATTCTGGTCGCCGGTGACTATCACTCTGCCATCCATAATCTGGAAATCCTCAAAGCGGAACTGCTGGAGCGCGCCCGTGCGGAGAAACCGCAGACGGCAAACTCCCCAAAATCGCCCTGGGAAATTTGACTCGCCGCCAGTTTGCCGGAACTCCCTGCAAACTGGCCTTTGACTACAGGATACGGCAGTGATGCCGTTAATTTTTTGCTGATATGAATTCCCGACAACAACACATCTTACAGGTCGTTATCGACAAGGGCCGTACAAGCGTCGGCGACCTGGCCAGAATGACCGGCGTCTCGGAAGTCACCATTCGTCAGGACCTTAATCTGCTGGAAAAACAGAGTTATCTGCGCCGCGCACACGGCTTTGCCGTGCCGCTGGACAGCGACGATGTGGAAACCCGGATGCTAAATAATTATCCCCTCAAGCGTGAGCTGGCCCAGTTTGCCGCCTCACTGGTTCAGAGTGGTGAAACGGTCTTTATCGAGAACGGCAGCAGCAACGCGCTGCTGGCGCGCACGCTGGCCAAGCAGAAGGACGTCACCATTATCACCGTCAGCAGCTATATCGCCCATCTGCTTAAGGAGACCCGCTGCGAAGTTATTCTGCTCGGGGGGATCTATCAAAAGAAAAGTGAAAGCATGGTCGGCCCGCTGACGCGCCAGTTTATTGAGCAGGTTCATTTTAGCAAAGCCTTTATCGGCATCGATGGCTGGCAACCAGAGACCGGTTTTACCGGCCGCGATATGATGCGTGCCGACGTGGTCAATGCGGTACTGGCGAAGAACAGCGACGCTATTGTGTTGACCGACAGTTCCAAATTCGGCGCTGTTCACCCCTACACGCTGGGGCCTATAGCGCGGTTTTCGCGCGTCATCACCGACGACGGTCTGAGCGGTGCCAGCCAGCTGCAGCTTGAGCAGGCCGGACTACACATCGATATCGTTAAGCGACCGTAGCGGGATCGCTCTCAGGCCAGAGCATACTCGGCCTGAGCCTCCTTTCTCTGAGACATTTCCGAGCACCAATTAAGACTATTTACCTGGCTGTTCCACGGCGAAAACATAGAATTACTGTTAGCGATAAAAACAGGACGTGACTATCACCTGCGTGATTCCAGTAACACCTGCACAACACCGTTTTTCACGGAAACGCTATACTTAAGAGTACGTCTTCCGTGAATCTATTATTCAGGAGAAAGTATGATGAATTTAACGAGTAAAAAAATGGCAACTGCCCTGCTGGCAGTTACATTAGCGATGTCTCTAAGCGCCTGCTCGAATTGGTCTAAGCGCGATCGCAACACTGCTATCGGCGCAGGTGCTGGTGCTTTGGGTGGCGCAGTGCTCACTGATGGCAGCGGGCTTGGTACTCTCGGTGGTGCCGCAGTCGGCGGTATCATTGGCCACCAGGTAGGTAAATAACGCCACTACCGGCTTCGATTCAATAACGATAAATTCTTCTTTTTCCAGGTCTGAAAATAATAGAAAGGCCACGTTTGAAAACGTGGCCTTTATGTTTTAACCGCCGGAGAGCTTAACCTTCATCCCTTTCGCTTCCAGCAGGGACTTAATAAGATCCCGCTTATCGCCCTGAATCTCAATCACGCCGTCTTTCACCGCACCGCCACAGCCGCACTTCTTCTTCAGTTCGGCGGCAAGCGACGCCAGCACGGCATCATCAGCATCGATACCGGTAATCAGGCACACGCCCTTGCCTTTGCGGCCGCTGGTCTGACGCTGGATACGCACAATACCGTCGCCCTTTGGCCGCTTGAGCGGCGCTTTCGGCTCATCAATACGGCCGGTTTTGGTGGAATAGACCAGACGGCTATTATTATCGGCCATTATTTCCCCATCCCAAGCTTGTTGTTGATTGCCTGCAGGGTTTGCGCTGGATTGGCCGACTGCGTAACAGGACGGCCAATCACCATATAGTCGACGCCCGCCACCTGGGCCTGCTCAGGCGTCATAATACGGCGCTGATCGCCTGTATCGCTGCCCACAGGACGAATACCTGGCGTCACTAACTTAAACGCCTGTCCCAGCGTCTGCTTAAAGTGTAAGGCTTCCTGCGCGGAGCAAACCACACCGTCCAGCCCGCACTGCTGCGTCAGTCGCGCCAATTTTTCGGCATACTGTGCAGGTGACAGTGTCACACCAAGATCCAACAGATCGCTGGATTCCATACTGGTGAGAACGGTCACCGCAATGAGCAACGGCGCATCTTTACCATAGGGCAGCAGCGCCTCGCGAGCGGCGGTCATCATCCGTGCCCCACCCGAGGCGTGCACGTTAACCATCCACACGCCCAGCTCCGCTGCGGCGGCAACGGCATGTGCGGCGGTATTGGGAATATCGTGAAATTTCAAATCGAGGAAGACGTCAAAACCACGTTGATGCAAGTCGCGGACCAGCTGCGGGCCAAACAGGGTAAACATCTCTTTGCCGACTTTGAGCCGACATGCTCGCGGGTCGATAGCGTCAACAAAGGCCAGCGCCTTGTCGCGATCGGCGTAATCGAGTGCCACAACAATCGGTGAGTTCGTTGTAGCGCGGGATGGGGATATTGCAGCAGACGTCATGACCAGACCTTCTTAGCGGTGAATGCCGATGGCGGCGTAAAAAAGGTAAACGGGCAGCATTCTACCTGCGAGACCTGAAAATTGACAGCGAGGATTTCCTGCCTGCAGGACATCGGTGGCACAATGCCGCATACTGGATTTCAGTACGGTCTTTAGGATGTTGTAACTAATGAAGGGCTTTTTAAAAACTACTGACCGTCCAGCCCGCGAATCGGTTTAACGGTAGACCAGGCGCGACAGGATGGGCAGTGCCAGTAGAGGCTGTGGGCCATAAAACCGCATTTCTGACAGCGATAGTGAGGCTTACTACGCACCTGCTCACCCACCATGTCGCGCAGCGCCATCAGGCTCTCTTTTGCACGGCCCTCTTCCGCTTCGTGCAGGTGGTAATCCATCAACTTATGGAATACCCGCATAGTGGGATGACGCTGAAGCTGACGCGTCACGTACAGCTGGGCGCTGTCCCGGCCTTCACGCTGCTCCATAACGTCTGCCAGCAGGAGATCCGCCACCGCACCGGTATTCTGCTCAACGCAGCGATGCAGAAAAGTTTCCCACTCGTCGAGTTTATCCAGCTTCTGGTAACAGGTTTGCAGCATATCCAGCGTTTCACTGACCAGCTCTTTATCCTGGTCAATCACCCGCATCAGGCTTTCTACCGCCTTGGCATACTCGCCCCTCTCAATTAGCACGCGACCCATCATGATGGAAATACGTGCGCTGTCGCGATCGGCAGCGGCCCCCTTCTTCAGCAGCGAAATCGCTTTTTCCATTTCGTCATTGCCCATCTGTTGCAGGGCCAGCTCACAGTAGAAATGGGCGATCTCGCCGCGCTGTTTCTCTTTGCCCTGCTTCACCATGCGCTCGGCAACGTCGATAGCCTTCTGCCATTCGCTGGTCGCCTGATAGATTTGCAGCAGCTGCTGAAGCGCACCGACGCGAAAATCGGTTTCATCCACCAGCTGGCTGAACATATCTTCAGCGCGATCGTACATGCCCGCCGCCATGTAGTCGCGGCCCAGCTGCTGTACCGCCAACAGGCGCTGATCGTAGGTCAGAGACGCGCTCTCCATCAGGGACTGATGAAGGCGAATTGCGCGGTCAACTTCGCCGCGGGAACGGAACAGGTTTCCAAGAGTAAGGTGGGCCTCAACAGTGCTGGTATCCTCTTTCAGCATGTCGAGGAACAGATCTACCGCTTTGTCCTGTTGGTTGCTTAACAGGAAGTTAACCCCGGTCACGTAGTCGCGCGACAGGCGATTAGCCTCTTCCTGCTTCGACTGTTGTGCACTCCTGCGGCCCATATACCAGCCATAAGCGGCGGCAACGGGCAAAAGCAGAAACAGCAACTCCAGCATAGAATATTATTCCTTCACCGACGGCACACCCGGACTGACCGGCGTCTCAGATGCCGGGGCTACCTGCTGCTCCAGACGTTTGATTTTACGATCGGCGCGGGCAAGCATTACGCGTACGCGCAGCCAGAACAGGCCGCAGACCAGCCAGCCGATGACAAACCCCGTAGCGAAAAGCACGGCCAGCAGCGTCGAAATACGGAATTCACCCTGCGCCAGCAAATAGTTAAAGGTTACCAGTTGGTCGTTTTGCGCCCCAAGCGTTACCGAGACAACGAATATCGCTAATACCAGTAAGAAAATGAGTAAATATTTCACATTACGTCCCGTTATGTGGTGTGAGCGAGTAAATGCCGCGCAATCTCCCGCTACCAGCCCTATAAATTACCATTATCGCGACCTCGACGAAATGGAAAAACATCGAGCATCTTCTGGATCTAAGGGCGAAAACGGCAAAATCAAGGCGTTTAACTATCCTGCTCGCGCTGTTCAATTTCCTGCTTCTCTTCACGCGGCGGTGCCAGCGGTCCACAGATACGCTGTGCCAACCAACAGGCCAGGGGCACAAGTAGCCAGGAAATCAGCGTTGCAACAACCAGATCGTGCGGCCAGTGCATTCCCAGCAGCAGGCGACTCCCCATTACGGTGGTCGCCCATACCAGCAGCACGACGATAGTCAGCGTCCGGCGGCGTGGCCACAGCAGCCCAACGGCCAGCAGCCCCCAGCTGGCAGCAAACATCGTATGGCCGGAGGGAAACGCGAAGCCGGTCTCTTTCTGCCAGTGTTTACGTAAAAATACCGGGATATCCTGTTGTTCAGCCAGCTGTTCTTTCACCAGATGTCCGCGATCTTTACGTTTTAAAGTGTAGAACTCATCGACGGGGATATTGTGGTTTTTTTCCAGCCAGATAACAAAAGGACGCGGCTCCTGCACCCGCTCCTTTACCCAGGATTTAACCCCCTGTCCCGCCAGGATCGCTGCACCAAGAATAGCAAAGAGCATCAGCGCCGCCTTCATCCGAAAACGCAGGCACCAGAGGAACCAGCCGACAAGCACGACGTGGGTGATAATCCCCCATGGTTGAGTGACGGTTTCCGTTACCCAGAACAGGCTTTTTAGCCACCAGCAGCTCTGTCCAGGCTGCCACGTCCAGCCGGAGAGCCAGACGGCAACGGGCATAATTAATAACAGTCCGGCACCCACAGCGGTGCGTTTGGCAATAGACAGCATTTTTTCTCCTTTCGCAATCGGCGCTCCCATCATAGACGAAAAGCCCGGGTCCGGGCAAAGCGGCGTATTTTGTGCGCTTTAGTACGTCTCTCCCCTGCGGCAATTAGGCGTTAACCTCTGCCCTGTGGCAAAATAGGCGAATAACAGAGGGCAAACGTCAAGTGTCCGCATAATCTGGAGATTCACATGCAGCTTAAACGAGTGGCAGAAGCCAAACTGCCGACCCCCTGGGGCGATTTCCTGATGGTGGGTTTTGAGGAACTGGCTACCGGGCACGATCACGTCGCGCTGGTATTCGGGGATGTTTCAGGCTCAACGCCCGTTCTGGCGCGCGTCCATTCAGAATGCCTGACCGGCGATGCACTATTCAGCCTGCGCTGCGACTGCGGTTTTCAGCTTGAGGCCGCGTTGACGCATATCGCCGAAGAAGGCCGTGGTATCCTGCTCTATCACCGTCAGGAAGGCCGTAATATCGGTCTGTTGAATAAGATCCGCGCCTATGCGCTACAGGATCAGGGTTACGATACGGTGGAAGCCAACCATCAGCTCGGCTTTGCCGCCGACGAACGTGACTTTACCCTGTGTGCGGATATGTTCAAGCTGCTGGGCGTGGATGAGGTCCGTCTGCTGACCAATAACCCGAAGAAGGTCGAGATCCTGACCGAAGCCAGGATCAATATCGTTGAGCGTGTCCCGCTGATTGTCGGGCGGAATCCGAAAAACGCCCACTATCTGGATACCAAAGCCGCGAAGATGGGCCATCTGTTAGGTAAATAATCCGCGCCAGCCATACTGACAGAGAGCCTGCCGCGGCAGGCTCTCTGATTGCAGACTACCAGTTGGTGGTTTTGGATACCGAGAAATTCACATTACCGGCCCATGCATGGACCGGGGTTTTTAGATATAACTCTTACCGTCATAGACCACTTTCAGCTGGAGAATAAAGTTCTCCCAGTGGTTTTGCCATAATCCATACTTAATCACTGAACGATAATTTTTACGATGCGGGCCTTTGCTAATGGTAAAGTTGTTATAGTTACCAACGTTACCATCCGTTTTATGGCCATCAAGGCTTATAACCATTGAAGCCAATAGCGTTTCATCTTTCTCCAATTCCACATTAAGCGTTCCCTCAAGTGTTTTATCTCTGCTCGGACCCAGATGTGTAAACCTCCCCGTCTCTTTAGTGATATAGGACACTGACGCTGCCTGCCATATTTGCTCGGGTCTAAGGTTTTTGACCTCAAGCTTCGTAGAGGTGCTGCTACTCAGTTCATCTAGCCTTTTGCAACCACATCGCTAGTCACCGTCTTACCCCATAAGCGGGTATCGGGAACAATGCCGCGGTCTGATCGCCGGAGGGTAACGCCACAGTCTTTTTCGCCAGCTCCTTTCTGCTTTCATGGATGGAAGCAATATCCGTAATTTGCAACTTGTCCACAGGCGCCGCAATACTTCGTGCTACACCATCTTTCCAGGTTGCAGTTATCTTTTCGTTACCACCCGTTATCCCGAGCCCGGGTCGGCTTTAGAAACCTTGAGTAGGTAAGAGGCGCTTGCCGGACCGTACTGGTCGTTTTCTAACGTGGAGACAGTCACTTTCTTCTCGCCCGCCTTCACCAGAGTCAGTTTCCCTGCATTATCAACAGTTGCTACGCTGTTGTCCGAAACCGACCACTGCTGCTGCACACCTTTCGGCACACCACTGACACTCTGAGAATCATAGTTCTGCTTCCATGGGGTATTTTGTTCAGGCGAGGCAAATTTCAGTGCTGGCCTGAGCACGCCTTTCACAGTAACGGCCTCACCCACCGTTTTGTTTGTCAGATACTGGCTGTAGCCTAAAACTGCTCAGCGTCTCTGCGCCCTTAATATTAACGGTTTTTCCGCTGACTATTATTATGATCTACCAGTTCATGACGGCTGCCCGCCAGACTGCGCATCCCCGCCACGGCCGAGACATCCAGCTGGCTACGCCACGGCACACCCCACTGATAATTAATGCCGAGAGTGAAGCAGGTATTGCTTTTGCCGTCGTGCTCCATCCGCCGCTCCGCGCCAAGCGTCATCAGCGGCACCGGAGTATAGGTAACACCGGCGGTGATGGCATCCGGGTTTTTCTGACGGTTATTGACCCCGAGCAGGGTCACCTCGCGACCATCGTACTCCTCATACGTCAGCTTTCCACCCAGCTGAGGCAACCAGGGTAGCCAGGCCTGCGCCCGCAGATCCCAGCCATTCGCTGGCCGCGCTTCGTAGTCAGTAAGATCCGGGGAATCCTTCCAGCCCGTTCGAGGGGGATATGTGACGAGGAAAAGTTGAGGCCTGCAACAAAACGGAATGCAGGCATTTTTTATCAGTGCAGCATATTGCGGATGACGTAATGCAGGATCCCGTCGTGCTGGTAGTAGGTTAGCTCGGTACCGGTATCGATACGACAGCGGCACTCTACAACCTCTTTACTGCCGTCTGCTCGCGTCAGAATCACGGGAATAGTGGCACCGGGCTTCAGGTTTTGCAGATCCCCGACGTCGAACTGCTCCTCCCCCGTCAGCCCCAGCGTTTTGCGGGTGACATCCTGCGGGAATTCCAGCGGCAGGATCCCCATCCCAATCAGGTTGGAACGGTGAATTCGCTCGAAGGATTCCGCAATCACCACCCGGACACCAAGCAGGCGAGGACCTTTTGCCGCCCAGTCGCGGCTGGAACCAGAGCCGTACTCTTTCCCGGCGATGACCGCCAGCGGCGTACCGGTCTGCTGATACTTCATCGCCGCATCATAGATAGCCACGACTTCACTGCCCGGCAGATGGCGGGTCATACCGCCCTCCACGCCCGGTACCATTTCATTACGGATACGAATATTGGCAAAAGTACCGCGCATCATCACTTCATGATTGCCGCGTCGGGAACCGTAGGAGTTAAAATCCCCCCGCTCAACCCCGTGGCTTTGCAGATAGCGACCGGCCGGACTGTCGGCCTTGATACTGCCTGCCGGTGAGATATGGTCGGTGGTGACCGAGTCGCCCAGCATCGCCAGAATACGCGCTCCCTTGATATCCTCCACCGGTGCCGGTACGGCCCCCATCTCATCGAAGAACGGCGAGAGGCGGATATAGGTGGAATCGTCCTGCCAGCCATAGGTATCGGAGTGTTCAACCTGAATGCTTTTCCACTCCGGCGTCCCCTCAAAGACCTCCGCATACTCTTTGCGGAACATCTCCGTCGACACTTCGCCTACCGCCTGCGCGATCTCAAGTCCTGACGGCCAGATATCTTTCAGCCAGACCGGGTTGCCCTGACTATCCTCACCCAGCGGATCTTTCGCCAGGTTGGTATTCATATTCCCCGCCAGCGCGTAGGCAACCACCAGCGGCGGCGAGGCCAGCCAGTTGGTTTTCACCAGCGGATGGATACGGCCCTCAAAGTTACGATTACCGGAGAGCACCGCACCCACCGTTAAATCGCCTTTTTTGATGGCCTGTTCGATAGGCTCCGGCAGCGGGCCTGAGTTACCGATGCAGGTGGTACAGCCGTAGCCCACCAGGTTAAAGCCGAGGGCATCAAGAGACGGCGTCAGCCCAGCATGGGCCAGATAATCGGAGACTACCTTTGAACCCGGTGCCAGCGAGGCTTTGACCCAAGGTTTGGGCTTCAGGCCCCGCGCCACCGCTTTTTGCGCCAGCAGCCCCGCGGCCATAAGCACGCTGGGGTTGGAGGTGTTAGTACAGGAGGTAATGGCCGCAATAACCACCGCGCCATCGGGCAGCTGATACTGATGACCGTTCAGGGTATAACATACCGGCTGGCGATCTTTCTGCGCCTGATTAAGTTCCAGCTCAGCGCTGGCGGCAAAAGCTTGCGGCACGTCGCTCAGGGCGACGCGATCCTGCGGACGTTTCGGCCCGGCAAGGCTGGCCTCGACATCGTCCATATCCAGTGCCAGGGTACTGGTAAAGATCGGCTCATCGCCGATATTACGCCACATCCCCTGGGCTTTGGCGTAGGCTTCGACCAACGCAATCTGTTCCGCGCTACGTCCGCTCAGTCGCATATAGTCGAGGGTCACACCGTCAATGGGGAAGAAGCCGCAGGTAGCGCCATATTCCGGCGCCATATTAGCGATGGTGGCCCGGTCAGCCAGCGGCAGCGAGTCCAGCCCGTCGCCGTAGAATTCGACAAATTTACCCACCACGCCGTGTTTACGCAACATCTGGGTGACCGTCAGCACCAGATCGGTAGCGGTAATACCTTCGCGTAGTTTGCCGGTGAGCTTAAAGCCGACGACGTCAGGGATCAGCATTGAGACGGGTTGCCCAAGCATCGCCGCTTCCGCTTCAATACCGCCGACGCCCCAGCCCAGCACGCCCAAACCATTAATCATGGTAGTGTGAGAGTCGGTGCCGACCAGCGTATCGGGCCAGGCGACCCACTCTCCGTCCTGCAGTTCGCTCCAGACGGCTTTACCCAGATACTCCAGGTTGACCTGGTGGCAAATACCGGTGCCAGGCGGCACCACGCTGAAACGGCTGAAGGCCTGCTGTCCCCAGCGTAAAAAGACATAGCGTTCGTGGTTACGCTCCATCTCCAGGCGGACGTTTTCCCCGAAGGCGTCGTCATCACCAAAATGGTCAACGGTAACCGAGTGGTCAATAACAAGATCGACGGGTGAAAGCGGATTTACCTTCGCCGTGTCGCCGCCGAGTCGTTTCACGGCTTCACGCATCGCCGCGAGATCCACCACGGCGGGAACGCCGGTGAAATCCTGCATCAGGACGCGTGCGGGGCGGTAGGCAATTTCGCGATCGGCATGGGCATTTTTCAGCCATCCGGCTAGGGCGTGAATATCTTCGGCGGTAACGGAATCATCATCCTGCCAGCGCAGGAGGTTTTCCAGCAGTACTTTTAGCGACTTGGGTAAACGCGCAATGTCCCCAAGTTCCTTTGCGGCCAGCGGCAGGCTGTAGTAGTGCCACGTTTTTTCTGCTGCCTGCAGCGTATTTCTACTGGCCTCTCGTAGGGTAACCGACATAGCTCCTCCTTAATAACAGGGATTGCGTAACCCGGACAATGTTCAGGGTCTGTTATTAAAGATAACACAAACAGCTTGTAACGTTTTGATAACAACCCGAATTGATAAAAGAGGAGTAACCTTTCCGATAAACAAACAAAAAAACCGACTTCACGTCGGTTTTTTTGCGGTCAGTTAAGATACACCCAGACCAGTTGTCCCCAGAACAGCAGCGACAATGAAAACGCCGCCATCCAGGACCAGTATTTCGCATTACTATGATTATTCAACATCACCGGGCCATTTACGTTTTGTATTCATCAAAACTGCTTTGTTAAGCAGTTTATAAATTGCTGTGTGTATTTATTAACGAGTACAACTTACTTACGCTTATGGTCCGCCTGATGAAATAACTTCAGATATAACAGCGTAGTGTAATGAAAGAATTATTGTTTTTTTACGTCGTCTTCCATGAACATCTCTATAAAGCCCTGCTGTTGCGAAGTCAGTTTCCACGCCTGTGGAATTGCCGTCTCTGGCGCTTTTTTCGCTTTGTTCGGTTTGTCACAGGGCTGACATACTTGCTTCTCAGGTGAAACGTGACCGGTTACGACCATTTTCACCCCCAAAATTTCCACACCAGTAGCGCAACGACCACCCAGAACAGCGCTGAACCCAGAAAGACCGCCAGCCAGGCTTTACGCTTCAGCTCAGGGTCCCTTTGCGGCTCTTCACTTCCTGATGGCATTGCTAACCTCATACAATCGACATCGCTTATCATTTTGACACCAAACAATTGGCGCGAATTATCATCGCTTGAGATAAATCCTAATTAAAAGTGCACCAAAAATCCAGTCAATTTTCGCATCCTCACCATTTGAATATTCAATCTTTTGAGCCGAAATAAATAATTGAAGTGTGAAGTTTGCGTTAAGGTAAGTTATTTTCTATTTTTGTCGGCCTTTAACGACAAAAAAATCCCTCTAAATAAAATGGTTATTACCAAAAATACTAAAGTAAATATCTAAATGTGTTTAATTTTGGTTTAACTTTAGTGACCAAATTCACAATTTAAGGCTACCAGAAATGGGGAGTTATAGAGGGCAATCGGTGAGGCAACACTCTGTTTTGCCTCACCGATGATTAGCGTTATCATTATCATGCAAATTATTTTTGCGGCAGTTTAATATCCTTAAACATCGCCTCAATGTCTTCGTTCGAGCGTAAAACCATGGCGGTATCGACGACGTCACGCGTCAGATGTGGGGCAAATCGCTGAATAAAATCATACATGTAGCTGCGCAGGAAGGTGCTACGACGGAAGCCAATTTTTGTGGTGCTGTGGCTGAAGATATCCTGCGCCTCCAGCTTGACCAGATCCGGGTCGGAAATGGGGTCTACGGCCATGCTGGCGATCACCCCTACCCCAAGGCCTAAACGCACGTAGGTTTTAATTACGTCAGCGTCGGTAGCGGTAAAGACGATACGCGGCGTCAGGCCCGCACGGTTAAATGCCGTATCCAGCTCGGAGCGCCCGGTAAAGCCAAAGGTGTAGGTCACCAGCGAGTACTGGGCCAGCTCTTCGATGGTCACGGATTCACGCGAAGCCAGCGGATGCTCCGGCGTGACCACAATTGAACGATTCCAGTGGTAGCACGGGAGCATGACCAGGTCGTCATACAGATGCAACGCTTCCGTGGCGATAGCAAAGTCTGCGTTACCTTTCGATACTGCCTCAGCAATTTGCGTCGGCGATCCCTGGTGCATATGCAGAGAAACACGCGGGTAGCGTTCAATAAACCCCTTAATTACACCTGGCAGCGCATAGCGGGCCTGAGTGTGAGTGGTGGCAACATAGAGAGAGCCTTTGTCGGGCCAGGTGTGTTCACCGGCGACGGATTTAATAGCGTCAACTTTAGACAGGACTTCCCGTGCGATACGGATAATCTCCTGCCCGGCTGGCGTGACCTGAGTCAGGTGTTTACCGCTGCGGGCGAAGATCTGGATCCCCAGCTCATCCTCCAGCATCCGCACCTGCTTACTGATACCAGGCTGAGAGGTATAAAGCCCTTCCGCCGTCGATGAGACGTTGAGGTTGTGGTTAACCACCTCAACAATATAGCGCAGCTGCTGTAATTTCATGGGGACCATCCGTTCAGCAATCGGGCGTACAGGAAGGACACCCTAAGACGATTTGATAATAAAAAAGTCCAAAGTTATAACCACTATATCATTTATAGCGTTTATGTATAGATAGCGCCGAAAAATAATAAAGCGTTATAAAAAAAGGGCCGAAAACCGGCCCTTAGACATTATGAGAGAAGGGATTACTTCTTACTTTCTACCCATTTCCCGTCGATATAGAAAGCGGACCAGCCTGTGGCTTTACCGTCTTTCTCGGCGGCGACATACTGCTGCTTCGTCTTACGGCTAAAGCGGACAACCGTCGGATTACCCTCCGGATCCTCCTGCGGCGCATCGGCCAGATAACGCAGTTTCTCAGCCAGACGATCGCGGAAACGATGCAGTTCAGACACCAAAGGCGCGCGAGTTTCGCGTGATTTCGGGAAGGTGTTGGCCGCGAGGAACATGCCCGCCGCACCGTCACGCAACACAAAATACGCGTCCGATTTCTCGCACGGCAGCTCCGGCAGCGGAACCGGATCTTCCTTTGGCGGAGCCACGTCACCGTTACGCAGGATCTTACGGGTGTTCTTACAGTCGTCGTTGGTGCAGGCCATATATTTCCCGAAACGCCCCATTTTCAGGTGCATTTCAGAACCGCATTTCTCACACTCAACGATCGGGCCGTCGTAACCCTTGATGCGGAATTCACCCTGCTCGATCTCATAGCCATCACAGCTCGGGTTATTCCCGCACACGTGCAGTTTGCGCTGCGAATCGATCAGATAGCTGTCCATTGCAGTGCCGCACTTCTGGCAGCGACGCTTAGCACGCAGAGCGTTGGTTTCTGCTTCGTCACCCTCCAGCACATTAAGCACTTCGCTTTCCGGTACCAGGTTGATGGTGGTTTTGCAGCGCTCTTTCGGCGGCAACGCATAGCCAGAACAGCCGAGGAAGACCCCGGTGCTGGCGGTGCGGATACCCATTTTACGGCCGCAGGTCGGACAGTCGATGCTGGTCAGCACCATTTGGTTCGGCTGCATCCCGCCTTCCAGCGGATCTTTCTCAGCGACCGCCAGCTGATCGGTGAAGTTGCTGAAGAAACTGTCCAGCACATTCTTCCACTCGGCCTGGTGATTAGCCACCTGATCAAGGCTGTTTTCCATCTGCGCGGTAAAATCGTAGTTCATCAGCTCGCGGAAGTTATCCTCGAGTCTGTCGGTAACGATTTCACCCATTTTCTCGGCGTAGAAGCGGCGGTTATCCACGCGTACATAGCCGCGATCCTGAATAGTGGAGATAATCGACGCATAGGTCGACGGACGACCAATCCCGCGTTTTTCCAGCTCTTTAACCAGCGAGGCTTCACTAAAACGCGCCGGCGGCTTGGTAAAGTGCTGCGCGGGCAGCAGTTCGATCAGAGAGAGCGTGTCGCCCGCATTAACCGCTGGCAGCGTACGATCTTCATCGCCTTTACGCAGTGCCGGCATCACTTTCGTCCAGCCGTCGAAGCGCAGAATACGCCCGCGAGCTTTAAGACGGAAATCGCCTGCACCCACGGTCAGGGTGGTGGAATCGTAACGGGCCGGTGTCATCTGACAAGCCACAAACTGACGCCAGATCAGCTGATACAGCTTCTGCGCGTCCGCTTCCATATCCTTCAGGGATTCAGCCAGTACGGAGACGTCAGAAGGACGAATCGCTTCGTGCGCTTCCTGCGAGTTCTCTTTGCTGGCGTACTGATTGGCGCTTTCCGGCAGGTATTTCTTGCCGAAGTTATCGCTGATGTAGTCGCGAACCATGCTGACCGCGTCCTGACTCAGGTTGGTTGAGTCAGTACGCATATAGGTGATGTAACCCGCTTCATACAGACGCTGAGCCATCATCATGGTTTTTTTCACGCCAAAGCTAAGACGGGTGCTTGCCGCCTGCTGCAGCGTGGAGGTGATATAAGGCGCGCCGGGCTTGCTGCTGGTCGGTTTATCTTCACGATCCAGCACCTGATAGCGTGCTTTTTCCAGCAGGCTAACGGCGGCTTCGGTCTGCTCACGGTTAACCGGACGGAATGGCTTATCGTTCTGATGGCTAACCTGCAGCGACAGCGTATCGCCGCCCGGGGTGGTGACGTTAGCATCGATTTCCCAGAACTCTTCCGGGACAAAGGCTTTGATCTCACGCTCGCGCTCAACAACCAGACGTACCGCAACGGACTGAACGCGGCCAGCGGAGAGACCGCGAGCGATCTTTTTCCACAGCAGCGGCGAGACCATATAGCCCACAACGCGGTCCATAAAGCGACGCGCCTGCTGAGCATTCACACGGTCGATATTTAGTTCGCCAGGCTTGTCAAATGCCTGCTGAATCGCGTTCTTTGTAATTTCATTGAAGACAACGCGACTGTAACGTTTTTCGTCGCCACCGATGATTTCTCGCAGGTGCCATGCAATGGCTTCCCCTTCGCGGTCAAGGTCGGTTGCGAGATAGATGTGGTCGGCTTTTTCGGCCAGCTGTTTCAGCTCCGAAACAACCTTCTCTTTGCCCGGCAGCACTTCATACTGTGCCGCCCAGCCCCGCCATGGATCGACGCCCATGCGGTTAACGAGAGCGCTACGCTCATCCTTTTTTGGCTTTGCAGCCGTTTTGGTGGAGGCAGAGTCGGCGCTCTTTTTCTGCGCTGAGCCACTGGTCGGCAAATCGCGGACATGACCGACGCTGGATTTAACCACGTAGTCATTGCCCAGATACTTATTGATCGTTTTGGCTTTTGCCGGGGACTCAACGATAACGAGAGCTTTACCCATATTCACCTTTACCTAATTTGATTCTTCCAGAATTGCTCGCACGGGGCTTTACCCGTCACCGCTGACAGATCGCTATATGGCGATAGCCGATGTGCAACTCAACCCTTTCGGTAAAATCTGGAAGCGGACTTCGCTGGCCAGATGGTTGAGTTAGCAGGTTTTTTTCGTGTGACTGCTCTACAGCACGACCAAATTTTAGTCGAATGTCAAGCAAATCTATTGCCAGCCTGACGAAAGCGTCACACTGTACCTGATAAAATTTGTTACGCAACTTTATTAGCATGCAAAAGTCAATCCTGCCAGTAGACACGCGCTTCGATTACCCACTTATGTAACAGGGAAAATTTGCCCGCAGGGTGCGCCGGGCGTAGACTAACGCCCATTAAAAAGGAGTTGATTATGAAACAAGATACGCAGCCAATCGAACGCCAGGCGCTACTGGCAAAAGCAAACCAGCTGATTCGCGACCACGAAGATACTCTGTCCGGCATTGAAGCGACGGGCGTTAGCCAGCGCAACGGCGTGCTGGTGTTCAGCGGTGAATACTTCCTCGATGAGCAAGGCCTCCCCACCGGCAAAAGCACCGCCGTATTTAATATGTTTAAGTACCTGGCGCACGAGCTGTCCGACAAGTATCACCTGATTGATTAAGCAAAAACGCGAGGCCCGATCCTCGCGTTTCTTTTTTCACACCGCTCAGAGCAGCGGTTTTTGTCCACGCTGCCACCAGCGCAGCAGCAGACGGTCGGCGCTTTCGGCCGCACTGCCGGTCAGGCGATCCAACAGTTTCTTACGCTGGGTATAGCGCAAACTGATAACGTCACGACCTTCCATCAGGCTCAGAAGCAGATCGTCGCTGGTGCCGACGCTATCCACCAGACCTTTTTCCAGTGCCTGTACGCCATACCAGTGCTCACCGGTCGCCACCTGTTCAATATTCAGGCTCGGGCGCATCTGCTTAACAAAATCTTTAAACAGATAGTGGGTTTCGTTCAGGCTTTCGCGGAATTTCTCCCGCCCTTCTTCGGTGTTTTCACCCAGCAGCGTCAGGGTGCGCTTGTACTGCCCGGCGGTGTGCAGCTCGATATCGATCTCTTTGCTTTTCAGAAAGCGGTTAAAGTTGGGGATCTGCGCGACCACGCCGATAGAGCCAACGATGGAGAACGGCGCGGCGACAATTTTGTCGGCGACGCAGGCCATCATATAGCCGCCGCTGGCCGCCACTTTATCGACTGCCACGGTCAGCGGGATCTTTTTATCCCGCAGGCGCTGGAGCTGGGAAGCGGCCAGGCCATAGCCGTGCACTACGCCACCGGGACTTTCCAGACGCAGCACCACCTGGTCGTCACTTTTCACCGCAGCCAGTACAGCGGTGACCTCTTCCCGCAGGCCGTTCACTTCGCCCGCATCCATACTGCCTTTAAAATCGAGCACCCAGACGCGCGGCTTGCTTTGCGGCGTAGCGTCGCCCTGCTTTTCCCGCGCCTTCGCCACTTTGGCTTCCAGCTTGTGCTTTTTCTTCTGCGCTTTGTGCCAGAGTTTCTGCTGACGATCGTCAAGCAGGGAAACCGACACCTCTTCCTGCATTTCTTTATACTGTTCACTCAGGTTGGTAATACGCAGTTCACCCCGCTGACGCTTTTTGTGCGTCAGACCGACGATCAGCAGCGCGATGGCGCCGATCGCCAGTACTACGGTGACAATTTTCGCTAAAAACAACCCATACTGAGATAGTAAGTCCACGCGTTCCACCTTGATTAAAGCACTCAATGTTCGGGCCAGTGTACCGCACCCGCGACGGCACGTCTCTGACCCGGCGTAACACCCTGAGACGGCATCCCCCATTCTGGCAAGCCGCGAATTCTTTGCAAAGTGTTAATTTTAAAGATGTTAGCCGCATGGCTGATTGAAATGCCGCGCTATTTAGGGCATAAAGCCGGAAAGTCATAACGCAGACACATCAGCGCGTGGTCCCGGGCTGACCACCGAAGGAGCTACCGTGCACTATCAACCGCAACAGGATTTACTGCAAAACCGACGAATTCTCGTCACCGGCGCCAGCGACGGTATTGGGCGTGAAGCAGCGCTCACCTACGCCCGCTACGGCGCTCGCGTCGTTCTGCTTGGCCGCAACGCTGAGAGGCTGCAGGCCGTCGCTGCTGAGATCCAGCAGGAAACCGGCCAGCCGACTCGCTGGCATACTCTCGACTTGCTGACGTGCACGCCCGACGACTGCCAGCAACTGGCCACCGACGTTGCCAGCCATACGCCCTGCCTTGACGGGGTACTGCACAATGCCGGCTTGCTGGGTGATATTGTGCCGATGGACCAGCAGGATCCCGCCGTCTGGCAGGCGGTGATGCAGGTTAACGTCAACGCCACCTTTATACTGACCCAGGCGCTGTTACCGCTGCTGCTAAAATCGGAATCCGGATCGCTGGTCTTTACCTCCTCCAGCGTCGGCCGCCAGGGCCGTGCGAACTGGGGCGCCTATGCGATCTCGAAATTTGCCACCGAAGGGATGATGCAGGTGCTGGCGGAAGAGTATCAGAGCCGTCAGCTGCGGGTTAACTGTATCAATCCAGGCGGTACACGCACCAAAATGCGCGCCAGCGCGTTTCCGACGGAAGACCCGCAGAAATTAAAAACGCCTGAGGATATTATGCCACTCTATCTGTGGCTGATGGGCGATGACAGCCGTCGCAAAACCGGAATGACATTCGATGCTCAGCCGGGGCGGAAACCGGGGATTGCACAATGAGTGAAGATCGTTATCAGCAACGCCAGCAGCGCGTTAAAGACCGCGTGGACGCCCGGGTTGCTGCGGCACAGGAGGAACGCGGGATTGTTATCGTCTTTACCGGCAACGGCAAAGGCAAAACCACTGCCGCCTTTGGCACTGCCACCCGTGCCGTTGGTCACGGTAAAAAGGTTGCCGCGGTACAGTTTATCAAGGGCACCTGGCCTAACGGCGAGCGCAATCTGCTGGAGCAGAACGGCGTCGAGTTTCAGGTGATGGCGACCGGCTTTACCTGGGAAACCCAGAACCGGGAGAGTGATACGGATGCCTGCCTGCAGGTCTGGCAGCACGCGAAGCGGATGCTGGCCGATGCATCGCTGGATATGGTGCTGCTTGATGAGCTGACCTATATGGTCGCCTATGACTATCTCCCGCTGGAAAAGGTGCTGAACGCGCTTGAGCATCGCCCTGCGCACCAGACGGTGATAATCACCGGCCGTGGCTGTCACCGGGATATTCTTGAGTTTGCGGATACGGTGAGCGAACTACGTCCGGTGAAGCACGCGTTCGAGGCCGGCATTAAGGCGCAGATCGGCATCGACTACTGAGATAAAAAATGGGCTTTCGCCCCTTCTACTATTAACCGTTATTGTTACCGCGTCCACCGCCGGGATTGTTACTGCGCCCGCCACCCGGACGACGGCTGTTGCCGCTGACCTGGGTGTGCCGCTTAACGGCACGGCGGATCTGGTTCGCTTTCATACGACGACGGTCTTTTTCCACCGCCACCTTAGAGGCGGTTTCCGCTGTCAGACCAACCAGTTCGCGCAGGTAGTTGGTCTGGGCCAGATCCAGCTCGGTATAGCCGCCGCGCGGCAGACCTTTCGGCAGCAGAATATCGCCGTAGCGGACGCGGATCAGGCGGCTAACCTGCACGCTGACCGCTTCCCACAGGCGACGCACCTCGCGGTTACGACCTTCGGTCAGGGTGACGTTATACCACTGGTTGATCCCTTCACCGCCGCTGAACTTGATGGTTTTAAACGCCGCAGGGCCGTCTTCCAGCTGCACGCCACGCGCCAGCTGACGAACTTTGGTATCGTCTACTTCGCCAAAGACGCGCACCGCGTACTCGCGTTCCACTTCCTGGCTCGGGTGCATCAGGCGGTTAGCCAGTTCACCGTCGGTGGTAAACAGCAACAGACCGCAGGTGTTGACGTCAAGACGCCCTACCGCGATCCAGCGCGCCCCGCGCAGTTTCGGCAGACGATCAAAGACGGTCGGACGACCTTCCGGATCGTTACGGGTGCAGAGCTCGCCTTCCGGCTTGTAGTACGCCAGCACGCGGCAGATTTGCTCAACCGACTCTTTCACGGAGATCAGATGACCATCAATACGAATTTTCAGACCCGGAACGATTTCAACGCGGTCGCCCAGTTTGGCAATTTTGCCATCAACGCTGACGCGACCGGCTTCAATAATGGTCTCGATTTCACGGCGGGAGCCGTGGCCGGCACGCGCCAGCACTTTCTGTAGTTTCTCGCTCATAGAGCTTCCTTAGGTGTCGCCTTCACAGGCGTCTGACGGGCTTTCTGGAACACTGAGTCCGGAAAATCATCGTAACTCAATGACATAGTTTTATTCTGTGCGCTCAGCCGGGTTAAAAATCATCACTCAGACTGATTCGTGGCCGCACATACTACACGAATTTTAGATTAAATGATTCATCAAGTTGTTCCATTGCGCTACTCCGCAACTTTACGTCCCGCCTCTTTCCAGAAATAATGCAGTTTCCCTAATACAACTCGATGGTCTGTGCGATGAAAGCGGCTAATGACCTTAAAAAAAACGAAGACTGGCTGGAGCTTCAGCGCGACAGCGAAACAGGAATTGAGAGCGTCAGCGCCCATTTTTCCGGCCACGCTTATGACCCGCACGATCATGATGAGGTGCTGGTCGGCGTCACGCAGCAGGGTCTGCAGCGTTTTAACTGCCATCGGGCACTGCATACCAGCCATCCTGGCAAAGCGATTTTGATCGAGCCCGGTGCGGTGCATGATGGTCATGCGCCTGACGCGGAAGGTTTTACCTATGTGATGCTCTATCTGCCTCAGGCGTGGGTCACTGCGCTGATGCAGCGGCGTGGACTGGGCGATGTCTCGGCGATGGAGGCCGCGTTTCATAATACGCTGGCGAACGATCCGCGTCTGGCCTTTGCTATCCGCCAGGCCTTCTTCGCGATTCATCATGGGGAAGGCAAACTGGCCCGCGATCAAAGTCTGGACCATCTTATTTCCCTGCTTTCACGCCATATCGATACCCGGGTTCACTCGTTAATGAATGATACCCAGCGGCAAATGTACGATGTGCGGGACTACCTGCACGACCATCTGGCCTGCGATGTTAGCCTCGATGAGCTGGCACGCCATTGTGGAATCGACCGCTTTCGCCTGAGCCGTCAGTTCGCGCGTGTTTTTAGCCAGTCGCCCCATGCGTATCTGGTCCGCCTGCGCCTGCGTACCGCGCGAATGCTCCTTGTCCAGGGCGAGGCCCCGGCAAAGGTCGCATTGCAGGTTGGTTTTGCCGATCAAAGTCATCTCGGTCGCTGGTTCCAGCGTGCATACCGCCTCTCTCCCGCCGCCTACCAGCACAGTTGCACAAACGTTCTATACTGAGCCACCGGAGTTTCCCAATATAGCGGTGAACCTGCAATTAAACGGAGACGAAGTACCGATGTTCGATAGCAAAATTGCCCTGATCGTACGTGATGATTTAGCCGCCTGGCAGCGTTTAAACGTGGTCGCCTTTCTTGCCAGCGGCATTACCGCTTCCGCCCCGGATATTCTCGGTAAGCCCTATATTGATGCTCTTGGACGACAGTACGGCAATATGGCCGGTCAGCCCATGCTGGTATTTGCCTCTGACCTGGACGGGCTACAAAAAACTCATCGCAAAGGTCTGGAGCGTGAACTGACGCTAATTCCCTACGTGGAGGCGATGTTTTCTACGGGACACGATGAAGCGAATCGGGCCGTTTTTCTTGCTGAGGATGCGGAGAATTTAAATCTGGTAGGTATGGCGTTGCTCGGGCCGAAAAAGCAGGTTGATAAGGTGATTAAAGGACTTAAGTTGCACCCATAAAAGCATCAGCCCCTGACATTGTCAGGGGCTGAAAAGGTCGAATTTACAGGAACGGCTTAACGTCGCCGACGCCTTCACGCACCACCACCGGTGCATCGTCGGTTAAGTCGATGACCGTGGTTGGCTGCTGGCCAAGATAGCCGCCGTGGATCACCAGCTCAACCTGTTTTTCCAGGCGATCTTTAATCTCTTCCGGATCGGATTCAGTAAACTCGCTGCCCGGCAGCATCAGTGAAGTCGAGAGCATTGGCTCGCCAAGCACCTCAAGCAGCGCCTGGGCAATCGGGTTCGATGGCACGCGCATCCCGATGGTTTTACGCTTCTCCTGCAGCAGGCGACGCGGCACCTCTTTGGTGCCTTTCAGAATAAAAGTGTAGTTACCTGGCGTGTTGTTCTTAATCAGGCGGAAGGCGACGTTATCGACAAAGGAGTAGGTCGATAGCTCCGACAGGTCGCGGCACATCAGGGTGAAGTTATGCCCGTCCGGCAGTTGGCGAATGCGGCAGATGCGCTCCATCGCGCTTTTATCTTCAATTTTACAGCCCAGCGCATAGCCGGAGTCGGTCGGATAGACGATAACCCCACCTTTGCGCACAATCTCTACTGCCTGGTTAATTAACCGCGCCTGCGGGTTGTCCGGATGAATATAGAAAAACTGACTCATACTGCCCTCTCTTTACTGTTCGGTGACGGCTCCCAGGTCTTCCAGACCCCCTCAACACCTGCGGGCAACCACAGCTTGCGGCCAAGCTCGATCCACGGGCAGGGCTGGTGGAAATCCGACCCCTGTGAGGCCAGCAAACCATACTGCTGTGCGTAAGCCGCGAGCTGGGTTCGCTCATCGGGAGCCTGCTGACACTGCGCCACTTCCATCGCATCGCCTCCGCATTGTGCGAAGTGTGCCAGCAGTCGCTTCAGCCATTTGGCGGACAGGTTATAGCGGCCGGGATGGGCCACAACCGCCTTGCCGCCAGAATGATGAATGACATCAATAGCTTGATCTATTGTACACCACTGCGGCGGAACATAGCCGGTTTTCCCGCGCGCCAGATATTTTTTAAACACGCCGCCGATAGTGTCGGCTTTGCCCCGGGCAATCAAAAAGCGGGCAAAGTGGGCGCGGGTCACAGCACCACCTTCCGCCAGAGCCAGTGCGCCTTCCCATGCGCCAGGGATCTGCGCCTTGTCCAGCCGCTCGGCAATCATCTGCGCCCGCAGCTGGCGACGCTGTTTCTGCTCATCAAGAAACTGGCACAGCGCCGGATGCTTAATATCCACATTCAGGCCGACAATATGAATTTCGTGATTTTCCCAGAGGGTGGAGATCTCCACGCCGGTAATCAACTCCAGCGGCAGGCCCGCACGGGCAATTTCAGCCCGGGCTGCCGGGATCGCTTCGGTCGTGTCATGGTCGGTGATCGCAAGCGTCCCGACGCGCATCTCATGGGCACGATGGACCAGTTCTTCGGGTGAAAGCAGGCCATCGGAGGCGGTGGTGTGGCTGTGCAGATCGTAAATCACTGCGAAATTCGTGTCGCTCAAAGCGGCTCCCGCGAGGAAAAAAGGAAAAATACAGGCACCATCATACCGGGTCGCGAGGAATTTCTAAATCAGGGGTTGACTTCGCTCATTCGAACTAGTTAACTAGTACGAAAGTTCACGCATAAGGTATCTGAAATGAAAGCATCTATGTTGACCCTTCTCCGCTGGTGGCGTACTCCTGACTCAGGGCAGTGAGCGACGTCTGCAATTTGCATTCAGATACCCGGCCCGCACAGTAAGCGGGCTTTTTTTTGAACAAAATAAACGAGAACACCTATGCAAACGCAAAAACCAGCACTCAAAATTATCAGCGGTGATGCGGTCTATCGCGAGAACCCCACCGCCCTGTTCCACCAGGTTTGCGGCAACCGTCCGGCCACGCTGCTGCTGGAGTCCGCCGATATCGACAGCAAGGACGATTTGAAGAGCCTGCTGCTGGTGGACAGCGCCCTGCGCATTACCGCCCTGAATGACACCGTCACACTGCAGGCATTAACTGCCAACGGCGCGGCTCTGCTGAACCTACTGGATGCGGCACTGCCTTCTGGCGTAGAGAACCTGCGTCAGGCGGACAGCCGGGTACTGCGCTTCCCGCCGGTCAGCGCGCTTCTGGATGAAGATGCCCGTCTCTGCTCTCTGTCGGTGTTTGATGCCTTCCGTCTGCTGCAGGAACTGGTGACGGTTCCTGCCGACGAGCGCGAAGCCATGTTTTTCGGCGGCCTGTTCGCCTATGACCTGGTCGCCGGTTTCGAAGACCTGCCGGCGCTGGATAACAGCACCAGCTGCCCGGATTACTGCTTCTACCTGGCAGAAACACTGCTGGTGATTGACCACCAGACCAAAAATACCCGTATTCAGGCCAGCCTCTTTACAGCCGATGCGGGTGAAGAAGCCCGCCTTAACGCCCGCGTCGCACAGCTGCGCGATGCGCTGGCGCTGCCGCCCGCGGCGCTTTCGGTGCAGAAAGTGACGGATATGCGCAGCGAATGCAGCCAGAGTGATGAAGAGTTTGGTGCCGTGGTGCGTGATATGCAAAAAGCGATTCGCGCCGGGGAGATTTTCCAGGTCGTGCCGTCACGACGCTTCTCTCTGCCCTGCCCGTCTCCGCTGGCCGCCTACGATGTGCTGAAAAAGAGCAATCCGAGCCCCTATATGTTCTTTATGCAGGACAATGACTTCACCCTGTTCGGTGCTTCACCGGAAAGCTCCCTGAAGTATGACGCCACCTCCCGCCAGATTGAGATCTACCCGATTGCCGGTACCCGTCCGCGCGGTCGCCGCACCGACGGCTCTCTCGACCGGGATCTCGACAGCCGTATTGAGCTGGAGATGCGTACAGACCATAAAGAGCTCTCCGAGCATCTGATGCTGGTCGACCTGGCCCGTAACGATCTGGCGCGTATCTGTACGCCGGGCAGCCGCTATGTGGCCGACCTGACCAAAGTGGACCGCTACTCCTTTGTAATGCATCTGGTTTCCCGCGTGGTCGGCGAGCTGCGTCAGGATCTCGATGCCCTTCACGCTTATCGCGCCTGTATGAATATGGGCACCCTGAGCGGCGCGCCGAAAGTACGCGCCATGCAGCTGATTGCCGAAGCCGAAGGACGTCGGCGCGGCAGCTACGGCGGCGCGGTGGGCTACTTTACCGCCCACGGCGATCTCGATACCTGCATTGTTATCCGCTCCGCCTTTGTTGAAAACGGCGTGGCGACTGTTCAGGCCGGCGCCGGTGTCGTCCTCGACTCCGTGCCGCAGTCCGAAGCCGACGAAACCCGAAATAAAGCCCGCGCGGTACTGCGCGCTATCGCCACCGCACACCACGCACAGGAGATTTTCTGATGGCTGATATTCTGCTGCTCGATAATATCGACTCCTTTACTTATAACCTTGCAGATCAGCTGCGTGCCAGCGGGCACAACGTGGTGATATACCGCAATCAGGTCCCGGCGCAAACCCTGATTGAACGTCTCGGCACCATGAAGAATCCGGTGCTGATGCTCTCACCGGGTCCCGGTGTACCGAGCGAAGCGGGCTGTATGCCGGAGCTGCTAACCCGGATGCGCGGCAAGCTGCCGATTATCGGCATCTGCCTCGGCCACCAGGCGATTGTTGAAGCCTACGGCGGCTACGTCGGCCAGGCGGGTGAGATCCTCCACGGGAAAGCCTCCAGCATTGAGCACGATGGCCAGGCCATGTTTGCCGGTCTGAACAATCCGCTGCCGGTTGCCCGCTACCACTCGCTGGTGGGCAGCAATATCCCGGCAGGGCTGACCATTAACGCCAACTTTAACGGCATGGTGATGGCGGTACGTCACGATGCAGATCGCGTCTGCGGTTTCCAGTTCCACCCGGAATCGATTCTGACCACCCAGGGCGCACGACTGCTGGAGCAGACCCTGAACTGGGCGCTGCAGAAGCTGGAGCAGACCAACACAATTCAGCCTATTCTGGAAAAACTTTATCAGGCAGAAACGCTGAGCCAGCAGGAGAGCCACCAGCTTTTCTCCGCCGTGGTGCGCGGTGAACTGAAGCCCGAACAGCTTGCCGCCGCGCTGGTCAGTATGAAAGTGCGCGGTGAGCATCCGCAGGAAATTGCCGGTGCGGCAACCGCCCTGCTTGAAAATGCAGCCCCCTTCCCCCGTCCGGATTATCTCTTTGCCGATATCGTGGGCACCGGCGGCGACGGCAGCAACAGTATTAATATCTCCACCGCCAGCGCCTTTGTGGCAGCAGCCTGCGGGCTGAAGGTGGCGAAGCACGGTAACCGCAGCGTCTCCAGCCGCTCCGGCTCCTCGGATTTACTGGCCGCATTCGGGATCAATCTCGATATGAATGCCGATAAATCCCGTCAGGCTCTGGATGAACTGGGCGTCTGTTTCCTGTTCGCGCCGAAATACCACACCGGTTTCCGCCATGCCATGCCGGTACGGCAACAGCTGAAGACCCGCACCCTGTTTAACGTGCTGGGGCCGCTGATTAACCCGGCGCATCCGCCGCTGGCGCTGATTGGCGTCTACAGTCCTGAACTGGTGCTGCCTATCGCAGAAACGCTGCGTGTTCTGGGTTACCAGCGTGCGGCAGTAGTCCACAGCGGCGGGATGGATGAGGTATCTCTCCATGCACCCACCGTGGTGGCCGAACTGCATAACGGTGAGATCACAAGCTATCAGCTGACCGCCGACGACTTCGGCCTGCAGCCTTACCACCAGCAGGCGCTGGCGGGCGGCACGCCGGAAGAAAACCGTGACATTTTAACCCGCCTGCTACAAGGTAAAGGAGAGGCTGCGCACGAGGCAGCCGTGGCCGCTAACGTTGCTATGCTGATGCGACTGCATGGCTTTGAGGACCTGCGGGCCAACGTGCAGAAGGTACTCGACGTACTGCACAACGGCACCGCCTATGACCGCGTCACCGCCCTGGCGGCAAGAGGATAAATAATGCAGACCGTACTAGCGAAAATCGTCGCCGATAAAGCCATCTGGGTCGAAGCCCGTAAACGCGAGCAGCCGCTGGCCAGCTTTCAGAATGCCATTCAGCCGAGCCAGCGCGGCTTTTACGATGCCCTCACTGGCACCCGGACGGGCTTTATTCTGGAGTGTAAAAAGGCATCGCCATCCAAAGGCGTGATTCGCGATGATTTCGATCCGGCGGCGATTGCCGGGATCTACAAAGATTATGCGTCGGCCATTTCGGTCCTGACCGACGAGAAATATTTTCAGGGCAATTTTGAATTTCTGACCACCGTCAGCACCATCGCGCCGCAGCCGATCCTGTGTAAAGACTTTATTATCGACCCTTTCCAGATCTATCTGGCGCGTCACTATCAGGCCGACGCCTGCCTGCTGATGCTGTCCGTACTGGATGATGAGCAGTACCGCCAGCTTGCCGCCGTGGCGCACAGTCTGAATATGGGCGTGCTGACCGAAGTCAGCAACGAAGAGGAACTGACACGCGCCATCGCGCTGGAAGCCCGAGTGGTCGGCATCAACAACCGAGACCTGCGCGACCTTTCTATCGATCTTAACCGTACCCGTCAGCTTGCGCCGCGCCTCGGCGCTGGTGTAACGGTTATCAGCGAATCCGGCATCAATACCTATGCTCAGGTGCGCGAACTCAGCCACTACTGCAACGGCTTCCTGATTGGCTCGGCGATGATGTCCCACGGCGATCTGCAAAGCGCGGTGCGCCGGGTGCTGCTGGGGGAAAACAAAGTCTGCGGCTTAACCCGTCCTCAGGATGCGCAGGCCGCTTTCGAAGCCGGGGCCATTTACGGCGGCCTGATTTTCGTGTCCTCCTCACCACGCGCGGTGGATGAGGCGCGAGCCGCAGAGGTTATCGCCGCTGCGCCGCTGCGCTATGTCGGCGTCTTCCGCGATGCCGCGATCGATGAGGTGGTGGCAAAGGTTAGCCGTCTTTCCCTCGCCGCCGTTCAGTTACACGGCAGTGAGAGCCAAAGCTGGATAGCCGGTCTGCGTGACGCCCTTCCGGCGGACGTACAGATCTGGAAAGCACTTAGCGTTGCCAGTTCGCTACCCGCACGCGACCTGCTCCATGTGGATAAATACGTTTTCGATAACGGCCAGGGCGGTAGCGGCCAGCGTTTTGACTGGTCTCTGCTCGGCGGTCAGAACCTCGACAATGTGATTCTTGCAGGCGGACTCAGCGCGGACAACTGTGTTGAAGCGGCCAAAACCGGCTGTGCCGGTCTCGATTTTAATTCAGGCGTAGAGCTGGAGCCGGGTATTAAAGATGCCGGTAAGCTGGCCTCGGTATTTCGTACTTTACGCGCGTATTAAGGAAGACAGCATGACTACATTACTTAATCCATACTTTGGTGAATTTGGCGGTATGTACGTGCCGCAGATCCTGATGCCTGCCCTGCGCCAGCTGGAAGAGGCTTTTGTCAGCGCGCAGAAAGACCCTGAGTTTCAGGCACAGTTTACCGACCTGCTGAAAAACTATGCCGGCCGTCCGACCGCTCTGACGAAATGCCAGAATATCACCGCCGGAACCCGCACCACGCTGTACCTGAAGCGTGAGGACTTGCTCCACGGTGGCGCGCATAAAACCAACCAGGTGCTCGGTCAGGCGCTGCTGGCTAAGCGTATGGGCAAAACGGAAATTATTGCCGAGACCGGTGCCGGACAGCACGGCGTCGCATCCGCACTGGCCAGCGCACTGTTGGGCCTGAAGTGCCGTATCTATATGGGCGCAAAGGACGTTGAGCGTCAGTCACCAAACGTGTTCCGAATGCGCCTGATGGGTGCGGAAGTGATCCCGGTGCACAGCGGCTCCGCCACGCTGAAAGATGCCTGTAACGAGGCCCTGCGCGACTGGTCCGGCAGCTATGATACCGCGCACTATATGCTCGGTACTGCCGCAGGTCCGCACCCGTTCCCGACTATCGTGCGCGAGTTCCAGCGCATGATTGGTGAAGAGACCAGAGTGCAGATCCTCGAAAAAGAGGGGCGCCTGCCGGACGCAGTGATCGCCTGCGTGGGCGGCGGCTCTAACGCCATCGGTATGTTTGCCGATTTTATTGATGAAACCAGCGTGGGGCTTATCGGCGTTGAACCCGCGGGCCACGGCATTGAAACCGGCGAGCACGGCGCGCCGCTTAAGCATGGCCGCGTCGGCATCTACTTCGGAATGAAATCCCCAATGATGCAGACCGACGAAGGGCAGATTGAGGAGTCCTACTCGATTTCTGCCGGTCTGGACTTCCCATCCGTCGGGCCGCAGCACGCGCACCTGAACAGCATTGGCCGCGCAGACTACGTCTCCATTACCGATGATGAAGCGCTGGAAGCCTTTAAAACACTCTGCCGTCACGAAGGCATTATTCCGGCCCTGGAATCTTCCCATGCCCTGGCCCATGCTTTGAAAATGATGAAAGAAAACCCTGAAAAAGAGCAGTTACTGGTGGTGAACCTCTCCGGTCGCGGCGATAAAGACATCTTTACGGTTCACGATATTCTGAAAGCACGAGGGGAAATCTGATGGAACGCTACGATAACCTGTTTGCACAGCTCAAATCCCGCAAGGAAGGCGCGTTTGTGCCCTTCGTCACCCTCGGCGACCCAAATCCGGAGCTGTCGCTAAAGATCGTTGATATGCTCGTAGAAGCCGGTGCCGACGCTCTGGAGTTGGGTATTCCCTTCTCCGACCCGCTGGCGGACGGTCCGACCATTCAGAATGCGACCCTGCGCGCCTTTGCCGCTGGCGTCACGCCGACCCAGTGTTTCGAGCTGCTGGCGACCATTCGCCAGAAATATCCGCAGCTCCCGATTGGCCTGCTGATGTACGCCAATCTGGTCTTTAGCCGCGGGATTGATGAGTTTTACGCCCAGTGTGCAAAGGCCGGCGTCGATTCCGTGCTGGTCGCCGACGTGCCGATTGAAGAATCCGCCCCATTCCGCCAGGCAGCGATGCGCCATAACGTTGCACCTATCTTTATCTGTCCACCCAATGCCGACGACGAACTGCTGCGCCAGCTGGCCTACCACGGTCGCGGCTACACCTATCTGCTGTCACGTGCCGGCGTTACCGGCGCAGAAAACCGCGCCGCGCTGCCGCTGCATCATCTGATTGAGAAATTGACCGAATACAATGCGGCCCCGCCGCTGCAGGGCTTTGGTATCTCTGCTACGGATCAGGTCAGCGCTTCTCTTGACGCGGGCGCCGCGGGCGCGATTTCTGGTTCGGCGATTGTCAAAATTATCGAGAAAAATCTCGATAAGCCTGAAGCGATGCTGGGCGAACTGGGTGAGTTTGTCCGCACCATGAAAGCCGCAACCCGCCGCAGCTAGTCGAAAAGGTCGTCCGCGTTAATGTCGGGCGACCTTTTTTTATTCCCGCGCAAAAAATTTTTCCCATTGATTTACTTATTTTTTTATCCTGAAATCGCCACTGAAGTCATTTTTTTGCGCTGGCGCACTAAATGTGGGGTTGATAAAACAAATGATAAAGATTATCTTTCTCAACACCGAATAGTTGAGTCAAACTCTCAGGTATTCGGTACGACATTGCTCACATTGCTTCCAGTATTTTTGCCCGCCTCTGCTGAGCGCGGGCTTTTTTTTGCCTGATGCCCGGCGCAGCCTGCCCGGATTCGTCGCAGCCATCTGTTTCTACAAATTAATATTGACTGTACGATGGATAATAAATACTGTACATGCGACCAGTAAAATATGAGGCTGTTATGTTCGTCGAACTCGTCTATGACAAGCGCAATATGCAGGGTTTACCTGATGCGCAAAATATTATCCTTAATGAACTCACCCGTCGTGTGCACCGTCTTTTCCCCAATGCAGACGTCCGCGTAAAACCTATGCAGGCGAACGCGCTGAATTCTGACGTCAGCAAACATGAAAAAGAACGTTTAAACCGTATGCTGGAAGAGATGTTTGATGAAGCGGATATGTGGCTGGTAAACGAGTAATACGCAGGCTGTAAGAAGTAAAAGAGCGCGGGAATGCGCTCCTTTGCACCGGTCTCAGGCTTCGCCTTCCAGCGCATCCTGGATTGCATCTGCAAGGGTTGCCACTTCCTGTGCAACATTGCGCAAATCCATCTGAGAACGAATACCTGAATTTGCCGTGGACGCTGCGACCGACGCTTTTGATATCTCCAACGCGGCCTGCACGGCCAGCAGACGCTTACGGTTTTCTGCCGCATCGGTGCCCGTCGCACCATCAAGATCGAAATAGCCTTCTAACATACTTTCTCCTTATCGCTCCGCCATTTGTCTGCGGAAAAGCGTAGCATTGGGCATCGTCGCTAAGATCGCAAGATGTAATAAAAATTTTTAACTGCTTGCCGTTCACAAGCAACGATTTTTTAACAACAGGGTAGAGTAAGCGCGAAGATAACCAATAAATCAGGAGTGAGAAGATGACGGTGATATCCAGAGAGACAGCGGAACACTACACCTGGGGCAAGCCGATTGAGTGGAAAAAACTGGCCATCTGGTGGCCAGTTTTGCAGACGGTTTTTGCAGAAATAATCAGAACCGGTATGGGTAGTGATCGCAATCCCTATTCTGGAGATAGGCGATTCGCATGCAGGCGCATACGGGACACCATCAATATTGACCTGCATTATAATTTCCTCGGCCGGTGGTATTGGCTTTCATCGTTGAGATGATAGAATTCTTCTTTGGCATCCAACCTGAGTTGGTGATATTGATAGACCTAACTAACTTAAGCAAATCCGATGTCTTTTAATGCTAAAGGTAATATATGTCCAAAGACACAGACTTTATCAAATTAGCTTCTTTGCATTATTCAAGCCGAAAGGGCGGCACAATCATTCATAGGAACGCTACCAATTCTATATTTGAAAGACAGATTGCAGAAGGCCCGGGGGCAACTCAACTATATGAAAATATGTGAGGTGTTACAGTAAGTGATAGCTATTCTGGCCCTGATGCAACCAAACACTTACACAGACTTCTGATTAGAGATATTGCTTCGTCTGGCCATGTTAATTCAGAGGAGTTAATTTCAATTCTTTCACATGTTATTGATACATCAAATCCTGAAAGGCAAAAATCTGGTTACCGAAAACTACTGGAATTTTTTGCCTTACATAACGACGCTTTTGGCCCAATCGCTACTACAGCAGTAGCATTTGCTTCATCAGTAGTAGCGAAGCTGTCTTCCTAAATAAAGTTGGCGTTCGACGATATTCCGATGCTTTCCCCCGCTGCAGGTTATCCTCTTCAGGGGAAAGAGGCTTTCAGATCGGTGATGATATTTTTCTGTTTCTTACAGTTCACCTGCCAAGATTGGTTATGTGCCAGCACGTCTTTCTTCGTCTGGCGGTCCAGCGCGGTGATATCTCCTGCAGTGAGGTAAATCGGCTTGGCCCAGTCACAGCCAGTATCGATGACTACCGGTCTGCCTACCAGCACCGAAGAATAAACCTGACAGCCGGGTGCAGCCGGTTAAGTGGAGAACTAATTATGGCACGCAGAATCTTGCTTTCTGAGTGGGCAAAAGAAGAGTTTGGAGAACCTATACCGGGAAGCGCAACTCTCAATAAGTACGCTAAAAATGGAATGATATTCCCGCCAGCAGTGAAGGTCGGGCGTAGCTGGCGCGTTGACAGGAACGCTAGCTTTATCGGTACAACCGTTAAGCCGGTTATAAAACAAAACGACAGCGATGTTTTAAAAAGGTTCCTTCTCGATGGCGAGACCCCGTAAATACAATATTAATATTCCGGGCCTTTCGTGTTTTGCAGACACCAGGACAAAAAAAGTTTACTGGCGTTACAAACATCCTGTAACAGGGAAATTCCACGGATTGGGGACCGAAGAAGCAGAAGCAAAAGCGATAGCCATAGAGGCAAATTCCAGACTTGCCGAGCGCCAGCTTTCTCAGTTGCTCAAGGCACGCGACAACATCAGCCGTGCATCTGGTAAATCGATCACCGTCATGTCCTGGGTAGAAAGATATAAGAAAATTCAAGAGGAAAGATATAACGCAGGAGAAATTAGGCTAACCACGCTCAAACAGAAAGACGCGCCACTCAAGGCCCTGCTGTCACATGCGGGATTAAAGCCGGTAGATGAAGTTACAGTACGAGATGTGGTAGATATTATCGAAGAGTACCGCGAACGTGGCCACAACCGCATGGCTCAGATAGTCAGGAAGGTTATCGTTGATGTTTATCGCGAGGCGCAGCAGGCAGGTGAAGTGCCTCCTGGATATAGTCCTGCAGAAGCCACTAAAAAGCCTAAGGTAGCCGTCTCTCGTAGTCGGCTTACGCTGGAAGAATGGCAGATAATTCTGGGGTATTCCGGCGACCATACCTATTACCTGCGGCGGGCCATGCTACTGGCGATAATTACCGGGCAGCGCCTGAACGATATCTGCAATATGCGTTTCAGCGATATCCGGGATGGGTATCTGTATATAGAGCAATCCAAGACCGGGGCAAGGATTGCGATCCCTCTCTCCCTTCGGTGTGATGCGATCGGGTATTCGTTGGGTGAGATTGTGTCGATGTGCAGGGACAAAATATTAAGCCCTTACCTTCTCCATCATCATCATGCCCGCTCGAGCGCGAAACGAGGAGACAAGGTAAAACCATCCGCTTTGACTGCTGCATTTAGTAAGGCACGCAATCGTGTGCCCAGAAATTGGGGGAAAGATGGCGCCCCTCCCAGCTTCCATGAACAGCGCTCATTGGCCGAAAGGTTGTACAGGGAGCAAGGTATAGACACGCAAACTTTACTGGGGCATAGCTCAAAAACGATGACCGATCAGTACAACGACACCAGGAGTAAAGAGTGGAAAAAACTGGCTATTTAATAACCAGTTTTGCAAAAGAGTTTTGCAGGGGTTTTGCAGAAGACTTAAAAACGATATCCGGCAGAGAACATAAACACCCAAGGATCTAGCCTGGTATCAACAAGTTGCCTACCCTCTGTTGCGGAATTAAACTTCACTTTAGTATCGATATCCATATACCAGACCGACATATTGATGAGCCAGTCGCGGTTAACCAGATAGTCCAGCCCCACCTGCCCGGCAGCACCCCAGGAGTCATCGATCTGGAGATCCGACAGCCCTGCTTCTTTGCCCGTATCGTTGAAGTCGTTATTAAAGAAGGTGGTGTAGTTAATACCTGCCCCAATGTAGGGCCGCACTTTGCTGCTGGCATCGCCGAAATACCACTGCGCCATCAGGGTCGGTGGCAGATGGTGCACCGTTGCCAGGGTGCCTGTCGGACCCGTGCCAACCTTATGGCGGAACGGCGTTGCCGCCAGCAGCTCAATCCCGATATTGTCGGTCGCCATATAGGTGAAGGTCAGGCCGAGCTGGGTATTGTTATCAACCTGAAAACTGCCCAGGCTGCCTAACACATTGTCAGAACCTTCCGACGGGCGCACGGTTGCGGTCCCCGCACGGATAAAAAACTCGCCCTCTTCATGGGCGTATGCGCCGCCAGAAAGTGAACCCAGAATCAGTGCCGCCACTGCTAACTTTTTCATTCCCATTCCCTCGATGTGGTTATTTAGCGCGGGTCAATATACTCACAACGAGGTAAAAGTGATCCAATCTGGATCACATTCAATTAGCTAATTTCACATTCATTGATCCAGGTTAATTTTGATCGCCTTACTCTGCATTTGCATTCGTTCCTGGATCAATTTTCAGCATTCTTATCCCGTTAGCCCCCTTCTCTGTCGTCGTTGGCTTACCACCTCTTTACAAAGATATGCTTTTCCATACTCGTCTTGATGATGCCACTGCCGGAGAATTCGGGTTACAATCAGCGGCTAATTAAACCTGCAGAACTCAAGGAGAGTGCATGTCTATCACGGCGAAGTCCGTTTACCGTGACACGGGTAATTTTTTCCGCAATCAGCTGGTTACCATCCTGCTGATGGCATTGTTGTGCGCATTGATCACGGTGGTGCTGGGCCATGCTTTTTCGCCGTCGGAAGAACAGCTCTCAATACTGCGCGAAGGCGACCAGCTTAGCGGCAGCGTCGGGCTATTCGAACTGGTACAAAATATGTCGCCGGAGCAACAGCAGGTACTGCTGCGTGCTTCCGCCGTTTCAACCTTTTCCGGACTGATTGGTAACGCCATCCTCGCGGGCGGCGTTTTGACGATGATCCAACTGGTCTCCGCCGGTCACCGGGTGAGTGCCCTGCGCGCTATTGGTGCCAGCACGCCGGTTCTTATCAAGCTGCTGCTGCTGATTTTACTGACCACTTTTATTGTGCAGATGGGTGTAATGCTGATCGTCGTGCCTGGCGTGCTGATGGCCATCGTGCTGGCCTTCGCACCGGTGATACTGGTGCAGGAAAAGTTGGGCATTTTCACCTCTATGCGTAACAGTATGCGTCTGGCCTGGAGCAATATGCGTCTGGTCGCACCGGCGGTTATTAGCTGGCTGCTGGCGAAAACACTGCTGCTGCTGTTCGCACCAAACTTCGCCGTACTGACGCCGGAAGTCGGTGCGGTGATTATCAACACCCTCAGCAATCTGATCTCTGCGCTGCTGCTGATCTATTTATTCCGCCTTTATATGCTGATCCGCCCATAACCCTTGTCCCTGCCAGGCAAGACCTGGCAGGCGCTGAATAATGGAACCGAAGTATGAAGCAGTTTCTCGATTTTCTACCGCTCGTTGTCTTCTTCGCTTTCTATAAGCTGTATGACATTTATGCAGGTACCCTGGCGCTGATCGTCGCTACTGCCGCTGTGCTGATCTTCAGCTGGGTGCGTTATCGCACCGTTGAAAAGATGGCGTTGTTCACCTTTATTCTGGTGGCAGTATTTGGTGGTCTTACCCTCTTCTTCCATAACGATGAGTTTATTAAGTGGAAAGTGACGGTGATTTACGGCCTGTTTGCCGGCGGCCTACTGTTCAGCCAGTGGGTAATGAAAAAGCCGCTGATTCAGCGGATGCTGGGCAAAGAGCTGACCCTGCCGCAGGAGGTCTGGTCGACGTTAAATCTGGCCTGGGCGGTATTCTTTATTGTCTGTGGCCTGGCGAATATCTATGTCGCGTTCTGGCTGCCGCAAGATATCTGGGTCAACTTCAAGGTCTTTGGCCTTACCGCCCTGACGCTTATCTTTACGCTGTTGAGCGGGGTCTATATCTACCGCCATATGCCACAGAACGATAAATCCTGACGCACGGGGCGCTGCGATAAACCCGGCACGGACTAGCCCTGCCGGGTTTTTTATTACATTTTGGGCACTTGCCCTGTCATCAGGCCATCATCCGCAGAAGTCAGACTATTCTCATGCCCGGCGTTTCATAGTAGCATCCCGCTGAACTCTCTCTTCCGTACTGAGAATGCAATGACAACAACACAAGATGCGCCTCATGGTGAACTGGTTTTACGTACTCTAGCTATGCCCGCAGATACCAATGCAAATGGCGATATTTTTGGCGGCTGGCTGATGGCGCAGATGGATATGGGCGGCGCCATCCAGGCAAAAGAGATTGCCCACGGCCGTGTCGTGACCGTCCGCGTTGACGGTATGTCCTTTTTACGTCCCGTGGCGGTTGGCGACGTGGTCTGTTGCTATGCCCGCTGTGTGAAGCGCGGCAATACATCGATCAATATCAATGTCGAAGTGTGGGTAAAGAAAGTCTCGTCCGAACCTATCGGCCAGCGCTATAAAGCCACGGAAGCGCTGTTTATCTATGTAGCGGTGGATAGCGAAGGTAAGCCCCGCCCGCTTCCTGTTCAGGCCTGATAGCAAAAAGCGAACCCGGACGGTTCGCTTTTTTTATACCTTACAGAAAGCCGAGCAGCGAAAAGAAGAGATAGCCGATGACTATCGTCACCACCGGCAGGATATAGAGCGGGAAGATCTGCAGGAAAATGGTGTGGTGCGGAACAACGATACGCGCTTCGATCTGCTCGCGGGTCAGCCCTTCGCTGCCTTTGGCTTTTTCGAGAATCGTTTGGTCTTCAACGCCTTCACGCAGAAAACGCGCCTGGCGGCTCATTCTCGCGCCGGATGCCTGCAGCGCCAGGCCGATAAACACCAGCGCAAAGATAATCCAGAACAGGATATTCAGCTGCTGGGTGAAGTTCGGCTGCGGCGAGTTGTACCAGAAGATATTCAGGAACGGCGTATTAAAACGCATCATCTCAATCATGACATGGGCAAAATCGAGCATCACGGCGTTGATTCCCGCCTGCTGCTCGCTGCGCGCCGCCATAAATTTGAAAACGGAAATCAAGGTCGAAATGACCGCCGGGATAAAAATTACCCATCCTGCGAGGCGTTTTAATACGGCAATGCGTCCCGCTTGTTGATACGTCATGGATTCCCCTTGTTTAGACGCTTTTCTCATCGGCCTAAGTCTACCTGCTGAATGCGATTATCGCCCGATCTTTAAAGCAGATATACTCTTCTTCGTTCATGATTAATCCTGCATTTTGTATACAGAGTAAGGAGAAGTAGTATGTCGGCCCAGCGTCAAATTCTTGCGGCAATTTTTGATATGGATGGATTACTGATTGATTCTGAACCCCTGTGGGATCGCGCAGAACTTGAGGTCATTGCCAGTCTTGGCGTGGACATTAGCCGCCGTGATGAACTGCCGGATACCCTTGGCCTGCGTATTGATATGGTGGTTGAGCTATGGTTCGCCCAGCAGCCGTGGAACGGCCCGGACCGCCGTGAAGTGACCGACCGTATTATCAGCCGCACACTCTCGCTGATTGAGGAAGAACGCCCGCTGCTGCCGGGCGTGCGTGAAGCCGTTGCCCTGTGCAAAGCCCAGGGTCTAAAAGTTGGTCTGGCGTCTGCATCCCCGCTGCATATGCTGGAAAAAGTGCTGTCGATGTTTGATCTGCGCGACAGCTTTGACGCGCTGGTCTCTGCCGAAACCCTTCCCCTGAGTAAGCCGCATCCGCAGGTTTATCTCGACTGTGCCGCGCGTCTTGGCGTAGACCCGCTAACCTGCGTGGCGCTGGAAGATTCGGTTAACGGCATGATTGCCAGCAAGGCGGCGCGTATGCGCTCTATCGTGATCCCGGCCGAGGAGGGTCAGCAGGACCCGCGCTTTGCACTGGCCAACGTCAAGCTGCGTTCGCTGGAAGCGCTTACCGTCGCCCATCTGCGCGGTTAGTCGTAAGACGGGTAGCCACCGGCTACCCGTTTATTGTGTCCCACATCATAAAAAATGAAACTATGTTTCATTTTTTTGTTTTTTCTCTTCGTCACTTCTATGCTTGTACCCATGTCAGCAGCAACAACAAAAACAGCATAACTGAGGTGCATATGATTCTTAACGCCTTCGATTTGAGCGGCAAAGTGGCGATGGTCACCGGATGCGATACCGGTCTTGGACAGGGTATGGCGCTTGGACTGGCCGAAGCGGGCTGTGATATCGTCAGCGTCAACCGTCGCGTGCCGGAAGAGACGGCCAATAAGGTACGGGCGCTGGGCCGGCGTTTTCACGCTATCCAGGCCGATCTCAGCAACCATAACGCCGTCGCCAGCGTTATCCCACAGGCGGTCGCAGCAATGGATCGCCTGGATATCCTGGTGAATAACGCCGGCACTATCCGCCGCGAAGATGCGCTTAGCTTTACGGAACAGGACTGGGATCTGGTGATGAACCTGAATCTGAAATCGGTCTTTTTTCTCTCCCAGGCCGCGGCACGCCAGTTTATTGCCCAGGGCAGCGGCGGCAAAATTATTAATATCGCGTCGATGCTCTCCTTCCAGGGCGGGATACGCGTTCCCTCCTATACCGCCTCGAAGAGTGGCGTGCTGGGGATCACCCGCCTGCTGGCTAACGAGTGGTCTAAGCATGGCATTTACGTTAACGCCATCGCCCCAGGCTATATGGCCACCAACAATACGCAGCAGCTCCGTGACGACCCGGAACGCAGTCAGGAAATCCTTGAGCGTATCCCTGCCGGGCGCTGGGGTAAGCCGGAAGACCTGCAGGGACCGGCGGTATTTCTCGCCTCACCGGCGTCAGACTACATTAACGGTTTTACGCTGGCGGTAGACGGCGGCTGGCTGGCACGCTAGTTTTTGTTAAAAATAGTTACACCTTCCGTCTACTGTATAAAAACCCTATACTGGATAAATCGACAGTTTAGCGGGTTTTATCATGACGGCGGAAGGCCACGTCCTGTTTTCAATTGCCTGTGCAGATCCCACCCGACGCGCTTCAGGGGATGGTACTGGGCTATCTGAGCCATATTCTGGCCGATATGATCACGCCCGCCGGTGTACCGCTGCTCTGGCCCTGTCGCTGACGTTTTCGCGTGCCGATTCTGCTACCGCGTAAGGGCAACCAGCTAGAGCGTGCGCTCTGTATGGCCCTGTTCGCCTGGGCGGTGTGGATGCCCCTGGGAATGCCGGAAAACAGTGCCCTGCGCTGGTCGGCAACGATGATTAATTCGCTGCAAATCCAGTTTCATCGCTTAATAAATTCGCATGGCGCGCAATAATCACACAAATAATTCAATTATGTAATAATCAATTCCATTTGGATATAAGCGTGCCGCGCGGGTTCTGCTAACCTTGCGCCAACAGCGTCAGGTATCCATGACGCCACTCGTATAATAACTCTGGAGAACGGGGATGAACTTTCCTTTATTCGCGAACGTTATCGTGTTCGTCGCTTTACTGTTTCTGCTGGCGCAAACCCGCCACAAACAGTGGAGCCTGGCGAAAAAAGTCTTAGTCGGTCTGGGAATCGGCGTGGTCTTTGGCCTGGTGCTGCAGTTTATTTACGGCGCAGACAGTCCGGTACTGAAAAGCTCCATTCAGTGGTTCAATATCGTTGGTAACGGCTATGTACAGCTGCTGCAGATGATTGTTATGCCGCTGGTCTTCGCCTCTATTCTCAGCGCCGTTGCACGCCTGCACAATGCCGCGCAGCTGGGTAAAATCAGTTTTCTGACCATTGGCGTACTGCTGTTTACAACTCTGATCTCTGCGCTGGTCGGTGTGCTGGTCACCAATCTGTTTGGCCTGACCGCCGAAGGTCTGGTACAGGGCACTGCGGAAACCGCGCGCCTGACGGCCATTGAAACGAACTATGCCGGTAAAGTCGCCGACCTGAGCGTACCTCAGCTGGTCCTTTCCTTTATTCCGAAAAACCCCTTTGCTGAGCTGACCGGCGCGAACCCGACCTCAATTATCAGCGTGGTGATCTTCGCGACCTTCCTCGGCATTGCGGCCCTGAAGCTGCTGAAAGACGACGAGCCGAAAGGCCAGCGCGTTCTGACCGCTATCGATACCCTGCAGAGCTGGGTAATGAAGCTGGTGCGTCTGGTGATGCAACTGACGCCGTACGGCGTACTGGCGCTGATGACCAAAGTGGTCGCCGGTTCTAACCTGCAGGATATTCTGAAGCTGGGCAGTTTTGTGGTCGCCTCCTACCTGGGCTTGGGTATTATGTTCGTGGTGCACGGGCTCCTGCTGGCCGTTAACGGCGTTGGTCCGTTCAAATACTTCCGTAAAGTCTGGCCGGTACTGACCTTCGCCTTTACCAGTCGTTCTAGCGCCGCCAGCATCCCGCTGAACGTGGAAGCACAGACCCGTCGTCTGGGCGTGCCGGAATCTATCGCCAGCTTCTCCGCCTCTTTCGGTGCCACTATCGGCCAGAACGGCTGTGCTGGCCTCTACCCGGCAATGCTGGCGGTAATGGTTGCCCCGACCGTGGGTATTAACCCACTGGATCCGATGTGGATCGCGACCCTTGTAGGCCTGGTCACCATCAGCTCTGCCGGCGTTGCGGGCGTCGGCGGCGGTGCGACCTTCGCTGCGCTGATCGTGCTGCCAGCGATGGGCCTGCCGGTAACGCTGGTCGCCCTGCTGATCTCCGTTGAACCGCTGATCGATATGGGTCGTACCGCGCTGAACGTCAGCGGCTCCATGACTGCCGGTACGCTGACCAGCCAGTGGATGAAACAGACCGATAAAGCCATTCTTGACAGTGAAGACGACGCCGAACTGGCCCATCGTTAATCGCTGACAAAAACTGCACCCTCCCGGGTGCAGTTTTTCCAGATAAACCCGCCTTTTGCCTGATAGCACGCAAAAATTCCGATTCCTCCCGCGCAGGCCACGATATTCGTCTAAGGTTTTCACAGGGTTTAACACAGCGGTAGCGCTGTGGGATTACTGTGGAGAATAACTGATGATAAAACCTGTATCACCCCACTCTGGCGCACTGCCTCTGGCTGCCCGGCTGGCACTGAGCGGCGCTTTTGTTAGCCTTTCCCCTCTGGTTTTTGCCGCCGAATAAGGTACCCCGCAAAATCTGCCTCAGCCACCCGGTGCGCTGCTCGGCCCGCTGTTTACCGATGTGCAAAGCGCGAAACTGTTTCCCGATCAGAAAACCTTCGCCGATGCAGTACCCAAAAATGATCCGCTAATGATCCTCGCCGACTACCGTATGCAGCGCCGCCGGTCCGGCTTTGATCTGCGCCACTTTGTCGAGCTGAACTTTATCCTCCCTGAAGCAGGCAAAGCGTATGTTCCACCTGACGGGCAGAGCCTGCGTGAGCATATTGACGGTCTGTGGCCGGTATTGACCCGCACCACCGACAGCGCGGGAAAATGGGATTCTCTGCTGCCGCTGCCGAAGCCCTACGTGGTGCCCGGTGGCCACTTTCGTGAGGTTTATTACTGGGACAGCTATTTCACCATGCAGGGTCTGGCGGGGAGCGGCACTGGGATAAAATCTACGATATGGTGGCTAACTTCGCCCATGAAATTGACAGCTGGGGCCATATCCCCAACGGCAACCGCAGCTACTATCTGAGCCGTTCCCAACCCCCCTTCTTTGCCTTTATGCTGGAGCTGCTGGCCGATAAACAGGGTGACGACGTACTGAAGCAGTACCTTCCGCAACTGGAAAAAGAGCACGCGTACTGGATGGAGGGCGCGACCGATCTGGCCGCAGGGCAAACCCATAAGCGCGTCGTTAAGCTTCAGGATGGCGCCGTCCTTAACCGCTACTGGGATGACCGTGACGCGCCGCGCACCGAGCGAGTCCAGGCTCGATGATGTGACCACCGCCAAAAATACCCCGACTCGACCTGCAACCGAGGTTTACCGCGATCTGCGTGCAGGCGCAGCCTCCGGCTGGGACTTCAGCTCCCGCTGGATGGATGACCCGAATCAGCTCGGCTCGATTCACACTACTCGCATTGTGCCGGTCGACCTGAATGCCCTGATGTTCAAAATGGAAAAAGTGCTGGCCCGGGCCAGTAAAGCAGCGGGGGATAACGCAAAGGCGGCCGAATATGACGCGGCCGCAACGGCATGTCAGAAGGCAATGGAGCACTGGTTATGGAACAATAAGCAGAACTGGTACGCCGACTACGACCTGCGCAGCAAGCAGATCCGCAATCAGCTGACTGCCGCCGCCCTCTTCCCGCTCTATGTCAACGCCGCGGCTCAGGATCGCGCCGATAAAGTCGCAGCCGCCACTGAAGCACGGCTGCTGAAACCTGGCGGTCTCGCAACCACAACCGTCAACAGCGGCCAGCAATGGGATGCGCCTAACGGCTGGGCACCGCTGCAGTGGGTCGCCACCGAGGGCTTGCAAAACTACGGTCATCAGCAGGTGGTGATGGAAATTAGCTGGCGCTTCCTGACCAACGTCCAGCACACCTGGGAGCGGGAGAAACAGCTGGTAGAAAAATATGACGTCAACTCGACAGGTACCGGCGGTGGCGGCGGAGAATATCCTCTGCAGGATGGTTTCGGCTGGACCAACGGCGTAACGCTCAAAATGCTGGATTTAATCTGCCCGCAGGACAAGCCCTGCGATAATGTCCCACAGACGCGCCCGGAAAATATCCGCGTGTCATCATCAGCGCCGGCAACATCCACATCCATGACTGCGGCCCCGTAAAAAGGCCATAAAAATGCCCGTTAGCATTACGCTAACGGGCACTGAAAAACTTATCCTCGCCGCAGCATTCTGAATACCGCCAGCACCACTATCGCGCCAACCACGGCCACCAGGAAACTGTGCAGGTTAAAACCGGTGACGTCACCGCCAAAACCAAACATCGTTGCCAGCCAGCCGCCAACCACCGCCCCGATAATCCCCAACAGACAGGTCAGAATAAAACCGCCGCCGTCACGGCCGGGCATAATCAGTTTGGCGAGAACACCCGCGAGCAGGCCAAACAGGATCCAGACAAGAATACCCATAACACTCTCCTTACAGCATACTGAGAAACGCAGGTAAAATAACCCTGCGCAAACAGCTTAAGTATAGGTAATACTGCATATAAAATGGTCTCTGTGCCATTTTTTTCGCCGGCTAACAAAAATGTTAACCATTTACCTTAAGTTCCCTGCGGCCATGCCGATAATTCATCGACAGTCTGTGATCATGGAGCCTTATGGCGTGAGCAATTACAGTGAACAATTTCTGAAACAGAACTCGCTGGCGGTCATGGCGATTTTGCGCGATCTGCAAATGATCAGATCCCGCTGCGTATTTCCTGGGGCAGCGGCGGACAATTATCAGCCACATTCTTGAGGTCACGGCGGACCACCTGGTGGTGGACTTCGGCAGCAAGGATTATGAAAACCGCGCGGTACTGCGGGCGACCCTGATTGAGATCGCTGCTGAAACCCACGGCGCAAAAGTGGAGTTTGCCGTCGCTCAGTTCCATGTCGGGGAGTATCAGGATCTGCCAGCCTTTCAAATGCCGCTTCCCGAGAACCTGTGGTTTGTACCGCGACGGGAGTATTTCCGTATTAGCGCCCCGCTGCATCCGTCTTACGATTGTCGTGCCCTGATGCCCGACAAGAGCGAAATTCGCTTTCGGCTCTTCGATCTATCCCTTGGCGGGATGGGGGCGCTAATGGATGGGCCTGCGCCGGAAGGCCTGCTGCCCGGCACCCGTTTTTCGCAGAGTGAACTGGATATGGCAGCGTGGGGAATATTCCGTTTTGACACCCGGCTGCTGGCCATCAGCGAACGTAAAGTGGTCGACAGCAAGAATGAAACCATCACCACTCCACGCCTGAGCTTCCGTTTTCTTAACGTTAGCCCGGCGGTGGAGCGTGAAGCACGCGAAAAAGCCAGTAAAGTTCGCTGATTACATCAGGTCCATGGCTTTACGCACCTTCCAGATATAGCGAGGTGCCTGCGGCGCGGGGTGGTTTTTGGCAACATGATCAACAAACCCTTCCGCGCTGAGATCGTTAATCTCCTCAATCGCCGCCTTGCGATCTGAGGAGAACGTCCTCAACAGTGCACCGGCCCCGTTAACATAAGAGACCACCAGTGCGTACTGCATCACTTCGGGGTCTTTTATGCCGGCCAGAATTCCGTGTTCAAGAATGCTCAGGTACGCGGTCCCCATTGAGATATTACGCTCAGGATTTTTCAGCTCACTGGTCGTCGGTTCTCCGCTCCAGCCCATATGGCGATAAACTTCCCTCCCGGCCGTTGAAGCTTTGAGCTGCATCAGACCAACGGCGTTTGATTTACTGACAAGCTCAGGGTTGCCACCGGATTCCACGGCGATAATGGCCGTTACCAGGCGCGGGCTGACACCCCAGGCCTCACCCGCCTTCTCAGTGATGGGCATCCACTGCATGGCGCGTTTGACCGGCAGTTCCGGGTTCCACGGCGGACTGGTATAATCACGCTTTGTGCTGGTACAGCCAGCGACCAGGACAACGAATAAAGCAACCCACAATTTTTTCACATCTCGATCCTTTTATCGGAAACTATCCGCTACAACGGCCTGAAGGCTGAAGGCTGAAGTGTATAAAGGTTTTACTCTGAATGTCAGCAAGGAAATCCTATGTCAGCGTTTCATTTAGTGGCACCGTCAGGCTACTGTATCAATCAGGCCGCAGCTATACGCGCCGTGTCGAGGCTGGAGCAGGCCGGACACCGCGTCGATAATCAGCGGGTGATTACGCGTCGTGAGCAGCGTTTTGCCGGATCTGACGCCGAGCGACTGGCTGACATTAACCAGCTGGCACAGCTCGAAGGCGAAAACCGTATCGTGCTGGCCGTTCGCGGCGGATATGGCGCCAGTCGTCTGCTGGCGAATATCGACTGGCCCGCGCTGGCACGTCGGCAGCAGCACAACCCGTTGCTGATATGCGGCCACAGCGACTTCACCGTTATCCAGCTCGGGCTACTGGCCACCGGGAATATCATCACCATCAGCGGCCCGATGCTGGCCGGTAATTTCGGTGCCGATACCCTCGATGCATTTACGCAGGATCACTTCTGGCGCGCGCTGCGCGATAAGACACTCGGGATCACATGGCAGCAGGATGGCCCTGACTGCGAAACGGAGGGCACCCTGTGGGGCGGAAATCTGGCGATGCTGGTTTCGCTAATTGGTACGCCCTGGCTGCCAGAAATCCACGGCGGCATTCTGGTGGTAGAGGACATTAACGAGCACCCCTTCCGGGTAGAGCGCATGATGATGCAGTTACTGAATGCGGGGATTCTTCAGCGCCAGCGGGCAATCGTGCTGGGAAGTTTTAGCGGTGCAGAGCCCAATGATTATGACGCAGGCTACAGCCTGGAGACGATGGTGGACTACCTGCGTTCACGCCTGTCGATACCGGTGATTACCGGTCTGGCTTTCGGCCACGAACCACAGACAGTGACCCTTCCCATCGGCGCTCACGCGGCGCTTTCACGTGCGGGCTCACATTATCAGTTAACAATTTGCAAGCACCCCGTGCTAAATGAATAAAAAGTTCCTTTATGCCCTTATTTATCCATTAAGACTGCCGTTAAGTATGGTAACGTTTTGTCAAGTTCAGCCAATAAAGGGTAAGGAGAAAGCATACATTGGACGCCGGGGCGATAATCAGTCTGTTTATTTTGGGTTCCGTTTTAGTAACCTGCAGTATTTTATTAAGTTCTTTCTCTTCACGCCTTGGTATTCCCATCCTGGTTATCTTCTTAGCTATCGGTATGCTTGCCGGGGTTGATGGTATCGGTGGGATCCCCTTCAATAACTACCCGCTAGCATATCTGATCAGTAACCTTGCGCTGGCGGTGATCCTGCTCGACGGCGGTATGCGCACCCAGGCAAGCTCCCTGCGGGTTGCACTCGGGCCTTCTCTGTCGCTGGCAACGGTTGGCGTACTCATCACCGCCGGGATGACAGGCATGATGGCGGCATGGCTGTTTAATCTTAACCCAATTGAAGGGCTGCTGATCGGCGCAATTGTCGGCTCCACGGATGCCGCGGCGGTCTTCTCTCTACTTGGCGGTAAAGGACTGAACGAGCGTGTAAGCTCGACGCTGGAGATTGAGTCAGGCAGTAACGATCCGATGGCGGTCTTTCTGACCATCACCCTGATTGAGATGATTCAGCACCATGAAACTGGGCTGGACTGGCTATTCCTTTTACACTTTGTGCAGGAGTTCGGCCTCGGCATTCTGTTTGGTCTGGCCGGTGGCTACCTGCTGCAGCAGATGATTAACCGTATCTCCCTGCCGCCGGGTCTCTACCCGCTGCTGGCCCTGAGCGGCGGCATTATGGTGTTTGCCCTGACCACCTCGCTGCACGGCAGTGGCATTCTGGCCGTCTATCTGTGCGGCTTCGTGCTCGGGAACCGTCCGATCCGCAACCGTTACGGTATTCTGCAGAATTTTGACGGCGTGGCCTGGCTGGCACAGATCGGTATGTTCCTGGTGCTTGGGCTGCTGGTCACCCCTTCCGAACTGCTGCCAATTGCTATTCCGGCCCTAATCCTCTCAGCGTGGATGATTTTCGTTGCCCGTCCGATGTCGGTGTTTACCGCCCTGCTGCCGTTCCGCGGCTTTAATCTGCGCGAGCGCGTGTTTATCAGTTGGGTTGGGCTGCGCGGTGCCGTCCCTATTATCCTTGCTGTTTTCCCGATGATGGCCGGACTGGACAGAGCAAATCTGTTCTTCAATCTCGCCTTCTTTGTGGTGCTGGTTTCCCTGTTGTTCCAGGGCACCTCGCTCTCCTGGGCGGCGAAAAAAGCCAAAGTGGTGATCCCGCCGGTCGGTCTCCCGGTTTCCCGCGTCGGGCTGGATATTCATCCGGAAAACCCGTGGGAGCAGCTGGTTTATCAGCTGAGCGCCGATAAATGGTGCGTCGGTGCATCCCTGCGGGACCTGCATATGCCTCCGGAAACGCGCATTGCCGCCCTGTTCCGCGATAATACGCTGCTGCATCCCACCGGCAGCACCCGGCTGCGGGAAGGCGATATCCTGTGCGTTATTGGCCGCGAGCGTGATATTCCGGCTCTGGGCAAGCTGTTCAGCCAGTCGCCGCCGGTCGCGCTGGACCACCGTTTCTTCGGGGACTTTATTCTGGAAGCCAACGCCCGCTTTGCCGACGTGGCGATGATCTATGGCCTGAATGCCGGAGAAGAGCTTGAGGGCACGGAGCAATCCCTGGGCGATATTGTCTCTCATCTGCTGGGCGCGGCCCCGGTAGTAGGTGACCAGGTCGAATTTGCCGGGATGGTATGGGTTGTGGCGGAAAAAGAGGACAACGCGATTCTGAAAGTCGGCGTGCGCGCCGCGGAAGACGAGGCGGTATAGCCGCCTCGCCAGTTACACTGTCACAACGGGTACGCGCGGCGCCAGAGCGCACATCAACTCATAGCCAACCGTACCTGCTCCCGCCGCAACCTCATCAATCTTAATCTCATTGCCCCACAGCTCAACCTGCGAACCAATCCCTGCCTGCGGGCAAGGAGTTAAATCGACCGTCAACATATCCATCGATACGGACCCGACCAATCCTGTCCGTACGCCGTCGACCAGCACAGGCGTGCCCTCACCGGCAATGCGCGGATAGCCGTCGGCATAGCCGCAGGCCACAACCCCAATACGCTGCGGGCCGCTGGCACGATAGCGCCTGCCGTAACCGACGGTCTCCCCGGCAGTCAGCGTCTGGGCGGCAATAATCTCGCTGCGCAGCGTCATGACCGGCTTCAGACCGCTGTCGGCAATATCCTGCCACTGTCCGGACGGCGATGCGCCGTACAGCACAATACCCGGCCGAACCCAGTCAAAATGCGCCTGTGGATGCCATAGCGTGGCGGCTGAGTTCGACAGTGATCGCGGGCACGTCAGCCCTTCCGTTGCCAGGGCGATACGCGCCATCGGCTCTTCAATCCCGTCCGCTAACTCAGAAGACGCAAAGTGCGACATCAGCGTGATATCGCCGACGTTGGGCAAGGCGCTTAGCTGCTGCCAGACGCGGTGGATTTTGTCCGGCATAAATCCGAGCCGGTTCATCCCGCTATTGATTTTGAGGTAGATATCCAGGGGCGCGTTGAGCCGGGCCTCCTGCAGCGCCTTTATCTGCCAGTTGCTGTGGACGCTGGTGGTCAGGCGATAGCGATCCAGCAGAGTCAGCTCATCGGGCTGGAAAAAACCTTCCAGCAGCAGGATCGGTCCTTTCCAGCCGCACTCGCGCAGAAAAATGGCCTCTTCCAGATTGAGCAAGGCAAAGCCATCCGTATGGCTCATTGCCTGCCAGACGCGGTCCAGGCCGTGCCCGTAGGCATTCGCTTTTACCACCGACCAGACGCAGGAATCAGGTGCAGCCTGGCGCACTATCCGAAGATTGTTACACAGCGCCGACAAATCGAGTCTGGCGCAGACGGGTCGAGACATGAATGCTCCTTAGTGTTGTAAGCCGTGCAGATGCTGAGGGCGACGCGGCGTAAAGTCCGGACTGTAGCGGGCAACGCTTAAATCATCACAGGCAATGGCCGGGGTGCGGCCGGAAATCAGATCGCTTATCAGCTGGCCGGAGCCGCAGGCCATGGTCCAGCCGAGCGTGCCGTGCCCGGTGTTGAGCCATAAGTTGCGGAACGGCGTGCGACCAACAATCGGCGTACCGTCGGGCGTCATGGGACGCAGACCGGTCCAGAAGGTCGCCTGCTCAACGTCCCCACCCCGTGGGAACAGGTCGCGTACCACCATTTCCAGGGTATCACGTCGCGGCTGGCGCAGGGCAGTGTCAAAGCCGACAATCTCCGCCATGCCGCCAACGCGAATACGGTCATCGAAGCGGGTAATGGCGATTTTATAGGTTTCATCGAGAATAGTGGAAACCGGCGCCCCGTCCGGCTCGGCCACCGGGATGGTCAGAGAGTAGCCTTTAAGCGGGTAGACCGGGATATCAACCAGCCCTTTCAGCATTGATGTTGACCAGGAACCAAACGCCATCACGTAAGCATCGGCCTTCACCACCTCATCACCGCATTTCACGCCATATATTTTACCGGCCTCGCTCAGAAGACGATCCACCGGCATGTTATAGCGGAACTGCACGCCAGCCTGCTCTGCCATCTCCGCCAGTCGTTGGGTAAACAGCTGACAGTCGCCGGTTTCATCATTCGGCAGGCGTAGCCCGCCGGTCAGTTTATGGGCGACCTGCGCCAGCGCCGGTTCCGCCAGGACCAGCTGCTGCGCTTCCAGCAGTTGATACGGTACGCCGGCATCCTGCAATACCGCAATATCACGGGTGGCATTTTCATACTGCTGCCCGGTACGAAAAAGCTGGAGCGTGCCACCCTGACGCCCTTCATAGGTAATACCGGTTTCAGCACGCAGGGTTTTCAGGCAGTCCCGGCTGTATTCCGCCAGCCGCACCATCCGGCCTTTATTGATCATATAGTGGCGCGTGTCGCAGTTACGCAGCATCTGCCACATCCAGCGCAGCTGCGTTGCCGTGCCGTCGAGACGAATAGCCAGCGGTGCATGGCGCTGAAACATCCATTTTATTGCCTTCAGCGGTACACCAGGTGCCGCCCAGGGGGCCGCATATCCCGGCGAGATCTGCCCGGCATTTGCTGCGCTGGTTTCCAGCGCCGATGCTGACTGACGATCGATTACCGTTACCTCATGCCCTGCCTGACGCAAATACCAGGCGCTGGTTACGCCAATCACGCCACTTCCCAGTACAACAACACGCATAGCCACTCCGATAAGAATGAAAAGAACAATCATCTGATTACAAATTGATAACCCAGATGAAAATGTTATTCAACATACGGCTTTTTTATGGTGACTTATCTCACAGGTTTCCCTTCTGATGGGGCCGGGCGTAATTTGGTATCTCCTGCTAAGCCCCGGAATTGCCCAGAGTAAAATGCTGACAAACACCGATATTTTCCTGAAACACATCCGGAAATCGCCTAGAAAAAAAATTGACGGGCTGCCCGTAATTTTATCCGCTGTTCTATGCTTGATCTGAGGCTTTCCACAGAGAGAGAGAGAGCCGCCAACAATGAGGGCGCGCTAATGGCTACGATTGACTCCATGAACAAGGACGACACCCGGTTAAGTGACGGACCCGACTGGACTTTCGATCTGCTGGATGTCTATCTCGCACATATCGATCGGGTGGCGAAGCTGTACCGTCTTGATACGTATCCCCATCAAATCGAAGTCATCACCTCCGAGCAGATGATGGATGCCTACTCCAGTATCGGGATGCCGATTAACTATCCCCACTGGTCGTTCGGCAAAAAGTTTATTGAAACTGAGCGTCTCTATAAACACGGGCAGCAAGGGCTGGCCTACGAGATCGTCATAAACTCCAACCCCTGTATTGCCTATCTGATGGAAGAGAATACGGTCACCATGCAGGCACTGGTGATGGCTCATGCCTGCTACGGGCATAACTCTTTCTTTAAAAATAACTATCTGTTCCGCAGCTGGACCGATGCCAGCTCGATTATCGACTATCTGATCTTTGCCCGGAAATATATAACCGAGTGCGAAGAGCACTACGGCGTTGACGAGGTCGAGAAGCTGCTCGACTCCTGTCACGCGCTGATGAATTACGGCGTTGACCGCTATAAACGCCCACAAAAAATCTCGCTGCAGGAGGAGAAGGCCCGGCAAAAAAGCCGCGAAGCCTATCTGCAAAGTCAGGTGAATACCCTGTGGCGCACCCTGCCAAAGCGGGAGGAAGAGAAAACCATTGCCGAGGCTCGCCGCTATCCTTCCGAGCCGCAGGAGAACCTGCTTTATTTTATGGAGAAGAATGCCCCACTGCTGGAGCCGTGGCAGCGTGAGATCCTGCGTATCGTGCGCAAGGTTAGCCAGTATTTTTATCCGCAGAAGCAAACCCAGGTCATGAACGAGGGCTGGGCAACCTTCTGGCACTATACGATCCTTAACCACCTCTACGACGAAGGCAAAGTGACCGAGCGCTTTATGCTGGAGTTTCTGCATAGCCACACCAACGTGGTCTTCCAGCCGCCCTATAACAGCCCCTGGTACAGCGGAATAAACCCCTATGCGCTGGGCTTTGCCATGTTCCAGGATATCAAGCGCATCTGTCAGTTGCCGACGGAAGAGGATAAATACTGGTTCCCGGATATCGCCGGTTCGGACTGGCTGGACATGCTTCACTTCGCCATGCGCGACTTTAAGGACGAGAGCTTTATCAGCCAGTTCCTGTCGCCAAAAATCATGCGCGATTTCCGTCTCTTTACCGTGCTCGACGACGACCACAATAACTACCTGGAGATCGCCGCCATCCATAATGAAGAGGGCTACCGGGAGACCCGTTCCCGCCTCTCCTCTCAGTACAACCTGAGTAATCTGGAGCCCAATATACAGGTCTGGAACGTGGATTTGCGTGGTAATCGCTCCCTGACCCTACGCTATATCCCTCATAACCGCGCTCCGCTGGATAAAAGCCGCCGGGAGGTGTTGAAGCACGTCCACCGTCTGTGGGGCTTCGATATTATCCTTGAACAACAGAATGCCGACGGCAGCGTTGAGCTGCTGGAGCGTTGCCCACAGCGCAACCCGCTTTAAACTCAGGTTAATCCCCAATATCGGCCACCTCAGGTGGCCGATATTTTTACTACCTGCCATTTTGATTACCCCCCTGAATAACCCCCTCGACACATAAAAGATATTTATATGTATAAATACTTAAGTGTAATTTACGCAAATAACAAATAAACAGAACACTCATCATGATTGAGAAAACAAAGTAGCAGGTCGATATTAAGGACCCGGAAGTTAATATATGGAGATATAAAATGAAAATAGCGGCGAGCTTACTTATCTCAACGTGCCTGGTGTCGTGCGCTGCAGGTGGACAAAATATGAAATCCATATAGACAAAGCCACCGTTGATAAAAGTAATGACATTATAAGTACTCGTGTGATCCGAGGTAAAGACAAAGGCACGCCCTTCCTGATCGAGTCCGTATCCTCTGCATTCGTCGGAACGCCCTACCTTGCCAATACACTGATTGGTTCTACAGATAAAAAGGAAGTGCTTGTCGCGAATTTTAACGGTGTGGATTGCTTCACGCTTATCGATTATGTCAAAGCATTACTGTCTGCAAATAATGAGCGCAATTTTCAAAATCCTTGTCAGCACGCGCTATATAAACGGCGACGTAGAATCTCTCAGCCGAAAACATTTCTTCTCTGACTGGTTCGTCCGCTCACCTGTCAATGCGGTTGATGTCACCAAAGAAATAAATCCCGATGCAATTACGGTAACCAACAGACTGAATTTTAAAGCTCCGGATAGCGAATACATACCAGGACCTGGGATCGTTACGTGGGATATAACTTACTTTCCCGGTTTGGCCATCAAGAAGGACGGCCATGTCTGGTTCCGCAACGCCTCATCGCTGAAAAAGAACATGAAGGTGGTGGATACCGATTTTCTGGCCTACATGCAGTCAAAACCGGGCATTGTGGTTCTGCGCAGTAAATGATGAAAACAAAAAAGGCCGATGCAAACGCATCGACCCTTTTTCAACATAGCTAAGATCAGTTATTAACCGGGATAACCGCGCCTTTGTATTTGGTGCGGACCCAGTCCTGAATCTCTTTCGAATGCAGCACGTCAACCAGGGCTACAATGTCTTTTTTCTTCTCATCGCCGCGATGCACGGTGATGATATTGGCATACGGGTTGTTCTCGCCGCTTTCAACCGCGATAGGATCGTGTACCGGATCAAGACCGGCGTCGATAGCGTAGTTGGCGTTAATCACCACCGCATCGCCTTCATCGTTGTTATACATCTGCGGCAGCAGTGCACCCTCAACGTTCGGCAGGAACTTCAGTTTTTTCGGGTTTTCAACGATATCGCTGATGCGGGCAGCGACTTTATCCACACCCGGCTTCAGTTTGATGACACCCTCTTTTTCGAAGATAGAGAGGATACGTCCCTCTTCCGCCACGGCATCACGCATAATCACCTTGCCGCCCTCAGGCAGGTCTTTCAGGGATTTATGTTTTTTTGAGTAGATACCGATCGGCTCGATATGGATCGCGCCGGCGCTAACAAAGTCGTAGGTTTTATCGCCAGCATGGTCTTTGATCACACTGTTCAGATACGGGATATGCTGGAAGTAGTTGGCATCCAGTTCACGGCTGGCCAGCGCGGTGTTCGGCAGAATGTAATCCTGGAACGGCTTAATCTCCAGATCGATCCCCTGCTTTGCCAGGATTGGTTTTGCCTGCTCCAGGATCTCCGCGTGCGGCACATTTGATGCACCCACGGTCAGAGTATCAGCCCAGGAGGCAAAGCTCAGGGCGGAAAGGGTCGCTGCGGCAATCAGTGTCAGTGTCTTTTTCATGATGTTGGCTTCCGTATTTTATTAGCGTTTGTCTAACAGAGAGGTAATAGCGTCGCCACAGAACTGAATGATGAAAACGATGATAAGAATGGTCACCGTCGCCACCAGCGTGACGTCGCCATGGTTACGCTGGAATCCTTCCAGATAAGCAAGATTTCCTAACCCGCCGGCGCCGATAACGCCAGCCATCGCGCTGTAGCTAACCAGTGCGATCAGCGTCACCGTAATGCCGGACACCAGAGCGGGTGATGATTCCGGGATCAGTACCCGAAAAATTAAGGTGCTGAGACGGGCCCCCATAGAACGGGTCGCCTCAATCACGCCTTTATCGACTTCACGCAGCGCAATCTCCACCAGACGGGCGTAGAACGGGGCAGCCCCGACAATCAGCGCCGGTAAGGCGGCGTCTGCGCCCAGAATGGTGCCCACGATAGCTTTGGTGAACGGGATTAGCAGCACAATTAAAATAATGAATGGAATCGAGCGGAATACGTTCACCAGGATAGAGATAACGCTGTAAATCGCTCTGTTCTGGAATAGCCCGCCGCGAGCGGTCAGGAACAGTGCCAGTCCAAGAGCGATACCCAGTACATAGGTCGCGGCACCGGAAAGCGCGGTCATATACAGCGTTTCCAGAGTGGCGGACCACAGCTGGGGCCACCTCAGATGCGGAAACAGGGACTCAGTCATGCTTAATTACCTCGCAGTTAATCTCGCTGTTGCGCAAATCTGCGAGGATCTTAGCTAATTGTTCATCGCGGGCCATGACGTGTACCCACAGCTGACCAAATACGCCGTGAGCGGTCTGGGTCATTTTGCCGTGCAAAATATTAAACGGCAGGCCATAGCGCAGCGTCAGTTCGCCGACGACGGGCTGGTGTGTGCTGCTGCCGGTAAAGGTCAGCTTAATCACCGCGCCGTCCAGATCGCTGCTCAGCTGCGGGTTAAACACCCCTTCTTCCGCGTACTGGCTCACCTGACGCACAAACTGTCGGGTAATTGGCTGCTGCGGTTGGGTAAAGACCTGCAGGACTTCGCCCTCTTCTACCACTTTGCCGTCTTCCATCACCGCCACGCGATCGCAAATCTTACGTACTACGTGCATTTCGTGGGTGATCAGAACAATAGTCAGCTTAAAGCGGCGGTTAATATCCAGCAGCAGGTCGAGAATTTGATCGGTTGTCTGCGGGTCCAGCGCAGAAGTTGCCTCATCACACAGCAGCACATCCGGGTTATTCGCCAGGGCGCGGGCAATGCCGACACGCTGTTTCTGGCCGCCACTAAGCTGCGATGGATATGCATTCTCACGTCCTGTCAGCCCTACCAGCGCAATCAGCTCGGCAACACGCTCGCGGATCTGCGCTTTCGGGGTGCCTGCGATCTGCATAGAGAATGCAATATTTTCACTGACGGTGCGCGACCACAGCAGGTTGAAGTGCTGGAACACCATGCTGATTTTCAGCCGGGCCTGGCGCAGGGCTTCCCCTTTTGCTGCCGAGATATCCTGACCGTTAACGGTCACCGAGCCGGTGGTCGGTTTTTCCAGACCGTTCAGCAGGCGAATCAATGTACTTTTACCTGCGCCGCTGTAGCCGATGATGCCATAGATCTGCCCCTGCTCAATGGTCAGGTTGACCTTGTCCACAGCCGTAACAGGAGCTTTGCCATGGGCAAAAATTTTCGAAATATTACTGAGTACAATCATATCGTTATCATATCCGCAACCGCATTTTGCTGGTCTGCCTTTCCTTTAGGAGTTTAGCAGTATGGATGTCCAAAAGATAATAATAACCTCTCGTTGCGTTTTAAACCACCAGAAAGGAATTTCTTATAACCAAAAACGATAAGTCGTATCTGACGGGAGCATTCGCCCTAAGCTTAGTTTCGGCAATGGTTATGCATCCACCGGGGATAGCCGCAATCCTTCCCTCTGAAATGCTCATTTCTTATCCATTTCCCCCTTGTTCGGACATCAATACATCCACACCTCCCAACGGCTTGCCATCCAGCCATCTGAATAGTGGTTCATATTCCATTTTGCTATTAATCGCAGGCAAATGTTCTTTTTACGCGTTTTTTGACAGACCTATCATTCGCACATGTTTCCTCTATCAGGTAAATAATGATGACACTCTTTCACTCGGTCAGCGAACTGATCGGCCAGACTCCGCTGTTGAAACTGCATAAGCTCGATACTGGCGTATGCGAGCTGTTTCTGAAACTCGAAAACCAGAATCCCGGTGGCTCGATTAAAGACAGAGTTGCACTGTCGATGATTAACGAAGCGGAGAAACAGGGGCTGCTAAAACCCGGAGGGACACTGGTCAAAGCGACAGCAGGCAATACCGGACTTGGGCTGGCACTGATTGCCGCCCAGAAAGGCTATGAACTGAATCTTGTCGTCCCCGACAAAATGAGTCGCGAGAAGATTTCCATCTGCGTGCACTGGGTGCCAAAGTGGTTCTCACCCGCTCCGACGTCAATAAAGGTCATCCGGCCTACTATCAGGATTACGCTCGTCGCCTGGCAGAAGAGACGGAGAGGGCCTTCTATATTGACCAGTTTAATAACCCGGCTAACCCGTTGGCCCATATCACCACCACCGCGCCAGAGTTGTTCCGGCAGATGGAAGAGCGTTTCGACGCAGTAGTGGTCGGCGTCGGGTCAGGTGGCACGCCTGGCGGCCTGCAAAGCTGGTTCGCCCGTCACTCGCCACATACGGAGTTTATTCTGGCCGATCCGGCGGGATCGATACTGGCAGATTAGATTGAACTGGGTCACCACGGTGAAGCAGGCTCCAGGCTGGTCGAAGGTATTGGCGAAGATTTTATTCCGCCTCTTTCGCAACTCGATGGTGTCCATCAGGCCTGGCGCGTCACCGACCGGGAGGCATTCAGCACAGCACGCGCTCTGCTGAGAACCGAAGGGATACTCTACGGCTCCTCAACCGGCACCCTGCTCAGTGCCGCTCTGCGTTACTGCCAGGCGCAAACGACGCCGAAGCGCGTGGTGACTTTCGCCTGCGACAGCGTAATAAATACCTGTCGAAAATGTTTAACGATGACTGGATGCATTAGCAGGGTCTTCTGGAACGCCCCGCGGCTGACGATCTGAGCGATTTCATCGCGCTGCGCCACGACGAAGGTGCCACTCTAACCACCGCCCCCGACGACACGCTTTCGACAGTGCTGGCACGAATGCGCCTGTATGACATCTCCCAGCTCCCGATGCTGGAGGGCGACATTCTGGTCGGGTTTATTGATAAGTGGGATCTGCTGAGCCATGTCGAGGGCGATAGCCGCCACTTATCCCTGCCAGTAAAAGAAGCCATGACACGAAATGTCGGGCGTCTGGACAAGCGCACCCCGGAGAGCGCCTTAAAACCCCTCTTTTACCGTGGCCAGGTGGCCGTCATTGTCGATCGACAAAAGTTTCCTTGTCTGGTCACACGCAGCGACGTGCTGACCCGCCATGCACTGGAAACGGCGATTGCCGAACTCGAAGGCGGCACCCGCGGCTACGCCTTTGCCTCGGGCCTCACCGCCAGCGCAACGGTACTGGAGCTGCTGGATAAAGACAGCCATATAATTGCCGTCGATGACGTTTACGGCGGGACATACCGACTGGTGGATAACGTCCGCCGCCATAGCGCGGGCCACAGGGTTAGCTGGATCAACCCTGATAACCTGCTGGCGCTGGAGGCGGCGATCCGCCCCGATACCCGCATGATCTGGGTGGAGACACCCACCAATCCGCTGTTAAAGCTGGCCGATCTGGCGGCTATCGCCGATATTGCCCACCGTCATAAGCTGATTAGCGTTGCGGATAATACTTTTGCCTCGCCGGCAATCCAGCGGCCTATTCCACTCGGCTTCGATATCGTTGTCCACTCAGCAACCAAATATCTCAATGGCCATTCGGATGTCGTCGCCGGTCTGGCCGTCGTTGGAAACAGACCGGAACTTGCGGACAAATCTGGCTATCTGCAGAACGCCGTCGGCGGCGTCGAAAGCCTGGTCAGCCAGCCGTTTTCGATGACGCACGCCTCTATCCCTCTGGAGCAGCGGCTGGCAGGTAGCATAACGCCTCAACTGATCCGCCTCTCGGTGAGCATTGAAGACCCGCAGGATCTGATTAACGACCTGCGCCAGACCCTGACAGACTGAGTTTTACGCCGACTCTGGCGGCCGTTCGCCGTCAAGGTCGGCTATCTTACAAATCTGTCATATTCAGGCAGAGTTAACGCTTTAATAACAATCCGTTGTGTAACTGCACAGAACTTTTTTGAAACGCTGTTTTTATTTTCCTTTTGCATACTTTTCATAATATAATGTGCGCAGAACCCCAATTGAAAGGTTTCAGCACATTGGTCAGCAGAATACAACAATGCATTCATTGCTCTCCCGCTCGGGCTGGAATGCCGACACACATATCTCAGCACGCTTTTTTTATGTCACCTATCCTTACTGCGTGGCAACACAGGTTTCGTTTCTCGGCTCCGCCCGCGAAGCATGATTTCCTATCCTTCTCAACTTAAAGATTAAAACTGTCATGAAAAAGACCAAAATTGTTTGCACCATCGGCCCGAAAACCGAATCCGAAGAGATGCTGTCCAGGATGCTCGATGCTGGCATGAACGTCATGCGTCTGAACTTCTCTCACGGCGACTATGCTGAACACAGCCAGCGCATCCAGAACTTGCGCAACGTGATGAGCAAATCCGGTAAAAAAGCGGCGATCCTGCTCGACACTAAAGGTCCGGAAATCCGTACCATTAAGCTGGACGGCGGTAACGACGTTTCCCTGAAAGCAGGCCAGACCTTTATCTTCACCACTGACAAAACCGTTGTAGGTAACAGCGACATCGTGGCGGTCACCTATGAAGGCCTGACCACTGACCTGCAGGTTGGCAACACCGTACTGGTTGACGATGGCCTGATCGGTATGGAAGTGACGGCTATCGACGGTAATAAAGTCGTCTGTAAAGTGCTGAACAACGGCGACCTGGGCGAAAATAAAGGCGTTAACCTGCCGGGAGTGTCCATTGCCCTGCCGGCACTGGCAGAGAAAGACAAACACGACCTGATCTTCGGTTGTGAACAGGGTGTGGACTTTGTTGCTGCGTCCTTTATTCGTAAGCGTTCCGACGTGGTTGAAATCCGTGAGCACCTGAAAGCACATGGCGGCGAGCATATTCAGATCATCTCTAAAATTGAAAACCAGGAAGGCCTGAACAACTTCGACGAAATCCTCGAAGCGTCAGACGGCATCATGGTTGCTCGTGGCGACCTGGGCGTTGAAATCCCGGTTGAAGAAGTCATCTTCGCGCAGAAAATGATGATCGAAAAGTGCGTACGCGCACGTAAAGTTGTGATCACTGCGACTCAGATGCTTGACTCCATGATTAAAAACCCGCGTCCGACCCGTGCAGAAGCCGGTGACGTTGCCAACGCCATCATCGACGGCACCGACGCAGTCATGCTGTCCGGTGAGTCCGCGAAGGGTAAGTACCCGCTGGAAGCCGTCACCATTATGGCGACCATCTGCGAACGTACCGATCGCGTCATGAGCAGCCGCCTGGATTACAACAACGACAGCCGTAAACTGCGCATCACCGAAGCCGTTTGCCGCAGCGCCGTTGAAACCGCAGAGAAACTGGAAGCACCGGTTGTTGTGGTGGCGACCCAGGGCGGTAAATCTGCCCGTGCCGTCCGTAAATACTTCCCGGATGCCACCATTCTGGCGCTGACCACCAACGAAGTGACTGCCCGTCAGCTGGTGCTGAGCAAAGGCGTTACCGCACAGCTGGTAAAAGAGATCTCTTCTACTGATGATTTCTACCGTCTGGGTAAAGAAGCGGCGCTTGCAAGCGGCCTGGCACAGAAAGGCGACGTGGTTGTGATGGTTTCCGGTGCGCTGGTACCGGCCGGCACCACCAACACCTCTTCTGTTCACGTCCTCTAATAATTATCCAGCAGGATATATTTATGCAATAAGGCGCCTGCGGGCGCCTTTTTTATTCGTTGTGTTAACCTGAATGATTAAAAAAGCAAATCGGATTTTGCTATTTAAATAGTAAATTATCTAAGATGAATCCGATGAAAGCATCCTGTTTTCACAGAGTTTTTTAAGTCCCTCACAGAAAGTCGCTGGTTCTTTGAGCGAACGATCAAATTTAAGGATATTCCCATCAAAAAAATATTCTCAACATAAAAAACTTTGTGTAATACTTGTAACGCTACATGGAGATTAACTCAATCTAGAGGGTATTAATAATGAATCGTACTAAACTGGTACTGGGCGCGGTAATCCTGGGTTCTACTCTGCTGG